>Ga0315281_10003095_pt1 | contig 24485 bp, 22 predicted proteins | sample YL17G07_0_MG_FD_204540 | JGI IMG/M metagenome (GOLD analysis project Ga0315281, IMG submission 204540) | Sediment microbial communities from Yellowstone Lake, YNP, Wyoming, USA - YL17G07_0 | ecosystem: Environmental > Aquatic > Freshwater > Lake > Sediment | place: USA: Wyoming | collected... | reverse complement strand
ATGTCGGCGATGTCTTTCGCCGTCAATGCCGCGGCGGTGAGGCCGCCGCCCTGGCGGTTGATGCCCTTGTTGTTGGACAGGATGCCGCCCTGCTTCACGCGGCAAAGGATGCGCGCGCCGGCTACGCCTTCCACTTCCATCACGATGCGGCCATCATCCAGCAGCAGGACGGTGCCGGGCGAGACGTCGCCTGGAAGATCCTTGTAATCGAGACCGACGCCGTCCTGGCCGCCGGATTCGCGCTCGGCGTCGAGCGTGAAGGCGTCGCCCGCCTTCAGGGTCACCTTGCCGTCCGCGAACCGGCCGATGCGGATTTTCGGACCCTGCAGGTCGGCCATGATGCCGACCGCGCGGCCGAGGCGGCGCGATACGTCGCGCACGATTTCGACCCGCTTGCGGTGATCGTCGGCGGTGCCGTGGGAAAAATTGAGACGCACCACGTCGACGCCCGCCGCCACCAGCTGTTCGATCACTTCAGGGCTCGAGGATGCGGGACCGAGGGTGGCGACGATTTTGGTCGAGCGTTGCATCGGAAAATGCCGGAAGTCAGGGTCTAAAAGGGTTGGACCTGGGATGATGCGCGCCGCTCGAGAATTTCCACCGCCGGCAGTGTCTTTCCCTCGAGAAATTCAAGGAACGCGCCGCCGCCGGTCGAGATATACGAGATTCTATCAGTGACCCCGTATTTGGCGATGGCGGCCAGCGTGTCGCCGCCCCCCGCGATCGAGAATGCGCCCGAATCGGCGATCGCCGACGCAACCGCCCTGGTGCCGGCGCCGAATTGCTCGAACTCGAACACCCCGACCGGGCCGTTCCAGACGATGGTTCCCGCCGCGTTCAGGATGCCCGCGAGACGGGCGCTGGTTTTCGGCCCGATATCCAGGATGAGGTCGTCGTCCGCCACCGCGGCGGCATCCTTGAGCGTCGCCGCGGCGGTCGCGGACAATTCCTTTGCACACACGACGTCGGCCGGGATCGGGACTTCTGCGCCGCGCCCGCGCATCAGGTCGATGATCGCCTTCGCCTCACCCGCGAGATCGGTTTCGGCAAGCGACTTGCCGATGTTAAGGCCTGCGGCGAGCATGAAGGTGTTGGCGATGCCACCGCCGACGATCAGCTGATCCACCTTTTCCGCCAACGATCTGAGGATGGTGAGCTTGGTCGAGACCTTGGACCCGGCGACGATCGCCACCAGCGGGCGTTTCGGCCTGGCCAGCGCGCGGGAAAGCGCGTCGAGCTCGGCCGCCAGCAGCGGGCCTGCGCAGGCAACCGCGGCGAATTTCGCGATGCCGTGAGTGGTCGCCTCGGCGCGGTGGGCGGTACCGAAGGCGTCGTTGACGTAGACGTCGCAAAGCTTCGCCATTTTCCGCGCGAGCTCGTCGCTGTTCTTCTTCTCCCCCTTGTTGACGCGGCAGTTTTCGAGCAGGACCAGGTTGCCCGGTTTGACGTCGACGCCGTCGATCCAGTTTTGAACCAGCGCAACCTCGCGGCCGAGCAGCGCGGACAGCCGCGCGGCAACCGGAGCCAGCGAATCCCGGGGTTTGAATTCGCCTTCGGTCGGGCGTCCAAGGTGGGAGGTCACCATTACCGCCGCCCCGGCCTTGAGCGCGGTTTCGATCGCGCCGATGGACGCGCGGATTCGCGTATCGTCGGTGATGTTGCCGGCGTCGTCCTGCGGCACGTTGAGGTCGGAACGGATGAACACCCGCCTGCCGGCGAGGTCGAGATCTGTCATGCGTTTGAATGGCATCGGTCTTATCCAAATGTCATGGGCGATCGGCAACCGCTTCCTGTATCGCAACCGTCTTCCGGGAAGAAGGGTCTTGCCTGCCGCTCCTGCCTGCAGTGCGGCCGGGGGCGTGGGAAAGGCCAGGGCCGGCAGATCCGGATCTGGCGCCCGGGACGGAACGCCTACTTCGCCGCCATCAATGCAACCGTGGTGTCCAGCATTCGATTGGAAAACCCCCACTCGTTGTCGTACCAGCTCGATACCTTCACCAGCGTGCCTTCGGAGACCTTGGTCAACGTCGAGTCGAAAGTGGACGATGCGGGGTCATGGTTGAAGTCGACCGACACCAGCGGCCCGGCGTTGTAGTTGAGAATGCCCTTCAGCTCGCCTTCCGACGCGGCCTTCATCACGGCATTGACTTCATCGACGGTGGTCGCACGCTTTGCGGTGAACACCAGATCGACGAGCGAGACGTTGATCGTCGGCACGCGGATCGCGTAGCCGTCGAGCTTGCCGTTGAGTTCCGGCAGCACCAGCCCGACCGCGGCGGCGGCACCGGTCTTTGTCGGAATCATCGACATCGTCGCCGAGCGTGCGCGGCGCAGGTCCTCGTGATACACGTCGGTCAGCACCTGGTCGTTGGTGTAGGCGTGAATCGTCGTCATCAGGCCGGACACCAGGCCGATTTTCTCGTGCAGCGGCTTCACCAGCGGCGCCAGGCAGTTGGTGGTGCAGGAGGCGTTCGAGATCACCGTGTGCGCGGCTTTCAGCGTGTGGTGGTTGACGCCGTACACCACGGTGGCGTCGATGTCCTTGCCGCCGGGCGCCGAGAGGATGACCTTCTTTGCACCGGCCGCGATGTGCGCCGACGCCTTTTCCTTGCTGTTGAACAATCCCGTGCACTCGAGCACGACGTCGATGCCGAGTTCCTTCCACGGCAGTTCCGCGGGGTTGCGCTTGGCGCAGACGCGGATCCTGTCGCCGTTCACCACCATGTTCTCGCCTTCGACCGCGACGGTGCCGGGAAACTTGCCGTGCGCCGTGTCGTAGCGCGTGAGGTGCGCGTTGGTCTCGGCATTGCCGAGGTCGTTCACGGCGACGATCTGGATGTCGTGTTTCTTGCCGTATTCGTAGTGCGAACGCAGGATGTTCCTGCCGATGCGGCCGTAGCCGTTGATGGCGACGCGAATGGTCATTTCAATTTCTCCGGAAAGATGCAATCAATGCAAAACGCTGTTCACCGCCTTCACCACGTTGTCGACGGTGAAGCCGAAAAATTTGAACAATTCACCTGCGGGGGCGGATTCGCCGAAGCGGTCGATGCCGACCACCGCGCCGTCGAGGCCGACATATTTGCGCCAGAAATCGGTGATGCCGGCTTCAACCGCGACGCGTCTAATCCCAACTGGCAACACCGATTCGCGGTAAGCAGCGTCCTGCCGGTCGAACACGCTGGTCGATGGCATCGACACCACGCGCACGGCGATGCCTTCGGCGGCAAGCGCTTTCTGCGCTCCCATCGCCAGCGCGACTTCCGACCCGGTGGCGATGATCGCGGCGCGCGGCGACGGCGCATCGGACAGCACGTAGCCGCCGCGCCGCACCATGGCGATCGCCTGCGCGTCGCGCGCCTGGAACGGCAGGTTCTGGCGCGAGAACAGCAGCGAACTCGGCCCGTCGCGGCGTTCGATCGCGGCGACCCAGGCGACGAACGACTCGACCGTATCGCAGGGCCGCCACACGTCCATGTTCGGAATGATCCGGAGGCTGGCTGCATGCTCGACCGACTGGTGCGTCGGGCCGTCCTCGCCGAGGCCGATCGAATCGTGGGTGTAGACGAAGATGGCGCGCAGCTTCATCAGCGACGCCATGCGCAGCGCGTTGCGCGCGTAGTCGGAAAACGTGAGAAAGGTGCCGCCGTAGGGAATATGTCCGCCGTGCAGCGCGATGCCGTTGATGATCGCGCTCATGCCGAATTCGCGCACGCCGAAGTAGATGTAGTTGCCGCCGGGCGCCGCCGCGGAAATCGGTTTCGATCCCGACCAGTTGGTGAGGTTCGACCCGGTGAGGTCGGCCGAGCCGCCGATCAGCTCGGGCAGCATGGGGGAGAGCGCCTCGAGCGCGTTCTGCGATGCCTTGCGGGTGGCGATGGTCTCGCCTTTGGCAGCGATCCCGGCGAGGATCTCCGCCGTCCGCGCCGAGAAATCCGCCGGCAGCTGGCCTGTCGTCCGGCGCCCGAATTCGGCGGCCTCTCCCGGATATTCCGCCGCATAGGCGGCGAATTTTTCGTTCCACGCCGCCTCCAGCCGCTCGCCGCTTTCCGTTGCGCTCCAGCCTGCGTAGATCTCCGCCGGAATTTCGAACGGCGCATGGGTCCAGCCGAGCGTTTCGCGGGCCGCGGCGACTTCCTTGTCGCCGAGCGCGGCGCCGTGCACGTCGTGCGAGCCCTGCTTGTTGGGCGCGCCCTTGCCGATCACCGTCTGGCAGCAGATCAGTGTCGGCCGGTCGCTCCCCCGCGCCTGCCCGATCGCGGCGTCGACCGCCTCGACGTCGTGGCCGTCGACCTTGGCGATCACGTTCCAGCCGTAGGCCTCGAAGCGCCTGGGAGTGTCGTCGGCGAACCAGCTTTTGACGTGGCCGTCGATCGAAATGCCGTTGTCATCGTAAAACGCGATCAGCCTGGCGAGTTTCAGCGTGCCCGCCAGCGAACAGGCTTCGTGCGAGATGCCCTCCATCAGGCAGCCGTCGCCGAGGAACACGTAAGTGCGGTGGTCGACGATGTCGAAGCCGGGGCGGTTGAATGCCGCCGCCAGGGCACGCTCCGCGATTGCCATGCCGACGGCATTGGTGATGCCCTGCCCGAGCGGCCCGGTAGTGGTTTCGACGCCGGGCGCCATGCCGTACTCCGGGTGGCCGGGCGTCATCGAGTGCAGCTGGCGGAAACGCCGGATCTCCGCCATCGGCAAGGCGTAGCCGGTGAGGTGCAGCAGCGCATAGAGCAGCATCGAGCCATGGCCGTTGGAGAGCACGAAGCGGTCGCGATCCGCCCATTTCGGGTTCGCCGGATTGTGCCGAAGGTGGCGATTCCACAGCGCGACCGCAATCTCGGCCATGCCCATCGGCGCGCCGGGGTGGCCGGAATTGGCCTTCTGCACGGCGTCCATCGCCAGCGCGCGGATCGCGTTGGCAAGCAGGCTGGTTGGAATTGCCGCCTTGAGAGGAACGGTGGACGCGATGCTGGTGGACATTTTGGCCTGTGATTTCTGCACTCGGATCGGGATCGCGTCATCGACGCACGCAGCCTAAAATTATACTGTAATTCGTTCTCGAAACCCCGTCGGCTCGATGCCAATGCGCGAATGGAGGGATCAAGGAATTGCATGGACTCCATCGGACCGGGGGCCTGCATGGCTGCCGCGTCGATGTGCGCCCGGCCTCGCACGTCAGCCGGAGCGGCGTCGGCGCCAACGCAAAGCGGATGCTGGCGTATCTCGAAAAGCTCGCGTCGGGCTGGCGTAGCGCCGCACAGGATCGCTCGCCGGCACCGCCGCATCGGCGCATGCTGCCGCCACTTCGTCGCGGCGCGCTTCGTGATATCGTTGTGCCCGCCGTACGTACACAAGACAAGACGAGACAAGACAAGACAAGACAAGACAAGACAAGACAAGACAAGACAAGACAAGACAAGACAAGACAAGATCAGGAGGAGATCATGAACACGAAATTCCGCAAACTGCTCGGCGCCGCAGCCGTTTTCACTCTGCTCGCCGGGTGTTCCACCCAGCCACCCGCACCGAGTGCGGGCCCGCAGGTCCAACTCTGGTCGCTGGGGCACTCTGCAATTCACATCACGACACCCGGCGGCAAGGTGATCATGCTCGACCCGTGGCTCACCACCAATCCCAAGACGCCGGCGGAATACAAGGACCTCGACAAGATCGGCAAGATCGACCTGATTCTGGTGTCGCACGCGCACTTCGACCATTCTGCGGACGCGCCTGCCATGGCGAAGAAATGGAACGCGACCACGATCGTGCCCCAGGGATTTGAATTGACGCTGCATTCGCTGGGAATTATTCCCGTGGCACTCATGCCCCGCATGGGCAAGGGCGGCACCATCACGCCGCTTCCCGGCATAAAAGTGACGGCGGTGCACGCCGATCACGCTTCGGAATTCAACTGGACCAATCCCGCGACCGGCAAACAGGAAATACACGTCGGGGGCGAGCCGGTCGGCTACATCATCGAACTCGAGAACGGTTTCAAGATCTACCACATGGGCGACACGGCCCTGTTCGGCGACCTGAAGCTCATCGGCGAGCGCTACCAGCCGGACCTCATCCTGGTCCCGATCGCCGGTCGCTACGTGATGGACCCGGTGGACGCGGCGGAGGCGACGCGGATGATCCGGCCGAAGATCGCCATCCCCGTGCATTACGGCACGCGACCGGATCTGCCGGGTACGGCGGAGGAATACGTCGCCGCACTGGGATCGAGTCCGACCAAGGTCATGATCCTGAAGCCGGGGGACAAGCTCAAGTTCTGACGCGGGAAGGGCATTCGCAGGCGCGATGCATATCGCGCCTGCGGGTTGCCGGCGGGGACGTCAATCGCCATGGCGGTACGGGCTCCGGCGTGCGATCGCCGCCCGCCGACACCGCGTTTCCGGCATCGCCCGTTACTGCTCCATCCCCGGTTTCCACTTGATCGAACAGCCCATGCCCGGCGTCTGCCCGGCAGGACCCTTGCCGGTCCTCGCAATCGCCAGCATCGCCTCGAACAGTTCGCGCCTCGCGCCTGGAACGGCATTCCTGCCGGATGCGTCGAGGCGGCCGCGATACTGCAGTTCCAGTTTTGCGTTGAAGCCGAAGAACTCGGGCGTGCAGACGGCGCCCCAGGCGCGCGCCACCTCCTGCGTTTCGTCGAGCACGTAGGGGAAGGGGAAGCCAAATTCGGCTGCGGCCTGTTTCATGTTGTCAAACGAATCTTCGTCGTAGGCACTCAGGTCGTTCGGCATGATCGCGATCGAGCCGACGCCGTGGTCGGCGAGCTCCGCGGCGTCGCGCACGATGCGCTGGCGCACCGCCTTTACATACGGGCAGTGGTTGCAGATGAACATCACGAGGAGGCCGTTGGGGCGGCGCGCGGAAGAGAGCGTATGCAGCCTGCCGTCGACGCCCGGGAGGTCGAAGTCAGGCGGCATCCAGCCGAAATTGCAGACGGGGGTGGTGGCAGACATGATGGGATCGGTGCCTGCGCCGGAGCGCGGTGGCGGATGCCTGCGTGCCCGGCAAAGGACGGCGTCTATAATACCATCGTGACCCCCCGATTCTTCATTCCACCGGCGTTTGCCGCGCTCGCGGCGGGCGCGCGCATCGCGCTGCCCGACAGTGCGGCCCACCATGCTGCGCGCGTGCTGCGCCTCACCGCCGGCGACGCCGTGACGCTGTTCGACGGGCGGGGCGGCGAGTATTCCGCAGTGATCACGCTGGCGTCGCGCCAGGTAGACGTGAAGCTCTCCGCGTTTGACGCGGTCGAGCGCGAGGGTCCGTTTCCGGTCGAGCTGGTGCAGGGGATCTCCAGCGGCGACCGGATGGACTTCACCGTGCAGAAGGCGGTCGAGCTCGGCGCCGCCGCGATCCGGCCGGTGATCTCCGAGCGCAGCGTGGTGAAACTGGCGGGCGAACGGGCCGAAAAGCGCGTTGCGCACTGGCAGCAGATTGCGATCGCCGCGTGCGAGCAATGCGGCCGCAACCGTGTTCCCGAGGTGCATCCAATCCAGGCGCTGGACCGTTTTCTCTCGGAACCCGGCGCTGCGCTGCGCCTCATGCTGACGCCGCGCGCGGGTACGCTGCTGCGCTCCCTGGGGAAGCCGGTGGCGGCGGTGCAGTTGCTGATCGGCCCCGAAGGCGGCTTCAGCGATGGCGAGGAGCGCGCGGCGATGGCGACCGGGTATATGGCGGTGAACCTCGGCCTGCGGGTGCTGCGGACCGAAACTGCGGCGCTGGGAGCGCTGGCGGCGATGTCGGCGCTGTGGGAAGGCTGATCGGCGTGCCGCGGTCGCCCGCCGCGACGATCCTCTGGTTTTAGCCGGTTTTTCCGCCGTCGCAGCAGGTGGCGACCACCAACCGGTGAAGGTGCGCAAGGCTGTGGTCGTGGATGCCATGCGCCTCGAGGCTGGCAACGGTCTGTTCGAGGTAATGCGCGCAGGGTCCGAAATGTCCGCGGGCGCGGACGATCGCGTCGACCATCGTCGACTCCTGCAGTTTCCCCGCATAATGCGGATGCTGGTGGTTGACCACGAAGGCGAGCGCCTGAACCACCTTGCGTCCCATGCGCACCCTGACCCAGCGCGGCGCGTAGGCGCCGGTGATCATCTCGCGACGCCACAACAGCGTGAGCTCATGCTTGACCGCATCGGCCGCAATGCGAAAGGCGACGCCGCGGCAACTGCCGCCGAAATCGAGCCCGAGCATCAGGCCTGGCTGGCCGGGCGTGCCGCGCCCGGTGCGCGACCACAGGCAAAAACCGCGGTGATAGCCGAACAGCGTCGCCAGCCGGTGCTCGGCAAAATGCATCAGCGGATTCCAGATCAGCGAGCCGTAGGCGAACACCCAGGCGTCGGCGTTGCGGCGCCGTGCGGCGAGTATCGCGTCCAGCGAGGCGTCGAAGGCGTCGCGCGTGAGCACCGGCAGCCGGTCTGCGGAACGCTCCAGCACGGCGCGTAACGCGTCGTTCTCGAGATCGGAGCGGGTAAGCGACATGCCCGTATTGTGTACCGAAGATGCATCCCGGCGCCAGTTGTCCCGCGGCGTGCAACGCGCTTCCGTCCGGAATCGCGCGTCGGACCGGCGAACTCAGGCGGCGGAAATGCGGATCGGAATGCGCCGGTTGCCGAACTGCTGTTCGAATTTCCCGAAGCGTCCGGCGATCGCGGTATTGCAGTCGGGGCAATGCCCCTCCGGCGTCACGCGGTACTTCAGGATTTGATGCCAGTCGCGCACGATAAGGTCGGCGTTGCACGATGGGCAATAGGTGGTGCCGCCCTCGGTGTCGTGGACGTTGCCGGTGTAGACGTAGCGGAGCCCCGCGTCCTGCGCGATGGTTCGCGCGCGCTGCAGGGTCGAAGCCGGCGTCGCGGGCAGGTCCGTCATCTTGTAGTCGGGATGGAAGGCCGTGAAGTGCAACGGCACGTCCGGCCCCAGTTCTTTTGCGATCCACGCGCATTCCGCGCGCAGTTCGGCGTCGCTGTCGTTTTTCCCCGGGATCAGCAGCGTCGTGATCTCGAACCACACCCGGGTTTCGTGCCTCAGGTAGGAGAGGGTGTCGAGCACCGGATTGAGATGCGCGCCGCAGAGCTTGACGTAGAACTCGTCGGTGAAGCCCTTGAGGTCGACGTTGGCCGCGTCCATTTTTGCGTAGAACTCGCGCCGCGGGTCCGCGTGCATGTAGCCCGCGGTCACCGCGACCGCCTGCACCCCCTTGGCGTGGCAGGCATCGGCGATGTCCATCGCATACTCGGCGAAAATCACCGGATCGTTGTAGGTGAAGGCGACGCTGCGGCAGCCCGCCTCCAGCGCGGCTTCCGCAATCGCCTCCGGGGTCGCCGCGTCGGCGAGGCGGTCCATGTCCCGCGACTTGGAGATGTCCCAGTTCTGGCAGAACTTGCAGGCGAGATTGCAGCCCGCGGTGCCGAACGACAGGATGCTCGACCCCGGATAGAAGTGATTGAGCGGCTTCTTCTCGACCGGATCGATGCAGAACCCCGACGAGCGCCCGTAGGTGGTGAGCACCATGGTGTCTTTCGCGTCGCCCGCTCCGCGTTCGCGCACGAAGCAGGCGCCGCGCTGGCCCTCGTGCAGGCGGCAGTCACGCGGGCACAGGTCGCACTGGATGCGGCCGTCGTCGAGCTTGTGCCACCAGCGCGCCGGATGGTTCGAGCCGTTCATCGCGATCTCCCTGCAGGGCGCGTCCCGGACTCGCTCCACTTTTCGACGCCATAGCGCGACACGCGCATCTCGGTGGACCAATAATCTGCGGCAAGTCCCGCCTTGAGTTTCAGCTCGGCGAGAAACCGGCGTGGATCGGGCAGCGACTCCCAGACCTGCGGCAAAAAGGTCGCGCGCCGCGCGCCGAGTTCGAGGATGACGCCATCGGCGCCCGGCACCAGTTTGCAGATCGCATCGGCCTCGTCGCGGCAGGCAACCGGCTCTGCGGGCGACAGCAAGGAGACCTCGATCGACAGCGCGTCGAACTCGTCGCGTGCGACTGGCGCGAAACGCGGGTCGCGAAACGCCGCAGCGATCGCATTTTCGCGGACGTCGTCGCGGAGCGCGCGATGCGGCTGCAGGCTGCCGATGCAGCCCCGCAACGCGCCCTCCAGATTCAGGGTGACAAAAGTCGCGCCGGGCTCTTCAAGCCAGCTTGCGGAGTCATCGGCGCTCGCTGCGATCCCCAGCCTCTTCGCAATCGCGGCCCGCGCGATGCGCAGCAGGAGTTCACCGCCGGCGGGCGCGCCGGCACGATGCACGCTTGCCTCGCGGAACGCGAACGCGCCGTAACCGACGACGCGGTCGCGCGGCCCGGCGGTGTCGCCGGAATTCCTGAGGTCGAGCAACTCGGCGCTGAGCCCATGGTGCCGCGCCGACAGCAGCAGGCCATTGATCGGCGTGCCGCCGCAGGCTTCCTCGTGCGTGATCCGGGGGTCGAGCGCAACGATGCGCGCGGCGGTTTGCTGGTCGGTGCGCCGCGCCGTAGCGTAATCGAGGTAATGCGACAGGTCGGAACTGACCACGATCACGGTCTCCGCGCCGCCCCACAACATCTCCAGCGCCTCCGCCACCTCTTCGGCCGACGCGTCGCCGACCGCCAGCGGCACCAGGCTGAACCGGGCAAGCACTTTCTGCAGGAATGGCAGGTGCACCTCGAGCGAATGCTCCATCGCGTGGGCAGCGTCGCTGGCAACCACCTGCGGCAGCATGCGCAGCTTGTCGATCGCCTCGCGGTCGAGCGGTATCTCGCCGAGCGGCGTCGCGAACGCGGTCACGCCGAGTCCCGGCGCGGCCAGGCCGCGCACCGGCACCCGGTGCACCGGGCCCAGCAGGACCACGCGCCGGATGGTGTCGCGCGCCGGCGCCAGGGCGGCATAGGCGCGTGCGGCGATGGCGCCGGAGTAAATGTAACCCGCATGCGGCGCGATCAGCGCTTTCGGCGCCGGCGCGTCGCCGCTCGGCGCGGCGTCGAGAAACCCATCCACCGCGCGCGCCAGCGCGCCGGGCGCATCCGGATAGAAGGTGCCGGCAACGGCCGTCGCGCGAGTGGCGTTCATCGATCGGGTTCCTTTCAGCCCGGCCCGCCGCCGGGATCCGCGGCGCCGCTCGGACGCAATCAACATATTACATGGGGATGCCGGTTCAGCTAATCAATGGACTCCGCGGACGTTGCAATGATCATTTCGCGAGACGGCGGCAGACCCCGTTGATCCACGTCAACAGGCGCCTTGGCGGCGCGCCTATCATTCAATCATGAAAGCGGGCCTGCACAGGCATTTCCCGGGTCTCGCGTTAGTGGTGGCGGCCTGCGCGGCGTTGTCCTTCCCGCCTGCAGTGCATGCCCAGAACGCCGACCGCGGCGAGTTGCTGTACGAGACCTACTGCACCGGTTGTCATGGCAGTCTCGTGCATTTGCGCGAACGCCGTGCCGGGACTTTCAATGAAATCACCGGGCAGGTGGCGCGCTGGCAAGCCAGCCTCGGCCTGACGTGGACCGACATGGAAATTGCCGACGTGGCGCGATATCTGGACCGGAAGTTTTACAAACTTTCGCGTGCCGTCTCGGGTGCATCCGGCACCAATCAGCAACCGCATTATTGAAAGAGGTTCCGCCATGTACAAATCGATCCTGATTCCAACCGACGGCAGCGAGCTATCGGGCCGCGCCATCCGGCAGGGCGCCGCACTGGCGAAGGCGCTCGGCGCCCGCGTGACGGGGCTGTACGTCACGCCCAACTTCCATATGACCGTGTTTGAAGACTTCACGCCCGCCTACGGCCGCGACAAATCGAAGTTCGAGGCGGCAGTCGCGAAAGCCTCGAAAAAGCACCTCGACGCAATCGCGAAATCGGCGCGCGAAGCCGGCATCGCCTGTGAATGCATCACCCGCGACAGCGATTTCCCCTATGAAGCCATCATCAAGGCCGCCGAGGAACTGCGCAGCGACCTCATCGTCATGGCCTCGCATGGGCGCAAGGGCGTCGCGGGCCTGGTGCTGGGCAGCGAAACGCAGAAAGTCCTCACGCATTCGAAGGTGCCGGTGCTGGTTGTGCGCTGAGGTTTCGCGTGACAATGTTCGATTGTGGCTGGCGCGCCGAATCGCGAACGGAAGACTTGCCTCAATCAGCCTATTCCCGCCAACCAAATCGTGCGCACAGCGTCATCGCGGGCGCTGGTTCGGGAACGTGAGTTCGAAGCGGGTTTTGCCGCCTTCGGAGTGAACCATGATGCTCCCGGCATGAGCCTCGACAATCGACTTCGTAATCGCGAGCCCCAACCCTGCGCCGTCGCTGTTGCGCTGGCGCGAGGGGTCGACGCGGTAAAAGCGGTCGAACAGCCGAGGTAAATGCTCCGCCGATACGGCCTCACCCGTATTCTCGATTGCCAGCCGCGTCCAATCGTCGTCCAGCCGGTTTATTCGAACGCCGATTTCGCCGCCCTTGCCGGTATGGCGGATCGCATTCGACAGCAGATTGCTGATTGCCCGGCGTAGCATCAGCTTGTCTCCGGCAACATGCCCTTCCCCGACCAGCGAAAGGCTGACGTTTTTTTCCTCGGCCAGCGCTTCATAGAACTCGAACAGTTCGCGCACTTCGCTGGCCAGATCGACCGGCGCCTGGCCTGGCACGATCAGCGCGTTGTCCGACTTGGCCAGGAACAGCATGTCCGAAATCATTCGCGCAAGCCGTTCGAATTCCTCGGCGTTCGAATACAGCACTTCCCGGTATTCGTCAGCGGTGCGCGCTTTGCTGAGCGCAACCTGCGTCTGCGTCATCAGGTTGCCGACCGGCGTGCGCAGTTCGTGCGCCAGATCCGAAGAAAAGTCCGAGAGGCGGTGAAACGAGTCCTCGAGCCGCGCCAGCATCGCGTTCAACGAATTCGCCAGCTCGGCCAGTTCGGCCGGGACCGCGTCTACCGGCAGCCGGTAATCCAGACGGCTCGCGGTAACTGCCGCTGCTCCCTGTCTCATGTCGCGCAGCGGAGCAAGGCCGCGCCGTGCCGACATCCAGCCGAGAAAACCGGTGAGCACAGCGGCAAAGGCCACGAACAGCCACAGCGTGATCCGGAATGAACCCATGAAATCCTGGTGGTGCGAGATCGCCGTCGCCACGGCGACGGTTGCCGGCGGCCAGTCGCTGACACCGGTCGGCGCCGACGCGGAAATGCCGCGGAAACTGGTGCCGCCGCTTTCCCACACCACGGGACGCAATTCCTTTCGCCGCGCGCTCCGCTCGAGCATATGGCTCGGGAACGCCGCGCCACCGGTCACGAACAGTTGCCGGCCATCAGGCCCGATCACCGCAATATCCAGGCCGTGATGCCCGACCATCGAATCGTCGAATAATTTTGGCAGCGCATCGAGATCGGCCTGTGATCGCACTTTCGCCAGTGCATGGCGTGCCAGTTCAAGCTTGCCGGTGAGGACCTCCATGTCGAGTTCCTCAAAGTGCTGCTCGATCGAATGGCCGATCAGAAAACCCAGCGCCAGCAACACCGCTGTGGACGCCGTCGCGAACAGCAACGTCAGGCGCAGGGTAAGCGATTGACGATCGATCAGGCGCAATCCGGCGACTCCAGCACATAGCCCATGCCGCGCACGGTCCTGATGAGTTTGGGCTCGAAACTGTCGTCCACCTTGGCGCGCAACCGGCGCACCGCCACCTCGATTACATTGGTATCGCTGTCGAAGTTCATGTCCCACACCTGCGACGCGATCAGGGAACGCGGCAGTACCTCGCCCTGCCTGCGCAACAGCAATTCCAGCAACGCGAACTCTTTGGCAGTCAGGTCAATGCGCCGCCCGGAGCGAGTAACCCGGCGGCGCAACAGGTCAAGTTCCAGGTCAGCTGCCTTCAGGACTTCGGGCTCCTTGCCCTTGCTCCGGCGCAGCAAGGATCTTACCCGCGCCAGTAACTCGGAGAAGGCAAACGGCTTCACCAGGTAATCGTCGGCACCCAGTTCGAGACCCTTTACGCGGTCGTCCACATGGTCGCGGGCGGTGAGGAACAGGACCGGCATGTCCTTGCCGGCCTTGCGCAATGCCTGCAGCAGCCCCCACCCGTCAAGCCCCGGCAACATGACGTCCAGGATCGCAAGATCGAAATCCTCGGTCATCCCGTAGTGCAGGCCGTCCACGCCATCCCGTGCCAGGTCGACGACGAACCCCGCTTCGGCGAGCCCCTGCTTCAGGTAGTTGCCGGTCTTGATCTCATCCTCGACCACCAGGATCTTCATGATATTGCCTCGTTTGGGCACCGTATCTGGGGCATTGTGCGCGAACCAGCCAGGCGTTTCCTGAAGATTACAAAGAAGTAATCCGGTTGTCAGCTTTTAGTTTCCCGGCGGAACGCAAACTGCCAGACCTGCAATGCGGGCCGTGGCCTGCCGGCAATGTATTTTTGCTTCGAGCGGCCCGGCCTTCGAAGGATCCGGCGAACGTGTTTCAGCCTGTCATTCCTGCACTGACCGATTTGCGCAGCAGACTTTTGAAAGGGGCATGCGATGAAGACGATGAAAATCCTGTTGCTTGCCACCGCGCTATGGCAGGCTGGAACCGCGGTCTTCGCCCATGACGACGAGCACCGGAGCAATGCCGGCAAGGCCGCCGCGAAAAAGGAACAGAAAGCCTGGGGTATCGCCGGCGATGCCAGGGCCGCCAGACGCACGATTACCGTGTCGATGGCCGACAACATGCGCTTCACGCCGGACAGGATCGAAGTCAGGCTTGGCGAGACAGTCAGGTTTGTCATGAAAAACGAGGGCAAGCTGTTGCACGAATTCGTCATCGGGACCAAACAGGCTCTCGATCAGCACGCCGCGTTGATGTTGAAGTTCCCTGACATGGAACACGACGAGCCGCATATGGCACATGTACCTCCAGGCATGACCGACAATATCATCTGGACCTTCAATCGGACCGGCAAATTCCAGTTTGCCTGTCTGATCGCCGGCCACTACCAGGCGGGCATGGTTGGAATGATCTCGGTCACGCGATAAACGCAAGCGCATGGATTACAGAAACGTAATCGTCATGTCAGGTTCCAGTCGAGTCCAGGCTGCCAGACTGCGGGCCATGTTCATTGCCGAAGAGAAACTCTCATGACCACCTCCGGAACCCCCGTTTTTCGTGTTCTCCTGAAGTGTTGCATGGACCAGATCCCCGGGGGAGCCCCCCGGAAACGCCGGGCCGCTGCAATCCTGATCGGCTGCACGCTTGCCACGCCGGCTGCGTTCGCCGTTGGCGATACCGTTACTTATCGGGCGGCGTTGGCTTCATCTGAGGCGTCTGCCGCGATGGTCGACGGACTGGTGAAGAACGTTGACAAGGCCGCAGGCAAAGTGACCCTGTCGCACGCGCCACTCACCAATCTCGGGATGCCGGCGATGACCATGGTGTTTCGTGTCAAGAACGCGTCCTGGCTCGATCAGATGAAGGAAGGCCGCAAGATCCGCTTCGTTGCCGACATCGTGAACGGCACGTACACGGTGGTCCGTTTCGAACCCTCAAGATAAGCGGCGTGATTAGGTTTCGGCCCGCCAGCGTCAAGGCGGACCGTCGACGGGAAATGGTATGTTCGAGACTCGGGACAGTTGGGAGTGACGGAATGAGACGACTAATTCGCTGGATTGGCGCGGCATCGGCCGCCGCGCTATGTTCTCTGCCCGTATTGGCTGTTGACCAAGACGCGACGCTGGGCGCGAGTGTCGACAGCCTGCTGGAATACGCGAAAGAGCGCAATCCGGAATACGCCGCCATGCGGCATGAGGCCGAGGCCGCGGACGAGAGAATCGCCCCGGCAGGCGCGCTGTCCGATCCGAAATTCAGGACCGAGTTGCGGGACATCACCCGGTTCGGAGATCAGAATCCGACGCTGCTGCCGAACCGCGTCGGCAGCACGCGCTACCTGCTGATGCAGGATGTCCCCTGGTTCGGCAAACGAAGCCTCAAGGGCGAGATCGCCGAACTCGACGCAGAAGGCGCAAAGCGCCGTGCTGCCGGAACCTGGGCGGATCTTTCCGCGCGTATCAAATCGACTTTCGCCCAGCTCTACTATGTGCATCGCAATATGCGGCTGGCCAGGGAAATCCTTGACCTGATGGCGCGGCTGGAGGGTGTTGCGCGGGCGCGTTACGCTGGCGGACTCGCCGCGCAGCAGGACGCAATCCGGGCGCAGGTTGAGCAGACCAATATGAAGAGCGAGCTGCTGGCGCTCGAGAACGAACAACATCATCTGCGTGCGCGGATGAATTTATTTCTCGCCCGGTCAGCCGGCGCGCCGCTTGCCGATGCCGAGCGCGTTCGCGCGATTCCGGCGCCGGCAAAACTGGATTACACGGCGCTCGAGGAACGCGTGCGCGCGCGCAACCCGCAGCTGTTTGTGGACGAGTCCCGCGTAAAGTCGGCAGAGAAGAGCCGCGATCTCGTCTACAGGAATCGCTATCCCGATTTCACCATCGGCGTGTCGCCGATCCAGTACCAGAATTCGGTGAGAGAGTGGGAACTGATGGTCGAACTCAATATTCCGCTGCAACAATCTTCGCGCCGCTCCCAGGAACGCGAGTCGGACGCGATGCTCGCCGCCGCGCGCTCGCGCAAGGAGGCAACCGCGAACCAGGTACTGGCGGACCTTGCCGAAAACCTGTCCGGGATCGAGGCAGCCCGCCGCACCGAGGCGCTGACTGTCAGCAGCCTGCTGCCGCAGGCAGAACTCACGTTTCAATCGGCACTGGCCGGCTACGAGAACGGCAAGCTGGATTTTTCGACGTTGCTTGATTCGCAGAAACAGATTCGCCAGGCGAAGCAACTCCGAATCAAGGCGCAGACCGAGGCGCAACTGCGCCTTGCAGAAATCGAACGACTGCTGGGAGAGGATTTATGAATCGGGGTGCAGGAATCACTATCGGGTCGATCGTGCTGGTTGCGGTCGCTGCGGCCGGAGGCTATTGGCTGGGCAATCGCAATGCCGGCGCCGGCGGTGCGGGCGCGTCATCAACGGCCCCAGCGCCGGCCGTGGTAAAGAAACCCCCCCAAGTCCTCTACTACCGCAACCCGATGGGTCTGCCGGATACATCGCCGGTGCCAAAGAAAGACCCGATGGGCATGGACTATGTCCCGGTCTTCGAGGATGGGGAGGCCAATGAGCCGAAGGCGAGAGACCAGATCAGGATCAGCACCGACAAGATCCAGAAACTCGGTGTGCGGACCGAGGCGGCCGAACTGCGCATGCTGGACAAAATGATACGCGCAGCGGGCCGGATTGAGCCGGACGAGCGGCACGTCTACAGCATATCGCCCAAGTTCGAGGGTTATGTCGAGCGGCTGCACGTCAACGTTACCGGCCAGCCAGTGCAGAAGGGGCAGCCCCTGTTTGAGGTATACAGCCCGGAACTGATTTCGGCGCAGCGGGAATACGCGATTGCGTCCGGTGGTGTGAGCGCCTTGAAGGATGCCGGCGGAGACTCCCAGGCGGCAATGAAACAACTTGCGGATTCGAGTTTGCTCAGGCTCAAGAACTGGGATATCTCAGAGGAGCAGGTAAGGTTGCTTGCGCAGTCGGGCGAGACCCGGCGCACGCTGACCTTTCGCTCCCCGGTTTCCGGCATTGTGACGGAAAAAAAAGCGGTACAGGGAATGCGATTCATGCCAGGCGAATCGCTTTATCAGGTGACCGATCTGTCGTCGGTCTGGGTGGTCGCCGATGTATTCGAACAGGACATCGGCCTGGTCAAGACCGGCGCCAGGGCAAAGGTCACCATCAGCGCCTATCCCGGCAAGGTTTTCGAGGGCAGGATCAGCTACATCTACCCGACGCTCAAAGCCGAGACGCGCACCATATCCATTCGCGTGGAACTCGCCAATCCTGGCGGAATGCTGAAGCCCGCAATGTTCGCGGAAATAGAACTGTCGGTCGCCGCCAAGGGGAGTGCGATCTCCGTGCCGCTGTCCGCAGTGATCGACAGCGGCACTCGTCGCATTGTCCTGGTGCAGGCAAAGGAAGGACGCTACGAACCGCGTGAAGTCAAGCTCGGCGCACGCAGCGACAAACACGTTGAAGTGCTCGAAGGCGTGAAGGAGGGCGACCAGGTGGTGGTCGCAGCCAACTTCCTGATCGATGCGGAAAGCAACCTGAAGGCGGCGGTGGGCGGATTCGGGACGGCAGGCCAGGGCATGGAGACCAGAGTCGAACGAGGTGCGCCGGCCGCGAGCGCGGCTGGCGTCGGCCATCGGGCCGAGGGCACGGTCGACACCGTGGATGTGAAGGCCGGCACGGTCATCCTCAATCATGCTCCGGTAGCGAGCCTCAACTGGTTGGCCATGACAATGGAATTCAAAGTCGCCAACACGACGTTGCTCACCGGCCTCAAACCGGGCGCCCAGGTTGCCTTCGAGTTTGTCGAGCGCCAGCCGGGAGAGTGGGTGATTACGAGCATCAAGCCGGCTCCGGCCGGCAAAGTGAAAGCCGCGGCTTCGCCCCCTGACAATCCGCGCGCCGGGCACTGAAGGGAATCACCGTGCTGGAAAAAGTCATCGACTGGTCGGGCCGGAACCATTTGCTGATTCTGCTCGCCACCCTGTTTGTCACCATCGGCGGCATTTACGCCGTGATGAAGACCCCGATCGACGCGTTGCCGGATTTGTCCGACGTGCAGGTGATCATCTACACCGAGTCGCCGGGCCAGGCGCCGCAGGTGGTCGAGGATCAGGTCACCTATCCGCTCACCACGGCAATGCTGTCGGTGCCGAAATCCAAGGTGGTGCGGGGTTTCTCTTTCTTCGGCGCGTCGTTTGTCTACGTCATTTTCGAGGACGGCACCGATATCTACTGGGCGCGTACGCGCGTGCTCGAGTATCTCAACTTCGCCGCCGGCAGGCTCCCCAAAGGCATCACGCCGCAGATCGGCCCGGATGCAACCGGGGTCGGCTGGGTCTACCAGTATGTGGTGCTGGCCAGGAACAAGTCGCTGGCGGAGCTGCGCACCATCCAGGACTGGTATGTGCGCTATCAGTTGACCAAGGCGCAGGGCGTCGCCGAGGTCGCTTCCATCGGCGGCTTCGTGCAGACCTACCAGGTCACGGTCGACCCGGTGAAGCTGCGCGCTTACGGCATCCCGCTGTCGAAAGTGACGCAGGTGATCCGCGACTCCAACCGGGACGTCGGCGGGCGCGTCGTGGAAATGGCCGAAACGGAATACATGGTGCGCGGCATGGGTTACCTGCGCGGCAAGGGGGATCTGGAAACCCTGGCGGTGAAGAGCAGCAAGGGAACGCCGGTGCTGATTCGCGACATCGCGCGGGTCGAACTGGGGCCGGATGAACGCCGCGGCCTGACCGAACTCAATGGCGAGGGCGAGGTGGTATCCGGCATCGCGATGGCGCGCTACGGCCAGAATGCGCTCGAGGTCATCCATAACCTGAAGGAAAAGATCGCCGAGATCGCCCCGGGACTCCCGGCAGGCGTAACCATCGAGACCGTGTATGACCGCTCGGATCTGATCCACCGCGCGATCGAGACGCTCAAGCGCACGCTGTTGGAAGAGAGCCTGATCGTGGCGGCGGTGTGCATCATCTTCCTGCTGCACGTGCGTTCCGCCCTGGTTGCCATTGTCATGCTGCCGGTGGGCGTGCTGATCGCGTTCATCGCCATGCGCTCGCTGGGCATGAACTCGAACATCATGAGCCTGGGCGGCATCGCCATTGCAATCGGCGCCATGGTCGACGCGGCCATCGTGATGATCGAGAACGCGCACAAGCACATCGAACGGCTGCAACCGGGCGAATCGCGCGCGGAAGCAATGATCGCGGCATGCAAGGAAGTCGGGCCGGCGCTGTTTTTCTCGCTGCTCATCATCACCGTGTCGTTCCTGCCGGTGTTCACACTCGAGGCGCAGGAAGGCCGGCTGTTCTCGCCGCTCGCCTACACCAAGACCTTCGCGATGGCGGGTGCGGCCCTGCTCTCGGTGACCCTGGTGCCGGTGCTGATGCTGCTGTTCATTCGCGGCAGGATTCTGCCGGAGAACAAAAATCCGGTGAACCGCTTCCTGATCTGGGCCTACCGGCCGATCATCGCCTGGGTGATGCGCTGGAAGAAGATCACCATCGTCATCGCACTGGCGGCGCTCGGGGTCTCGGTCTATCCGGCGTCCCGGCTGGGCAGCGAGTTCATGCCGACACTGAACGAGGGCACGCTGTTCTACATGCCGGCGTCCCTGCCGGGCATGTCGATCACCAAGGCGGCGGAACTGCTGCAGACGCAGAACAAGATCATCAAGAGCTTTCCCGAAGTCGCCTCGGTCTTCGGCAAGGCGGGGCGCGCGAATACCGCCACCGATCCGGCGCCGACGGAAATGTTCGAGACGGTGATCAACCTGAAGCCGGAGTCGGAATGGCGCGCGGGCATGACCACCGACAAACTGATCGCGGAACTGGACAAGGCGCTGCAGTTTCCCGGCGTCGCCAACTCGTGGACCATGCCGATCAAGGCGCGGATCGACATGCTCTCCACCGGCATCCGCACGCCGATCGGCATCAAGGTCTTCGGCAAGGATCTCGGTGAAATGGAGAAACTGGCGAAGGAGATCGAGGGCGTGGTGAAACAGGTGCCCGGAACCACATCGGCCTTTGCCGAGCGCATCACCGGCGGCTACTACCTCAACATCGAACCGGACCGCGAGGCCCTTGCGCGCTACGGGCTCGCGATCGGCGAGATGCAGGAGGTGATCGCCACCGCGCTGGGGGGCGAAATGGTGACGACAACGGTCGAGGGACGCGAGCGCTTCGGCGTGACCGTGCGTTATCCGCGCGAATTGCGTGCCGATCCGGAGCAGATCGCGAGAGAGGTGCTGGTGCCCATCGGCGGAGAAATGGGCCAGGCTTCGGCCATGATCCCGCTCGGCCAGGTTGCCACGGTCCGGGTGGCCAAGGGCGCGCCCGCCATCCGCACCGAGAATGCCCTGCTCTCCGCGTACATCTATGTTGACATCCGCGACCGCGACATCGGCTCCTACGTCGCCGACGCGCGCAAAGCCGTGATGGAAAAGGTGAAGTTTCCGCCGGGATACTTCATCACCTGGAGCGGCCAGTTCGAATACATGGAACGCGCCATCGAAAAGATGAAGGTCGTCATTCCGGTGACGCTGCTGACCATTTTCCTGCTGCTCTACCTCAATTTCGCACGCCTGACCGAGACCATCATCGTCATGCTGTCGGTGCCGTTCGCGCTGGTCGGCGGCATCTGGCTGATGTGGGGGCTTGGATACAACCTCTCGGTGGCGGTGGCGGTGGGTTTCATCGCGCTTGCCGGGGTCGCGGCCGAAACTGGTGTCGTGATGCTGATCTACCTCGATCACGCCTGGGAGGCCGCCCGGGCGGCCTGCCGCGAGGTCGGACGGGCGCCGAACGTCACCGACCTGTACGACGCGGTGATGGAAGGCGCGGTGGAGCGCGTGCGGCCGAAGATGATGACCGTGGTCGCGATCATGGCGGGCTTGCTGCCGATCATGTGGAGTTCCGGCACCGGTTCCGAGGTGATGAGCCGCATCGCCGCGCCGATGGTTGGCGGCATGATTTCTTCCACCGTACTCACGCTCGCAGTGATCCCGGCCATTTACGCGCTGGTCAAGCAGTGGCGGCTGGCGCGGGGCATGGAACGATAAGCGTTTTGGTGCCGGCGCAATCCCGGCATTTGTCCTGTCATACAGCCTTACGTTTTTGTAATCGTCTTGTCATCTCGCAGAAGGGTGCCGGGGAGCAGACTGGTGGCGTTCGATCCCGATCGAGTTACGCAGGAACCGGGACCCGGAACACCATTGATGTTCTCGACCAAAATTTCTGAGGAGATGACCATGCAATCTCGACTGATCCTGACGGCGGGCCTGCTCGCCCTTTCCGCAATGCTCTCGCCGGTATCGTACGCCGCTGCCGACGCGCCTGCCGACAAGACGACTACAAATGCGGAAGTCAAAAAATCGGCAAAACCGCACAGCCATATGGTGGACAAGACCGGAATTCCGGCGAATACGCCAGTCGCCAAACAGGACAAGGCGAAAAAACCCCTGCACGACCACAACAAAATGCACAAGTAGCAATGAGTGATGGCTGGCGGGTTCACCTGCGGGTGAACCCCATTTGTTTGATTTTTCCGATTCACCATGAACCACGGAAGTCATTGCGCTTGTTGCCTATTTGCCGGCGCTGTCGGCTGTTCGCCAGAGACCGTCAAATTTTCTTTTTGCCACTCGGTGCTTCAGGTGCACTGGGCGCTCGAATGCCGCCACGGGAGCATCGAGGTGCCCCCTGCCCGTCGCCAGGAATGGTATGGCATCGGGGCGACGGATCCGTTGACCGCGATTCTGATCAGGAACAAATGATGCGGCGGCATAGAAGCGTGGAAGGCACTCTGTGCGACAGCGCACGGACAAGGAAAAGCGTCGCGCCTATAAACGATGTTCCCGCAGTTGGCCTTGCGGAGTCTGCTGGCGGGTTATTAGGCCAGCGGCGTGGCCAGGGAAAGGTAACCGAACTTGCAGTCATTGCGCCGGCCCGTTTCGGTATGCAAAGACCTTCCATTTCAACCTATAACCGGAATTCATATCATGGACAACACAACCGGGACAGGCTTTGTCATCGCATTTGTCGCCGTTGCTTTGCTGTTGCTGCTTTTCGGCGGCGGGATGGCGACCGGAACCATAATGACTGGCGGATACATGGGAAGCGTAAGCATGGGGGGCGTCAGCTGGATGTGGCTGCCCACCTTGCTCGTCGTCGCGATCGGCGTCGTGCTTTTCTCGAGCATCTCCGGAAAGAAGTAAATCGGGCCGCCGCTCCACCTGGAGCTACGTTGATGCATGGCCTCGTGGAGGTCATATTGTCCAGCAACAAGTCTTGCTGCAGTTATTGATCACCGACGCACTGACAGACGCACCGCTGAAGGGGATATCGACATGAAGACCTCAATACTGATTTCCGCAATGGTCGCCTGTGCCCTGGCGGTACCTATGGTTTCAGCGCAGGAAAAGCGTGCGCACGTGCACGACAAGCCGGCTGCGGGCATGGAAATGGAAAGACAAATGCCCCGGATGCAGGAGAGCATGAGAAGAATGCAGCAGCAGATGGAAAGGCTCCAGGCGACAGCCGATCCGCAGGAACGCCGGAAGCTGATGCAGGAGCACATGCAGGCGATGCAGGAAAATATGAAGACAATGCGCAGCATGGGCGGCCCGATGATGATGGCCGGCGGCCAGCACGGCGGCATGATGATGGGGGCCAAGAAGGGCGGCATGAAAGAGGGCGAGATGATGAAGCATCAGGACATGATGGAAAAGCGAATGGACATGATGCAGATGATGATGGAGCAGATGATGCAGCACGAGCAGGCAGTGGAGTCGATGCCCGCCAAGTAACTGCGAACTTCGATTTTGCGTTAGTCCCTGCGCCCAACATACCATGGCGAGTCTTGGCGTGATGGCAGCTGCCGGTCTCTGGTCGGCGCTCGCCTTCATTTTGCATCTGACCTGGGAAATCGCCCAGGTTCGGCTGTATACGATCTGGGCTGAAGCGGATGGCATGAGCGTCGCCAGCGCACTGCTTCATTGCTCCTTGGGCGACGTCCTGATTGCACTCGCGATGTTCGCGCTGGCCGGCGTTGTGCTACGGCGCGCGGACTGGCCGGCGTCGCGTCCGTGGTCAGGCGGCGCAATTGTCGTGATCGGCGCGATGGCTTTCACCGCATGGAGCGAATGGATCAACGTCTATCGCGCGGGAAGCTGGGCCTACACGGCGAGCATGCCGACGATTTTCGGAATTGGTCTCTCGCCGCTGTTGCAGTGGCTGATTCTGCCGCCAGCCATGGTGGTCGCCCATCGAATGCTGAGGCCGGTGCTGTTCCGTGGGCACAACGCCCGCAGCCCGATTCCGGCACGCGATTCCACGAGGGGCCCGAGATGAAGGCAGAGGTGAACCATTCGCACCGGGCGCACGCGCACGCTCATCCGCACATGGGGACCATGACCCCAAACACCGCAACGGCCGCGAGCGCCACCCGTTACACCTGCCCGATGCATCCGGAGGTCCGCAGCCCGCAGCCGGGCAGTTGCCCCAAATGCGGCATGGCCCTGGTGCCGATTGCGGGCACGGGGGAAACTGACGATTCTGAATTGCGTGACCTCGTGCGGCGGCTGTGGGCGGGCGTCGCGCTTTCAATCCCGCTCGTTGTACTCGCGATGTCGCCGATGATCGGCATCCACGATCTGTTCGGCCTGCAGCCACGGTCACGCGGCTGGGTCGAGTTTGTACTGGGCACGCCCGTCGTGCTGTGGGTCGGCTGGCCGATCCTGAGCAAATTCTGGCTGTCGCTCACCTATCGCGCTCTCAATATGTACACGCTGATCGGGCTGGGTGTGGGCCTTGCATACCTGTTCAGCCTTGGCGCAGTGCTTGTGCCTGAATGGTTTCCGCAGGAGTTCCGCGAGCACGACGGGGCGGTAGG
>Ga0315281_10003094_pt1 | contig 24486 bp, 18 predicted proteins | sample YL17G07_0_MG_FD_204540 | JGI IMG/M metagenome (GOLD analysis project Ga0315281, IMG submission 204540) | Sediment microbial communities from Yellowstone Lake, YNP, Wyoming, USA - YL17G07_0 | ecosystem: Environmental > Aquatic > Freshwater > Lake > Sediment | place: USA: Wyoming | collected... | reverse complement strand
ACCAGCTCTTGCTAGTCTAGGCTCCGGCCTCCGCATTTTCAGGGTTCCATGTCCAAGCCCTTCACCTTATCGGACTCGAAGACAAATCCCTCCATTTTGGCTGCTCCATCGGCGCCGCTAGAAAATTAGAGGAACAGGGCCACAAACCCGTATTAATTAAGGCAACTGCGTTAAATTCATGGTGTTGCACTGGGCTCCGTCTGTAGTAGCAGGAAGCGAAACCCAAACCTTCCATCCCATTGATTGCGCGGTCAAACACATGGCAAGCTGTTGGTTTACCTTGTCGGGGGCCAACGTATACCACGAACCGTTCCCATCATTGTTGGGCAATACGGGATTATTCCCATAGCCACCGTCAGTCAACAAGACCATGGTGTTTGACCCGGTGGACTGCCCAAGTTGGGCAACGACAGCGTAGCCCGACCAAGCTGCAGCGTGTCCGACCCCCGGGGCCACCAAGGTAATTAAAACGAATGCCGCCACCAACAATCCCAAAACCTTTTTCATCTTCCACCTCCGATTTTCTTCTCGGTTACGGGTAACCGAGGATTAGCGGCGCCCATGCCGCGCCATTCTCAAGATGATGGTTTAAACCCCTTCTTCCGATCTAGCCTTTACTAGCCTTCTTTTTAAAAGGAATTCCTATACTTTTTTGTTCCACCCTACCATAGATAAATCAAAACAGCAAATTTAATTATTATTTAATTAGCGATTTTTTTAGAATATATTTCCTTATTAATTGTAATTAGTTAAGTCCCATATGGGATTATTTGGCTGAAGTCGGTGGCAATTCGTTTACCTTACGGCCCGGCTGTTCCTCTAGCTGTGCCTGTTTGGCATTCCATTCCTCCTGCGTCATCCCCGGATACATCATAATGTTCTTGGGGTCCACCTGTTTTGGGACTGCCGCCTGTTTGGCATTCCATTGCTCCTGTGTCATCCCCGGATACATCATAATGTTCTTGGGGTCCACCTGTTTTGGGACTGCCGCCTGTTTGGCATTCCATTGCTCCTGTGTCATCCCCGGAAACACCATAATATCTTTGGGGTTAACCTTGCTGGGCTCGCCTGTTAAGGCGTTTAATTCCTCCTGAGTCTTTCCGGGAATCACTTCAATGCGCTGAGAAGTACTCTCTTCTTGAGCTTTTCTCAATTTTTCCAGGTCTAATTTTCTGCCGCCTTCTTTGTCAGTTATAAGAGGCAGGGCAATTGCTTGCTTTGCTGCCCCGGGGGTCTTGGCCGTCGGCTTCGGCTTTTCCGGGACAACTCCCTTGGAAGTGCTCTCCGAGCCACAGCCGAGACAAAAAATCGCCAAACTCACCCCAATTGCCAAAATCTTTAACAAGACAACTCCCGAGCGCTTCCAACCTCCGCTTTCCTGGGAAGACGCATTTGGTTTGCCGTAAATCTTTTTCGATAAATTAATAATGTTCCCTGCATATGTCAACCCCTCATAGGAAAAACTCGTAAATTTCTCACGCCTTGATTACAAGCCATTTCAGATCCTCAATGACCTTTCCCTTGAAGCCAGGTCTTAAAAGGGCTCTCGGAGATTGCGTGGCCGCGCCCTCTCACTATTCCAGCTAACCGTATTGTAAGTTTTTTTATACCACAAATCGTTTAAAAAGCAATTCTTAACCCGGATCATTTACGAAAAATGATGAAAAAAATAAAAGGTATCTGCTAACATACTGTATTCTCAAGATAAACAGCTTCTTAGGTGGGATTCCCTTTGGGAACAGTCTGCCATAAACAACTCCGCTTTGAAAGTCTATTCTCCAAGTCGCCGATCTTGAGGGTGGCCGGATAACCTCGAATGCTGCCGGTGTTGCAAAACCTGCGGGCCAGACCCATTTAATCTCAGCCCGCTCACTCTGCTTTACCAACATCGGGGGAGGGGTGCGCCCAAAATCGGCCCTAACCTAGCATCCATAGGGGCTTTTGCGGAATAACCCTACCTTGAGGGTCCTTTCTCCCTTCTCCCAGCTCCCCTCGCGTGGCGTCCCATTCTCGCTCGTCGTAACCCGGGCAAATAGGCATGATGTCACTCAACTGGAAATTGGTTTGGAGCCCATTGTCATTGAACGGCCGGAACCTACACCAGATCAACCGCATCATCTCTGCGCCGACAAAGGGTATGATAGCAAAGCCGCCGTCCAGATCATAGTCGACCGGGGTTATACTCCTCATGTCAGGCGCCGTGGCGAAGAAATCGAAGCGAAAAAGACTAATCCCGGCTACCTGGCGCGCCGATAAATTGTAGAAGTTGACCATTCATGGTTTAACCGCTTTCGCAAGATTCTGGTTCGCTATGAAAAAACTTGGTCCAGCTATGTCGCCTTGCACCATCTGGCAGCAGCCATAATCTGGTGACGTAAAGTTGGAGGTATTTACGGTTAAGCTCTCAAACAATGAAACGGCAGACCTATGGTTTCCGTGACCAGGAACTTTTCAAACTTAAAATCCTGGCCCTTCACGAAGCCAGGTACGCTTTAGTCGGATGAACCATATTTCGCAACAGTATAATAATTTTCTTGAAAAAGGCTTCGGTTATGTGTAAGATTGTTTATCCCGAATTATTCATGAAGGGAATAAAGCAGCCATATTTAGAGGGCTGATGTGGAGAAACTGACGACGGAGGAGACTGATAAAAAGCAGTCACCACCGCGGCAAAGGGTATCCCACCTAAGAAGCTGTTTATCTGGCGATTATAGCATCTTAGCAGGTACCCTTTCCCTTTTTAAGCACTTTTCGTGAATAATCCGGGTTATATTAATTCATAAACCACTATCTGCGAAAGCAGGTAGTTTTCTTAAACGACCGAAAGTCGGTTATTCGTCTGAAGCCAGTTGCTCATCCGAAATGGTGAAAACATCTTTGGGCAGCGCTTTTTTTTGCTGTTCTATATACGCGGCGATCATCTTTTCGGTAATCGGCCTATCGAGGCGCAAAAGTAGCCGCGCGCCTAAAGATGTTTTCACCAGTGTCTCTTCCGGAGATGGGGGAACTCCTGCTGGAGCAGCCCGGAACTGAGTTTCTTCAAATAGTGAGCAATCTTGCTCGGATTGACTTGAAACATGCAGATGCACATGATCCTTGCTGATAGGTCAAAACTACATAGCAATGAATGCTTGGTATGCCACTTGTTAAATCGATGCCGTAAGCAAATTTCCCATTGTCCTCTGATAATTTTTTGGGGGAGTTTTGCCAATGAAGCCCACTGAGAATCAGCAATCATATGACGTATACCTGGACAATGATTTTCCTTTGACGCGGGAGTACGTAACTGAGATTTTAACGGGAGAATCGAGGGTCGCTGGAAAGAAAAGTCCCCCTGCCATCTTAACCAGAATTGCTTGGATTTTCCGAAATCGCTGGAGGACGGCATTTCTTCTTTTCATTTTGGATGTTCTTGGAGCAGCCGGGGGGGTAATCTTGAGTTGTATCGTAGGGAAAACCCTTATTCACGCTTCAGGGACAACCTTCAATAATTACTTTACCCCCATAATTATCTATGTATTATTTATTTTAGTAGTTTTTTATTTCAATAACAGTTATGGCCGATTAAGAGATCGGCGTTCCGAGCAGGAACTCCGCTCAATAGTAATTGGATGCAGTTGGGGCATGTTCTTGGTCATAACCTTAAACTTTATTTTGTTTAAGAATATAGTATTTTCCAGGTATATTATTATCCTGGGCTTTCTTTTTTCTTTATCTATGATCATTTTCTTCCGCTTCGGATTACGGGAGCTATTAAAGCATTTATGGAGTTTCGGGCTAGTGCAGGAAAATGTGGTAATTGTGGGGGATGCCGCCAAAGATATTCGCTGGTTATTGGAGCACTTGCACATTCAAAATCATTGTGGCTTCAATATATTAGGTTATTTTTCACAAAAACCTTCCCGGGATCTATATAACGGTCTGAAATATCTCGGGAAGTATGAGACGTTGGCTGAAATTTCCCGCAAACAGCGCATAGACAAAGTCTTTTTTGCTATGCTCGGATATAGCGATCATCGGCATACTACTTTATTATCTCGCCTGGAAGAGTGCGCCGGCTTAAAAATCTCAGCCATGGTAATTTCTCATATATTCAATGATTTTAATTTTTCTTTAACCCTGGATGGCTATTCTAATATTTTTATCCTAGATCGGAAGAAGCCTGCCTATTGCCGACCCTTTTATAGTTTTGTAAAGCGTTCCATGGATATTATCGGAAGCTTACTTATATTGTTATGTTCTTTGCCAATCTGGCTAATCGCGATAATCTGCATTAAAATTCAAGATGGGGGACCGATCTTCTTCAAGCATGAACTGGTTGGAAAGGACGGAAAATTCTTCCATGCTCTTAAATTCCGCACAATGGTGCTGAATGCCCAAGAAGTCCTTAAAAATACCCCGGAATTATGGAAGGAATTTAGTGAGAATTACAAGCTGGTAAATGATCCACGAGTTACCTGGATCGGTAAGTGGCTACGGAGGAGCAGTATGGATGAATTACCGCAGGTCATTAATATTATTAAAGGTGATATGAGTCTAGTCGGCCCCCGCCCGGTTAAGGTAAAGGAGTTGGAGCGGTACGGGGAATTCAAGCATGAGCGCGTTAAGGTCCGCCCGGGGTTGACCGGATTTTGGCAGGTTAGCGGCCGCTGCAATACCTCTTACGAAGAACGCATTCAAATGGATAAATTTTACATTAATAAATCAAGTATCTGGATGGACCTTGTCATTATTCTAAAAACCCCATTGAAGGTGCTTAAAGGTGAAGGGGCTGTATAGCAATTGATTTTCTTTTTCCGGAGGCGATCTTCCGACCTTGCCGAAGGACTTCCAAACCTCAATAGGTTATTGGCGGATTGTATCCATAAATGGTATTCCGAATGGAGAGGCTGCTGAGAGCTGCCGATTATTTCATCTCAGTGTTTCCCTTCCCTCTTTTTAGAACTTCCCATAATTAATCCTGGACAGAAGCTTTGATAAAAGGAAATCATCATGGGATTGGTCATTCCTGACGCGCTATTAAAAGATGTTAAAGTAGTATCATTTGATCTTTTTGACACGGTGTTGTTGCGGAATGTATCCGATCCGAAGGATATTTTTTATTTTCTCGGGGCTGAAACAGAGTATTTACATAAAACGGACCCGGAGCGGTTTAGGAAGGTAAGAATATCGGCTGAGAAATTATCAAAAATATATCAAAGATTATTTCAAGGTAAAAAAGAAACTAGTCTCGATTCTATTTACCTTCTAGTGAAGAAGGCACTTCATATTTCGGAGGAAACTAAATTAAAATTAATTAAAACGGAATTGGAAATTGAGGACCAATTTATTTATTTAAATGATGATATTTTCGAAACCCTTTCTTACCTATATAGCAAGAATGTGAGGGTTATATTCGCGAGTGATATGTACTTACCGCATTTCTTTCTCCTCAATATACTTAAAAAATACGATTTAATTCGCAATGACAGGCAATTGTATTTATCATCTGAATTAAATAAAACCAAACGGAATGGCGGTCGATTATACGATCATATTATTACTAATGAAGGAATTAAATATCAAGAGTTGCTTCACATTGGGGATAATTTGGAATGCGATTATAACGTTCCTGTTAATAAAGGGATTAGAGCCGTTCATTATAAGAGAGATAATCCTCCAATTGATCGAAAAAAACCAATAAAAGGGGATAAAATCTACTTTAGCTATCTTGGTTGCACAAGCGCCAAGGTTTATAATTATAATTCCCGCCTATTTAATGACCAAGATTTGAATATTATAAATTCATATATCTGTGGACCGGTATTATTTTCATATGTACATTGGTTGTTGACTGAAGCCCATGCTAATAAAATAGAAAGATTATATTTTCTAGCGCGGGATGGCCAAATATTATTAAAAATAGCCGAGGAAATTAAGCGTCATCTAGGATTAAATATAGAATTGAGATACCTATATGCCTCTCGTCATTCATGGGTATTACCATCTATTATCGATATCGATAAGATTGATGAAGAAATGTCCTTTTTTAAGATTTCTAAGAAAGTCAATATCCAGCAATTGTTATCCCGCTTCAAATTAGATGATATCCCTCGTAACTTATTAGATGAAAAGCTTCATCAATATGACATTAAAAGCGATGAGTTTATCACAATATATAACCTGGCTAAATTTAAAGCTGTTATTAAAGACGAGGATATATTAAAACTAATTAAACAAAAGGTTGATGAAAGTTATACCTTAATTTGTCAATATTTTGCTCAGGAAGGACTCTTTGATGACCTAAATTATGCCCTGGTTGATGTTGGCTGGCACGGGACCATGCAGAACGCTTTACGCCGCATTTTGATCCGTAGCGGCTTGGGGGCCAAGGCGGTCCGCGGTTTCTATTTCGACGTCTGGCGCGAGCCCCGGCATCCCGGCCAGGACCGGTTCTTGTCCTTTCTCGAGGACACGGGCAACGTCTATAAGAAAAGAATCTGGCATGAATTGACGGTCCTGATGGAGATTTTCACATACGCCACCCACGCCAGCACCTTCGGGTTTGTTCGGGAGGGGGACCTCCTGGGGCCGGTGTTTATGCCTGAGAACCTGGAAAAAATCATTGCCTGGGGCGTAGGCAAACAGCAGGAAATGTGCCTTAACTTCGCGCAATGCCTGCTGGCAAGCCCTAATTTCGAGTCTTTGGATAAAACCAGGTTATCCCGGGTGATTTGCGAAAATTTCTTCGCCTTTTTGCAGGACCCGCCCCTGGCGGTCCTGTTGAAACTAGCCGGTTTTCCTTATACCATGGAGCAGGTGGTGGACGAGAGATCCGAGTACAATCTGATCTGCTCTCCCTTCAGCCTGGGGGACCTGAAAGACCTGGTGCGCAAGGGGCACATCCAGAGGGAGAACGACTTGTGGATTCAGGGCAGCCTGAAATTGACGGAGCATCTGCCCACACGATTATTTTATAAGATTTTCTATAAGATGATATCTTCTTCTTCCGTGAAGCATTTGCAGCAATATGTGATGAATAAACTGAAATTTTAGAGCGATCATTTATGAAAGAAGCCGTTTGCACAATAAACTACAACAAATATTCTAAGGTTATTAACTACGGATACATCCTTGCGGACTACCTCATGAAAATATCCAAGCAGACTCAACCCACGGTATCCGGACCAATCATGTGTGCGAACTATATACCAGGAATCACCATTTCTTATACTGCTTTACCCAAGCTCTCCGCCGAAGAATTGGAGATACTACGAAGGCGAATTCGACCAATATGGTTGCCGTCCTCTTGGGCTCCTACCAGGACCAAAGTTCATGAATCACAAGTACTTCACCCCCGAGCATGAGAGGTTGAATTGGTGATATGATGTTAAATCGGTGATATGATAGAAGCCTTGGTCGCTCCGGGGATATGGTCGATGTGTTTTATGGGGCAGGCAAACCCCGAAACTCAACTGATCAGGGCCCTTCGGCATGTACCCCCCAACTGTTTCATCACCTTTCCTGGGTGATTGAACGCACGGTCAAAAGACCGGCTCCGAAGTAGTGGAGTCAGGAGATCCGGTGGGCCTGCCCTTGAACGTAATGGAATTCCATGCGGAAAACCATGATTGCGTAGGCTCGTGGATATGGCCGGCTCTCCTTTTGATAGACTTTTGTTAATTAATAATCTTTTGGAGGTTCTATAAGTGATCGATTCTATGTATAAATTAGTTAGGAAAATGTTCCCTAGTAAGGCATATTCAAGACTTCAAAATACTATAGGAAGGAAAAAGACTTTTTTTAATTATGGCCATTTATGTAATATTGTTGATGGATATAATAAAAATATATCATTGGAAGGGAAAGTAATTCTTGAATTCGGGCAGGCAAATGATATCGGTACGGGAGTGCTATTATTACTTCAAGGTGCCCAAAAAGTATATTTAGTTGATAAAAAAAATATTCTAACTACACATGGTCAACGAGATGATAGAAAATATGCACGTCAGATTATCAATGAATATTTTAAAACAAATAAATTAAATCAATCAGAAGATTTCATAGATAATATTTTTTCGAGAATCGAATTTATTAATGCATTTTTGGATAGTAATATATTCGATTATTTAAATAATAATTCAATAGATTATATTGTATGCCATCAAGTTTTAGAGCATGTCATAGATTTACATAATATATTTTATTGTATTAGTAGGTTATTGGAAAAAAATGTTTTTTTTATGGGAAGGTTGATTTAAGTGATCATACTTACCATGTTTTTAGGAAATACCCTTTCTTTACTTTTTTAGATAGGAAAAATGTTTTTAGACATCTTTCTTATTCAGATAAAATATGGTATTTTTTGGATGACAATAAACATCTTTATATGAATCGAGAGTTATTGCCTAGTTACTTAACTTATATGAGGATTTATGATTTTAAAATTAAAGGATTGGAACTTTATAGAAATAACTCAAAATGCAAAATCCATCAGGATATACTCTCTAAAATTCCCTCAAAATTTAGTAGAAATGATCTTTATAATATAGCAGGATTTTCGTTTCTATGTCAAAAAACATCATAATTTATTTCCTTTTTTGAATTGCATAGATATTTCTTTGGTAAATATATTATCAAATTTTCGCCATCCGACTGAGCAACTTATTGCTGAAAAATCAAAATATAATCAATTTTGCGCTTCATTTAAGATGAGAGATATAAAATCTTTAATAAAAAAGAAACATGTACAGCGGAAAATGATTTGGGTATTCAAGCAAGCCTGGAACTGACAAATAGTAAATATAGGACCAGTATATGAATACCATGTCCTCTTTTAATAAATTGTATAGTGTTAATTTATTAATTATAATATATTTATTATTAATTTATTCTATAATATTTTACATTAATATTAGCTTTTCCGAGTATGTTAATATATTGATATTTGGCAGTGCTATCATTATATGGTACTTTATATTTGTTCGTAAAAAGGAATTCGATTTATTTTCTCCGAAAGGGGTTTTTCCTATTATATTCTTTATTATTTATACTATAGGGTCGTTAGACCAAATTCCTAGTTATCGGCTTAATAACGTATCAACAAGTCAATGGACATTGTACTCTATTTCATTATTGTCGTATTTTTTAGCTATTTACGTAGTAGATAGTTTTGTTAATTGGCGAAATAATCGGTCAGATTCGGATAGAAAGGATGTCCTGTCTATTAGATATTTTAATAAAATAAAACAATTTGCGTCATTCTTTATTTTAACATCTTTTTTAGTAACATTATTATTATATTATTTATTAATTAGAGAATATGGATTTGATTCTACTTTTATTTCGGGGGAAACGAGGGCTCAGTTAGTATTGACTAATCAATATCTTAATACATTTAAATCTAGTTTTATGGTTTTAGGAACAGTGTATCTGTCTCTACTATTATGTTATTTCAAGGTGATGTCGACTGGTAATAAATCTTATAGTTTATTATTATTATTTATTCTTATAATAACAGCCCTGCTACCCATGTATAGGGGTAACGTTTTAAAAGTGATTATGTTATCAGGTATTGTATTTTATTATTTTAGAGGCAAAAAAACTAGCATCAAAAAAATCTTATTGATCGGTACAATTATGGCAGCGATATTTATTATATTAGGGTATTTAAGAATAAACTACTCAGAGGATCATCCGATGACAGAAATGTTGCGTCAAAGTGGTTTTCCAGATATAATAATTATTTTTACGCCTATCATTGATTACATTGAATATCCACCTTTCGTATTGGCCGAAGTTTTAGAATTAATGCCAAAAGTCGAAGGATATAGATACGGAGGGCAGATTATTTCACCTATTGTAAATGTCATTGACTCCATAATGAATTTAGGTTCTACGGCCGTTGTAGAAAAAATTGATCTTCCTCATATATTTTTAATGAATTTAATAATAGGCACGGATGAAAGTGGCCTTATATGGGGATTTGCTGGTGGAATTGTTTCAAATTATTATGTTGACGGCGGATTAATTGCTGTTATTATTGGAATGTTTTTTATTGGATTTATGTTAGAATATTGGTACCTTGACGCCAAGATTAACCATTCATTTTCGAGGAAAATGATTTATTGTATTTTAATTTTTAATGCCTTATGGTCAATTTACGGATCTATATTTGATGGAATTGGACTATTAATTAATATATTATTAGTTTATATTACGTCTCGATCCATTAAGCTATATGAAAAAGCAGATTTAACCGTGGAATTGGAAACTGTTGAGGATAGCTTAAGAACAATGAAATAGGAACCAAACTATGTATTACCTTGAGGGAAATATCAACTTTAAACTTATTACCAAGCGGGAGGAATTGGCGGAGTTTGTGCAAGCCGCCTTGTATGACAATCCGCCGCCTAAGCGCAAAGATGCCCGGATTTTAATTAAGCCGAATTTAAACAATGATCTCAACGCACTTACTGGCAACTCGACAGACCTGCGATTGATACACGCCCTCCTGGTCGAGTTGAAGGCCAGGGGTTATAAGGATGTTTTGGTAGCCGACGGTTCTAATTACGGGGTCCACCGCAAAGGCATCAACGTGTTTCAGCGCCTGGGACTGGACCGGCTGTGCGCTCATTTCGGTTATCGCCACCTGGACCTGAACAACGCCGAGTACCGGGAAGTTGAACTTTATCCGGGAGTGACCACCGGCATCGCCCTGGTCTGCCTGGAGGCCGATTTTATCATCAACCTGCCCACCGTCAAGACCCACGCAGAGGCGGGTTTATCCTGCTGCATGAAGAATCTGGTGGGCATTAATGTTGGGCAATATAAAAGAAAGATGCATTGGGATTTGCCCAAGGCGATTTTTGCCATAAATAAGATTATCAAGCCAAACATGCATCTTGTCGATGGGCTGGTGGGCATGGAAGGCAATGGGCCTGGAAACGGCAGACCAATCAGGATGGATTTTCTAGCCTACGGGGATAATGCCTTTTTGCTGGATGCCGTCATTACCAGACTCATTGGTTATGGGTCGGCAGGGGACATCCCCTATCTGAATTATGCCATTCGAGAGGGAATCCTGTCAGCCCAGACTATTGATAAAATAGCACAAATAAAACCATTGCTCCATATCTTGAAGCCGGATAAGAGAAATTTTCTTATAGGTCTGCTCGGTCATAATAAGTTGGCTCCGGTTCGAAGTTTGATTCGCCCTCTTCTGGATAGCACTTTTGCCCGCAAGTTGCTGATGCGCTGCAAGTTGACCCAGGATATCTATGAGAAAGACGACCCTGAATCCTTTCAGATGGTATATGAACCAAATAATTGTCTTGATTGCGGCATATGCCGGGAATATTGTCCGGTGGAAATAGCTCCACCGGCAAGCGAGACTGATGTGTGCCTCCGCTGTCTTAATTGTTACTGGGTTTGCGCCCATAAAGCCATTAACCTTACGGGGGAGTTGGGGTATCTCAAGAGTCATATTGAGAGATATAAAAAGTTGATTGAGGACAATGTCGGATCTAAAAAGTCAAAATGATTATGAGGCAAATAATTTTGAGGCTAAAGGTTCAGTATATTAAAGGGCTGCAGCAATAAATTATTTGAATTATGAAAACTTATAAGCTGCTCCGTAATGTTTCTTTCCTTTTCCTTTCCAAGGGCATCTACGTCATTTCTTTATTCATTATCTTTGCAATCGTGGTCCGCAGCTTCAGCCGTGCTGATGCCAACCTCTATGCCTTGGCCCTCGCATTTAATAACTTTTTTATTTTTATGGCAGATTTCGGCACGGTGGATTTAGTAATCAGGGGGAGCTCCATTGCCAAGAAAGACGATCTTTTTGCAATATTTTTAAGCGGCTTACTGGCAAAATTGGTTTATAGCCTAGGAGCCTCTTTGATTATCTATTTTGCTATTCGAATAATGTATGACGATGCCTTGACAAGATACGCCATTTTTATTTTCTGCTTTAATGCGGTGATCTGCAGTTACTCGGAATATATCGATGGGATCGCCACGGGGATCGGACGCACTGAAATAATCTCAGTTTTTAATTTTTTCCAATATGCGGCTTTACTGGGCATGTATTGGTGGTTTTCGGTAATAGCGCCACGGCCAATTATCTCCCTAATGTGGTGGCATACTGCGGTTGTGGCAATATTTCTTTTGATCCGTATTCTTTGGGTCCGCAAGCTCTGCGAATGGCGCTATAAAAAAGAATATTTCATTAAATGCCTTAAAGGAATGTTTAGGGAGAATCCGGCCTTTGGTGTATCTTCCATTATTGATTATATCACTGGAACCCACTTATATGTTATCGCAATCTCGCTATTTCAGGGAGTCAAGAATGACCTGGCGGTGTTTCAAGGGGCCTTTAAAATATTCGGCCTCACTTATTTGCTAGGGGCGATTATCAGCCGTTCTTTATATGCGGCCACCTCGCTGTCTTTTATAAATAAGGATAAGGAAGAACTGACATTTCATATCAAACGAGCCTTTCATCTGATGGGTTTGCTATATTTATTTGCGTTTGTGGTATTTTTCTTCCTAGGAGATAAAGTCATAAATCTGTTTTACACTAAACATTTACCGGGCGCAGAAACTATATTGTATTATTTGGCCTTGACGTTGCCAGTGGGCTTTTATGGATATATTGCCGATGCATTGTTGCCAGCGGCGAACCTGCAAAAGGTCAAAACCTATATCAACTTAGCGATGTTTATTATTGCGATACCGATAGTGTATCTTTTTACCCGAAATTTCGGGATAATTGGGACAGCAATTTCCTGGATTATTATTTCTTTAGGGAAGATCGGCTGTTTACTAGCGATTCAATACCTATATTTTCAAATGATCCCGGATTATAAAGCGTTATGGAAGGTCTTTGCGAGCATGACCGTGGTGGGGTTAGCTTTCTGGCTCCTGCGAGGGGCCTTGCCCTTGATCCCATTACTTTTGGGGGGCGCTTGCCTTTATGGTCTCTTGTTATTGATCTTAAAAGAAGATGAAGCTATATTCCCGCACTTAAGGCGGGAAGTTTATAATCTGGTGTCGCTCAAATACAAGACCAAAGAAACGAGGAGTCTCCATGGAAAATGATTATATAGCCAGGGAATCCCGTGAATGGGATGAAATCATTAAGGATAAAAAACATTTTATCGAACCGGCGGATTACGCTTTAAGCGAACAAGAATATTGCGAGAAGCAATACGCCATCTGGCGGGAGATTGTATTGAAAGCGATAAACCTCTGCGGCAATTTGAGTGGCAAGCGCGTTTTGGATTTCGGCTGCGGCGTCGGCAATACATCCATCATTCTGGCGGAACGGGGGGCTAAAGTGACGGCCCTGGACATTTCCCCGGAGATGATCGGACGGGTTCAAAAAAGGCTGACGGCCACCGCCTTCCACCACCACTGTGACATCTCCTATAGTGTCGAACCCCTGGAAAAATGTAAATTTAACGAAAAGTTCGATATTATTTTCTGTGGTGCGGTCTTGCATCACATCCCTGATTTTGACAACTTAATGCGAGAATTCAGCAAGAATCTCTCCAAAGGCGGGAAATTGATATTTTATGAGCCCCTTAGCAATATTGTAGCAAATTTAATCAGGCATTATGGGAAATATAAGGGAAAAGGCATCCATACACAAGATGAATGTCCTTTGAAAAAGAACCATATTAAAATTTTAAAGAAATGGTTCGCTACGGTTAACTTGATTTATTACGGAATTTTTTCGGCTGTGACCAGATATTGGCTGGTGAATAGCCCTTACCTCTTTCAATCACTCCTATGGCTGGACCGTTTGTTTAGGGGCCGCCTGCTACCATGGTATGTTATCGGTGAATGTTCCCATTTCATCGGGGAATCATCCTGAAATCGGAATTGATTGCGTTATTGACTGTAGAACTCGGGTTAAATTTATCTTAATGGAGAACACAAACAAAATGGATATCTCTGAAAAGCAACAAAGGGAAATTGAATTTTATAGGGAATCTCCTATAGAAAATCCATATCAATTTACTATTGATAATTTAATCAATAAAATGAGTTCGGCAAAATCGTTATTAGAAAATTTGGTGAGATATAAGCAATTATTTGAGAACAAGCAGGCTATATTAGAGCTTGGGGGAGGGCAAGGTTGGGCCAGTTGTATTGTGCAAAGTTATTTCCCAAACGCTTTGCATGTAATAAATTCAGATATTTCTAAATATGCATTACAATCTACATGTATGTGGAATAGTCTTTTTAATAGTATTTTTAAGGTAAATATCAATAAATTAGTATGTAAAGCATATGAGATTCCATTAAAAGAGGCGTCGGTAGATTTAGTGTTTACTTTCGAAGCGGCGCACCATTTTTTAAAACATAAATCGACGCTTAAAGAAATTTATCGAATATTAGCGAAGGGTGGATGCTGCTTATATCTTCATGAATTTTCTTGTAATAAATTTTTTTACCCTTTTGCATATAAAAGATCAAATAAGAAACGCTCAATCGACAAAGTTATCGACAAAGTTTCAGAAGATGTATTAATTTATAGGAATATACTGAAGTTAGCTAAGGATGTAGGATTTACAGCATTAGCTAATTACGATCCATCAATTGTTAATAGGAGCCCGGAAGCAACGGTATACTATTTTATTTTAAATAAGATAAGTTTTTTAAAACACATCTTGCCTTGCACAAGGGATTATATATTCATAAAACCCTAACCGATATTGACTGAGATTATGCGGCAACCTTGGCCAATAGGGGTTAGAAACCGGTTTGTCGACCGCTTTTTCCGGGATTAAATTCGGAAAGCTGCCTCTTTTACAAATTTTCGTGAATTTGTCAACCAATCTGCTGCATATAGTTATTTTTTCAGTAACATTGGCATACCTGCCCTATTTAAAGGCCGTCTGCTGCCCTGGTATGTTATTGCAGAATGCTCGGAACATATTAATAAGTAATTATTATTGGAAAATAATTTTTATCCATAGGTGAGATATGATGACTTCTATCAACCTAAGACATGGACAAAGGAATATAATTGTTCTGATTTGGTCAATTTTATTATTGGGAATTATATTCCAGCAATCCTCTTATGCGATGGTAGACTGCTATTCTTTCCGTTTGGAGGATACAGGTGTTCCCCTCATAAACCCGGGCATGGGGTGGGTTTTTCATTTTTTCGATGACGAACTGGATAAATATGGATCAAAATTACCCTGCAATGATGGGCTCGAGGATTTTCCAGGACTTGCAGTCATTTATTTACGGATACCATGGGCCTTTATTGAGCCCCGGGAAGGAGAGTTCCATTGGGCGGTTATTGATACTCAGATGCAGCGCTGGGGAGTCTTTGGAAAAAAGATTGCCCTCCGGATTACTTGCACTGAGGCCAGCATCCCTTATGCTACCCCCCAGTGGGTAAAAGGGGCGGGGGCCAAAGGCTATTTTTTTCAGCCGGGTAAGGGAGTTGTGGCGAATGGCCCAGATTGGGAACCGGATTATGATGATCCGATTTTCCTGAGCAAACTTGAACATTTTTTGGCGGAGTTGGCGGCGCGTTACGATGGAAACCCCGATGTAGCCTTTGTTGATATAGGATCTTTCGGGATTTGGGGGGAAGGTCACACCCTGTATTTCGGCACCGAAAAGCCGTATTCGGCGGCAACGATACATAAGCATATCGACCTTCATAGAAAATATTTTAAAAAAACATTGCTGGTTATCAATGATGAACATGCTACGCAAGGGAGAGGTCAGGAAGTAATAGACTATGCCTTTAACCAGGGGCTGACATTCAGAGATGACAGTATTCTGGTGCACGGCGGCACTCAGGCTTACACCAGTGCAGGGATGGCCCAGAGATTTGCGCCCAGCCGGCCGGTGATCATTGAAAGCGAGCACTACGGGTTGTCCAAGCAACACGGCCATTGGGGAAATGGCGCACAATATTTGGCGGCGGTGGAAGATTACCATGCCAGCTACGCTTCCATCCATTGGTGGCCGCGAGAGTTTCTCGCTGAGAATAAGATGTTGGTAGATCAGATCAACAGGCGCCTGGGGTATCGGCTTAACCTGAGGGAGGCCTCCTGGCCGAAGCAAGCGAGGGCGGGCAGCACCTTGGCATTTTCAGGGCAATGGGCCAATTCCGGAGCAGCGCCCTGCCTGCCGGGCGGGCATCCGGCGATAACCCTGAAGGATGGCAAAGGCGGAATCGCCGCAGTATTCGCGGATGACAAATTTAATGCCTCTTCCCTGCCGGTGGCTCCTCCCGGTCAAGCCAAGGCAGTGTTGGCGGAGCGCAGCTTCCCCCTGCCCTTTAATCTGCTGCCGGGAAAATATGAAGTCTATATCTCCATCGGCGATGAAACCGGCCAACCTTCGATTTCGCTGCCTTTGGCGGGAAATGATGGACATAAGCGATATCATCTCGGCCAGGTCGAGATCACTGGTGATTACTTGGTGCAAGCCGGAGAATTACAAAAAATTGATAATCATTATAATCTGCCCATAAAATGGAAAATTTACCATCAGTTACCCAACCAGGTCAGCCCCTTTTTTCATTTTTGCATTGGGGACAATATCGTGTTTCAAGGCAACCCTTCCAATAATGCCACATTTGCCAAGCCGCTCAAAGAGGGGGACTTGGAGATGGGTTGCAGTTTCGAAATGCCGAAAAACTTACCTGGGAATAAACTTGAGGTAAAAGTTGGCTTATGGCTTCCTGATCACTGCGGCATGACGGATGAAAGGCTATATCCCGTCAATGGTGATAATGACAGGCGCGTAACCCTGGGAACTTTATCCGTTGAGCGGGATGGCAGGGTCTCATTTACGCCATTATCTCCGGCCAATTGAACCTCGGTGGGACAAAATTCACTTAACCCATTTCCAGTAAGAAATAATTGAGGGGAGCTTAAAATGCAAGTGTTGCTGTTAAATCCGCCATTTCTCCCGGCCAAGGGAAAATTCTCCCGGGAGCAGCGCAGTCCGGCCATCACCAAGAGCGGCACCTTCTATTATCCCATGTGGCTCAGTTACGCCACGGGAGTCCTCGAAGCAGCAGGGTTTGAATGCCGGCTGATTGACGCCCCCGCCTCGGGGCAGGATTTGGCCGCGATCATGGCCAGCCTGGCTTCCTTCCGTCCGGAAGTGATCGTGATCGATACTTCGACCCCTAGTATTTATAACGATATCGAGACGGCCGAGATCCTTAAAGAGAAATACGGCGCCTTCATAGTTTTGGTGGGGACGCATCCTTCCGCACTACCCCAAGAGGTTCTCAATATAAGTGAAGCAATAGATTTTGTCATCCGGCGTGAATATGAATACCCTTTATTGGAATTGGTCCAAACTATTGCTGCCGGTAAGCTTGGGGTGGAAGCGCTGAACCAGATCAGCAACTTAACCTTCCGCCTTGGGGGGCAGATTTATCATAATCAGGCTGAAACGCTGGCTCCTGATTTGGATAAGATCCCTTTTGTGTCCAAAACCTATAAAAAGCACCTTAATTACCACGATTATTTTTATTCCCATAGCAAATGTCCGATTGTGACTATTATTACAGGAAGGGGTTGTCCGCACCAGTGCGTCTATTGCGTTTATCCGCAAGTCTTCTCCGGCCATAAACTGCGCTATCGCAGCATTGAGAACGTCGTCGATGAGATAGAGTATATTTTGAAGGCCTTCCCGGATGTGAAGGAAATAATGTTTGAGGATGACACCCTCACCATCAACAAGAAGCGTTGCTTCCAACTGGCGGAAGAGATTCTGCGGCGGGGGCTGAAGTTCAACTGGTCGGCAAATTCCAGGGCGGAAATCGATTTTGAAACCATGAAGATTCTGCGGCAGGCCGGGGCCAGACTCTTCTGTGTGGGGATCGAAAGCGGGGCGCAGGAAGTCCTCGACAGTATGAGGAAGAATTTGAAGGTGGAGCGCATCAGGCAGTTTTTTAAGGATGCCAAGAGGGCTGGCATCCTAATTCACGGCTGTTTCCTGCTCGGCAATCCGGGGGAGACGAAAGAGACCCTCGAAAAGACCCTGCAATTCGCCAAGGAATTAAATCCGGATACGGCCCAATTTTTCCCGATCATGGTCTATCCCGGGACCGTGGCGTATGACTGGGCCCGGGAAAACGGCTTTTTGGTGACCGAGGAATTTGAAAAATGGCTCGATGGCGAGGGCATGCATAACTGCGTGGTCAGCCGGCCGGGCCTGAGCAACGACGACCTGGTTGATTTCTGTGACCGGGCGAGAAAGGAATTTTACCTTAGACCGACCTACATTGCGGCCAAATTAGCCCAGGGGCTTAAAGACCCTTACGAGCTGAAGCGCTTGCTCAAGGGTGGAAATAATCTGATTATGTCCATGTTGAAGAAAACCTTTGGCGAGAAGCAGAAAGGTTGTTAGCGGCGACAAGGAGACTGAATTGCGCCTATCGGTGATTATTCCCACCTATAACGGCAAGGGACGGATTAAACATACCCTGGATGCCCTGTTTTCTCAGGATTATCCCGAGGAATTTGAGATAGTCGTGGTGGATGACGGCTCCAACGACGGCACTGCCAGTTTTGTGCAGGAATATCATGAAAAGATTCGGGTTATTTCCCAACCCAACCAAGGTCCGGCTGTGGCCAGAAATTTGGGGGCCCGCCGCGCCACGGGCGAGATCATCCTGTTTACTGACGATGACTGCATTCCCCAGCCAAATTGGCTGCGGGAGATGTCGCGGCTGTTTGCCGAGGACCCGGAAATTGTGGGCGTCAAAGGGCGCTACCGGTCGGAACAGCCAAGTCTGATCGCCCGGTTTGTGCAACTGGAATACGAAGACAAGTTCGATTACATGCTCAAGGAGAAGTATATCGATTTCATCGACACGTATTCGGCCGGGTTTAAGCGTGAGGTGTTCCTGGAACTGGGGGGATATGACATCGAATTTCCGGTCGCCTGCGCCGAAGATGTGGAACTGTCATACCGCCTCTGGCAGAAAAATTATAAGATGGTCTTTAATCCGGCGGCCATTGTCACGCATACTCATCCGGACCGCTGGTGGTTTTATCTAAAGAAGAAATTTAAATTTGCCTACTGGAGAGTCATCGCAGTAAAGAAGAACCCCCACAAATTAATTAAAGATTCGCACACGCCACAGCTCATGAAGCTGCAGCTGCTTTTCCCACCCTTTTGCCTGGCGTCCCTGCCCCTGGGGGTGTTCTCCGCCAAGATGTTGACCGTGTCGCTTTTCGGGTTCATATTTTTTGGGTTAACCACCATCCCCTTCACCCGGAAGGCGCTCCGCAAGGACCGGACCCTGGGCTGGCTTTCGCCGTTGCTCCTTTTTTGCCGCGCCGCGGCGCAATTCGCCGGGGTGGCGGGAGGAATGCTGTACCTGATCAGGCAGGGCTCGGCCAAGACCGCGCCCCTCTCCGCCAAGGTTACCCAGGGCGAAAAATAGATCCAGAGCTCCGGACTTTAAAATGCAGCCAAGGATTGGATTACACCGCCTGAAGTGCGGCGACAGTGCGAAGCGGGACTAAAAATACCCCAATAACCTTAAATCCTGCATGATCTTCTCTTTTTCGGCGCTCCGGCCGAGCCTTTCGTGGCCACCTTCGGGACACTTGGCGGTGCAAGGAATACAGCTGAGGGACCGGTAGCCCTGATCGTAGAGTTCGCAATAGGGCAGCTTGAATTCGTGGATATAGTCCCAGATGTCGGCTTCGGTGAAGTGCAGGATGGGATGAATCCGGGTGTGGGGCGGATTTTCCCGGGGCGAGAGGGGCTCTTCCAGGGCTCTGGCCCCTTGCTCATCCCAGCGGATGGCGGTGATGAGGCCGCGAATCTGATACTGGATGATCGCCGCATTGAGGGGGTCAATCTTCAGGGCGCGGCAGCAGGCCTGCTTATCGACGCCAGGCGCGGCAATGATAGTTGTCTCCGAGGCTTTCAGGACGATCAGGTTGAGGTTCCAGAGGGCGGCGATGCGGTCGCGAAATTTCAGGGTTTCGGGAAACTTCAGGCCGGTGTCGATGCTGAAGACCGGGAAGGGCACCGCCTGGCCGCACAGGGAACGGATGAGATGCAGGACCACCAGGGAATCCTTGCCGCCGGAGAAGGTGGCGGCCAGGGCGCCCCGAAAATTTTCCAGGGCGTAATTTAGGATGCTGTGGCTTTCCTCGATTTTATCAGCCAGATTCATGTCTAACCTGCCTCTCTGATACCAGGTTGCAGTCAAACGAGTAAGAATGTCATTCTAAGCGTAGCGAAGAATCTAGATTCTTCAGTCCGCTTCGCTCCGTTCAGAATGACAACATAAGTAATCCCTTGTTGGCCGCAACCTGCCACGAAGCCTCTATTTCGCCAGAACCCGTTCTATTTCTTTCTGAAGTCCAGAAAAGATTTCCTGTTGGGTTGGTTCCAAATCGTCCGGTAAGATTCGATCATTTCTCACATCGTATTTTTCGTAGCGGTTTAAATCAATATACTTAATGAGTTCGTAGTTCCCTTTTATCGCGGCAACCGTTTTGGTAAAGCAATCATGGTCACGTGAATCGCCCAAGTAACTTATTTGCATAGAAAATGTTACCCTAGTATCAAAGTTATCATCCTTTAAAGGCAACTTGATCGATTGTCCGTCCATCCATGCCGGTTGCTCCATACCCAAGAAATCTAAAATACTAGGGGCCAGATCAACAGTGTTGACATTACTTTCTATCCGCTTCCCGAGAGTCTGCCCCGGAAGATGGACGATCAAAGGCACGTGAATGAGAGGCTCATAAAGGTAAGGTCCACCGTGGCTCCAAAAGCCGCGCTCGAACATTTCACCATGGTCGGAGGAGACGATGAGGATAGTATTATTAAATATGTCCTCCTTTTCAAGGTATGCCAGGAACTTGCCAAATTCGTGATCAACGTCCATGATAGTCTCTTCATACCGCATTAGAAGCTTGTCGATCTCGGGTTGATCTGCCTGAGAATACAGCAATGGACGATTATAACTATCCTTAGTATCAAAGACTTTTTCCGGGAGAATAGTGTATAAAAATTTATGACTGGCAAGATACGGAGCATGGGGGGGAAGGACATGAACCCACAAAAAGAAAGGTTTGGTCGCCTTAGTGATGAATTCTGAAGCCCTGGCAAATGAATAACCCGATCTTTGGAGTGTGAGAATTTGGTCAGGCCGGTATCGCCACAAATCAACTGCGGTTAAAAAGACCTTATGAAGACTGCTCTCACGGCGCAGGTAGTTAAACCATGTAGTCGGTCCTAATCCCGATTCAACCAGAAACTTTTTAACAACGTTCTCGGGAAATATGAGATCAAAGCCCGCGAGGTTAGTCTCCCAGGGGCATGAATAGAGATTGGACCAAACTACTGCGGTCTCGTAGCCTAATGTTTTTAAGATAGATGGCAAATTATCTTTTCGCTGCTCAGCCCCAAAATTAGACATTGCGTGGTTTATCTGGTGATGGTTGGGATATTTTCCGGTCATTAAACTTGCCAGACTGGGCAGCGTCCAATTGGAGCTCGCATACATATGATCGAAGACGTAGCTTTCCTGGCCCAGTTTGTCTAGGTTAGGCGTTGTCTTCAGACGGTTACCATATAACGAGGTATAGCGTGCTGCCAAGGCATCGAACGTTACTATGATTATATTGGGAGATGTTTTGGGATGATCGCTCTTTTCGGAAATGATAAGAGGTCGGCTCTCCCTATAATTATAATAATTGAATAGGCTTAACGTTAAAGATGTAATTACGGATAGACTAAGGACACAGGCAATTATTCTATATGACGCTTTGACGATAGACTTTATTTTATCATTTGTTCGTATTATACTCTTATAGAGTATAGCCATACTTATTGTTACTAGTATAAGCAAAAATAAAGCCACCAATAGGAACATCTTATCGGTTTTGACAAAAGATTGAATGGAAAATGTTACTTGGATCCACCGCCAAAAGTAATCAATAAATATAATTAAAGCAAAAGCGATGCCGCAGATGAGATTGGCTTTTCTGACGCTTCCGGCCCCATGGGAGCTGATTTTGGCACTAAGCAGGGTAAAAATTAAGGAGATGGAAGCTAGGCCCAAGGACAGGACGGCAAAGAAGATGACTAGGAAGGAAAAATTTTGCGCCAGTTGCCAGGGAGAGAGGCTGGCCAGCAAGGCCCCGGCGCGATAGAGGAAATCGAGCGGTATGACAAAGGCAATGAAGATGAATATCCACCATTTGAAGGCAAAGGTGAACACTTCCCATAGGGTAGTATTGTTGGTCATTTAGATAAGCCACCTCTATAATTTATGGCCACCTGCTGCTTTACAGTCTCTATTTTGAAGGAATGCGGTTCAATTCTTTTTGCAGTAAAGAGAAGATTTTCTCTTCGTCTGGACTTAACTCTTTCAGAATCTTATCATTTTTTATATCGTATCTTTCATATTGGTTTAAATCAAGATACTTGATGAGTTCGTAGTTTCCTCTTATTGCACCGATGGATTTGGTTAAGAATTTAGGATCGCGTGAAGAGCTCAAGTAACTCAATTTCATAGAAAATTTAACCCCGGGGTCAAAGTCGCCGTCCTGCCAGGCGGGTTTGAGGGATTGTCCATCCATCCACCCCGGCGGTTTTACCCCCAGAAGGTCTAAGATGGTAGGGGCCAGATCAGCGGTGCTGGCAATACTACCCAGGCGCTTTCCCTGGGTTTGCCCCGGGAGATGGATAATCAGAGGCACGTGAATGAGAGGCTCATAGAGGTAAGGCCCGCCGTGGCTCCAAAAGCCGCGTTCGAACAATTCCCCATGGTCGGAGCTAACGATGAGGATGGTATTATTTAAAACCTGGTTTTCTTTCATGAAGGTCAAAAATCGGCCAAATTCATGGTCGGTATCGCAGATATATTCTTCATAGCGCTTAAAAAGCTGATCAATGACAGGTTGTTCCTCCGGCGCATACCATAATGGACGATTATAGCTATCTTTGGTATCAAAGACCCTTTCCGGCAGAACCGTGTACAAAAAATCACTATTGGCAAGATATGGAGCATGGGGGGGGTAGAGATGGACCCATAAAAAGAAAGGCTTTCTAAACTTGGTTATTAATTCCGAGGCCTTAGCCAAGGAGAAATTGGCTCTTAAAAAAGTCTTAATTTGATCAGCTCGATATTGCCATAGGTCAGATATGGCATAAAATATTTTATAAAAACGGCTCTCACTAATAAGGTTGTTAAGCCATGGAGTCGGTCCCAATCCCGATTCAAAGAGTAATTTAGTAATGGTGCTATTAGGCAATACCTGGTCGAACCCAACCAGATTATTCTCCCAGGGACATGAATAGGGAGGATTAGACCAGACGACCGCGGTCTCATAGCTCATTTTTCTTAGGAGAAATGGCAGGTTTTGTCTTCCAGACGTCCTCCCAAAATAGGACATCTCTTCGTTTAACTTGTGATTGCTAGGATATTTGCCGGTCAATAAGCTGGCTAAACTCGGTAAGGTCCAATTGCTGCTGGCATACATGTTATCAAATACGTAGCTTTCCCGGCCAAGTTTGTCCAGGTTTGGAGTCGTTTGGAGATGATACTCGTGTAAAGAGGTGTAGCGCGCCGCCAGGGCATCAAACGTTATTATTATTATATTGGGAGGTTGCTGTATTCGTTGCCCTTCGAAGCTGGTTTGGTTTGCCCCATTTTCTCTGTAATAGCTAAAAATATTGTATGAAATAATCAATAATGATGTTATACTACATAATATAAAGAGAGGGGCAATTATTTTATAAGAAGATCTTACAATTGAAAATAATTTATCAATTTTAGCAAATAACCTTTTATATATTATAATTATAATGATGCTTGATATGATAAGTAATAAAAAAGTAATTAATAGGCCTAATTTGCCTGATTTAACAATGGAATGAATGTCAAATGTTATTTTTACCCAGCGCCAAACATAATCAAAAAATATAATTATGACAAAAGAGAGACCGATAATGACGTTGATCTTACTGACGATTTCGGCCCCATGGGAGTCTCTTCGGGCCCCAAGAAGCGAAAATGCCGCCGAGACGCCTGCCAGGCCCAAGGCCAGAATGGCGAAAAAGAGGATCAGGGCTGAAAAATTTTGCGCCAGTTGCCAGGGGAAGAGGCTGGCCAACAGAGCCCCGCATCGGTAGATGAAATCCAGCGGCACCAAGACAGCAATGAAGAGGAACATCCACCATTTGAAGGTAAAACTGAAAACTTCCCGGGGAGTGGTGTTATTGGTCATATTTAGGAAATTCCTAAATAATCGAGGATGGCCGGGCAGAGTTCCTGGACGTGGGGCCGGCGCAGGAGATTCTTTTCGCTGCTGAGGAAGATGCCGGGGACGAGGCCAGGGGCGCAGCAATGGTCGCCGCTCCATTTGTCGCGGTTGGCCTGGACCACCGCTCCCGCCGGGGCGCCGCCGACCGCGGTCTCCCAGGAGGCCCGGTAGCCCTCATCGTATCCGACGATCAGGTCCGGGGCCCGGC
>Ga0315281_10003091_pt1 | contig 24497 bp, 43 predicted proteins | sample YL17G07_0_MG_FD_204540 | JGI IMG/M metagenome (GOLD analysis project Ga0315281, IMG submission 204540) | Sediment microbial communities from Yellowstone Lake, YNP, Wyoming, USA - YL17G07_0 | ecosystem: Environmental > Aquatic > Freshwater > Lake > Sediment | place: USA: Wyoming | collected... | reverse complement strand
CGGCGCGGCGCGTGAGGCGGGACGACCCGTCGTCGATGCGGACGCGGATGGCGTGGAGCGGCTCTCGGCCGTGGAAGCCGCGGTAGCCCGCGGCCGCGATGGCGGCGTCGCGGGACCCCACGAGGCGCGCGGCCTCGCCGAAGGGGACGATCTTCGCGGAGAGGACGCGCTGGCCGGCGCGTCCGGGGTTCCTCTTGAGGCTGTATCCCGGCCTGAGTCGGAACTTGGTCTTGCCGCCTCGGCGCGCCAACATACTTGCGTCGGCGGCGCGCCACGGAAGAAACGGCGACACGTCTGCGCGAGCCGGGTCGTCTTGAGAACGACCAGTGCCCTTGCCGCGCCACGCCTTCGATTGCTTGGGGTGCGGGTTCCTCTCGAGCAGCTTGCCGGCGGCGTACCCGCCGACGGCGGAGCCCACGCCGCGCGCGACGGCGGAGAGGAGTTCGCCTGGGTTCCGCCTCGACTTCCTGCCCTTCAGGGCACCGTGCTTGGTGCCCTTGAACCACCATCTCTCGCCCCTGACGGGCCTGAATTCGCCCGTCGGATCGCCATAGCGAAGATACGTCCCTATGCGTCTCTTCTTGAGCGTCAGTCCCTTCGACCGCTTCGGATGCGGGTTCTTCCGCTTCGGCCAGAGCGGGAGTCGCGACAGTCCCGCGAGCCGCTTGCTGCCGATTCGCGTGAGCGCGCGACGCAGCCTCGGCTTGCGCGGGCGGCCGAGGCTCTTGACGTAGAGGCGCGGACTCCAGTATCGGCCGCTGCCCTTGACCCTTGGACGCGGGTTCTTCCGGAAGAACTTGTCTGGCGCGCCCACGATCTGGAGGATCGGGTTCCGGCGACGGCGCCGCCCGTTCCGCCTCGCGCGGACGAACCGGCCGCGCCGGTCCCGGACCCTCCACCTCGCGCGCCGCCGGGCCATCTACCGCCTCGTGATCCGCCGGCCGCCGCGCGCGCCGGTCCTCGACCTGCGGCGCCGCCAGCCGAGCTTTGCCGCCCGGCTGCGCTTCGCGCTGAAGCCGCGCCGCGAGTTCTTGCGCCGCGAGTGGCTCCGGACGATCCGGCGAAGGGCGCGCAGCCCGCCGCGCGAGATGCGCGCGTTCCTGCGCTTGCTCTTCCGCCGCCGCCTCGGGTTCCAGATGCCGAGCCGCGTCGAGGCGCCCGTGTACCGGCCCACGAAGAAGTTCCGCCGCGCGCGGCGCCGCGTCTTCCCCGCCCGCCGCCTCACGGCCCGGACGATCCCGCGCACGCGCCCTCGCCTCGCCATCGGGTTCCTCTTTCTTGTCGTACCATGTCCGTAGCCACACGGGCCGAAGGTCAACTTGATCGCCTTGAACTTGTGCTCGTCGTTCTTGTTGAGGGCCTCGATGGCGTCGTAGTGCCAGTCGGGGAGGCTAAACCCCATGCGGTACGGACTTCTACTGCCATCCCAGTTCTTGCCCCTGCCGGCGCGCCACGCGGAGAAAGATTCCTCCGCGCTCCTCTCGAGCCAATGGCGGCCTGCTGTGTGCCAGTCACTCACCGGCGCCCCCGCAGGAGTCCCGCCGCGTTCAGCGCCGTCGCGCCCGCGAACAGGTACGCGCCCCACCTCGCGTACCACGGCACGCACTCGTTCCAGAACCCCACGGGGTCGCTCATGACCCGCCAGAGGCTGCACCCCTCCCGCGAGAGGTCCGCCACGGCCGCGCCTGCGTCCTGCGTCAGCCCGCCCGCGCTCTGCGCCGTGCGGACGATCGCCTCCATGGCGAGGGCCGGGTTCATCGTGATCGCCGCCATCGCCAGCTTGTAGGCGTCGCCGGACGCCTCGCTCCGCACGCGGAAGATCGCCTTGTTCAGCGAGGCGAGCGCCGACATCATCTCCGCGCGCTCGGGCGACCCGTACGCGAGGCTCGACTGCGCGTCGGCGATGAGCGCCTGCACGGCGTCGTTCAGCGGGTCCCACTTCCGCCCGTAGCTCGACCCGAGGTCGAAGATCCCCGGCGCGCCGATGCTCCGGGCCGCGACCTCGAGGGCCTTGATGCGCGACTTCGCCGCTGCTATGAACGCAGCGCTGCCGGCGTTCACCTCGAAGGCCCCGAGCGTCGGCGGGGAGCCGCGGCCCCACGTCGCGACCGAGGGCGAGAGCAGCGCGCGACCGTCCTGGAAGTGGCCGATCACGGGCAAGTCCCTCCCGCGCAGTAGCCGGTCATGTTCGGCCGCGCCATGCCGCGCAGCCTCGCATCGAGGTCTTCCGTCTGCCCATTCGCGACCGCGCGGCCCCGGGCGTCGAGGACGGGCCGCGACATCGTCGCGGCGGGGCCCGCCGAGAGCCGGTCGGCCATGCTCTCGGGGACGCGGATGCTCGACGGGATCGACCCGCGGAAGTGCGCGCGGACCCTGTCGCCCCACGTCGCGCGCTCCCGGACGAGCGCCGCCGCGCTCTGGTTCGCCTGCGGGATGGCGGCGAGGCCGTAGCCGCCCGACCAGTTCTTGACGACCGCGAAGCGCGCGGGGTCGGGGTTCACGGGCGGGGACGTGCGCGTCACGTAGTCGATGGCCTGCGCCATGCGCTGCGGGGGCAAGAGCCCGTCCGCGAGCTGCTTCGCGAGTTCCGGCGGGAGCGGCTTCGCGAGGTCCGCGCTCGTCGAGAGCGACTCGTGCGGCGCTGGGCCGCCCCACCAAGTCATCCGACACCTGCCGCGACGATGCGCGCGTCGTTGACGATCCCGAGCGGACGCGCTTCGAGAGCGATGGTGATGCGCTTTGGATTGATGTCCTGCGTAATCGCTTCGCCTGGGTAGACCACGCGGTACGTCGCGCCATGGATGCTGCGAAGTACGCTCTGCGCCTCGAACATGCGCATCCCGACGAGTCGTTTCGCGATCTCGCGGAGGTCTACCGGGGTCGCGTTGCCGCTCATGTCTATGACGTGCGGCATGCTCGTCACGAGGTCGGCGAACATCCCGCCGCTCGGGTGTTTCTCCGTGATGCGCGTCGCAGAAACGGCCCGCGCGTAGGGATCGACGACCTCGTGGTTCGCGTACCTGTAGATCGCATAGCCGAGCGCTGCGAGGCCGGCAATGACGGCGGCGCTCACCGGCGCCGCCCGCCCTTGCCGAGGACGCGCCAGAGGACGTAGCCGAGGACGCCGAGGCCCCCGATCTTCGCCGGCGTGCTCGCGAAGAGGTCGCCGAACACGCTCTGGAGCGGCGCCGCGACGGTCGGCTGGATCGCGGGCGGCGGCGGCGCGGGCGGGAAGAGCTGCGTCAGGACGGTCTGGACCTGGGGTGGGACGTTCGGCTTGATGAACGGGATCGTCGTCTGCAAGACGTTCGGAAGCTGCGCGACGAACGTGTTCGCGAGGCTCGACCAGTCGAAGTCGCCGAGCCTACCTGTCCGGGGATCGACCCTCAGGAACGAGCTCATCGAGGAAGTCCCCCAGCGGGAACCAGAGGACGGGGCGCTCCGCGCAGTAGCGGTAGCGGCACACCGTCTCGATCACGTGGGGGTGCTTCCCGCGGGGGGAGATGAGGAGGTCGAACTGGCGTCGGTTGCAGCAAGCGCAGAGGAACTCCACCCGCTCGGGAACTACATCCCCGCGCGGGGCTCGCTGGCCCGTGCGCTTCGTTGGGATCATTCTACGGTACTTGGGCGGGGGTCGGCAATGGGCTTCCTCGCCGAGTCGCAAGATCGTCGCAACCTGCGAGGCGCGAACACGTCGCGTCGAGCGTACCTGTAGAAAGCGCGCGGGAACCTGAGGCGCCCGTCGGAGGTCCTCACGGCGCGACCTCGCGCAAGCCTCTCTCGAAGTCCCCGAGGTGCTTCGCCTTGGCCGATTCGCTTATGTCTATGCGCCCGATACTCTTGTTGCGAGGGACCTGGGCGAGTTGCGGGAACAGAACGAGGTTGACGGGGCAGAACAGATCAACTTCCGTCTGGAACCCGGTCAGGTTGACGACGAACGTCTCGTCCTGCGTGATCTCGATGGGTTGCTGCTTCCCGTTGAAGTACGCCGCGTCGAAGACCGGGATGCTCACGGGAAGAAGTCCCGCCGGTACGCGACCGTTCCCCGCCGCGCGCTCGTCGGTGACGCCCGCGGGTCGTCCGACGGCGGCTCCCAGCCGAGCTGGTTCTCGAACATGGGGTCCGCGGGCACGAAGCCGTGCGGCTCCACGTAGATGAGGCTGTAGACGTGCTTGAAGAAGTTCGGGGCCATGGGGTCGGTTCCGACGACCCTGAAGCCCCAGGCGAACCCCACGGCCGCCGCGAGCGCGCAGAGCGTCATGCTGAGCCCCACGCACTTCTCGGCGCCCGTGTCAAACAGGACGGTCCGTGGATCGGTGACGCGCTGGATGCCGGCAGGGACGAGCGGATCACGAACGTAGCGGAGGTTCCGCTGCACCCACGTCAGGAGGACGCGCGCCTCGGCCTCGTAGTCGCGGCGCGGCACCTGCGCGACGATGCTCTGCGCGAGGCGGATGACGCTCTCGTCCCGCGCCGCGTCGGCGGTGAGGAGGAGCATCCATCGGATCGTCTCGAGCGTGCCCGCGTAGCCGGCCGGCACCTCGACCTCGCGGACGGTGGGGGACGGGCGGAGGGCGGCGCCGGTCAGGAACATGGAGGCTCCGGGGCGGGACTTGCACCCACATCCGGCTTCTTCAGGAGAAGCTGCTCGACGAGGTCGCCCTCTTTTGAGCTACCCGGAGATGATTTCCTTGCCTCGTACTCCCGGCACCCCGCCGCGACGTCGAGGTCGGATCTGGCGGAGACGTAGCACATGAAGCAGTACCCCATCATGTCCCGGTGCGCCGTCTTCCGGTGCCCGCACGCGCAGATGGGCAGCGGGACGTGGGTCGTCCCGCAGATGCAGGGCGCGGGACTCGTCGCCTCGGCCATGAGGCCATCCTACCGCGGTGGAGGACGGAGGGCAAGGGTCCGCCGCTTCCACTTCCGGCGCAGCCGGCGCATGCTGTGTTTTTGGCACTCCGGGCACAGCCACTGCCGGGTCGTCACCGACTTGATCGTGGGTTCGCCGCCGCCGCGCGTGCGGGACGGCCTGACGGCGTAGGTCAGGCGCACCTTCGAACTGAACCAGCGACGGCACTTATCGTTGCCGCAACGCTTCCGCTTGACCATGAATCGGCCGCCGCGGGGGCCGACATGGGCGAAGGCTTCGACCGGCGGCGGCATGGGCGGCTCCTTACCCCTGAATCCCCTTCAGGAGCACCCCGTTCACGAACGCGCGCAGGTGCGGCGCGAAGCCGCCGAGGAGTATCGCGCCCTCGAGTCGCACGTGCCAGTCTTCAAACGCGCCGATCTCGATGGGGTAGCGGCGGCTCATCTTGGGCCCGTCGCCGCGGTCCTCCGAGACCGCCAGCGCGATGCCGAACTGGTTCCGCTCCTCGATGAGCTCCTGCGGGTCGTAGTCGGGACGCGGCTCGAGGTCCCACGGCTCCGTCCACTCTCGGCCCCGCGCCTTGACCTCGACGACGCGCTTGTTCTCCGTGAGCGGGACGTACTCGGCCTCCGGCTCGCGGCCCGCGACGTTCGCGAGGATGCAGGCCGCCGGGATCTCCGTATGGATGCAGTCGCCGAAGCGGAGGTTCGCGACCGCGGACCACCGGATGGCCGAGACGGCGCGGCGGAGGTCCGGGTACTGCTCCTCGGACACGTCGCGGAGGCACGGGCAGGCGTAGAGCCCGTAGGCGTGCATGTAGTAGTGGCGCGGCAGGCACCCGCGCGACGCGATCATGTTCGTGTCCGCGGCCGTCTTGAGTTGGCCCTGCCGGTCGCCATCGAGGGAGCCGATGGGGTAGTAGAAGAAGCGGAGCGCGCCGCCGTCCCGCGCGTTACCCGCCCACGTCCGGTCGTAGAGCGGATTGTTCCGCGGCCTCGTGGCGATGGGTCCGCCGTCCGGGATCGTCACGGTCGGGATCATGGCCTACTCCCTCCCCCTCTTCGCCCAGCGCGGCTTCTTCCGCTTGGGCTTCTCCTCTTCTTCCTCCTCGTCGGGTTCTCCGCCGCCCGCGCTGCACGCGATCACGAGCCACTGGATGCCCACGCGGAGGTCGTCGTCGTCGTCGCCCGTCGGCTCGAGGGCCTCGAATCCCGCCTCGATGAACGCCTCGGGGTCCTCGCCCTTCTTCGCGACCTTGCGGACGGCCTTCCCCACCTCCTCGAGTACGCTCGCGAGGGCCGTCGCCTGCTCGAGGCCCTCCATGATGTCCTGCATGATGGCCTTGCCGCGCTCCGCGGCCTCGGCCCGGCCCGCGACCTCCTCGTCCGAGGAGTCGTCTTCTGCCCCGTTCTTCCCCATCTTCGCTCCTGTCTCCCACGCGGCCCGGAACATGCCGAAGAGGCCCTCGAGGTCGTCCAACACCTGCTCGAAGCGGGCCACGAGCCTACTCCCCCCGCGCCCTGCGGATCAACTCCCGGCGCACCCACGAGGCGCGCGTGAGGCCGTCCCTCTGCGCCTCGCCGCGGATGAAGCGCGCGACCGGCTTCTGGACGCGCGTCGAGATCACGACGTCGGAGGCGGGGCGGCGGGGCTTGTTGATCTTCTTCACGATGCTCACGCGCTCCTGCTCTCACGGCTTTTGTGCTCGTTGAGATACGCAATGGCGCTCGCGAGCGTATCTGCGTTCTCCTTGGCGTATCCGATCATAGCGTTGCATCCGTTGCACAATAGCGCCCTGATCTTTCGGGTGGCGTGGTCGTGATCAACAGACAACTTTCTCCTGAGGCCATTGTTGCCGACGGTTTCGTCATCACGTCGGCATATGGCGCATACGCCACCCTGGAATGCCAACATCTGATCGTACTGCTCTTGAGACATAGCATACTTCTTCTTGAGATGCCCGCGTTTCCTGATTTTTCTTTCTGCCTCGATATTACGGACCTCCCAGGCAGCGTGAACTTCGTTTGCTCTCGCACGATTCTTCTTGAACCATGCTCGATTGTACGCAAGGATGGCTTCTCGGTGCTCGGCGTACCGCGCTTTACGACATGCATCGACGCGCGCTTTATTCTTTACTCGCCACGCCTTGGCAGAGGCACGCACACGATCTTTGTTCCGCTCAAGCCATAACCTGTGACTTTCAATCATCGCTTGGAAAATGCCAGGTCCCTGGGACGCCCGACTTCTTCGGCATGTACGCGACGCCGCGCTTCGTCAGGTACCCGTCCTGGTTCACGAGCCGCAGGCTCTCCATCCCGGCGCCCTTCGCGTCCCGCGACACGACGACGTGCTGCGCCTTCCCGGTCGCGTCCCTGGGCAGCTCGCCCCCGAGGCAGTCCGTCGGGCCCGTCGGCCGGAGCCGCAGCGCCACGGCGCCGCCGCGCGGGTAGACGCCGGGGTTGTAGACGCTCGTCACCTCGGCGTCGCGGCTCTCGCCGTCGGGGAGCACGTAGCGGACCGTGTCGCGCACGGCGACGACGTCCTTCTTGGGCTTGTCGGATGGCATCCTATGCTTCCTCCTTCTCGCTCTCGTCGATCGCCGCGAGCACCGCCCACGCGGACGCGGCCCCCCGCTTCGTCAGCACGTACACGCCCTCGGGCGCGCCCCAGTCCTCGCTCGTCCCGTCGCCCGTCGGCCGCGCGACGGATAGCACCTTCTCGCCGAGCGCCTTGTCCGCCTCCGCCTGGAGCCGGCCGTAGAGGTTCGCGAGGTCCACAGCCTGCGACGCCGTGAGCTTCGGCCCCGGGTTCGGCATCGGCTTCCCATCTACGAGCGAGTGCTTGTCCTTCAGCGGCGCCGCGAAGCCGAGTATGGCGGCCGACGACTTCTCGATGTCAGCGGCGCGCCCCACGAGGTCGGCGATGCTCGTCGGCCGCGGGTTCAGAAAGCACGCGAGCAACTGCGCGCGGTCCTCGGTCATGTCGGGTTCGGTCATCTCAGATACCTCTCGAATGGCGCTCCAGTGGGCCTCAAGCCGCTCGAGCGTCACGCGCTCGTCGTCTTCCTCTCATGGTTCGGGCCAGTGCGAGATCACGGCTCCTCGTCCCCCTTATTCTCCGCCCGCTCGTCGTACTTCTCGATGATCTTCCGCGCGTGATCCCGCTGCTTCTCCGTGAGCGGGTAGCCGCGCCCCTTCCCGCAGACGTTGTCGATGAAGCCCGCGTCGAAGTCGTCGATCTCGTAGTCGTCGTCCTCGTCGATCTCCCCGAGCCGCTCGCGGAGGGCCGCGTCCACGCGCTGGTCTGAGGGCTGCGGGACCTTCATGCTACCCCCGCACGCGGGCGAAAAATTCTAAGAGCCACGCCTTGCCCTTGTCGCTCGCGGCGAGGCCCAGGACCTCCCCGATCAGCGCCTTCTCGGCCTCGCTCGCCGACGGGTGCCCGAGGAGCCCCTGGATCTCCATGAGCACCTTCTCGGGCGCGTCGATGCGGCACTTCTCGATCATGTTCGGGACGCCCGAGCCGTCGCCCATGCTCCCGTCGGGCTTGCACACCTTCGGCCGCCGCATGATCGGGAGCACCTGCTCGACCGTGTGGCCGCCGCGGATCGCGTCCCCGAACGTCCGGATGGCGCTGAACAGCTCGTCCCGCGTGAGCGTCTTGAGGGGGTCGGACGGCGCGTTGCTCGGCGCCGGCAGGGCGGGCGGCGTGCTCTTCACGCGCGAGAACTCCTCGCCCATGGCCTTCACGAGCGCCGGCGCCTCCTTCAGGAACTCGCCCATGGTCGATCGCGGCCCGTCGGCGATCCGCTTCAGGCGCTCCAGCATCTCGAGCGGGTCCGGCGCCTCGCCCTTCTGCGCGTCGAGTTCCTTGAGCCGCATCTCGAAGAAGTCCTTCTGGGACTGCGCCGCGATCTTCGCCGCCGACTCCGCCGCGTCCGCCTGCCGCTTCGCGATCTCGAGTTGGACGCGCGCGTTCTCCTCGATGCGCTTCTGCTCGAGCTCGTGTGCTCGGAGCCGCTCCGCGCGGGACTCCTTCTGCTCCTCGAGCCAGCGGCGCTCGCGCTCCTCGCGGTCCTTCCGGTCGCGCTCGTCCCGCTCCTTCTTGTCCTTCTCCTCGCGGTCCGCGCGCTTCTCTTCTCGCTCGCGCGCCTCGCGGCGGTCGCGGTCCTCGCGGTCGCGCCGCTCCTTCTCGCCGGCCTCGCGGCGCTCGCGCTCCTCGCGCCGCTCCTTCTCCTCGCGCTCGGCCTTCTTCTCCTCCCGCTGGATGCGCTTCTCCTCGATCTCGAGGAGCATCTTCTGGCTCGACTCGTCCTTCTTCGTGGACGCTATCGCGTCGGCCACGACCTTCGCGATGGCGTCGGGCTGCGGGAGGGGCTGCGCCATGGGGTACATGCCCCACGGAGAGGCGTACGGGTTCTGTGGAAAACCCGTGGGCTGCGGGACGGGGACGGCCATGGGCACGCCGTTCGGGCCGACGACGACCGTGTGGGGAACCTCCTTCGCCTTCTCCTCCGGCTCGTAGTCGAGCGCCGTGAGGTCGTGGCCGACGGGCTTGAAGCGGATGGCGCGCTTCCCGGCCTTGATGAGGAACTCGCGCCCGCGCGGGCCGAGGAGCCCGTGGAGGCGGGCGGGGTCGCGGAGGTCGTCGGTCGTGACGGTGATGGGCAGGTCGCCGAGCTGCACGCGCTTCCCGTCGTGCGTCGCCGGCCCCACGCGCTCGACGCGGATGGAGTCTCCGGCGGCGCCGAACTCGGCGAGGGCCTCGAGCGCCTCCTGGTTCGACACCTCGAACGTGCCCGATGGCTTCCCGGGCTTCGGCGGCTTGTACTTGATCTGGAGCTCGGGGGCCGCGCCCCCGTTCCCGCCGGACTCGATCTTCTGCTCTGTCGTCGCGCCGCTCATATTTCTTGCCTCGTTCTGTAACCGATCGTAGACGTGACTGTCAACGGACCGCCTTCGCCCTTCACCCTCCGACCTGCCACAGCGACCTCCCGCTCCCATCGACGACGCCCATCGGGAACAGCGCGCGGATCTGCGGGATCGTGAGTCCGTACTTCTCCCAGTATTCGCCCGTCGTGAACATCACCATGCCGCAGAGTCCGCAGTGCGAGCGCAGCGCCCCGTTCTTGCAGTCCGTCCGCGCCAAGAAGACGGGCACGCCGTGCGCCGGGAGGAACCCGCCCATGGGCGCGGGCTGGAAGTTCCCGGGGCACGAGATGCGCTTCCCGTCCTTCCGCGTGGGGATGCCGGCCATGGGGCTACGCCTTCTTCTCCGGGCACCCCTCAGCGCAGTACCAGCCCTCGTTCGGCTCGTTCCAGTAGACGGGGCCGACAACGGCGCAGTTCGCGCACTTGCCCTTCTGGCGAATAAACTCGGGCGGCTGCCCCGTCAGCGACTCGCGGAGGAGCGCATCCACTCCGGGGCTCGACTTCCCGAGCGGTTTTACGAAGTCGGGAACCATCGGGAGGAGCCTGTTCGCGTATTCGTCGAACCTCGCGAATACGCGCTCGAGGCAGTTCCGCCCCGTCGCCGCGTCGAAGAGGGCGCACGCCGCGTTGCACTCGCGGACCTCCATGACGTGCTCCGGGATGCCGGTCCGCGGCGCGATCTTCCCCGTCGGTACGGCGACGCCCGTGAACGGGCAGTTCCGCGGCTCCGGCTTCTTCGCACCTTCGGCCTTCTTCTCGCCGACGTCGAGCGTGAACTTGTCCTTCATGCGATCTTCTTCCTCTCGAAGTCGTGCGCGATCATCCGGCGCCCGAGGCTCTCGCTGCACTTCGCGCACGAGATGGGGCGGTTGAGCATGATCTTCCCGACTTGGAAGGCGCGCATCAGTGCCTCGCCGCACTCGGTCGTCATGCGGTCGGCGCCGAGGTCGATCTCCGCGAGGGCGTGCGAGGCTCCCGCCTCGTGGAACTTCCACGCGAGGATCACGGCTTCCCGGCCTCGGCTCCCGTCGAACCGACGACGATGGGCGGACCCGCGGGCGTCTGCGCCGCCGGCGCCGGGGGCTGGACCGGCGGCACGACGCCGCGGCTCACGAGAACGGACGCGAGCCGGATGACCTCCACCGACTCCTCCGCCGTGACCGGGCGCCCGAGGTTCCGCGGGATGTTCTGGAGCGCGTCGAGCGCGTCCCGGACCTCCTGGTCCGTCCACGACGCCACGTCGTCGTCCGCGTGCGCGGCGACCGCCGCCTCGACGCGGTCCGCCGCCGCCTCGACCCGCTCGACGGGGTCCGCCGGGTTCGGTTCCTTCTCGAGTTCCGCCCGCGACGTCGGGCGGACGTGCGCGACCTCGGAGGGAACCACGAACGAGCCGTCCTCGAACATGACGGCGTCGATGCCCCAGACGCGCGTCGTCGAGAGCCGGTACAGCACGTCGAGGCTGCGGCCGTCGAAGATCGCCTTCTCCTCGCCGCCCTTGAGCGTCACGAGGAGCCCGTTCTCGTCGGGCTTCGCGGGGGCGATGCCCGCGAGGAGGGACTGGCCTGGGGCGGTGCCGCTCATGGGGCCTCCGTGACTGACTCGTAGGTCGCGTAGAAGATGTCGGGCTTGCACGGATACGCCTTGGTCGGGTCGCCGGACTCCAAGATGATCCAATCGCCGGACGCGACCTCCGTTGTCTGCCCGTGGATCGTAACGCAGTAAGCCGACCCATCCTCGCGTGCGAAGCAACCCTGCGGGAGCACGCCGGGGAGGTACTGGCTGGCCTCGACGACGACTGGCTTCTTGCGGAACTTCACGCGACCCCCTTCGGCAGCCACGGCTCGTCGTCGGGAACCTCGTCCACGAGGCTCTGCTCGAGTCCGCGGATGTTGTACTGGTGGTACGGCGTCCCCTCGGGAGCGTGCAGGAACATGTTCCAGGGTACGTAGCTTTCGGCGAACGGCTTGAAGAACTTCTGCTTCGTCGGCGCCTGTTTCCCGACGACGTGCCGCGCCATGGGGTCGAAACTCCGCGCTTCGGGCTGCGTGAGCCAGAGGCGCGCGTCGAAGGCCCGCGAACCCATGGCCTCGGGACCGAGGGCGGACACCATCTGCCGGATCACGACCTTGAGCGACGGGCGGGGCGCGTAGAAAGCGGCAGGATCGAGCGGCGCACCGGACTTGATCCACTTACGGACGAACGCGCGGAAGGGATTGACCACGTCGTGGTCGAGGCACCAGGCGAGGACGTGCTTCAACTCGCGGAAGTAGAACCGCCGCCGGCTCGGCGAGATGATCCCGAGCGACTTGACGAACGTGGCCTCAGTGCCGTTCCCGCCCAGGCTCCCCTCCGTCGTTCCCGTCCCGACTTCCTTCTTAAGCGGACAGCCCCCAAACATAACCGCGAAATGACGCCGCGGCAATGGGCCCGATTGTAAAATTCGCAAATACTAAGGTACCATTACCGTATGGCAGAGATTGACAATCGGGGGCCCCTCATCGACGCCATCAAGGCGGACCTCCTCGAGGTCGCGGCGATGGGCGAGACGCTCGACGGCGAGGACGGCCCGGAAGCCGCGTCCGAGGCCGAGGACGCGGCGGTGTCGCTCGCCGAGGCCGCGCAAAACCTCGCCATATCGCACGCGCGAGCGAGCGCGATCAAGGCCGCGAAGGTCGCGCGCATCCAAGAGCTGCGCGCCATGCTCGGGAGGTAGCCGTGGCCTACGAGATCCCGCTCGACGCCGAGGCCGTGCTGCGCGGCACACGCGCGCAGGTGGACCAGTGGCGGAAGCAGTTCTACATCGCCACGAAGTGGAGCCGGAACGACGAGTTGCTGCCGAAGGTTGTCCCCCCCGGCTGGCAGATCACGCGCCAGCGCGACGACGGCGGGGCGCCCGCGGACGACGGCGCGTGGAAGCCCGGCCCGATCGTCAGGGCCGAGCGCACGGCATGGGTGCGCCAGGACGGATCGCCCGCGGTCGGTCGCATCCTCGCCGCGCCGGGACGCGGAGACATCGACGGCTCGGGCATGTCCGTCTCGCGGCGCCTCGTCGTCGAGGAGCGCGAGGACCAGTCGAAGCGCGTCTACGGCGACGCCGCGTGGTACGGGACGCCGTTCGGCCAGGAGCCGGCCGTGTTCATCCCGGCGGCCGTCCTCGGCGCGAACGGGTGGGAACCTCCCGTCCTCACGAGCCTCCCGGCCGACGCGCCGCAGCTCGTCGCCGTCCGCGACCCGCACCCATACCTCCGCGACCTCCCGCCGCCCGTCGGCTTCGTGATCTACGGCTCCGCGTCGGGCGGCGTGGCGGAGCGGCGCTACGCCCTCTATCCCTCGCGCGTGATCGTCACGGGCCGCGGCGACCGGCAGGAGCCGTGGTTCTACGACTTCGCGACGCTCGGCGGGCGACCCGCGAGCATCCCGGCGGGCTACCGCGGATTCTGGATGGGCCACTACGAGGACGAGGAGCGCGGCCAGTGGTGGGACGACGCCGTGGGCGAGATCCAGGCGCTCGCCGCGCGCGGAGCCGCCGTCAAGATACTCGTGTTCGCCGCCGCGGCGGTCGCGACGGCGGCGACCGGCGGCGCGGCCGCGCCGCTCGCCGAGAGCTTCGTGGCGACAGCCGGCACGGCCGCGGCCTCGGCCGCGGGCAGCACGGCCGCGCCGGCTGTCCTCGCCGAGGCCCGGGCCGCGTACGCCGCCGCGCCGCCCGAGGTGCGCCTCGCGGCCGAGGCCGCGCCGACCGTCGCCCCCGTCGTCGCGCCGGAGCAGACGAACAGGTTCCTCGCCGAGGCCGCGCAGGCGAGCCTCTACGTGGACGCCCTCGGCTCGGTCGAGGAGCTCTACGCGATGGGGTTCCGCGAGCTCACGATCCGCGCGCAGCGGACGCGGGACGAGCGCGACCGCCTCCGGCTCCGGATCGCCGCGAAGCAGCAGGAGCTGGGACAAACCGAGTGGTTCCGGATCGCGAAGGCGAGCATTGCCGGCGCGAAGCAGGCGGTCCTCCTGATCGCGACGGCGGGCACGGCGAACGCCGCCATCGCCGCGATGCAGGCGTCGATGGAGTTCGCGGCGGCGCAGCTGCTCGTGTCGGCGTCGAAGCTCGCCCTCGGCCTCGTCAACGCGCGCGAGACGGTCGCCGCCCTCGAGCGGGCGATGGCGGACGAGGAGGCGGAGGCCATCGCCGCGCTGAACCAGGAGATCGCGATGCTCGAGGCCGGCCTCATGGGGACGAGCGGGGGGGCGGCGAATCCGATCGCCGCCCCCCGCGAGACGTGGTACGCGCCGCTCGTCAGGTACGCGGAGGGGTGGGGTTAGTCCCCGCGCTGCCGCCGCTCGGCGGCGTCCTGCCTGGCGATGCGTATCTCCGCATCTCCGGGCACCTCGCCGAGATACACCTCTACGCCACAGTGGCGACACAGAGCGCGATTGTCGCGCGAGTGCTTTCGCGTGACAATTTTTGGCGAAAGAAGTGACGAAAAGTGTTTCGGCAGTGACAATTATTTCCCAGTTGCCCCAATGCGCACAACCGCCAGCACGAAAACGTGCATGGCGGTTTATGCGTTGCCGCGCATAGGCTCGCGGAGAATTGCGGCAAATTATATCGTTTCAGTGTGCACGAAAGCGGGCAGGAAATGCCCGAAAACATATCGGCACGAGAAATGCTCTGTTTCTCCCAACAGCTACTGGGACGACAGCAGCCACCGAGAGGGGATACCAATGAGCGTCAAGCACTCGATCCACCGAACCCGCCGCCTACGCGCGATCCGCGCGCGCATGATGGCATGCATGCGGCAGGACAGCCCTGCTGTGTGGACGACCGCAGCCGCTCGCGAGGCGGCCGGGCTGCCCGGCGAATTCCCCGCCGGGGCGTTCACCCGATTCGCGCTCGACAACGCTGGGTCACTGCACTACCCGCCGATGGCGCGCCGCAGCGCGACGCCGCGCTACCAGTTGCCTGAGGACCGTTGAGCGCCGGCCTAGATGAGGCTCGGAAGAGGCGCGCAAATCCCCAAGAGCCCCACGAGGTCGCAGCCTGCACGCGGCGCGGGGCGCACGCCAGGCATGACGCCTGGTGACCGAGAGCGACCACGGGCACAGGCCCGCAGGAGGATCCCATGGCCACCACCACCATATACGCGATCGTGTCGACCACCGCCCGCCAGGCCGAGATTGCGCGCACTGGGTGCGACCCTGGCACCGTGATCGAACTCGACCTCTCGAGCGCGACCCCCGACGAGCGGGCCGAGCTCGCCGCCGCGATGGTGCGGGAGGACGACCACCGCGTGAGTGGGTACCACATCCAGGCGGGCGCACTCGCGCTGAAGGCGTACCTCGCGAGTGACACGACCCCGGCCGCGATCCTCGCTGGGGTCCGACTCGAGCGCGCGGAGCAGACCGCGAGCGAGGCCCGCGAGGCGCTCGCGACCGAGGCCCGCGCGGCGGAGCGCGAGGCGAGGGTCGCGGAGGCGGAGCAGGTCCGCGCCGCCAATAGCGCGTCCGTGCGCGCGGTGCTCGACGACCTCGTGTCGCGCGTGACCGCGGCCGAGGAGGCGGGGAGCGCGACGCAACTCGCGCTCGACACCCCGGCTGGGACCGTGCGTCTCACACTCGACTACCGCCACGCCGAGCGCCCGCGGCTCGACAAGGCGACCGACGCCGATGTGCTGGCGCTCGCGGCACGGCTCGAGGCGGTACGCGACCGGGCGGAGGCGGCGCGCGTCGCCGCCGAGGCGCAGCAGGCCGCCGCGGCTCGCGCGGCGCGAGCCGCGGCGCGGGGCGCGTGGCTCCGCGACCACGCGAGCGCGGAACAGCGCGAGCGCGCGGAGGCGGGGCTGCTCCCCGAGAGCGATGTGCTCGCCGGACTCGAGGCGATCGTGTGGTCGCGGATGGCCGCGGAGGTGCTGTACGAGCGCCTCACGGCTGACGACGCCTCGCACGCGGACCCGGAGAACGACTCTGACAACGAGCCGTGCCAGGGCGCCGTGACGTTCTCCTCGAGCGCCGCCACAGAGGCGGACGCCGAGGAGTTCGCTAGGCTCAAGGCGATCCGGGCCCTCGCGCCGGAGGGCGCGATGGTGACGCTGCGGACGCACGAGGTCGTCTGCGACGCGGCCGGGTGCCCCGGCGCCAACACCCGCGCAGGTGTGCGGGTCGAGATCACGACCGGCGGGCGGACGTTCCGCCGCGAGTTCTCGGCCTAAGACGGTGCGGGAGGCCGGTTTCGGCCGGCCTCCCCTCACGAAACAGGAGCGAACATGTACGAGCGATCCTACGGCGCGAAGTACGACGCCGCTCTCCAGACGCCCGACATAGCGAAGCGCTTCCGGGCGGACGTCAAGGAGGCCATCGCGGATGGCGCATTGCCGCCACGGAGGGCGCGGACGTGTGCGCATGCGACCTCCCCCTCGAGCCCGTCCTCTCCGTCGAGCGCATCCGCCAGCCACTGACGGCAATCCTCGGCCGACTCGACCTCGCGATATCGGCGACGCACCCGAACACGAGCGGGGACCTCCGCGCCGCGCGCGATGCGGCGCTCCTGTTAGCGTCCTGGTGCTTCGACGCGGAGCGCGCATCTCGACCACTTGACAGGAGGTAGCACGATGACGAACCACGACGACGCGCGCGAGGCGCTGAAGGTCGCCGCCGAAGCGCTCGCCGCCGCGAAGGAAGGCAAGGCGGACGACGAGCACGACCGGCTCGACGAAGCCCTCTGGACGATCAGGGAACTCATCGACGACCGCGAGGCCGGCGCGGTCGCGAAGCGGCGCGAGAATCTCCTGCGCCGCGCGGGCAGGATCAGCGACAAGCTGCGGAACGCCATCGACACCCTCGACGGGGACATGGCGGGCGACGTCGCGCTGGCGCTGTCGGGCACGACCATCGACGACCTCTTCGACTGCGTCAAGGACGCCTTCGAGGACCTCGAGTCGACGACCGGACGGGCCGAGGAGGAGCGGGACGAGGCGAACGCCGAGTTGGAGGAGGCGCGGGACGAGGCGAACGCCGAGTTGGAGGAGGCGCGGGGCGCCCTCTCCACCGAGCACTGCCCGGCGTGCGGGACGCCGTACCGGCTGATCCCGGGCGCGACCGCGGGCGCCGAGTCGCCCGGCATCGTCTGGACGTGCCGCAGGTGCGCGGCCGTCGATGCCCGGCTCGCGGAGTCGCGCGGCCGCAGCCCCGTCCCGTGGGACGTGACGGCCCGGGCGATCCCGTTCACTCTGGCCCAGCCCCCGACCGCAACCCCGAAGAGGAAGAGAGGCAAGACGTGAGCCACTCCGACGACCTTCCCCTCGTGGCCCTCGGCCCGGACGTCCGGCCGCGCGCCGAGCCGAGCGTGCCCATCGAGCGAATCCGCCAGCCCCTCACGGCGATCCTCGGCAGGCTGGACCTGATCGGGCGGTCGTTCCTCACGGAAGACGTCGAGGCGGACGTCCTCGCCGCGAAGCACGCGGCGCTCCTGCTCAAGAAGCTCTGCGACGACGCGGAGAGGGAGTCGCGATGACCTGCCTCGAGCGCCAGGACGTAGACGACGCCATCGAGATCGTCGCCGCGGAGGGCCTCCCGCGAGATGCGTTCGCCGCCGTCGAGGACGTGTTCCTGGAATTAACGGGCGGCGAACTTTCGCCCGAGGACAACGCGGGGACGAAGCGCGTCGTCTGGGCCTTCCTCGGCCTGCGCGTCGAGGACGGGCGGCCCGCGCCGCGCCTCGACGCCGAGGGGTGCGTCCTCCGGCCCGACGGCTACGAGGAGAACCCCATCGCCTTCGTCGCGCAGGCCGTGCGCCTCTGCGTCGAGCTCGCGGACGAGCGCGGCCCGAGTTTCGAGGCCGTCGTGGCGCGCTGGGCCTGCGACATGCTCCGCGGCGCGAGGTCGGGGCGGCTCCGGAGGTCGCCGCGGAAGACCGGCGCCGTCGTCACGCGCGTTCGCCACATGCTCGAGGTCGTCGCGGCGCCGAGGACGGACGCAAATACGCGCCGCGCCTGACGAAGAAAAAAAGGTTGCCCTGAAAATTACGCCGTTGTACACTGGCGCGTAGGAGAAATAAAAATGCCGGAAGCAGAAAAAGAGGCGGAGCCGACGACGGACCAGATCACGTTCCGCCTCCTGACGCCGCTCGTGCGGCAGCTCGACGCGATGGCCGACGCCGACAAGGGCATGCGGCGCCCGTCGCGCCACGACGTCGCGCGGAAGATCGTCACGGACTTTCTCGCGCGAAAGAGATAACCCGTGGGTCCTGCGCCCGAAGTGTTGTAACGCACGCGCGGCTTGACACCGCGAGGACCGGCGACGGGTGGTGCCGCAACCGGCGGGCGCAGGAACCACGTCAACGAAGGGAGAGAGGAACGTCATGGCCTTCAAGGTGAACCCGTCGAACTTCAACGCGGAAGCGGACTACCGCTGGGACCGGAAGTACTACGTCGGGAAGCAGGAGGGGCTCGTCACGGCGGCCTCGGAGCACGTCGGCGCGAAGAGCAAGGCGACGACGCTCAAGATCACCGTCGGCTTCAAGGGGCCCGAGGGCGGCGTCCAGATCGACGCCTACATCAAGCCCGTCGGCGCGCGGTTCAGGGACGTGCTCGCCTGCTTCGCGCCCGAGTACCTCGCGGCGACGAAGTGTGGCAAGTGCGGGGCGGGCGGGCCCGACCTCGAGCCGTCGGCGCTCGTAGGGAGGATGGGCTCCGTCGAGGTCGCGGAGGAGTTCGACGAGCAGAGCCAGACGCAGCGGCCTGCGCTCAAGACGTTCTTCGCGGCACCGGGCGCGGCGGCGGCGGCCCCGGCACCAGCGGCCCCCGGGAAGCTGGACTTCTGATGGCCGCGTTCACGAAGGACGAGAAGGAACTGATTCGCATCCCCCTCGACAACGAGCAGAAGCGCGCGCAGGACATGAACGATGTTCTCTCGACCGACGACATGCGCGAGATCCTGAAGATGGAGGACCTCAAGGCGAAGGTCGCGGCGCTGCCCGAGCCGAAGGCGAAGGGGACGCGGAAGGCGAAGGAGAAGGCGGCGAAGCCATGACCCTCGAAGTCCCGAAGCCCACCGAGAGCGAGGTCGCGCGCGCGGAGTGCGGGATCGCCGCAGCGCGCGAGGCCCGCACGACGAGGAAGTGGGACGACCTCCTCGAGCGCCCGTTCAAGGCCGAGGAGGAAGTCGCCGAGGGGTCCGACGACTCCGCCCCCGTGCGCCACGTCCGCGCCGTCGCAGGCGGGCAGTCAGTTGTGCAGACCCTCTCGCTCCTGTTCTTTGAACACGTCCCTACGCCCACCGAGGCCGCCTGGGCCCTCGACCAGATCATCAAGGCCGAGGACGAGGCCGAGAAGGTCAAGCGCCGCGCCGAGGCGCAGATCGAACGCGCCGAGCGCCGCGCGCGCTGGATCAGGGAGATGCTCTGGCCGGCGCTCGTGCGCTACACGGAGACGGCGCCGCGGAGCACGAAGAAGGGCTGGAAATTCCCGGACACGGACGCGCGGCTCACGATGCGCGACTCGCCCGGGCGCGTGACCGTGAAGGACCGCGGCGAGGCCCTCAAGTGGGCGAAGTCGCAGATCGGCATGGACCAGGCCATCGAGCGCGAGATCATCCGCGTCCGCGAGGAGCTCTCCGAGGCGAAGCTGCGAGACTGGATCGAGGAGTCGGTCGATCGGAAGGGATACGTCCTCGGCATCGAGTACGAACCGGCGGGGGAGCGGCTGACGCTGTACCGGCGATGAGCAACTGGATCGACAAGTACGGACCGCCTCACCCGCCCGGATTGCTCGGGAGCATGTGGGCCGCTGCCTCTCGCGTCTTTGAGGGCATCCCCGGGAGGTACTTCATCGCCGGGGGCGCGCTCCGAGCCGTTGCGTCTGGCGAGGAGACGAAGGACATCGACCTCTTCTTCCCCGACTTCGACGCGAAGCAGGAGACGGCAACCGCGCTCTGGGAACGCGGGTACAAGTCGGAGAAGCCCAGGGGCGACTCGTGGAAGTTCTCGCGCCCCGGCAAGCCCACGGCGATAGACCTCGTCTTCAGGCGCGACCGCACGACGCCGGAGGCGGCCTTCGACGAGTTTGACTTCACCGTCTGCCGCGCGGCGGCGGAGCGAAGCGGCCGGATCTGGATCGACGTCCGATTCCAGCAGGACGTGAAGGATAAGATCCTCTATCCGCGCGCATTCCCGCAGCCGGGGAGCAACATCGTCCACATGCTCAAGCTGTCCGCGCGCGGGTACATCCTGAGTCTCGACCACGCGAAGATCATCGTCCAGATGATCCGCGAACTACCGGAAAGCGCGGCGAACGAGGAGCGAGACTCGTGAGCATCCGCATGTCCGCCCGGACGGCCCTCGACCTGATCCGCGCGCACGAGATCACGCTTGACACGACGGGGCAACTCTACGCGGTGGCCCCGCAGCGCGGGAAGACGCTGCGCCTGCCGCTGCTGACGAAGAACAAGCTACGAGAGAAGGGGACGAGATGAGCGAAACGAGCGAGAAGGACAGGCGCGCCATCGCGTCCGCCCTCGTCGCCGCGCAGAAGGCGTGGGGCGGCGTGGCGTCGAAGGGCGAGTTCAGGGCCGAGGGCAAGGAGGCGAGCGACGGCAAGGCGGCCAAGAAGGGCTTCGGCTACAAGTACCCGAAGGCCGACGACGTCGGCGACGCCGTCCGCGAGTGCCTGAACGCGGTCGGACTCGCAGCGACGGAGGCCGACGTCTCCGACGAGATCGTGCGCCGCGAGACGGCGTGGATCGGCCGCTTCCCCTTCGACTTGGTCCACGAGAGCGGCGCCAGCCAGCGCTACGTCCGCGAGTTCCCCATCTCCCCGAGCGAGAAGTTCAGCTTCGGGAAGGCGACCAAGAACGCGCGCACCGAGTGCTGGAAGTACTGGCTCCTCGGCCTCGTCTGCGCGCGCGGCTCCGAGGACGACGACGGCGAGGAGGAGGTACACCCAGAGGCGGAGAAGAAGTCCGCGCCGGCGCCGAAGACGAACGGCGTCCCGCCGCGGGCCGACAAGCCCGCCGCCCAGATGGCCGACGAGCGCATCGTCGCGCGCCTCCGCGACGTCTCCTCGAAGTGCGAGTTCAAGACGAAGGAAGAGGTCGGGTACTTCATCGAAGGGACAATAGGGCGCAAGGTGTCGTCGTTCGCGGAGCTGACGCTCGACGAGTCCATGCTCGTGGACGCCGCGTTCTGCAAGCGCGCCGAGGAGCGGCGCGTCGTCGCGTCGCTGCGGGAGGGCGGCCCAAACGCGCCCGCCGCCTCGCGCGCGCCCGCGCCGAGCGGGGCCGCGACGGCGAGTCCCGCACCGACGAAGGCGGCTACCCCTTCGGGTGAGAACCAGGACGCGGAGCCCGCAACAGGCGGCGCCGCGCTCCAGGCGGCCCCGGTGGACTGCAAGCACGACCCGGACGGAACGGGCTTCTGTTGGAGATGCGGAGTGAACGTCGAGACGGGGGAGGTCGGGACGCCCAAGAGCCCCCCGAAGTCAGCGCCGTCCGCCCCGACAAGTGCCCCGACTGCGACGGCCTCGGCTGCCCAGTCTGCGGCGGCGCCGACTTCGCGCAACTGCGCGACGGACAAGCTGCTCCAGGACCGGATGTCGATCTTCCAGCGCGACGGGAAGGCCGCGCGGCTCGAGGCGGGTATCACGGACCTCGGCGAGTGGTTCGGGATGATTAACGGCTGGGCCGGGAAGAAGGTCGCGGGGGTCGGCACGGGCATGGCGATGCACGACGTCGATGAGCCGGCGCTGCGGGCTATCTGCCGCGGCTTCGATCAGTGGAACGCGGAGCGGAAGAAGCGCGCGACTGCGCCGGCGGGTGCGCCGGCGGGTGCGCCGTGAAGAAGTTCACCTGCTGGGCGCCCGAGTGCGGCGAGGCGGAGGGCGTCTCCGGACAGGAACACGAGGCGGTGAACCCCCGCCGCGCCGCGGAGAATTTCGCCGCGGCGCACTGGGAGGCCTACGTCGAGACGCCGCGAGATCTCGTCGTCGCCGTGCGCGACGGGGAGAAGGTGTGGACCTTCGACGTGGAGCCGGATTTCAGCGTCAGCTACGACGCGAGGGAGAGGACGTGAGCGACGTGCCAGCAGTATGGCGCGACGGCGACGAGCGCCCGACCGGCCTGCCCGTCGGCCCTCGCGCCGAGCGCGCGCCCTTCGTGCGCCGGGACGGCGCACCGACGTTCGACGCGGCCACGATGTTCACGAGTGGGCCATCACCCGACTGCGCCGACGCCGACGACCTATCCGGGGTGCCGGGCGTGAGGACGAACGAAGTGCTGGCAGGCACCTTCTCGCGCCTGTCCGCCCTGCGCGAGAACCTGCGCCGCGCGCCCGACCTATCCCGCCCGCTCATCGTCGGCGAGTCGAACCCCTACGGGTCGGACCCGCGCTTCGCGCTGTGGCCCGACCCGCCCGGCTGCGCCGGGGAGCGCCTGTGCCGCCTCGTCCTCGGCCTCGACCCCGAGGAGTACCTGCGCCGGTTCGACCGCCAGAACCTGTTCATCGGCCGCGGGTGGAGCACGCCGGCCGCGCGGACCGCGGCGGCGCTCGTCGTCGCCTCCGGGCGGCAGAGACTCGTCCTGCTGGGCCGGAAGGTGCAGGACGCCTTCGGCGTCAATCTGGCTCCCTGCGGCGTCGGGTGGATCGGCGGCGTCGCATACGCCGCGCTGCCGCACCCGAGCGGGCGGTGCCGGGCGTGGAACGAGCCGGGGGCGTTCGAGCGGGCACGGACGGCGGTCACGAAACTGCTGGGGCCGCTCCCGTGATCTACATCGGCATCGACCCCGGGCTCGACGGCGCGCTGGCGGCGATCGACGCGGACGGGAAGGCCGTCTCCGTCCACGACGCCCCTACGTCGAGGGACGGCGGGAAGCGCCGCTACCTCCTCGCCGACATGGCCGGCATCCTGAGGGGGTTCCCGGAGATCGTCGGCGCGAGGATGCGCGCCTGCGTCGAGCGAGTCCACTCCATGCCGAAGCAGGGCGTCGCCAGTTCGTTCGGCTTCGGCGAGGGCTTCGGGCTCTGGCAGGGACTCCTCGCCGGCCTCGGCATCCCCTTCGACCTCGCGACCCCGCAGGCGTGGAAGAAGTCCATGCTCGCGGGAGCGGGGAAGGAGAAGGACGCGGCGCGGATACGGGCGCAGCAGCTCTTCCCCGGCGTCGAGTTGCACCTGAAGAAGCACCACGGTCGCGCGGAGGCCCTCCTCATCGCCGAGTACCGCAGGCGCATCGGGTAGGACGATTTTCCTCTTGACCGATACGTTACTATGGATGGCAACATGAAGCACGGGACCGAAGGCGGGTACGTCAACCACGGGTGCCGGTGCGACCTCTGCCGCAAGGCGAGCACGGAGGCGCAGCGGCTCCGGCGCGCGGCCCGGAAGAAGAGACTCAAGAGGGGGGCGGGGAAGTGAAGGAGCGGGATCTCGTCGCGGTGCGGTTCGACCTCCCGCGCGCGGCGCACGAGCGGCTCAAGGCGCTCGTACGGAACGGGGACAGCCTCAAGGACGTCGCCGCGCGCGTGGTCGCGGCGGGCCTCGACGCGACGCTCCCGCCCGACGTGGTCCGAGAGGCACTCGCCCTGGCGGGGCCGATCGCCGAGCGCGAGGGGATGATGCCCGCGGCGGCCATCCTGTGGCTCCTGCATGCCGGCCGGAGGCGCATCGATGCCCTCGCTAAGTACGACGCGAAGCGGAAGACGGCGGGGACGAGATGAGGCGCGAGATCATCCACGGGCCCATGCGCGAGATCCTATCCCGTGAGCCGGCCGACTCGCTGGACTCGTGCGTGACCGATCCACCCTACGCGCTCACGGCCGAGACGGGGCAGACGTTCCCGGGGCGGTACGACGTACAGTCGAAGGCGTCGGCCAAGTCAGGGTTCATGTCATTGCCGTGGGATGCCGCACTCCCGACCGTCGAGGACTGGCGCGAGGTCTACCGCGTCCTCAAGCCGGGCGCGTACCTGCTCGCGTTCGGCGGTACGAGGACGTTCCATCGGCTCGCAACGCTGATCGAGGCGGCGGGATTCGAGGTCGGCGACATGCTGGAGTGGCTGTACCTTTGCCTCTCAGACGACACGGAAATACTCACCGACATCGGTTGGGTGTTGTATAATAGAGCCAATGAAGCGCATCGCGCACTGGCATTCGACCTCGGCTCCGGCGCCCTGCGTTGGGAGCCGATCCAGGCTGTCAACATTGCCCCGTACACGGGCAGCATGGTCCGCTTGCGCGGACGCGGCATCGATCAGCTCGTCACGCCAAACCATCGTGTCGTCGTGCGCGATGGCGACGGCTGGGCGATCCGCGACGCGGAGGACCTGATCGGTGGGTCGCCGCCTTTACTCCCTGCCGTTGGCGAAGACGTGCGCGAGGTGCGCGACGCCGTTCGTCGCGACGACCAGATATCAGGCGGTACGCAATCGGTTCTGCTCGCGCCAGTGCGCAGCGAGGAGCGCGACGAAGAAGCCACGCGCAACGACGGCACTCGTGACGGTGCGATGCGCCGTATGCGGAAAACCGACGACGAAGTGGGCGGCGTGGCTCCGCAAGGTGAAGTCGCCGACGTGCTCCAGAGAATGCAATGGGACGCGGCGGTGGAAGGCGTTAATCGGGAAGCGCGGCCCCGTGTCGCGCGAAGCGATAGCCATACGCGCGGCGAAGATGCGCGGTCCGAACAACCCCGCCTGGAAAGGCGGGATCACGATCTTCCGCA
>Ga0315281_10003090_pt1 | contig 24497 bp, 22 predicted proteins | sample YL17G07_0_MG_FD_204540 | JGI IMG/M metagenome (GOLD analysis project Ga0315281, IMG submission 204540) | Sediment microbial communities from Yellowstone Lake, YNP, Wyoming, USA - YL17G07_0 | ecosystem: Environmental > Aquatic > Freshwater > Lake > Sediment | place: USA: Wyoming | collected... | reverse complement strand
GCCCGCGTTCGGCGGCCCGCAGCAGGACGTCGCCGATCGTCGTGACCTCGATCCAGCTCACGCTACGGCCAGCTCGAGCTCCGCCGCGAGGTGGCGCAGCACGTACTGCACCTGGTGCCCCATCGCCGCCAGCCGCAGGTCTCGGATGCGGCCGTCCTCGAACGCGCGCGTGCCCCGCAGGTGCGAGGCCGCCGTCTTCACGAGGCCGAGCACGGTCCAGAAGTGGAACACGGCCGGGTCGACGCGGAGCCCGGTCAGCTCCTCGTAGCGGGCGAAGTACTCGTCCGCCGCGAGCAGCTGCGAGAGGAGCGGGTTCCGGCCGCGGAAGAGCGGCAGCCCGCTGTAGGCGATGTCCTCGACGGGGTCGGAGATGTGGGCGAGCTCCCAGTCGAGGACGCCGGTGATGACGCCGTCCCGGAGCATGAAGTTCCCGATCCGGTAGTCGCCGTGGCAGAGCGCGAGCCTGCCCGAGCAGGTGACGTTCGCGCGCAGCCACCCGATCGCGTGGCGGACAAGCGGTAGCTCGACGAGCTGGGAGTCGGTGTAGTACGCGGTCCAGCGCTCGAGCTGCGCGAGCGTCGCCGCCTCGGGATCCTCGTGCGCGCCGAGGAACTCGAGCCCGTGCCGCCGCCAGTCGATCCCGTGGATCCGGGCCTGGATCTCGACGAACTGGAGGCCGATGGCGCGGCGCACCTCGGGCGTCGGGAAGATCTCGGGGTCCTTGCCGCGCCACTGCACGGGGACGACGCCGCGTAGCCGCTCCATCACGTAGAACGGCATCCCGAGCACGTCCGGGTCGCGCTCGAGCCAGCAGAGGTCGGCCATCGGCACCTCGGAGTGGTCGAGGACGGCGCGGTGCAGGCGGTACTGGCCCTCGATGTCGTACGGCGCCAGCAGGCCGTCCCGAGGCTCGACGCGGACGGCGAAGCCCTGGCGCGCGGGCTCGCCCGTCTCCGGCGAGTGCCACTCGACGTCGAGCGTGTACGTCTGCCACGACCAGCCCTCCGTGTGGCGTCGCAGGTCGACGACCCGCGCGCCGGGTGCGCCCAGGCGCTCGGCGAACCACGGGCCAAGGGTGTCGGCGACGTCGGCGTGCGCGGTCACGCCGGGATGCGTGAGGCGGACTTCGCCGTCACCTCGGAGGCGTTCGGCCCGTCGTAGAACTTCCCCAGCTCGAGCACGCCTGCGCCACGCTGGCCGGTCTCTTCGAACGTCATGTCGCAGAACACCTGGACGTCCTGGTACACCTGCGTCCGGTCGGGCGAGCGGGCGTTCAGGTAGAGGCGGCCGTAGTCGCTCGCGACGTGCGCGACGACGGTCGCCGTCTCGCCGCCGACGGTTGTCACCCGGTAGCGGACGTCCCGGTCGAGCACGGGCAGCGGCTCACCCGGGGTGAGCCAGTAGGCGCCCGACGCGTCGACTTCCCGAACGGCATCGTTGCCGGCCTCGGTCGAGATCCAGCCCCCGGCCTTCTCCCCGTCCGGGTAGCACGTCTCGTTCATCACCGTCCCTTGAACGAAGCGGTCGGGAAACGACGCGCAGAGCCAGTGGTGGTGCCTGAACGTCAGGTCCTGCCGCCAGCCCCAGGAGTGGTCGCGGTTCGCGTAGCCGGAGATCTCGATCGTCTCGCCGGCCCGCGGGCCGGACTTGATGGTCAGCCGGCCTTCGTGGGAGAGCGCCTGCTCGTAGTGCCGGAAGTGGAAGACGTGCCGGCCGCGCTCCCCGAGGATCGAGTCGCCGGGCGCCAGCGGCCCGTCATCGAAGTCCCAGGCGGGGAAGCGCGCCGTGTACCAGACATCGGCATCGACGTCGTCGCTTCGGTAGGCGATGTGGAACCGCCGGCCGGGCTCGGCGACCTGGAGCGTGAGCTTCTCGTTCGCGACCGGCACGAAGGCCGTCAGGTCCTGCGGCACCGGCGAGCGGCCGACGTAGCGGTGCTCCCAGCCGTCGACGGCGAGCTTCGCGGTGAAGATCCCCTCTCCGTCGCCCGGGCGGAGGGAGAAGTGGAACAGCGACGCGACCCGCCGCTCGGTGTCGATCGCGGGGAAGACCCAGTTCTCCTTCCAGGTCATGAAGGCCTGGGGTGGGACGGCGTGCGGGAAGTCGTCCTGGGGCGTGATCATGGGCTCGCTCTCAGAGACGTATCGTATTCGGCCTCGGCGCGACGAGCTGGCTAGGGTACTGCCGTGATCTCCCGGCTCGGTATGGCGCCGCGGGCGGCCGGCCTCAGCTACGAGGCCTTCCAGGCGCACTGGCGCTCCGAGCACGCGGCCCTTGCCGGTGGCCTGCCCGGTCTGCGCGCCTACGTCCAGAACCACGCCGTGCTCGAGGCCGGCCGGCCGCTGCTTCCCTACCCCGGCTTCGACGCGTGCTCGGAGCTCGAGTTCGACAGTCTCGAGGCCATGGACGACGCCTTCGCCTCCGAGCTCTACCGGGAAGCGGTGACGGCGGACGAGCACGAGCTGATCGACAAGTCGCGCTTCGCGCTCCTCCTGAGCGAGCGCCGCGTGCTCCAGGATGGGCGCTCCGGCGATGGCGCGGTCAAGGTGCTGACGTTCCTGCCTGTCGATCCGCGCTCGACGCGGGAGAAGCTCGCAGAGCTCCTCGCGGGGCGCTACCGGTCGACCGTCGCGGAGGCGGAGCCGCTCCGCCACGAGCAGCTGCTCGAGATCCCGGGCGCGCACGAGGGCCGGCTGCCGCCGCTCTTCGCTGCGGTCGACATCCTCTGGTTCCCGAGCGTCGAGCGCGCCCTCGGGTTCATCCACGGCGACGTCGGCCACCGAGCTGGCTACGTGCTCGCCGGCACCGCGTTCGGGCTCGAGCGGCTCGTGGCGCGGCCGGTTCGCGTCGTCTAGCGACTACACGAGCGCCCGTGTGAACGCCTCGACCGCCTCGCGGCCCTCGGCGATCGCCGCGGTGAGGTCACGCGGGCTGCGGGCGTCGCCCACCGTCACGACCTCCGCCTCGAGCCCCTCGATCCCGGGGACGCGCTCGGCGACGCGGCGATCCGCGATCACGAACGCGTCCGCCTGCGCGAGCGCCTCGCCGCCGTCGCCGTCATCCGTCCACCAGACGCCCTCGGCCGACAGCGAGAGCGGGCGGCCGCGCAGGCGCCTCACGCCCTCACGCTCAAGCCGCGTGATGTAGGCGCGCCGGACGAGCCCGCTCGCGTCGAATCCCGGCCGCTCGCGCGAGAGCAGCGTCACCTCGCCGCCCGCCTGCGCGCACGCCAGCGCGCCCGCGAGCGCCTGGCGGCCGCCGCCGAAGACGACGGGGCGGGCTGCGACCGGCGGGCCCCCGAGCGTCGAGGGCAGGCCCGCCAGCAGGTCCTCGATCGCCCATGCCGGCAGCGCCTCGTACCCCTCGAGCACCGGCGGCTCGCTGCGGGCGCCGACCGCCACGACGACGAGCTCCGGCGACAGCTCAGCGACCGTCGCGACGTCTGCCTCGATGCCCGTTCGCAGCTCCACTCCGGCGGCCGCCAGCCGGCGTTCGTACCATGCGGTGAGCCGGGTCAGGCGCGCGAGCGGGGGCGTCCGCGAGGCGAGCAGGAGCGCTCCGCCCGGGCGTTCGCAGCGCTCCAGCACGACGACCGAATGGCCCAGCTCGCCGGCCCGGCAGGCCGCCTCGAGCCCGGCAGGCCCTGCGCCGACGACGACGACACGCGCCGGGCGCGGCGCGGCCCGGACGGGCGAGCGAAGCTCGCGCCCGACCTCGGGATTGACGGTGCAGGAGATCGGATCGCCGTGCTCCAGCATCCCGGCGCACGAGTCGACGAGCCCGACGCAGGGCCTGATGTCCGCGCCGCGGCCTGCGGCCGCCTTCTCCGCCCACTCGGGATCGGCGATCAGCGCGCGGCCGACGACCACGCCGTCGCAGTCGCCCCGGCGGAGTGCGGCTTCGGCCACCGCCGGGCGGTCGATGCCCCCGACCGAGAAGACGGGGATCGCGAGCTGGGCCTTCACGTGCGCGGCGAGCTCGACGTGCGATGCCTCGGCGTCGTCGAGCATGGGGATCGTGTACGGCACGGAGCCGTACACCCCGGCCGAGACGACCACGGCGTCGGCTCCCGCGGCGGCGAAGGCGCGGGCGGCCGCCGCGCCGTCGGCGGGAGTGAGCCCGCCCGGAACGAGGTCGTCGCCGTTCAGCCGCACGACCAGCGCGAGACCGGCCGCCTCGGCGCGCATTCGAGTCAGCACCTCGACGCCGAAGCGGGCACGCTCGGCCGTCGTCGCGCCGCCGTAGGCGTCCGTGCGGTGGTTGCTCTCGGCGGAGAGGAACTGGTGGAAGAGGTAGCCGTGCCCGGCGTGCAGCTCGACCGCGTCGAAGCCCGCGGCGGCTGCGTCCGCGGCGGCGCGGCCGAAGGCCTCGACCAGCCCTTCGATCTCGCCGAGCGTCAGCTCGCGCGGCGGCTCCTTCACGTGGGCGCGCGGCGGGATCGGCGACGGGGCGACCGGCGTCAGGCCCGTCACGCGCGGCGAGACCTGCCGCCCGCCGTGACCGAGCTGGAGACAGGCCAGCGCGCCCGCTTCGTGGATCGCCGCGGCGAGCGGGGCGAGCGCCGACGCCGCGTCCTCGCGCCAAAGCCACGGCAGCTTCTCCTCGACCCGTCCCTCGGGTGCGACGGCGCCGAACGCCACGACCGTCATCGCCACGCCACCGCTGCGTGCACGCAGGTAGGCGGCCATCGCCTCGTCCGGAACGCCCTCGTCGAAGCCGAACCCGGTCGTCATCGGCGAGAGGACGATGCGGTTGCGGAGGCGGAGCGGCCCGAGCCGAAGCGGCGCGAAGAGAAGCGGGTACGGGCCGTCGTTGCGCGTCACGCGTCCAACCTTCTTGACCCTACGTCGCTCGTTCCGCCGGTCCGCGGCTAGCCTGCGCTGTCCGTACGGGCCACTCCCGGTGCTGCCCCGTCCTGGAGCCCGAGCTCGGCGAGCAGTCGTTCCCGGAGGCGGAACTTCTGGATCTTGCTCGCGGACATCGGCCACTCCTGGACGAAGCGGACGTAGCGCGGGGCCTTGAAGCCGGCGATCCTCCCGTGGCAGTACTCGATCAGCTCCTCCGCGCTCGTAGAGCCGCCCTCGGCGAGCTCGACGAACGCGGCCGGGACCTCGATGTACTTCTGGTCGGGGACGCCGACCACCTGGGCGATCTTCACGGCCGGGTGCGTCCCGAGGTAGGCCTCGATCTCGAGGGCGGCGACGTTCTCGCCGCCGACCTTGAGCATGTCCTTCAGCCGGCCGAGATACGTCAAGCGGCCGTCCTCGTCGACCTTCCCGAGGTCGCCCGTGTGGAACCAGCCGCCGCGCATCGCGTACGCGGTCTTCTCCGGGTCGTTGTGGTAGCGCTCGAACAGGCCCGGGCTGCGGACGGTGATCTCGCCCCGCGTGCCCGCCGGCACCTCCACGTCCGTCTCGGGGTCGACGATCCGCACCTCGGTGCCCCGGACGGGAAGGCCGCCGGTCGTCATGCGCTTCTCGAGCGGGTCGTCCGGGCCGCTCCACGAGACGCCGCCGCACGTCTCGGTCATCCCGAAGAGCGTCACCACCGGCGCGGGCGCGAAGCGCTCCTGGACGATGCGCAGCGTCTCGGGCGGGCCCGTGTCGTTGACGAGCCGGATGCTGCTCAGGTTGGTGCGCTCGAAGTCGGGGTGGTGGATCAGCGTCTGGGTGATGGTCGGGAAGGTCGGGTAGGCGTACGTGCAGCGCTCTGCCTCCATCAGCCGCAGGCCCGCGGCGGGGTCGAAGTGCGTGTGCGTCATGGTCGTCGCGCCCACATGCATGTGGGCGAGCTGGGGGAAGACCTGACTCATGTGGAACATCGGCAGCGGGTTCCAGAAGCGGTCCTCGTGCGTGAGCCGCCAGCGCTCGCCCGCAGCCATGCCCGTGCGCACGAGCGCCTCGTGGGTCAGGATGCACCCCTTCGGCTCGGCCGTCGTGCCCGAGGTGTACACCATCATGGCCTCGTCGCGGAGCCGGACGCGCTCGCGCGCGCGGTGCACGTCCCCCGGCGGCACGTCCTCGCCGGCGGCGATGTAGTCGCCGCGGTCGAGGAACCCGTCCCGTGACGAGTCCCCGAGCAGGATCAGGTGCCGCAGGCGCGGCGGCCGCTCGGCCGCGGCCTCGGCGAGAAGGGCCGCGAAGTCGACGAAGTCGGCGATGATGTCCGAGGTGGCGACGGCGACGACCTCGGAGTCGCGGAGCACGTGCGTCAGCTCGACCGTCCTGTAGCGGGCGTTGATGGGGACGACCGGGACGCCGAGGAGCGTGCAGGCGTACTGCACCTCGAGGAAGTCCAGGCAGTTCGGCATCAGGATCCCGACGCGATCACCCGGCCGGACGCCGAGCCCGAGGAGCGAGCGGGCGGACCGCTCGGCCCCCGCGAGCAGCTCCGCATACGTGCGCCGCACCTCCGGGAAGATGATCGCCTCCTTGTCCGGCCAGCGCCCGGCCGCGCGCACGAGCAGGTCTCCGATCGTGCTCACCTCGACCCAGTCGAGAGGCGGCTTGCTCTCCGGGGACGGCGCCATCGGGGAAGGTTGTAGCCGTCCTCGGCCTCGAGGTCAACCGAACGTTTGGTGGTCTAGCCGTACGTCCCCGGCGAGAGCACCGGCAGGGCCGAGCAGCTCGAACCGGTCGCTGTCCATCGAGTAGGCGACGTGCGCGAACAGCTGGGCCAGGGCGCTGCGAGCGACCACCGGGTCCCCCCGTTCGGGGTTCGGGTCAGTCGTTGTGGTGCCCGCGCCAGGCGAGCGAGCCGCCGTCGATGAGCACGTCCGTTCCGGTGATCCAGGAGGCCTCGTCCGAGGCGAGGAAGCAGACGAGCTTGGCGATGTCGTGCGGGTCGCCGAGCCGCCGGATCAGGTTGTTCTCGGTCTGGAACTTCCAGGCCGCTTCCTTGTCCTCGGCCGCCTCCGTGTAGCTCCGGATCATCGCCGTGTCGGTCGAGCCCGGCGAGTACGAGTTGCAGCGGACCGGGACCAGGTCGATCGCCGTCACCTTGGTGAGGCCGATGACGCCGTGCTTGGCCGCCGTGTAGACCGGGCACATCGGGAAGCCGGCGTGACCGCCCGTCGACGAGGCGTTCACGATCGCGGGACCGCGCGTCGACGCCTTGAGGTACGGCGCCGCGTACTTCGTGCAGAGCCACACGCCGCGCAGGTTGATCTCGTAGACCGCATCCCACGCCTCGAGCGGGAGGCCGTCGACCGATAGGTCGGTTGCGAACGCCGACTCGTGGACGCCCGCGTTGTTGTGGAGCACGTCGATGCCGCCGTAGCGGTCGACGGTGCCCTTGACGAGCGCCTGCACCTCGTCCGCGCTGCGGACGTCGCAATGGATGTAGATCGCGTCGCCGCCCGAGTCCTGGATCGCCTTCGTCGTCTCGGCGCCGAGCGTGTCGTTCACGTCGGTCACAACGACGCGCCCGCCGCGCCGCGCCATCTCGAGCGCGGTTGCCTTGCCGATCCCGTCGGCCGAGCCGGTGACGATGCAGATCTTGTCCTGAAGCTGAAGTGCCATGCGCGCCTCCACGGTGTCGTCGGGCCGCCCGGCCGTCGTGCGCCGTCAGGCGGCACGCGGCCGGAGGCCGATGTGTCGCTCCTCGGTTCTCGGCGGGGAACCGGCCTACGTCTCGACGGTGTCCGCGGCCCGCTCCACGACCGAGCGCCGGGAGACGGCCCGCGGCTTGAAGCCGATGTGGACCTGCCTGACCGCGCGCAGGAAGAAGTTCGGATGGTAGGAGAAGTCGTTCGCGCCGTCGATGAACCACATCTCCTCGATCGTGTCGACGATCGCCTTGAACCCGTAGAAGAGCTCGCGGCGGGCGAGCGGCGCGCCGAGGCAGTGGTGCAGCCCGACGCCGAACGCGAGGTGGCGGCGCGGCTTGTCCCGGTCGAGGTCGATCTGGGCCGGGCACTCGAACACGCGGTCGTCGCGGTTCGCGGCGCCGTAGCGGAGCATCATCACCGATCCGGCCGGGATCTTCACGCCCTGGATCTCGATGTCGACGGCCGCCTCGCGCAAGAGCCCCTGCACCGGCGACTCGACTCGCAGCACCTCCTCGCAGAAGGTATTCAGGTACGTCTCCGGGTCGGCGGTCAGCTTCTGCCAGACGTCCGGATTCTCGATCAGCAGCATCACGCCGGCTGCGAGCGCGTTCGTGGTCGTCTCGGAGCCGCCGACGAACAGGTCGGCCATCATCTCGGCGTGGAGCTCGTTGTCGTTCAGCGGGCGGCCCCACTCCGGGATCTCGCGGTTGACGAGCGTGGAGAGCAGCGTGTCGTCCGGCTCGCGGCGGAGCTCCTCGAAGCGCGGCTGGAAGTAGTGCTGCGCGTCGATCTCCGAGAGCACCGAGGACTCGGCCTCCTCGTCGGTCTGCATGAGGCCCATGCGCTCGATCCACCGCTCCGTCCAGATCTTGATCTGCGGGAGATCCTCGTCAGGGACGCCGACCTGCCGGCCGATCACGTAGAGAGGCAGCGGCACGGCGTACTCCGAGACGATCTCGGCGCGGCCCTTGTCGATGAACTTCGCGATCAGGCTGTAGGCGAGGTCCTCGACGTAGGAGTCGATGCCCTTGATCGCAGCGGGGCGGAACGCGTGGTCGAACATGCGCCGCATCTGCATGTGATTGGGCTCGTCGCGCGCGTCGAGGCTCGGGGCCGGCGTCCAGCCCTTCTCCTCGTAGAGCTCCGCCAGCCGAAGCGCGCGCTGCGCGATCGGGTCGTCGGCCTGGACGGCCTTGCCCGTGTTGTTCGCTCCGTTGCCGACGCCGTTCGAGAACCGCTCGGTATCGAGCAGGATCGCTCGGATGTCCTCGTAGCGGCTGACGAAGTACATCCCCGTCCGCGGGTCCTGCCAGACGGGCGCCTCTTCGCGGAGGATCTCGTAAGCCGGGTACGGGCAGTCGTTGGTCTTGGGGTCGAAGAAGTTGATCTCGCTCACGGAACTCGGCATGCGTCCCCCGGGGTTTGCAGTTGCGCGTCGTGGCGACGTCGGAATACGGCTGGGCAGGCGCGACGATACTGCGCTGCGGCAGGCGGGACAAGGGAGAATCCGCCCAACCGTTCGGTAGAACCCGTATGGGGGCCGATGCCGACGTCGAACAGCTCGCGGACGCTCACGCGGGCCGTCGTACGGCAACGTGGCTTGGCGGCTGCCGACCCGTCATCTACCCTGTCACGGTGACGAAGCTCGCCTTCGGCGGCGCTGTGCGGCGCACGTTCTGCACGCTCTGCCCTCAGCACTGCGGGATGCTGATCGAAGTGCGGGCTGGGGTGCCGGTTCGCTTCGACGGTGACCGGGAGAACCCGGTCGCCAAGGGCAAGCTCTGCATCAAGGGCACCGTCTGCCTCGAGCTCCACGACCACCCCGACCGGCAGAACTACCCGCTGAAGCGCGTCGGCGCCCGCGGCGAGGGCCGCTGGCAGCGGATCACCTGGGAGCAAGCGCTCGACGAGATCGCCGGCAAGCTCGCGGCGATCCGGGACCGCGAGGGCCCGGAGTCGGTGGCGACGCTCGGCGGCACCCACAAGAGCCCAGGCGACTGGTCGAGCTGGCGCTTCGCGTGCGACTTCGGGACGCCGAACTTCGTCAGCCAGGGGCGCAACTGCGGAGTCGGCGAGTTCGTCACCGAGACCGCGGTCTACGGCTGGGACACCGTCTACCAGGCGCCTCACCCCGACCACACGAAGTGCGTCGTGATCTGGGGCTCGAACCCGGCGGAGTCGTCGCCGCCGATGTGGGAGCGGCTCAAGGAGTGCCAGAAGGCCGGGGCGAAGCTGATCGTGATCGACCCGCGCCTCACGAAGACTGCGGCCCGGGCCGACCTGCACCTGGCCGTGCGGCCGCGGACGGACGGGGCGCTCGCGCTGGGGATGATCAGGGTCCTGATCGAGGAGGAGCTCTACGACCGCGAGTTCGTCGAGCGGTGGTGCCTCGGCTTCGACGAGGTGCGCCGGATCGCGACCGAGTGGACGACCGCGCGGACCTCCGAGGTCACGGGCATCCCGCCCGAGGACATCGCCGCCGCCGCGCGGCTGTACGCGGAGAACCACCCGGCGCGGATCGCGTTCGGCGTCGCGCCGACCCAGCTCGGCGAGGGCGCCTCGCGGTCGGCGCTCCTCGGCCGGGCGATCCTGAGGGCGATCAGCGGCAACCTCGACGTTCCCGGCGGCGAGCCGCTCGGCAACCCCTACGACGCGAGCCAGTTCGCCTGGCTCGAGAACGTCGGGTTCGAGCGGCTGATCGACCACCCGCTGCGCACGCGCGAGAGCGTCAACGCCGCCGACACCCCGATCTGCTCGGTCACGGGCTACCGCGCGTTTCGCGACGCGATGGCCCGCGTCTACCCGGACGGCCACACCGGCGCCGCCTACACGCTGTTCGCGAACCCCTCGGCCATCTACCGCGCGGTCGTGGAGCAGGATCCGTACCCCGTCCGGGCGGTCATCGTCCAGTCGGGAGAGCCGCTCGCCACGATGGGCGGCGCGAAGATGGCCCAGCGGGCCTTCACGAGCCCGAATCTCGAGCTGCTCGTGGTCATGGACCTCTGGATGACCCCATCCGCTCAGCTCGCCGACTACGTCCTGCCCGCGGCGGGCTTCCTCGAGCGGCCGGACATCAGCGCTCACTGGGGGATCGGCAACTTCTTCGTCGTCGCGCAGCAGGCCGTCGAGCCGCTCTTCGAGCGGCGCAACGACTACGAGCTGTGGGCCGGGCTCGGTCGCCGCCTGCTCGACCCGGCGGACTGGCCGGAGACCCTCGAGGAGATGCTCGACCGCTTCCTCGCCCCGTCCGGCAAGAGCTACCGCGAGTGGGCCGACGGGCCCACGAACCACCACTTCCCCCGCCCCCGCTGGCGCAAGTACGAGGAGCACGGGTTCGCGACCGTCTCCGGGAAGGTCGAGCTCGTGCCGAGCCTCTTCTCCACCCTCGGCGTCAACCCGCTGCCGACGTACGAGGGGCCACCCTACTGCGCGCCCGACGTCGATGACGAGGACGCCTACCCGCTCCGGATGATCCCGGGGAGCAGGGTGCGCGAGCTGACCGCGTCCACCCTGCGCCAGAGCGCCCGCCTCAGCAGGATCCATCCGGAGCCAGTCGTCGACATTCACCCGGACACGGCCGCGCGGCACGGGATCGCGGACGGTGACTGGGTCGTGATCGAGCGTCCCGAGGGAGCGATCCGCCAGCTCGCGAGGCTCACCGAGGGGATCCGGCCCGACACCGTCAACCCCGACGGCTACTGGTGGGAGCCGACCGCACCCGGCGAGCTGCCCTGCTCGGGCGCCTGGACCAGCAACGCCAACGCGCTCACCCCGTCCGATCCGGCGCTCTCGAGCTTTGCCGGCGACCAGCCCCTTCGCGGCGCGCGCTGCCGTATCCGGCGCCTCGACGATCCGGAGCCCACGCTCGCGCGGTGAGTCGCGCTTCCGGCGGCTACCGGTTCGAGCCGACAGCGCCGGGCGAGCCGTCGTCCACTGCAACGGCGGCCGGAGCGGGTGACGCCGCGAAGCGAGTACCGAGGTCGCCGGTGGCCTGCACGAGCACCGCGGCCGCCACGACCGATCCTCCGGCGAGCGTTGCCGCGGACGGGCGCTCGTCGTAGGCGAGCCAGACCCACAACGGGCCGAGAACCAGCTGGAGAGACGTGATCAGCGCGACCTCCGCCGGCGGGATCAGCCGGGCGCCCACCGTCAGCAGCGCGAGCCCCACGCCGACCGTGACGCCGAGCAGGGCCAGCAGGGCCCAGTCACGGCCCGTGGCGGAGCCCATCGCCGCGAAGGGGCCGACCACCGCTACGACGAGCACCTGGGACGCGCACGCAGCGGGCAGCATCGATATCTCCCGCCGGTGACGGGTGATCACGACGACCCCTGCGAACGCGGCCGACATCGCGAACGGCACGAGCACCGCCCGCCCCCCGCCGCTCAGCGAGCCGCCGACCATCAACGCCACGCCGGCCCCGACGAGCGAGATCGCCAGCCACGTGCGGACGGGGATCGTCTCCGAGAGCAGGGTCCAGCCGAGCAGCGCGGCGATCATCGGGGCCGTCGCCTGCATGAAGAGCACGTTCGCCACCGTCGTGTAGTTGAGCGACAGGATGAACGCGCTCGACGCGATCCCCCAGAGGATCGCGGCAACGAGCCCCCAACGTCCGATCGACCGGAAGGCCCTCGTGGTCGAGCCCCGCTCGGTCGCGAGCACGAGGGCGAGCAGCGTGAGCGTCGAAAACACGGCACGATCGGCGACCTGTGTCGCCGGGCCGGCGTCGAGCGCCCGCTGCGCCACGCCGGCGGTCGACCACACGAAGGTCGCGGCGAGCATCGCGGCCTGGCCGCGGCGCCGGCCCGGGCTGCCGGCACCGGTCAGCGGCCCCGCCGATCACGCACGGCCGGCCTCGGCCGCCTCGCGGTGCGGCTCACGCGGGCCGCGAGAAGAGGATCAGGGAGTCCACCGCGATCGCGCGGCCGTCGCGGACGATCAGGGGGTTGACCTCGACGGCCTCGAGCTCGTGGCCGAGGGCGAGCGCGAGCGTCTCGACGCCGCGGATGGCCGCCTCGACGTCCGCCGAGCCACCTGCGAGCTCGGCCGCCTCGCCGCGGCCGAGCGGGAGCAGCCGGCGCGTGAATCCCACGCCAGCCTCCACGCCCGTGCCGCCCGTGCCGACGACGAGCACCGGCCCGAAGAGCGCATCTCTGCGGGCGCCGATGATCAGCTCGACTCCAGGCTCGGCCTGACGCTGGACGACGGCGCCGGCTGTCTCGGCGCCGGCCGCGCGGGCTGCTGCGACGACGCGCTCCCACGCGGCGGCGGCTGCGTCGGGATCGGTGACGGAGAGGGCGACCGCTCCGACCGACGCCTTGTGCGGGAGGTCGCGGGCCGCCGCCTTGACGGCGACGACACCGCCGAGCTCCCCCGCCGCGGCGCGTGCCTCGTCTGCCGTGGCGCAGTAGCGCGTCTCGGCCGTCGGCACGCCGACCTCGGCGAGCGCGGCCAGTGCCTCGTGCTCGAGCGCCGCCCCGGCCGCGCGGGCGTCGGCGAGCGCGGCCGGCACCGGCGGCACGGGCCGCTCGTCAGGCTCGGCGATGGCGCGTCCAGCCGCGGCGCGCGCTGCCAGTGCCCGCATGCAGCGGTCGGGATCCTCGGCCACGAAAACGCCGCCGGCGCGCAGCCGGGCCCGCGCGCCGTCGCTCATCGCGCCCGCCACCCACAGGCAGACGAGCGGCGTGCCCCCGGCGGAAAGCTCGAGTATTCGGTCGGCGAGCGTGTTCGCGAGCGCCGGCGGCTGGACGGTGAGGACGAGCACGACGGCGTCGATCTCCTCGGCGGCGAGGAACGCGCGGACCGCGTCGCCGAAGATCTCCTCGCGCTCGACGAACATGCCGCTCATGTCGGTCGGATTCGCGGGCGAGGCGAAGCCCGGCATCACGGCGGCGAGGGCGCCGCGCGTCGTCGGCGTGAGCGGGGGCAGCTCCAGGCCCGCCCGCTCGGCAGCCTCCGTGGCGACGACGCCCGCGCCGCCGGAGGTCGTGATGATCCCGACTGCGGTCGAGCGGGCGGGCCCGAGACGGTCGAGCACGGCCGCCGTCTCGATCAGGTCGTCAAGGGAGCGCACCGCGATCGCGCCGTGGCGTGCGAGCACGGCGTCGAAGACGTCCGCGTCGGTGACGAGCGCTCCGGTGTGCGCCGCCGAAGCGCGGGCCGCCGCAGCCGTCGCGCCGGCCTTGAAGACGACGGCCGACTTCCCGGCCCGGCGCAGCGCGTCGAGGCCCCGCGTGAAGTCGGCGCCGTCGCGGATGCCTTCCACGAAGATCGCCACGACCCGCGCCGCCTCGTCGGCGGCGTGCACTCTCAGCACCTCGCCGATCCGAACGTCGGCCTCGTTGCCGGTGCAGACGACGGAAGAGATGCCGATGAAGGCGTCCTGGGCGCGCTCCGTCAGCAGGCCCGCGACGCCGCCACTCTGGGCGACGATCGCGACCCCGCCCGCGTGGAAGCGCTCGCGGAACGAGACGCCCGAGGCGATCACGCAGCACGACGCGGTGACGTTGATCAATCCGGGGCTGTTCGGCCCGAGCACGCGCAGTCCCGTCCGGCGCGCGACCTCCGCGATCTTCCGCTCCTCGGCGCGCCCCTCCTCGCCGGTCTCCGAGTAGCCGGATGCGAAGACGATCGCGCCGCCGACGTTCGCGGCCGCGCACTCCTCGAGCGACTCGAGCACGACGTGCTGCGGCACGGACAGCACCGCCAGGTCGATCTCGCCGGCGTCCGCGATCGAGGGGACGCAATCGAACCCACCGACCTCGTCGTACTTCGGGTTGACGGCGACGACTCGTCCGGCGAAGCCGTGGCGCTCGAGCCCTGCGAGGAAGCGGAGGCTGAGGGAGCCCGGCCGCGGCGACGCGCCGACGACGGCCACCGATCGCGGCGCCAGGGCCCGCTCGAGCCTGCGTGTTGCCTCCGTCACGCGACGACCGGCCAGAACAGCGGCCCGTCCGTCGTCCCCCAGTGCACCATCGCGGCAGGGGTGTCGGGCCCCGCAAGGAGCTTGTCGACGTAGCCGGCGGCCGTCTCGCTCGCCGCGGCCAGCAGCCGCTCGTCCGCGTCGATACCCGCCGCGTCCAGGAACGGCTTCATGTGGTTGGCGAACAGGTAGGCGCCGTACTCGACCCGGAAGCGGTCCGGCCAGTCGACCACGGTGAAGTAGATCTCGTTCGTCGCCTCCGTGCCGCGCTCCACGGCGTCCGCCCAGTCGTCCGGGCCGAGCGGGCGGAGCTCTCCGCCCTCCTGCGTCAGCACGGCGAAGCGCTCGATGTGGTCGGCGAACTCGAGCGGGTCGGTGACGATCCCGCCGAACATGTCGCAGACGACGTGGACGTCGCGGCACTCGTACGCGAAGACGACGTTCGGGTACACGTTCCGGGCCGTCGTCCGCGCCCAGGGCAGGAAGTCGTTGCGAAGGTCGTTGAACTCCTTGCAGAAGAGCACCCGCCCGTCGTCGCCTTCATACGGGCCGTGGCCGAAGATGCCGTCGCGCTGCTCGCCGTGGGCGACGAAGCAGTAGACCTCGAGCGTCGCCGCGAGCCGGCGGGCGGCGGCGAACTCCTGCGCGTCCATCGGCCTGAGCAGGCTGCGCACGCGGGCCAGCGCGGGCTCGGCCAGGATCGGCTGGGTGCGTCCGCCTTCGTCGGGGAGGAGCTTGCCGTCGTTGCGATACGCGCGGCTGCTCCGCTCCCAGAAGTCGACCACGAAGGCGAGATCCTCCAGCCGCTCCTCCGGGAACGCGTCGCCCTCCCGGAGCCCGAGCTCGAGCATCCGCTGCTGGCGGGCGCCGAGCGTGTCCTGCAGCAGCAGGAAGAGCTGGAGGTAGTACGGCCGGCTGCCGGGGATCTTCATGCGCAGCCCCAGCTCCTCGGGCGGCAGCACCGCGGCCACCTCGCGGAGGAAGCCGGCTTCGTGCTCGTACTTCACCTGCCAGCCCAGCACCGAGCGCCGCGGCAGGTCGAACAGCACCGACCTCATCGCTCCGCGCTTCTCGGCGCGGAGCGCCGCCTTCTCGTGCTCGCCGAAGAACCGGATGAGCTCGTTGATGCGGTCGACGCTCATGCCGGCAGGGAGGCTCAAGCCGCCGCTCCGGCGCCGACGGCCTCGTCCACCGCCGCGACACTCGCCTCGAAGGCGGACGGCACGACCGAGATCTGGTCGATCCCGAGCTCCACGAGCCGGTGGATGAGACCGGCCTCCTGGGAGGGCGCGTCGCCGCAGATGCACACGGGCACCCCGACGGCGTGCGCGCCCTCGACGATGCGCGCGATCGCCGTCAGCACCGCCTCGTCGGTCGCTCGGTAGCGCGCGCCAAGCTCCGCCGAGTCGCGGTCGGCACCGAGCACGAGCTGGGTCAGGTCGTTGGAGCCAATCGAGACGCCGGAGACCTCCGCGGCGAAGCGCTCGGGGATGAGCGCCGTCGCCGGCACCTCGGCCATCGCCCAGAGCTCGAAGCCGGGCCGCTCGAAGAGCCCGGACTCCTCGACGAGCGCCTTGACCTCGCGCAGCTCGGTGACCGTGCGCACGAACGGCACCATCAGGTGGACGTTGTCGAGCCCGCCGTCGAGCACCTGGGCGACCGCGCGCAGCTCGAGGCGGAGCTCGTCGGGGCTGACGATGTAGCGGAATGCTCCGCGCCGTCCGATCATGGGGTTCGACTCGACCGGTTCGAAGCGCTCGCCCCCCTCGAGGCCTCGGTACTCGTTCGACTTGAGGTCGAGCGTGCGATACGTGACCGGACGCGGATAGAAGGCGCGCGCGACCGTCTCGAGCCCCTCGCGGAACACTGTCACGAACGCCTCCTCGCCCTGCTCCTCGAGCAGCGCGAGCGGATGCTTGCCGAGACCGAGCGCGAGGAACTCGGCGCGCAGCAGGCCGACGCCTGCGGCGGGGAGCTGCGCGGCCTGCTCGGCAAGCCGCGGCACGCTCAGGTTGAGAAGGATCTCGGGCCTACGCACGCGCGACGGTCCCGTCGTCCGAGACGACAACGCGCACGCCGTCGAGCGCGGCTGGATCGGCGACCTCCGCGGCCATGATGCACGGCAGGCCGAACTCGCGCGCGACGATCGCGAGATGGGACGTGATGCCACCGGAGGTGCAGATGAGACCGCGCACCCTCGGGAGCAGCGGCACGATCGCCGTCGCCGTGGCCGACTCGGTGAGCAGGATCATCTCGTCGAGACCGGGCTCTCTCAGGAGGGCGAAGACATCGGCGACCTCGGTCGCGCGGCGCACGACACCCTCGCAGCCCTTGCCCGAGGCGACCAATCCCGTCGCGAGCACATCTCCCACGCGTCTCTCCTCCGTTGTGGAGATGACTGTTGACCAAACGTTTGGTATGACTCTAACGCCGCTCGACGATCTGTGAACGCCGAAAGGAGCACGACCCGGCGATCCCCGAGGGCGCGCGCTGGTAGAGCCAGGCCGACAACGCCGACGGCGAGCTGGCGCAGGAGGACGGGGCCTGGCGCTTCGCCGTCATTGACCTCGCGCTCGACCTCGTCATCTAGCCGGAGACGCCGCTCAGTTGCTTCCCCGCCAGGCGAGCGAGCCGCCGTCGATCAGGTACGCACCACCGGTGATGAACGACGCGTCGTCGGAGGCGAGGAAGCAGACGAGCTTCGCCACCTCCTCGGGCCTGCCGAGCCGCCGGATCAAGTGGGTTGCCGTGAGTGCCGACAGCACGGCGTCCTTGTCTTCGGCAGCCTCCACGTACTTGCCGAACATCGGCGTGTCGATCGAGGCCGGGCAGTAGCAGTTGACGCGAATGGCGTCCGGTGCGAGATCGACTGCCATGCACTTCGTGAGGCCGACGATCGCGTGCTTCGAGGCGCCGTACGCCGCGTTGCCCGGGTACCCGGTGAGCGACCCGGTCGAGCCGGCGTTCACGATCGCACCGCCCCCGGCCGCACGCAGGTGCGGCACCGCGGCTCGCGAGCAGCGCCAGACGCCCTTCAGGTTGATCTCGTACACGGTGTCCCAGACCTCCTCCGGGAGCCGGTCGGACGCCGTCTCGGTCGTGAAGTTCGACTCGTGGACGCCTGCGTTGTTGTGGAGCACGTCGAGTCGCCCGAACGTGGCGACCGCAGCTTCCATCAGCGCCGTGACGTCGTCGTTCGAACGGACGTCGGCGTGGGCGTACGCCGCCTCGCCACCGGCGGCGCGGATCGCCTCGACCGTGCCGTTTCCGTTCTCGTCGTTGACGTCGGAGACGACGACCCGCGCACCCTGCCGTGCCATCTCGATCGCCGTCGCGCGGCCGATGCCCTGGCCGGAGCCCGTGACGACGCAGACCTTGCCGTCGAGTTGCATGAGATCTCCTCCTCGTAGGTTGGCGTTCGCCGCATCCGCGGGAACACAGTGAAGCCGAAGCTGCAGACCGTCAAGATCGTTCGCGGGGTGGGCTGTCCGGGCGAGTGGTGGTAGGCTCGGCTGACGAGCCGTCGACACGGAGGTGGGGGAGCTGTGATCAATCGCGACACCGTCGACCAGCTGTTTGCGACCTACGCGTGGGCGATCGACGCGCGGGAGTTCGAGCTGCTGAACGGGGTCTTCAGCGCGAACGCGACCTTCGCGGTCTCGATCGCGGGCGTCGAGGCGGTCGCCTTCGAGGGGCGTGCCGCGCTCGTGGACTTCATCGCGACGACGACGAGGGAGCAGACCGATCAGCGCCGGCACGTGATCACGAACCTGCGGCTCTCGGGCGAGAGCAGCGCGACCGCCAACCTCACCCTGATCGTCGTCGCCGACGGTGAGCTGACGGTGAAGACCGCGGGTGTCTACCGCGTCGAGCTGGCGCAGGAGGACGGGGCCTGGCGCTTCGCCGTCATGGACCTCGCGCTCGACCTCGCGTTCTAGCCGTGGGAGTCAAGGCGTGCCAGCACGTCGCCGTCCGCGTCGGCGACATCGACCGCGCGGCCCGCTTCTACATCGAGGCCTTCGGCGGCCGCCGGCTGACGCTCCCGTTCGAGGTCGAGGGCCCCGAGATGGAGGAGCTCTTCGGCGGCCATCCGGGCCTCAGGACTCGCGTGTGCCTCCTCGGCTTCGACGAGGGGTGCATCGAGCTCTTCCAGTTCCTCGAGCCGTCCACGCCTCCGACGGCGATCGATCCGCCCAGCAACAACATCATCCACTGGTGCCTCCAGGTCGACGACGTCGCCGAAACGCTCGCCCGCGTCGAGTCGCTGGGCGGCCGCCCTGTCCGCCCGCTGGCCGACTGGGGCGGCGCCAACTTCGTCTACTGCACGGATCTCGACGGCAATGTCTTCGAGCTCCTCGACTCGTCGATCGCCGACACCGTCGGCCGCACGCTCGCGCTCTTCCCGGACGCCGCACCGCCCTCGTAGGGGCGCCCGGGCGAACCTGCCCGGCTCACTCCCAATCGCGCTCGTACGACGGGTCGCTTCGGTCGTACCGGGTCGGGGCGAAGTTCGCGAGCTTGTAGCCATCGGGCGCGGCGGCCGACTCATCGATCTCTTCCGGCAGCCACTCCATGGCGACACGGCGGCTGGCGATTCGCCACTCGCCGTTCCGCCGCTCGAAACGATCGACGAACCGTCCGATCCTCTCGATCGGGAACCCGGGGCCCGTCGGCTCCGACTCCGCTCCGGCGCGCCGGTCGCCGACCCCGGCGCGCCGAGCCTCGAGGTAGCTCTCCCCGTAGCCGACGTCGCCGCGAACCTCGAAGAGGGCGTTCGTGACGACGTGCTGTCCGCGCGGGACCCCGCGCTGCCCGTCGCCCCGGCCTGCTGTCCGCTCCCAGAGCGCCTCGTAGAACTCGATCGCGTTGCCCGCATACGTGTTGTAGTGCAGGTACGCGTCGGGATGGAAGCAGGCGAGCACCAGCTCCTTGTCCCAGCGGTCGACGCCCCGCGCATAGCGAATCAGCAGCTCGCCCAGTGCTTGCTTGTCGAGCAGGAGTCGCAGCTCGCGTTCCAGGTCGGTCATCGAGGGGTTGGACGGGTGGTCACGAGCGGATCCCACGCCAGGCGGTGGTGCCGCCGTCGATCACGATGCAGGTGCCGTTGATCATCGCCGCCCTGTCGCTCGCCAGGTAGACGACGAGGTCGGCCACCTCCTCCGGGCGGCCCAGGCGCGGGACGAGGTGCGTGCCGAGGAGTTGCTGCTGCACCATCTTCTGCTCCTCCGGCGACATGCTGGGGTTGTTGTAGTACTTCTGCACCATCGGCGTGTCCGTGTTGCCCGGGGCGTAGCAGACGACGCGTGTGTTCTGGGGCGCGAGCTCGATCGCCATCACCCGCGTCAGCTGGATCAGCCCCGCCTTCGACGGCCCGTACGCGCCGCCCATCGGGTAGCCGACGATCCCGCCGATCGAGGCCGCGTTCACGATCACCCCGCCACCCGCGTCCTTCAGGAGCGGGGCGGCGTACTTCGAACACAGCCACGGCCCCCTGAGGTTGATCGCGATCACCTTGTCCCAGACCTCCTCCGGCAGCTCGTGGCTCTGCGCGGTATCCGTGAAGCTCGTCTCGTGGACGCCCGCGTTGTTGTGGAGCACGTCAAGCCGTCCGAACGCCTCGAGCGCGCCCGCCATCAGGGCCTTGACGTCCTCGGAGCGCGAGACGTCACACCGGACGAACACCGCCTCGCCCCCGCTCGCGCGGATGCCGTCGACGACCTCGCCGGCGGTCTGCTCGTCGATGTCGGAGACGACGACCCTCGCTCCCTCGTCGCTCATGCGCAGCGCCGTCGCGGCGCCGATCCCCTGGCCGGCGCCTGTCACGATCGCGACCTTTCCCTCGAGCAGCATGTTGCGTCTCCTCTCAGGCCTCGCTGCCGCGCCAGGCAAGCGAGCCGCCGTCGATCAGGTACGCCGCGCCGGTGATGAACGACGCGTCGTCCGAGACGAGGAAGCAGACGAGCTTCGCCACCTCTTCCGGCCTGCCGAGCCGCTTGATCAGATGCGAGCCGACGAGCATCGACTTGATCGTCTCGGGATCCTCGGCAGCCTCCCAGTACTTCGCCACCATCGGCGTATCGATCGCGGCCGGGCAATAGCAGTTGACGCGGATGTTGTCCTTGGCGAAGTCGATCGCCATGCACTTCGTGAGGCCGAGGATCGCCGCCTTCGTCGACGTGTAGGCGGGGCTCATCGGATACCCGAGATAGGAGGCCGTCGAGCCGGCATTCACGATCGCGCCGCCGCCGGCCGCGCGCATGTGAGGGACCGCCGCTCGCGCGCACAGCCAGACCGCCTTCAGGTTGATCCCCACGACGCGGTCCCAGACTTCCTCCGGGAGCGTGTCGACCGCCGTGGCCTGCGTGAAGTCGGTCTCGTGCACGCCGGCGTTGTTGTGGAGGACGTCGAGCCTTCCGAACGCGTCGACCGCCCCCTGCATGAGGCCGGCGATGTCGTCGGCCGAGAGCATGTCGGCGTGGATGTACGTCGCCTCACCGCCGGCGTCCGTAATCTGGGCGACCGACGCTCGTCCTGTCTCGTCGTTGATGTCCGAGATCACGACCTTCGCGCCGCGGCGCGCCATCTCGAGCGCGGTCGCGCGGCCGATGCCGCTTCCGGAGCCGGTAACGACGCACACCTTCCCCTGCAGTTGCATGACGCTCCCCCTGGCGGTGCCGATTGGTGATGAAGAGCGACTTTCTCACATCGGTTGGTCTGCTTGCAGGCGGGCGAGCGGTCTACGATTGCGCATCCACCGATCGAGGAGGCTCGTGATGAAGTTCGGCCTGCTGTTCCGCGCCCAGGACCCGCCCGACGGAAAGAACCTCACTCGGCGCTGGCAGGAGATCCTGCGCGCCGGAACGCTGGCGGAGGAAGTCGGCTTCGACGGTCTCTTCCTGCCCGAGCACCACATGATGGACGACGGCTACGTGCCGGCGCCCCTCGTCGGTCTCGGCGCGCTCGCCGCTGTGACGAGTCGGGTCGACCTCGGCACCACGATCATGCTGCTCCCCTTCTACAACCCCGTCCAGGTCGCCGAGCACGCGGCGATGGTGGACGTCATCTCCGACGGCCGGATGATCCTCGGCGTGGGGGTCGGGAACTACGAGCCGGAGTTCGAGCTCTTCGGTCGCACGAGCGCGAACCAGATCCCGCTCTTCGAGGAGTCGATCGACATCGTCCGCCGGCTCTGGGCGGGCGAGGAGGTCGACCACCACAGCGAGTTCTTCGATGTCAAGGGCCGGATCCGGCCGGTGCCGAAGAACCCACGCCTCTGGATGGGAGCGATGTCGTTCCCGGGCGTGCGCCGCGCGGCCCGTTTCGGGGCTCCGTGGCCCTGCGACCCGCTGCACAACATCCACGTGATCAAGGAATGGGCGGACGCCTACCGCACGGAGGGCGAGCAGCAGGGCACCTCGGACAAGCTGTCGATCGCCCTGCTCCGCGACGGCTGGGTGGGTGACGACCTGGATCAGGTCGAGCGCGACTGGTGGCCTTCGATCCGCGCCGAGCACTGGTTCTACTTCTCGCAGGTTCCCCGCTGGGTGGCAGACCGGGAGCCGCTGCTCCAGGGGATCGAGGCCGAGGACGACTTCAAGTTCGAGAAGCACCACGTCGACCGGCTCGTGGTCGGCAGCCCGGAGCAGTGCCTGGAGACGATCAAGCGCTTCGAGGACGAGATCGGCAACGACTACCTGATCATGAGCTTCCGTGTGGCCGCGGGGCCCGATCACGAGAAGGAGCTCGAGTGCATCGAGCGGTTCGGCAAGGAAGTGATCGCGGCCTACCGGGCCGGGTAGGTAGTGGCGGTGCCGATCCCAGTGGCCGCCGCGTGGTAGGGCCCGTCCCTCCGAGCTGGGCGGTCGATCCCGGGGACGCCGGCGCCCGCGAGGTCGTTCCGGGGCTCTGGCGCCTCCGGCTGCCGACGGCCTGGGACGGGATCGCCCGCGTCAACGCCTATGCCCTCGAGCGGGACGACGGCGTGCTGCTCGTCGACTGCGGCTCGACGGGAGACGAGAGCTGCTGGGACGCCCTTGTCGCCGCGCTCGCTGCTGCAGGGTTCGAGATCGGCGACGTCCGCGTGCTCGCGGCGACGCACGCTCACTCCGACCACATCGGCGTGGCCGCACGCATCGTCGACGAGAGCGGCTGCACGTTCTGGATGCACCCGGATCACGGGCACATGTACGACGTCATGCGAGACCCGCGCGCGTTCGAGGCGGCGCGCGAGCGGCGGGCGCGCAGCGAGGGCGTTCCGGAAGAGCTGATCCACCTCTACCGGGACGTCTCCGAGGAGGTCGAGGGAGTGATCGCCCCGGTGCAGCCTGACGGCCTGCTCGTCGCCGGTGTGAGCCTGGAGTCGCGGCTCGGACGCTGGGACGTGATCGAGACCCCGGGGCACGCACCCTCCCACGTGTGCCTCCACCAGCGCGACGGCCGTCTCCTCGTCGCGGGCGATCTTCTCGGCGCCGTCTTCGCTCCGTACTTCGACTACGGCGTGAGCCCCGATCCGGTGGCCGAGCTCCTCGGCTCGCTGGACGTCGTCGAGCGTCTCGACGTCGGCACCGCTCTCCCCGGTCACGGCCGTCCCATCGACGACGTCCGGCATGCCGTCGCCGAGCACCGCGCCGGCGTCGGAGAGCGCGTGGCGGCCACCGAAGAGGCCCTTCGGGGCGGCCCTGCCCCCGCCTACGAGGTCACGGCCAGGATGTTCGGGGAGCCCTCCTCGGAGATGGTGCGGGTCTGGCAGCTCGTCGAAGTGGTCTCCTACCTGCGGCACCTGCGCCTGGCGGGGAGGGTCGTGCGGGACGAGATGCCCGGCGGCACGTTCCGCCACCGCCGCGCGGTCGATAGCGCGCGCGCCTGACACACCGCTCCGCGTCAGCGGCAGCGTGAGAGAACGGTCTCGGCGAAGCGCTCGAGCGCGCCCTCGGCCATGTCACGCCTCGAGACGCCGAGCACCAGCCGCGAGACGCCGAGCGCGCGGTGCCGTTCGATGCGGCGCGCGATCTCGTCGGCGTCGCCGACGAGGCCCAGCGGCCCGAGCCCGATGCGGGCCCACGGGCTCGTGCGGCGTGCGAGGAGCGCCTCCGCCTCCGGGACGCTCGCCGCGAGCACGACGCCGACGCGTGACACGATGCCCACGTCGCGACCCGCCCCGCGCCGCCGCTCGTCGAAGCGCTCGACGAGCTCAGGCAGGTCGTCGAGCCGGTCGCCCGGCGCGTTCCAGTAGTCGGCCTTGCGCGCGGCGAGGTCGAGGATCCGCCTCCCGGCGCCGCCGAGCAGCAGTGGCACCTCCGGTGCCAGCTCGCGCACCGCGTCGACGGTCTGCTCGAGCCGGGCGACGCGCTCTGCGAGCGGCGGGAAGTCGAGGCCGAACGCTCGGTGCTCCTCCTCGATCCAGCCGGCGCCGAGGCCGAGCAGGAGACGCGGGCCGGCGATCGACGCCAGGGTCTGCACCGCCTTCGCGAGCACGCGAGGCGGCCTGAACGTCGCCGACAGCACCAGGGTGCCGAGGCCGATCCGCTCTGTCGCGACGGCGAGCGCCGCCAGTGTCGTCCATCCCTCCAGCACGGGCGTCTCGGGATCGGGCAGCCCGAGCAGATGGTCGCTGACCCACACGTCGTCGTAGCCGGCCGCCTCGGCGCGCTGCGCGATCTCGCTCAGCTCGGGCCACGAGGTCGAGAAGAGCGGCAGGATGACGCCGAAGCGGATCGGCGATCTCTTCGTGCTAGATGACGCTGTGGGGAGACACGGTGTAGACGTCGAAGTGGCGTGCGAACGTCGCGGCGTCCGCGCCCGCCTCTGCCATCTCGGGGCTCGCAGCGGCCAGCTCGAAGTCCTCCTGTGAGTCGAACTCGAGCACGGCGAACCCGTCCGCCTCGACGCCGAGGATCTCGGTTGCGGTGCCCACGGGCATGATCGTGTACTTGCGGACGCCCGGAAGCTTGGCTCCGAGGGGGGCGTGCACCTCGACCCAGCGCCGCGCGAATTCCTCGCGGGAGATGTCCTCGCTCCGGTAGAGCACG
>Ga0315281_10003089_pt1 | contig 24510 bp, 23 predicted proteins | sample YL17G07_0_MG_FD_204540 | JGI IMG/M metagenome (GOLD analysis project Ga0315281, IMG submission 204540) | Sediment microbial communities from Yellowstone Lake, YNP, Wyoming, USA - YL17G07_0 | ecosystem: Environmental > Aquatic > Freshwater > Lake > Sediment | place: USA: Wyoming | collected... | reverse complement strand
AGCCAATAATGCAAAATGGTGCGCAGGCCATCGCTGAGTATAGTAATGACCACCCGGATGAATGCCTATTACAACATCTTTATCCCCTATATTCTCTTTTTCGAGATAATCCTGTAACCTTTCTCTTGCTTTTGCCGACATTTCTATTTTGGGTATTACATTGGGAATATTTATTCCCAATGATTTTACTATTTGTGCTATTTCTTCCGATTCATGAACGCCACATTTGATCGGCAAAACAGGCCTATTGAACAAAAATCCTCTTCCCTGTATGTTATATCCAAGGGTATATCCGCTTTTGCAGAAAAAAGCAATCAAGGCAGGCCTTATTGTATAATCGCTGGTAACGTCTATAACTAAATCAAAATATTCTTTTCTCAGCATTCGAATTGTTCTTATCAAGTTAGGGAATCCCTTCCCAAAATCGACAACAACTCGATCAACAGAGCCAATTTCTTCAACGAATTCTTGCATATATTTGTTTGTTAAAGCGACCAATTCACCTTCCTTGTTCCAGCTTTTGACAGCTCTTAATGTCGGTTCAGATACAACATTATCTCCCAATCTCAATTGACAGATAATAAGGATCTTTATTCCCGGTCTTGCCCTGGCGGGTTTGCGACGCAGGGCAAAAGTGCAAGCATAACATATTCCAAAAGGCAGTCGCCTGATAGCTAAATAGAGTTTCCTTAATAGATTAAAAATCAAGTGTATCATATATGATTGATATGTGATTCATTGATACGGCATGACGGATTTTGTCTTCTCATCCTGACTGTTTCCTCTGTTTCATCAGGCTCAAGTAAAGATATTCGACTTCAGAGAGCATTTTCCTCTTTGTAAATTTCTCTTCAAATCTTGTTCTGCCTCTCCTTCCCATTTCTTTTGCCCTTTGGGGCGACTTGAGAAGGTCGACGATTGCCTTAGCTAGGGCATATGGGTTCTGTGGCGGTACTAAATACCCTGTCTCCTCATTGGCAACAAGCTCAGGTATTCCTCCGATTTCGGTGGCAACGACGGGCTTTTCTGAGGCCATGGCCTCGATGATCGAGATTCCCAATCCCTCCCTTGAACAGGAAGGAAGCACAAAGATATCCATGGCTGAGAGCAGGTCTGGGATGTCCTTCCTTCTGCCGGTGAAAATCAGATGAACCGCGATATTCAAATCTTTAGCCTGATCTTCTAATTTTTTCCTTAAGGGTCCGTCTCCGACGATCAAAAACTTCGTTGACGGAAAGGCAGCCAAGACTAAAGGAACGGCTTGAAGAAGATATTGGTGACCCTTATGGTGATACAAAGAGGAGACTGTTCCGACGACAAGATCCGTCGATTGAATTCCAAGTCTTGTCTTGAGGGCTGATTTATCCTTGGTTGAAATAAATTCTTCTTCGTCGACGCCGTTGTAGACGACGATGGTTTTTGAGGGATTGACTTTTAAATGCCCGGTCACAAAATTCTCTACCGCTTTTGAGCAGCAGACGACCTTTTGAGTCAAGAGGCTCAGAAATCTTTCAAAGAAAATGTGTCTTTTTCTATATTCCCAGTAAGTGCTATGCATATGATGAATAAGGATGGGAACGCCTGCGATTTTAGCTGCTGTCCTTCCGATGACCGAAGCGAAATAGCCGTGGGTGTGGACGATGTCTGCTTTTGATTTTTTCAGCAGCCAGGCAATTCTTACGATGCGGCAAGGGTTGTAACAGTTAAAAATGCCTAAGATTTCGACTTCAATTCCTTTTTCCTCAAGCTCTGTGGCCACCTCGCCGCCCCGGGCAACGCACCAAACGCCAACCTCGAACTTTTTCTTGTCCAAACCCTGAGCAATATCAGCAATGACCCTCTCCAGACCACCGATCTTCAAGTCTTCCACTAAGTGAAGGACTTTTACCTTTTTCATATTTTTTATTTTCTTGCTACCCCGAGTAAAAGAGGCGTTAGAATTTCGGGCGCTGTAAAACCCTGAATTTGAAATAACTTGGTCATAATAAACCACATGACTTGAACGGATTTGAATTCGATGAAGTGTTTGATTGTGCTGTTGAAATACGTCTTGTAAGATAATATTTGAATGTCGCGGAAGCCTGCCATCCACAATACTTGATAGAGACTTTTATCTGACAGTCCAGCTTCATGAGTGAAATCTTTGTACCTTAAATAGACGGCAAATGGATTCCCCAAATTAGGAGTCTTCATAATAAAACATCCTTCATTTTTTAATCCTCTGTGAACCAGTTTTAAAAAATTGACGACTTCTTCTTTGGGTATATGCTCCAGCAAATCATTGGCGATAATAACGTCATACATGTTTTTTTGGGCTTTTAAGAATTCAAAAGCATCAGCCATCTTGACCTGTCCTGATACGTTTTTTCTACAGAAATCGACTTGTTGAGGCGAGAGATCAATGCCGAGATAGTTATCGTAACCTTTTTTTGCTAAATAATATAAAAAATGTCCGGTTCCGCACCCGACATCAAGGATTCTTGCCTCCTTCTGGCGAGGCATGAAATTTCCATAATTTAGGTCAAATTGTAAAAAAGAGTTTTCGTACTCCCCTTTTGAGAAAACATTGGAATGACCGAAAATAGAATCAAAATAATCTTCGAATAATTTTTTTCTTGTTTTTTTCATCGTTCAGCCTCGATGATGTTAAGCATTTGCTTCAATCGATGAATGTAGGCATGTCTTTGCACGGCTTCTTCGTAGCCCTGGTTAATAATTCTTTCTCTATCTCCCTGATGATTCAGATAATAGATAATTTTTTCCTTCAGGTCTTCGACATCTTTAAAGATCGCTAAATGTTTTCCGTCTTCGAACAAAGATTTCACGTCTCTTTGGTCATCGACCAAAAGAAAACTCTTACAGGCCAGCGTTTCGTAGACTTTGGGGCTGGCTTGATAGCAGGGTGTCTTTCCGTCCTGGTAGTGGATGACTAATGTGATTTTGCAGCTACTCATTATCTTTGTCCATTCTTCGGGTCTTAGCTGCACGTCTCTAACTTTCTTTCTTAAGCGAGATGGAGAGCAGAGATTATTCCATCCCGGCCCCCAAACTTTTAGGTCAAAGTCGGCCAGCTTTTCCAAGAGTTGAGCTCGGTTTGGATAAAAAGAGCCGATAAAGGTCACATCACTTCCCCAGAATTTCCTTTCTTCAGGAGTTGTTTCTTGAAACCTATGAACCTCAGGGTCGCAGGCAAAAGGGAGCCAGTAGGTTTTTTTGATGTCAATTTTATCCAATAGCTCCTGAGCTTCGGTTCCTCCGCAGAAGACAAAATCATAGTGAGGCGCCGCCTCGATTATCGGCTGGAAGTCGGTCGGAAGATCGATCGTCCACAGGACGGCCTTGATTCCTCCTCGTTTGATTTTTTCTACAGTCTCTGGCGAGATGCGGTGTCCGCCGGTGATGAGGCACATGTCAGGTTTGAAGCTTTCTGCTTGAGAGGCAAATCTCTTGTTGAGTCTCTTCATATCCCATCTTTGCAGAAATTCAACTCTTTTTCTTATCCTCCCAGGGATGATAAAAGACCGGTCATCGAAAGAGAGCAGGGAATGGCCTGATTTTTCCACAGCCCTTTCTATATATTCGGTTATGGTCAAAAAATGAGGGTTGTGGTAGCCGGAAAGGAGAATCTTCATTTTTTCCGCCTGAAACTCGTTTTCATGAATTCCAAGGATTCAGAAAACAGCTCTCTGTCGTACTTATCGATATAACCGGTTTTGAAAAGCATCAGGAGATAGATTCCTGAAAAAACAGCGCCGTTCACCAGCAATGCACAGAGAGCCTCTGGCCTGTTAGTTGGAAGTCTGGGGACTATGTGCTTAAAGATAAAGCTGGCAAGCAGGCTGGAAAAAAGGGAGATCATGCAGAAGAAAAAGAGGCTGGCGTAGATTTTTCTCAAGATAAAAAAGAGAGGCTCTTTTATTCGCCGGTGGAAAGAGATCATGAAATAGAGCGAGCCTGAAGCGGCGGATATGGCCGTACCGAGAAGAGCGCCGCTGAAGCCGAATTTGATGATGAGGATGACACTCAAAAATATATTCATCACCACGATCAAAACAGAGGAGCGCATCTCATACTGAGGGATGCCCATTCCTCGGGCAATCAGTCTTCCCATGCTCGCCCCAAGCAAGAGAACATAGGCTATGCTCAGTATCTGAAGGGCAAGGGCTGACTCTTTAAAGCCAGGTTCACCCAGCCAAAAAATCATGATCAAAGAGGCATTGGAAACTACAAAAAATGCCATCGGAAAGGCCAGAAGGCAAAGATATTTTGAGCCTCGGTAGTAGAGTTTTTGCAAGCGATCCTTATCGTTCAAAGCATGAAATTCAGAGGAGGCAGGCAGGATCGCCGGCAGAAGCTGCTCGGGAAAGGATTGGGCTATTTTGGCCATCTTTGCCCCAAGTTCATAAAGACCGACGAGCTTCGTGTTCAAGAAATAGCCGAGGAGTATTTTGTCGACATGCTGGTTTATCAGCTCGGAGATACTGGCAATCCTGATGTTGACCCCGTAATGGAAAGTCTTTCGGAAGATTTCCCTATCCAGAGAAAAAGGTCTGAATTTCATCTGGGGCAGTATCTTATGAGCAAAAACGATTTGGAAAAAACCGGTCAAAAGAGATGAGATCAAGCCGCTGATGACGAGGCCCTTAAGGCCGAATCCCAAAACCAGAAAGAGGACGACACAGACGGCATTTACTAAAGACGAAACAACAGCGATAATGTTGGTCAGGTCCATTCTCTGCAGGCCCAAGAGGACAGATCTGAATACAGAAGACGAGCCTCTGATAAGCGATATAAATAGGATGCCGATGAAAACAAAGGAAGCGACGTCGCTCAGATAAGGGGAAAATTTAAAAAGTCCGAGGATGGGATTTTTAAAAACAACAACGATCAAAGCGATGATCAGCCAGAAGCATGTGTAATAGACCCAGCCAAGATTGACCAGATGATTGCAGCTTTTAAAATCCTCTTTGACGTGGTATTCAGCGATGTATTTGACAAAAGCCCCTCCAATTCCTGTCAGGTCAAGAAGGCTGAGGTAGGCGACTATGACCTCAATAAGGACCCAGACACCGAATTGCTCAACGCCCAGCTTGTGAATGATAAAGGGCGTCAGAAACAGGCTCACCAGAAGCTGGGAGAAATAGCCAGCGTTATTATAAATCGTATTTCTTATAACTTTATCAGACTTGCCTAACGCCATTTCTAAATCAGACGAATTGTATTCAAAGGATAGGTAATATGATGATGTGATGCACCTCCTCCGGGAGTCTGTGATAGACTTCGGGTTGGCAACTTTATCTTCAGGAGGTGCACAGATGAATTATATGAGTTTTGACCATCACAGGCAATACTCGCACATCACCTTGCTGGATGAGGAAGGCGACGTGGTGGTGATGTGATTGAAACACACTGTCTGGTCAAGGTTTAGTTGCATATACCTTGATGGCCATTCCATAGTTCTTTCTCAATACAAGATGAAAGAAAACAGCTAGCCAATCCAACACCTTTTTGGCTGGTAAGACCTGTGATAAATCCATTTCGGTCTTTATGATTTTGAATCCAGCTTTAATAAGCATTGCGTTCATGGTTTTCTCTGAGAAATGGAAGAGATGCACCTCTCTGTCGTTAATGGAAAACAAACGGAGCCTTCTTCTTCTAACCAACAGGTACAATACCTGCATGATGTAATCGTGAAGATTGGGAACAGCAACTACCAGCAAACCATTGCTTTTAAGAGACCGGTGCGCCTTTTGAAGATTGCGAAAGGGATTAGGCACATGCTCCAAACAGTGCCAAAAGGTGATCACGTCAAAGTAGACTTCCGGCAGTGATATTTCCTCTAATTCTCCATGCCATGCGGTTATCCCCAATTGTTTTGTATACTCGTACGAATAACGGGATATTTCCGTACCATATGACTCAAAACCATTGTCCCGGGCTACCAGCAGAAACGTGCCGATTCCGCAGCCGACATCAAGAAGTTTACCGCCGCTTTTATATTGTGTGAGTTCTTTAACTCTTTTTTTCCACATGACAATCCTTTTGGTCAGTTGAGCATCTTTCCACTCCTTATAATACTGCTCATCATAATGATCAGACGGAACATCCGGTTGAGGATCAACATACACAAGACCGCAGTTCTTGCATTTCACGACATTATACGGGTACTCAGCTTTTTGGCAAACCACTGTATCTTTTTTGCTGCAGAGATTGCACGCTATGTGTCGAGGCATAGTATTTCCTCGTATACATTCTGGATTTTGTTTACATTCCCTTCTATACTAAACTTGCTGGCAACATGCTCACGCGCTTTTTTTCCCATCTGTTTCACCATTTCCGCATCACTACTTATTTTCAGTATCGCCTTTGCCAACAGTTCGGCATTCCCCGTTGGCACGAGCATACCGTTTTCTCCGTGTACAACCACTTCGGGATTGCCCCCAATAGCAGAGGCAATAACAGGAATGCCTGCAGCCATTGCCTCGAGTATAACACGTGATAGGCCTTCTTCGTAAAAAGTCGCCAGAACAAAGACATCCATAGCTGACATTATCTTAGGAATGTCATTTCTAAAACCCGTGAATATAATCTTTTCTTCAAGCTGCAGATTGTGGGCCTCTCGTTTTAATGTTTCCATATATTCATCAGTCCCTTTCCCCACAATTATGTATTTGAATTTGCCAGGAAATGTTCTTGAGGTGATATACGCAGCTTCTAGGAAAAGGCTATACCCTTTCAAAGGAACCAACTGCCCCCCTGTTCCTACAAATACTTCATCTTCACGTATGCCGAAATGCTGTCTCATCTTGAGCCGTTCATTTTTTACATCAAACTCCCGAACATCAACACCATTATAAATGACGCAAACTTTTCTCGAGCTATTTCCTATTCCTTTGAATCGTAGAGCAACGGCTTTCGAAACCGCAATAATTCTATCTGCCAAATGGTATAAACATCTATCGTATAACCGATTCTCATGACTTGCCACACGTATATGCCATACCAGCGGTTTCCGTGTAAGTTTCGCAGCTAGACCAAAATAGAATGTCTGACGACGAGTATCGGTGTGAATTAAATCTATGCGCTTTCCGATAATAAATCGGATGCATTTGATAATAGTCGGAAGACTGATTTTTTTGAGAACAGGAGCAGGAATAACTGCAGTTTCAATATCTAATGCTTTTGCCCTTTGCATCAAATCTCCATCAGAAGGGCAGACAAGGAAGGGATTGATTCTATTCCTGTCCAACCGTTCAAGCAACAACAACAGGCTTTTCTGACCTCCCCCAATCATGTCTCCGGATTGCGAGGAATAAAGGATATTGATTTTCTTTGAGGACATATTCAAAGCCTTTTGCGACGGATGGCGGTTGCATACAGGGCTTGAATATTCTCTGTCATTATCTTCGCACTGAATTTTTCTTCATATATTCTCTTTCCTTCTCTGCCCATCCTTTGCGCTTTTTCCCTATCTACCAAAAGACTGTGTATCGATTTGCTTAGATTTTTGACGTCACCGAGTTCGACTGTCAACCCATTCACTCCGTCAATGACGGCCTCTGGAATTCCGCCAATCTTTGAGGCAACAACAGGTTTGCCCATTGCCATTGCTTCGATAATCGATATCCCTAAACCCTCTCGCTGGATCGAAGGCAGGACAAAGATATCGATTATCGAAAGCAATTTTGTTATCCAGGTCTAACAGCCATTTGGCTGGCACTGCATTGAGGCCGCTACCAACACGGTTTCAGCAAACAGGTTTTTGTGCAAAAGCGAAATTTGAATGTTTTTGCTTAATTCTTTTTTCCTAAGACCTACCCTTATACATTTTTTAACGATTAAATTAGTCTTCCGCTTTTTGCAATGTGGGCAGAATCATGATAATTCCTGCGATAAACCAGAACGGTTCCATGATGCGCACGATAATAAATGTGTTTGCCGTTATGGCATGAATAATTAAGCCGATAAAAGCCGTAATAAACCCAATAGTCAGGCCTTTATATAGTTCATCATCCATTTTTCTAAGGACACTCAAAGAATGCTTGAGAATTGCCCATAAGAGCCATAAAAAGGCAAGAAAGCCGAGAATGCCCAGTTCAGACAGAAAGAGAATGTATTGTCCATCTATAAAACTGGTTCCTGCGACTCCCCGGCCTAAAAGAGGATTCTTCTTCCATGTTTGGAGGCTGGTTGCCCAACTCACGACTCTTGCTGTCGAAGAGGGATCGAGATAAATATTGCCAATTTTGGCTAAATCGGCCTGTCTTTTCTGGAATGTATATTCCACCCTTGAAAGGACGGCTTCGGGCTTTACCATAATTCCTGCAATGATGAGTGCCGTCATCACTGAAACTAATAGGAATTTTTTCTTGCTCAAGACGATCAAGGCAAGGAAGGAAAAGACAATGCCCATGTATGAGGCCCGGGACAAGGTATAGAAAAAGGGAAAAATAATTAAAGCAGAGAGAACCAACAAAGCTCTTTTTAATCGCGGAGAAACATCCTGCAAATAGATTCCTATCGCTAGGCAAAGAATAAAAAGCAAGTAGCCGCCAAACGTATTGGGTTCTCCTTCTTTTCCTTCGAAGGGAGCGCTAACTCTTTCGCCTGAAGGGATTTGGAGCATGCCATAGATTGAGACAAGAGCACAGACAATAAAAAAAACCGCCAGAAAGAACCTTATCTGTTTCCGGGAATGAATTTGATTCGCCACCAAAATGTAGAGCAGGAAATATTCAATATATCGAGCGAGATAAAAAAGACCTTTTGCGGGAACCATATATCCTAAGGCCATACCTCGCAGGGTGGAAATGAGGCACAAAAATATATAAAGGCTGATGATCTTGTTAAGAGGAGTTTTAATAAACAAAGCTAATTTTTTATAAATGGCTGTCTTAGCCAGCCAGGCAAAAGTGATAATCGCCAGCAAGAAATCATCGATCCGGACGACAATATCTCTTCCGGGAATCCGGCCCAATAGAATCTCTGGAGAAAGGAGCATTGATAAAATCAGAATGAAAAGTCCCGCATCTGTGTTGATCAAGGTCAATAAAAAAATTGCGGCGCCCAAGACCAGGATTAAAGAAATTTTATAAGAATACCCGCTAATAACTTGACCCAACAGAACACTAAGGATAACGATGGCTAAAATGGAAATAATGGGGACGCTATATCTCGGCTCCCGCAGGTTTATGCGCATATTAAACGGCTCACTCTTGGACCAAAACAAATCCCTCCTTCGGCCATCCAGCAATATTCAAGAATTGGCGGTTTGGATTGAGGATTTATTTCTTCTTCTCCCCGTAATAGCCATAATAGCGGTATCTCTGATAGGGAGTAATATCTTCGATAAATTCAGCTTTAAGATTGTTAATGACGATTCCAAGAATTTTCGCCTGCGCGCTTTCTAATTGTATCTTGGTCCGGAGGAGGGCATGCCTCGATGTCCTCCCGGCCTGATAAACCAGAATGACACCATCCACGAGAGATCCCAGAATTGCAGAATCCGTTACGGGAAGTGTTGGCGGGCTGTCGAACAGGACGATATCATAATTTCGTTTGAATTCCAGGATGAGGTCGCGCATTTGGGGAAAACTGATTAATTCAGATGGATTATAAACCCGGTCTCCACAAGTCATAACATGCAGATTCTCTATTCCTTGAGTCGAAAGGATCCTCTCCAATTCAAGCCCTCCTAACAACATATCCGTGCTGGTATTCAAGGCATTCTTCCAGGGCACACTCCCCATCAAAACATTGGATAATCCGGGGCTTCTTTTCAGGCCGAATAACTTGTATATCATAGGCTTTCTAAAATCAGAATCGACAATTAAAACTTTCTTGCCGTTCTGGGCAATGGCTATGGCTAAGTTGCACAACGTCTGTGTCTTCCCTTCTTCAGGGCCCGAGCTTGTAATGACAAGGCTGTTGCCGTTTCCGTTCTTTCTCAGTCCCGAAAGCTCCAGATGCGTGCGCAGAGCTTTATAAGCCTCGGCCGCAACGCTTGTCGGGGCAAATATGGCAACAAGGCGTTCATGGATTTTTTCCTTATCCAGCTTGTGTTTTTCCTTCTTAAATCTCCCCTTAAAAATTCCTTTTCTTTTTTCCAGGGAGGTGCTGGGAATGATGCCCAAAACTGGCACTTTGAACGATTCTTCTATTTCCTCTATCCGGCCAATTGTGATATCCAAGCTTTCTGTAACAAAGGCAAGAATGAGTCCGATTAAAAGTCCGCTAAAGATTCCTACCAGGAGATTGAAATTCATGTTTGGCCTTATCGGACTGGAGGGAATCGAAGCAGGTTCGATAATCGTCACATCTTGAGCTTTTTCCGCCTCCAGAATGCGCGCCTCTTCATATTTCTTTTTAAACATCAAATAAATATCGTTAGACGAGGCGACATTGCGTCTCAACTGAACGAGCTGAATTCCTTTTGTTGAGAGCTCTTTTTGGTTGTCTGTCAGCTGGCTCAAAGTTTTGGACAAATCGTCCTTGGCTTTTTCCAATCTCTGCTTCAGGGCTATCACGTCTGGATGTTCGGCCGTATATCTGCTTCTTAAAGAAATCAGCTCCATCTCTACTTTAACAATTTCCCCCTTGAGGCTCGCCACGAGAGGATCAGATTGAACGGGGACTGAAGCGAGGTCGCTGTCCACAACCAAAGGATTTTCCCGTCGAAATCTCTCTAGGGCAATTTCACTTTCCTGCAATTCCTTTAAATAATTATCTAATTGGGCTTTGACAAATTCCTTGACATTGGATGCTTCTTTCTTCTTGTTTTCAAAGTGGCTTTCAACATAAACACTAGCAATCGTATTGGCTAAAACCGCCGCCTTTTGAGGGTTATCCGAAGTCGTTGTGATCGCAATAATATTGGTATTTTCAACTTGTTCTGTCATAACCTGCGCCTGGATGCCTTTGATTCTTGCGATACGCTCGGCAGGTGCCGTGGAGGGATTTATGAAGTTCAATTTCTCCGCGACTTTTTCCATGATTTGATAGCTTTTAATGATATTAGCCTGAGAGGCCATTTCATCTCCGGGAGACCAGGTGATCAATTCTGTCAAGATCGCCGCAACGGATTTGCGCTGCTCGATCCTCACTTTACAGGATGTGCTGTAAATCGGAGTCTGCCGACGGGTGTAAAAAATTGTGGCAGCGACGACCATGATAAAAGCTAAAATGATAATGCGCTTTCTCTTGCGGATGACTCGCAAGTAATCGGTCAAATTCATTTCGACTTTAGGCATTTCGCAACCTCAAATCCTATCTTTTAAGATGGATTATTATCTTAACCAAACATACCAATATAAAGGAGGTGATAGCAAGGCCATAAATTTCTCTACATCGGCGATAAAACTCGTCGGAACATAAACAATGTCCCCGCGCACGAGCTCGATATTCTGAGCCGTATCGGCATTTTTAAGGATTTGATTCAGGTTTACCCGAATTCCCTTTGAGGATCCTGGTTCTCCTCGAAGGATGATAATACTCCTCGCGGCCGCGCCGGGCGAAAGCCCCCCTGCTTCTGTGAGGGCATCGATCAGGGTTAATTTTCCCTTAATCGGTATAGCTTTTGGATAAGTGACCTTGCCCAAAACATAAACTTTATTCATTTCTAAAGGAGGGACATAAAGTGTGTCGCCTCCCGAAACAAGAACATCCTCGCTCTTTTGAGGATTCTTCATAAGCTCGTTTAAATCGTAAGTGAAGCTTTGTCCGTCTTTTTTTATCAATTTTATATGGAAAATATCAGCCTCGCCTGTCGGACCGCCAATTTGACCCAGAAACTCCACCAGCGTCGTCCTTCTCTTGAGGGTATACATCCCGGTCTTTGTTTCCCCCAATGCAACCACTCTCTGACTGTTAAATTCTTTAATCGTAACAAAAACAGCAGGATCAATAAGATATTTAGAAAGAGCTTCCGTCAGCTTCTCTTCGACTTGAGGCACAGTCATTCCCATAACCAGGATTTTCTTTATCGGAGGCAGCCGGATTTCTCCTTCATCATCGACAACGACATCACGAGAGACTTCGGGCTGTCTCCAGACTTCTATGCTCAGAACATCCCCCGGTCCAACAAGATATCCTCCTTCTCTCAGCGGGGGGGATTTTTGAATTTGGGGCTGAGCTTCATTATCATTGGCTGAGGTCTTCAGAGTCTGGCCGCCGACCGGAGATGGCTCTGAATGTTCTATCCTGATGATAATGGAGCTCCCGCTCTTATAGATTTTATAGGGCAGATCCCGAGTAAATTCTACGATCATGAAATTTAACTGGCGCTCGTCCGGGCCCCCGCTCTGGAAATATTCACTTTTGACCCTTTTAACCGCCCCTTTATTTACCTCCAACACCTCCAGCTCTCTGCTCATGACTTTATCTTCTGGAAAACTTAGGATGAGGCCCGGGAGATTTTCCAGCTTTGTCTCTTTGACCTGAAGGGGTCTTGAAGCTGTTAAAATCAGGTCTGTTTCAGAAGGCGATTCTTTGGTGACCAAATTCACAAGATGAGCATTTTCGAAAGAAACGCAGGAGACAAACACCAGAATTAATGCAAAATTCAGTGTTTGAAGTATCAGTTTTTTCATCGATAAATTTCCCTCGTTTATCACAACTTTTTTGGTTATATTAGCTTAATTCAATGACTTCGTCAACTCCTCTAAAGTCTAAACTGTTGAATAATTCGCCCAAGAGATGTAAACTATTTTTTAAGATCCAACATGACCCAACTTGAGTTCGCAAAAAAAGGAACGATCTCGCCGGCCCTCAAGAAAGTGGCCCGGGAGGAGAGTCTCCACCCTGATGAGCTTCTGGCTCTGGTCGCTCGAGGTCAGGTCGTCATTCCTTTTAATTCCAACCATCCCCGTCTTCAGCCTCTGGGCATCGGCCGGAAACTGCGGACGAAGGTCAACGTCAATATCGGCACCTCACGGGACTTCCCAGGCCTCGAAGAAGAACTCAAAAAGGTCGATGTTTCCCTGAGATACGGTGCCGATACGATCATGGATCTGAGCACGGGGGGCGACCTGAAAAAGATCCGGAAAACGATCCTCCACAAGGTCCCGATCCCGCTCGGAACCGTGCCGGTCTACGAGGCGGCGATCGAAGCGATCGAAAAACGGGGCTCGATCCTGGCCATGACCGTGGACGACCTCTTCGCCGTGATCGAGGCCCAGGCCCGGGAAGGGATCGATTTTATGACTGTTCACTGCGGACTGACCTCGAAGGCCATCCAGCGGTTGAAGAGCCAGGGCCGCGTGGCCGACGTCGTTTCGCGCGGCGGCGCCTTTCACCTGGCCTGGATCCTTCACAACCAGAAAGAGAACCCCCTCTATGAGAATTTTGACCGCCTCCTGGAGATCGCTCGCGCTCACGATATCACCCTGAGCCTCGGCGACGGGCTCCGGCCAGGCTCCATCCTGGATGCCACGGACAGACCCCAGGTCGAAGAGCTTCTGACCCTTGGAGAACTCGTCAAATGCGCCCGGGAACAGAATGTCCAGGTCATGGTCGAAGGGCCGGGCCATATCCCCTTAGACCAGGTGGAGATGAATGTTAAACTCGAGAAACGCATCTGCCATGACGCGCCGTTCTACGTCTTGGGCCCCCTTGTCACGGACATCGGAGCCGGCTACGACCACATCGTGGCAGCGATCGGCGGCGCCATCGCCGCGGCCGCTGGGGCCGATTTTCTCTGCTACGTCACCCCGGCCGAACACCTCGGCCTTCCCTCCGTGGACGATGTCCGGGAAGGCTTGATCGCCTCCAAGATCGCCGGCCACGCGGCCGACATCGTCAAAGGCGTGCCGGGCGCCCTGGACAGGGACTTAAAACTCTCGCAAGCCCGGAAAAAATTGGACTGGGACAAACAAAAAGCCCTGGCCATCGATCCTCATAAATTCGAAGACATCCGGAAAAAAAGAAAATCCAAGACCGAGGCCTGTTCCATGTGCGGCGAATTCTGCGCCATGCGTCTCGTCTCCAAATTCCTGAACTCCCATGGAGGGCCGGATGCCATCCGCTGCTAAAAAGCTTCTGTTCGGAACGGCCGGCGTCCCTGATTCTTCGTCCCAGACCTCTTCGCTTTCGGCCATCCGCGAGCTCCATGAACTGAAGCTGGACTGTCTGGAGATCGAGTTTGTCCGGGGCGTCAAGCTCGGGAGCGACACGGCGGCGAAGATCAAAGAGAAAGCCTCGGCCCTCGGCATCAGTCTCAGCGTTCATGCACCCTATTACGTCAACCTCAACTCCCCGGAACCGGGCAAACGCTTCCAGAGCCAGGACCATCTCCTCCGCTCGGCCCGGGCCGCGGCGCAGTGCGGCGCGAAATGTGTCGTCTTCCACGCCGGCTATTATGGACCATCCACGCCGGAACGGACCTATGCCGTCATCAAAAAAGATTTAGCCGAAGTCACGTCCGTCCTTCGGTCCGAGAGAAATCCCGTGGTCTTGCGTATCGAGACCATGGGGAAGAGGTCCCAATTCGGTTCTCTCGATGAAGTCCTGTCGCTCTGCCAGGACATCGAAGGGCTCGCGCCCTGCCTCGATTTTTCCCATCTTCACGCCAGGGTGGGAAAGGCCAACTCCTATCTCGACTTTCACCGCATCCTGAGAAAGGTCGAAAAAAGGCTCGGCCGGCCGGCCCTTATAAATATCCACATCCACATCTCGGGGATTGAATACAACCAGAACGGGGAGATCAAGCACCTGAACCTGGAGGACTCCGATTTTCACTACGACGAATGGATCCAGGCGCTCAAGGATTTCGAAGTGGAGGGGAGCGTCGTTTGTGAAAGCCCGAGCCGGGAAACGGACGCCCTCATGCTCAAAAAACTCTACGCCTCCTATCGGCAGAAAAGCTGAATCTTCTTCTTGTCCTAATATTCCGCCCCGAGTAAGATTTCATCCTGCGCCGCTTTTCCTCCGTCTTGATCGTCCTGATTCTTGTTGACGGGGCGAGGTACGGATGGCAAAAATCCCGTTCTTTTTCTTTTAATAGTTTAGACAAGACTGAAAGAGACGAAGTGACCATCAAAAGTTTAGCCGTCAGCGGCTCCGTTTTTGAGGGAGCCTTGCGGCGATGATGTTTGAGCGCATCTTGAAGCGAGTTCATCGCCGCCGAAAAAACGGAGTCTCTGAAAGCGTAAAGAACTTTTGAAGAAACGAGTTCTTTCAGGCGAGTCCCCCGGGCGCCCCTTGACAGCCCGCCTTCCGCGGCCTAAACTAAAACACTAAAGGCAGTCCTTCCTGGATCATCCTTTAGTCTGAATTATTCATGAATTACGTTATCTCTCCCGTCGTAGATTTGCAGACGGGCGCTGAATTCGGGGACATGACCCAAATTCTCCGGAATTTGGGATCGTGTCCCCCTCGTCTTGAATTCGGCGCCGTCTGCGAATTCTCTTCTCGAGGAAACGACTCAATTTATGAATAATTCAGGTTAGGTCCCTGTCATATGTTTTTTTAATTGATCTTCATCATAAGGAGTCCCAATGATCGAAATTCGTTTTCATGGACGAGGCGGCCAGGGGACGGTGGTGGCCTCGAAAATTCTCGCCGACGCGCTCGCCAAAGAAGGCAACTACGTCCAAGCCTACCCCGAGTTCGGGGTCGAGCGGCGCGGCGCTCCCGTCTTTTCCTTCATCCGCATTGATAACAAACCGATCTACGACAAGAGCCGGATCTACACCCCCGACCATGTCGTCGTCGTGGACCCGACGCTCGTCGAAGCCATCGACATCACCGACGGGCTCAAGGACGGCGGCTGGATCATCATCAACAGCGACAAGGATCCCTCGGAATTCAAGTTCCCCGCCAGGTTCAAAGTGGCAACGGTCAATGCCACGGGGATTGCGGTCAAAAACAAGCTTGGGACGCTGGCCGCGCCCATCGTCAACACCGCCGTCGCCGGCGCCGTGGTCAAGATCCTCGACCTGGCCAAGCTCGAGTCGCTTCTCCAGGCGATCGGTGACGCCATCTCGATCAAGCCCGAAGACAACAAGAAAGCGGCGGCCGAAGCATACGAACAGGCCGCGGCATACGCCTAGGAGACAAACACCATGCCCAAGAAAAAAGACGCTAAAAAGATCGTTTTTCAGTCCGCCGACGAGATGCCGATGATGCCCATGTCGATCGGCTCGATGCTTTACAACAAGACCGGCTCCTGGCGGAACATCCGGCCCGAGATCAGGCTCGAAGACTGCATCCAGTGCGGCATTTGCTGGAAGTTCTGCCCGGACATGTCCATCGGGATCGAGAATGAGCTCCCGGTCGTGGACTATGATTACTGCAAAGGATGCGGCATCTGCGCCGAGGAATGCCCGGTGAAGTGCATCGTCATGGTGGAGGAACGGAAATGAAGAAAGTCATGATGGGAAACCACGCCCTGTCCTACGGGGCCATGCTGTCCCGCGCCCAGGTGATCGCAGCATACCCGATTACGCCCCAAACCCAGGTCGTCGAGCTCCTTTCGGAAATGTGTGCCGATAAAACTCTCAACGCCAAGTTCATCAAAGTCGAATCCGAGCATTCGGCCATGGCCGCCTGCATCGGCGCCTCCATCACCGGCGCCCGGACATTCACGGCAACCTCGGCCCAGGGATTAGCGCTCATGCATGAACTGCTGCACTGGGCTTCAGGCGGCCGGCTGCCGGTCGTCATGGGCAACATTAACCGCTCCATGGCACCCGGCTGGAGCATCTGGACCGACCAGAACGACAGCCTCTCCGAGAGAGACACGGGATGGATGCAGTTTTACTGCGCCTCAAATCAGGAAGTCTTGGACACCGTCATTCAGGCTTTCAAGGTGTCGGAGGCCCTCGCCATTCCGAGTATGGTCGTCCTCGACGCCTTCGCTCTCTCACATACTTATGAGGTCGTCGACGTCCCGGACCAGGCCAAAGTGGACGAATATCTCCCGCCGTTCAAGCCGCCCTATCGCTTGACGCCCGACGATCCGCATGCTTTCAACGGTCTCACCTCACCCGAACACTATTTTGAGTTACGCTATAAGCTCCAAAAAGACATGGAAAAGGTCCCCGCCCTGATCGAGGAGACAGGACGGGAATATGAGAAATTGTTCGGACGATACCTCGGCCTGGTCGATGATTATCTATGCGACGACGCGGAGATCATCCTTGTGACATCGGGGACCGCGGGCTACACGGCCCGTGTCGCCGTTGACGAGCTTCGCGGAAGCGGCCTCAAAGCCGGAAACCTCCGCATGAAAGTTTTCCGGCCCTTCCCCTTCGAGGTCGTCCAGCGCATCCTGAAGAGGGCGAAAAAAGTGGCCGTCGTGGACCGCAACATCTCTTACGGCCATCACGGTATCTTCGCCCAGGAAGTGAAATCGGCCCTCTACGGGCAGGCCGGCGACATTCCCGTCTTCGGCTTCATCGCCGGGCTCGGCGGCCGGGACATCACGCCGGCCTCGTTCCTGGAAGTCGTTGACTACACGCTCTCCCATGACACACCCGAAGACAACATCCTCTGGATCGGAGTGAAGAAATGAAAAAAGAAAAAAAGATGACTTTGACCCTGCCTGTCGAAGAATATGCCGGCTCCGGCAACTTGGCCTGCCAGGGCTGCGGGGCAATGCTCGCGATGCGGTACTTTCTCAAAGCCCTAGGCCCAAGGACCGTTCTTTGCATCCCGGCCTGCTGCTGGGCCGTCATCGATGGGCCCTTCCCCCACTCCAGCCTCAGCGTACCGATTTATCACTGCGCCTTTGAAGCCGCGGCCTCCACGGCCACGGGTGTCAAGGCCGGCCTTGAAATGGTCGGGGACGACAAAACGACCGTCGTGGCCTGGGCCGGAGACGGGGGAACGTTCGACATCGGACTGCAGGCCCTCAGCGGCGCGGCGGAACGGAATGACGACATCCTCTACGTCTGCTACGACAACGAAGCCTACATGAACACGGGCATTCAAAGAAGCTCTGCGACGCCTTACGGCGCCTGGACGACCACGACGCCGGTCAAATTTTTCAAGAACCAGCCTAAAAAGGACATCAACGCGATCATGGCCGCCCACCGGATTCCCTATCAGGCCACGGCGTCCATATCCTATCCCGAGGATTTGTTCAAGAAGGCCAAAAAGGCGAAAGGCGTCAAGGGAACGCGATTCCTCCATATTTATGCTCCCTGCCCCACGGGCTGGAAGAGCCGGCCCGAAGACGCGGTCAAGCTCGGACGCATGGTCATCCAGAACTGCATCTTCCCCCTGTATGAGATCGAATACGGCGAGAAGTACACGCTCAACATCAAGGTCAAGGACAAGAAGCCGATCAACGACTACCTCAAGCTCCAGGGACGATTTCGCCATCTCAAGCCTGACGAGATCCAGATCATGCAGGAGGAAGTGGACCGCAACTGGGCACGCCTCCTCAAGAAGTGTGAAGGAAGCTAGGCTCACCTAAAATTGAGAACCATGTTGCAGATTATTAGCGCGCCTCCTTATGGCCTCCTTGACCTCGGCCTTTTACCAAGATCATAAAAAAATTATGCTAGATGATCGCTTCGGCTTGCCAATTTCCTATAATTCCTATATAATATATAAAATAAGGCATATATTGGGATACAGTATGAAAAAACGAGCGCTATATCTAATAATCGTTGCGCTAGCAGGATGGACTTCTCTCGGCGCCCTAGTCCAGAACCAGCCCGCGCCGGCGTTTTCCTTGAAAGACCTGAATGGCAAAGCGCTGACATTGGCGGATTACAAAGGGAAGATCCTTATCCTGAACTTCTGGGCGACCTGGTGCCCTCCCTGCCGGGTCGAGATCCCGGATTTTGTCGAGTTCTATGACCAGAATAAGGTCAACGGACTCGAGATCATCGGCCTATCCGTCGATAAACTCACTCCCGACCGGCTGAAATCTTTCGTCACAAAGAACAAGATGACCTATACTGTGGCTTTCGCCCCCGAGAAGACCATCAAAGACTATGGCCCCATCGACGCCATCCCGACGACATTCGTCATCGACAAGAAGGGCGTCATTCGCCACTCGCAGGTCGGCATGATGGACAAAAAGACCCTGAACGAGATCTTCCAGAAATTGTCGACGGAGAAATAGAGGGTCGGCCGGCTCCTATCAGGGGCATCCCTCTCACGCCCTCGCCGTCGAAAAATCGGTGAAGCTCGAAGGGCTAAGAATCTTCGATGGAGCAAGCCCTTCCCGACGAGCGCCTTACCAGCGGTAGACGACCGAGGCCCAGGTGAAGCCGGCGCCGAAAGCATCCAAAACGATGATCGTCCCCGGCTTGATCTTCTTTTGCTGCCGCAGCTCATGGATGGCGATGGGGATACAGGCTACGGACACGTTGCCGTAGCGGTCGATATTGACGAAGACCTTTTCCTTCGGGACCTTTAAGCGTTCGCCGACAGCATCGATGATACGGATATTCGCCTGGTGGGGGATAAAGATATCGATGTCGTCTTTTGTCAACCCCGCTCTTTTCAGCGCCTCTTCGGCCGCTTCCCCCATACGCTTGACGGCATGCTTGAAGACTTCATTCCCTTTCATATGAAGATAATGCAGATTTTCCGCGACGGTCTGTAAAGAGGCCGGATTTCTCGTGCCGCCGGCCGGCATCAATAAGAGGTTCGCCAGGCTCCCGTCGGCCTTCCAATAAAAAGAAAGCATACCGGAATCGTCTTTGCTTTCCTCAAGGATGGCCGCGCCGGCGCCGTCTCCGAAAAGAACACACGTATTCCGGTCCTTCCAGTTCGTGATCTTGGACAAGGTCTCGCCGCCGATCAGGAGAATGCGCCGGGCCGTGCCGTTGAGAATAAGGCTTTCGGCGACGATCATGCCGTAGAGAAAACCGGTGCAACCGGCGACGACGTCAAAGGCGGGGACATGGTCGGCCTGAAGTCCTTGTTGGACCCAGCAGGCCGTCGCCGGGAATAGCGTGTCGGGCGTGTTGTTCGAGACGAGGATGAGATCTATGTCCTTGACGCTCAGATGGGAGTTTTTCAAAGCCCGCCGGGCGGCCTCGAGGCATAGGTCCGAAGTCGCCTGTTCGGCGCTCGCGATGCGCCGCTCACGGATGCCGGACCGGCTGACGATCCACTCGTCTGTCGTGTCGACCATCTTCTCCAGGTCGGCGTTGGTCAGGATCTGATCAGGGACATAGAATCCCGTCCCGATGATCTTTATTCGTCTCTTGTTGGCCATGGGCTGCCTTCTCTAAAAGACCATACTTAATAGCATAATACGCCTGGATTTGCAAATCCCAGGGAAGATGGGTAAAATCTATCGTTGATGAGAAGGAGATGGTTTTTTTCAACTTTATGCCTGACGGCGGTTGCCGTGTCCTTTTTCCCCGCTTTTGCCTCCGGCCAGCTCGTCCTCGGCCAGTATGAGGACGAAGCGCCGTTCAGGACCTGGAACACTCACCCCTATACAGCCGCGGCCGCCCTCGGCCGGGGAGAGACGGCATTCACCCTGGCTTCGGACGCCTCAGCGGCCCTGGCCAATCCTGCTCTTCTCCCGGGCCTTCCAAGATTCACGCTGACGTTCAACGGCTATTTCCAGAGTGCATCCTTTTTCAAATACGGCCCCATGAACACCGGCGTCCTGGGAACCGACGAAAATATCACCCAGGGCCTCCTCGGTCTGGACTTCGCCGGGCTGTCCGTCCGCTTCGGCGGCTGGACATTCGCCCTGAACGTCTCCCTGACCGAGCTTTATAACCGGCCCGAAGCCAAATATGAGGAATACTATCGCGAGACGCTTGTTTACATGCTTAAGTTTACCCAGGACGGCGTCCTCAGAAACGTCAATTTCTCCGCCGCTCGCCGTTTCGGCTCCCGTCTCAGTGTCGGGCTGGGGCTGAATTACTCGACGGGAAGCCTTCAAAGAGAATTTCTAGAACAGTCAGCCTACCCCGGCTATACGATCACGGACAAGAAAACGCAGAATTTTAGCGGCTTTTACGTCAACGGCGGGCTTCTTCTTGAGATTACAGACAAGTTTCACCTCGCCGCCGCTTTCCGGACGCCTCACTTGAAGAATTCGGAAAATAGCAGCACTCTGCGCTATCTGGCCCCGGCCGGTAATACCGACATCCTCATCGCCGCCTCCTCCAAAGACGCGGCCAAACAGCCGCTTGTTCTCGGGCTGGGCGCGAGCTACGCCATTCTTCCCGAATTGACTCTCGCCACGGACATCTCCTATTACGCCTGGTCAAAGTATTCCCTGGATTATTTCGGCGAGAAACAGACCCGGGATTTCAAGGATATATTCAAGATCGGCGCGGCCGCAGAATATCTTGCCGCTCTCAGGCTCTTCGGAGGGCGCGCCTGGATCCCGTTCAGGGCTGGCCTCATTTATGATCCGCAGCCCATGAAAGAACCCAACTCAGCCTATCTGGGCTTTACGCTCGGAACCGGGAGCCATTGGAAAGGCCTGAGTCTTGACCTGGGGGCCATGTTCGGCCGGGAATCGGGCTCTGGGAACGACTTGACCGTGAAGAGGATTGCCCTTTCCCTGGGCTTAAATCTATGAAAGATGACCCAAAATTCACCCCTTGATTCATCGCTGCGGGGGATTGATGCCCAATGGACATTTTGCATAATAGATATGATAAAATTATAAGGTAAGATGTTGAAAACGAAGACCGGGTTTATCTTAGCCATCGCCGTACTTCTGGCCAGCGGGACCGCCTTGCGGGCCGAGAATCCCGAAAGATCGGTCATCATCAGCATCGCCAAGAGCATATCCCTGGCCGACAAGATTGACGCGCTCGACCTTGATCTCCTCGGCGAATGGAACGGAAAAGTTTATGTCCTTGCCGGGCCCGCAGACCTCGAAAAGCTCGAAAAAGAAAATGTCGCTTACATTCCGGAGACGCCCAGATCATACCCGCCCTCCAGCCCGGTCCTATTTCCCCAGGGAGGGATCAACGGCGCGTACCACTCCTACCTTGAGCTCGAAACGGATATGCTGGTCCTCCAGCAAAAATATCCCAATATCGTCAAGGTCTTCGATATCGGCGACAGCCTGGAAAAAAGAAACATCTACGCCATGAAGATCAGCGACAATGTCGCTCTCGAGGAAGATGAGACCGAAGTCCTCTTTCTTGGCTGCCATCATGCCCGGGAATGGATCTCAGTCGAAGTCCCGTTCCTCCTCGGAAAATATCTGGCTGAAAACTATGCCACAGACCCTGATATCAAACGCCTCGTGGACCAGAGCGAGATCTGGATCGTCCCTCTCGTCAACCCCGACGGCCTGGAATACACGATCCACGTCTATCGCTACTGGCGAAAGAACAGGCGCGACAACGGCAACAGTAATTTCGGCGTGGACATCAACCGGAATTACGGATACAAATGGGGAATCGACAACGCCGGCTCAAGCCCGAATCCCGCTTCGGAAGTCTATCGGGGAACGGCGGCTTTTTCCGAGCCAGAGACGCGGGCCGTCCGGGACCTCTTTCTGAGCAAAGATTTTCAGGCGATGATCTCCTTTCACAGCTTTTCCCAGGTCATCCTCTATCCCTGGGGTTATACGAAGCTTCCTTCCGACAAAGACGCCCAGATGAAAGAAATCGCGGCCGAGATGTCGGCAAAGATCCAGGCCGTTAACGGCCGGCTCTATGACTACGGCCAGTCCGGCACGTCTCTTTATTTGACGAACGGGGACGTGACGGATTGGACGTTCGCCATGACCGGCATCCCATCCTATACGATCGAGCTCCCTCCCATCGACGAGCTCGGCGGAGGATTCTTCAACCGCCAGGAGGACATCGACCCGGTCTTCCGGGAGAACCTGGCGGCCATGACCTCTCTCATCGAGCGTTCCATCCAGAACTATCGGCCCGTCGTCCCGAACCCGTTCGACCTCCGGACCAATATCTCCAAGATCTTCAAGAAAGATTGACAAATCCCGCATTTTTCATTAAAAAATAAGGATCTCTTCCATTTCGTGTAAGCTACAGGGAAAAGATCAAGCTTACTCAGACAAGATGGAAGAGTGCCAAAAAAATAAAGAAGACTTCCAGGAACAAGGAGAGATAGCTTCCTGATTACCTTCTTAGATCTACAGGCAACACCTTCGATCGGCCGGGAGGGACTTCCTTACTGGATCCTGTGGCTCCTCTTATGCGTCATCCTGATGTTGCTGGCTTTTATCTTTCTCCGCGACCGTGACCTGCGTCAGAGGTTGAACGAATTCCTCTCCGGGGCCAAGAAACGGATGAAGCGAACGCAGCTCCAGATCAGGCTGAATCGGGAAAAGCGCAAAAGAACCGTGCTCCTGAAAGAGCTGGGGAAAAAGGCTTGGGTCGATAAGGTCTCCGACGATAAATATAAGGCCTTCTTTCATAACCTGGAGCATTTGGAAAAACAAGGTTCCGAACGCCAGGCCGAACTCCAAGGCATCCTGTCGAGGATTATCGACCTTCAAAAGAAACAGGAAGACGCCCGGAAGACCTACAAGCAGCTCTTAAAGCTCAAAGAAGCCGGCGAGGTTCCCGACGGCCATAAGATCCACGAGGCCAAGGAAGAAGAAAAACACCTCAAAAAAGAGATCAAGGACGGCGATAAGAAGATCAAGGCGGGGCAGGAGTTCCTGAAGGCCATCGACCGGCAGAAAGAGGAACAGTTCATCGAGATCGGCGCTTTGATCGACAGGGGCCGGCCGGAGCACAAGGACTTTTTGGGGATCTATGTCCAGATCGATAAGCTGAACCGCAATATCCTCCATTACTTGAGGGAGATCGAGAAATTTCGCTAAGCTTTACCTTCCTCCTTCTTCATCATAAAATGGAAGCATGGCCAAGCCCGGAATTCTCGCCCATATCTGCTGCGCTCCCGACGCATCGTATGTCATAGAGCTGCTCCAGAAAGATTTCAACGTCGCAGGTTTTTTTTACAACCCTAATATCTGGCCCGCCGAAGAATATGCCCTCAGGCTGGCGGAAACGAGGAAGGTCGAAGGCATCCTCGGCTTCGACCTGCATGAAGGCGACTATGATCAGGATCTCTGGCTGACGCTCACGCGGAAACTCCGTGCGGAGCCGGAGAAAGGCAGGCGCTGCGACATCTGCTACGCCATAAGGCTCGAGCGAACGGCCAGAAAAGCGATCGAGCTCGGCCTGTCGGCCTTCACGACCATCATGAGCGTCAGTCCCTGGAAAAAGGCCGATGTCCTCAATAGGATCGGGAGCTTGACCGGCCGGAAATATCACCTTCGTTTCCTGGAAGCCGATTTCAAGAAGAAGGACGGTTTTCAAAGAACGATCGAGCTCAGCCGCCGCTATGGGCTTTACAGGCAGAACTACTGCGGCTGCATCTACAGCCGCCGAGAAAAACAATCATGAAAGGCTGCGCGCTGAGGATCACCGTTTTCGGAGTCGTCCAGGGAGTGGGGTTCAGGCCGTTCATTTACCGCCTGGCCCGTCATTATGGCTATAAAGGCTGGGTCAAGAATGCCGGCCGAGGCGTCGAGATCCATATCGAAAAGGGCAAAAAAGCTGAGTTCCAAAATTTCCTCCGGGCCATCGT
>Ga0315281_10003088_pt1 | contig 24513 bp, 26 predicted proteins | sample YL17G07_0_MG_FD_204540 | JGI IMG/M metagenome (GOLD analysis project Ga0315281, IMG submission 204540) | Sediment microbial communities from Yellowstone Lake, YNP, Wyoming, USA - YL17G07_0 | ecosystem: Environmental > Aquatic > Freshwater > Lake > Sediment | place: USA: Wyoming | collected... | reverse complement strand
GATCAGGCCCAAAGTTTCATCTGCAGACTCCTAGGAAATTCGCTTCCGGTTGCATGTGGCAATCGGCTTTAAATAACGGCTCTCCGGTTTCTTGAGTCGCATGGGTGGCACACTCACGGTCTCGGAACGAATCCTGTACCATCTTCAGAGCTACATCAAGTACGAGGACAAATACGACGTTCCTTTTGATGTCACCCAGGACGGCATCTCCCAGGCATGCTCGATATCCAGAGCCCATGCGGCGATCGAACTCAAGAAGCTCAAGATGTCGAGAATAGTCGATGAGCGTCTTTCACATGTTCGGAGGGGAAAGACCAGGCGGAAGGTGTACTTCCTCACGCCTGAGGGGAAGGCCAAGGCGGCGGTCGTGGTCCAATACGCCAAGGAGAATGGCATCGAGACCCTAGTAGATCCCAGCAAGATCCTTCCGGAGCTGACATCTGGCAGGGCTAAGCCTTCGAGGCGCTCGTCTCCGATGCCGTCCGTGAAGGTCTTCCTCGGCAGGGAGAAAGAGCTCGAGTCCCTGAGGAGAGCGATGGCGTCTCCGGAGATCAAGATAGTCGCTGTCAAGGGCATTGCTGGCATCGGGAAGACGACCCTGGTTGCAAAACTCGCATCTGAGTTGACGGCCATGCGGGTGTACTGGTATTCATCCAAGTCCTGGGACTCCCCGAAGACGCTGGCAGAATCTCTCGGGAGATTCTTCCAGGACAACGGCAGCAGGAGGCTGGGAATCTACCTATCTTCCGGAAGGTTCGATCTAGGAGAGCTAAGCTTTCTGCTGAGAGAGGAGCTCTCAGAGAACGGCTATGCGTTTGTGTTTGATGACGTGGACAGCAGTTCGGGTTTGGCTGATTTCCTCAAAATGTTCAGGCACAGCAGTGGCACAGCGAAAGTCGTTGTCACGAGTGAGGGCTCACCAGGGTTCTATGACAACTCCGACGTCGTCGCTAGAAAGGACGTATTCGAGCTGGAACTCCAAGGGCTGGATGAAGCCTCAGCTATGAAGCTTCTCGAGACGAGAGGCATAACAGGGGAGGTCGCATCCGAGCTGTCTAGAATCACTCACGGGCATCCCCTATCCCTGGAGATGGTTACCGAGACTCGTTCTGAAGGGGCGAAGTACCAGGTATCGAAGTTCTTCGAGGAGAGGTTCTATGCGGGCCTGACTGAAAACGCGAAGTGCTTACTCCAGCTGTCCTCCGTCTTCGTGCGGCCCTTCACCGTAGATGCAATCCCGAAGGAGCTGAGGCAGGCGAGGAAAGGGTCTATTTTGCGAGAGGTGGCCCCGGGCAAGTTCGAGATACACGATTCTCTTCGCAACTTCGTCTATGATTCGATGACGAAGGATGAGAAGACCGGATGGCACAGTGTTGCCGCGGACTACTACCTCAGGGAGGGTGACGCTCAGGAGAGGCTCTATCACCTCATACATGCCAATAGGCTCCTGGAGGCAGAGATGCATGTAGCTCGAATGGGGGAGGAGCTGCTAGGCGATGGAAATGTCCGCCGGCTTTGGACTCTGATCGGCTCTTTCGAGCCGAGCAAGCCTAAGTACAGACCAGCGGTGACGATGGTCAAGGCAAGGGCTGCGAGCATGGCGGGGGAGTACGTGGCGTCTTGGTCCATGCTCGAAGGGCTCGCGAAGGACAGCAATGCTCCCTCGAAGGCTGAGGCCCTTGTAGAGATGGGCCGGATAAAGAGCAAGAAGGGTGAGTTCGGGGCAGCGTTGAAGCTCTTCGCGGAGGCCCTGGAGAACGCCAAGGAACTCCCTGCAATCCGCGCAAAGGCCCTTCGTGGCCTCGGAGTCGTGGAGGGCAAACTGGGCAACTACTCGAAGGCTCAGGAGCTGCTCGAGCGGAGCGCTCAGGACGCCCTATCCGTCATGGACCAGAAGGGTATGCTGCTCGCGCACCTGGAGCTCGGGAACGTGTTCATCGGCAGAGGAGACTACGAGCAGGCGATCGACCACTTCTCGAAATGCGCCGCAGGATTCGGCCCCGTGGAGCTGACCAATGTCTATGTCAACATGGGCATCGCATGCGCCCACCTAGGAAGGAACGACGATGCGAGGCTCCACCTAGAGAACGCCGTGAGGCTCTCGGACGAGACAGGCCAGCCCAGGTCGAAAGCGTATGCTCTCACATCTCTTGCAGAAGTGTTGATCAGGTCTTCCTCCCTCGAGCAGGCGAAGGAGCATTGCTTCTCAGCGCTGGAGATATTCACTGAGCTCGACGAGAGATTGGGAATCTCGGCCGCGTATGCGAACCTCGGCATGGCCGAGAGGATGGCTGGAAACCTCGTCGTCAGCGAAGAGTACTACGGTGAGAGCCTCAAGGCGCTCGATGGTATGGATGTCCCCTGGGGCCTCGGTGTCAGGAAGATGGAGTTCGGGCTCATGTTGGCCGACAAGGGCGAGGAGATCCGCGCCCTTGCTCTCATCGAAGACTCGAGGAGGTTGTTCCAGGCGATAGACGCCAATGGCATGCTCGAGAAGGCCGATGAGGCCCTGAGGCGCGTATCGCAAAACCACAAGCTCGACAAGCGCTAAAGCGATGCATATCGGTTCATCTGGGGCGGAACTCTCTGGGAAATTTCGCCAATAATCCAATCACCGGAGATTTGCCTCGGGAACCGAAAGAAATAATCACGGTTGATGGTGAATCCTCCTCGAGCATCAATCTATGGACATTGTCGAGTCCGTCTTGGTCTTCCTTTCGAATTCGCGAACCACTAACCATGCAGGCTTCTGGAATGAGCGGCTTCGCAAAGCTCTTCAGACTTGGGGAACCTTCTTGAGCCAATCCATGTCTGATACGTAGATGTCCCTGATGTCATCCAGCCCGTAGATCAGCATCGCAAGCCTTTCGAGCCCAAGGCCCCACGCGAGCACGGGCTCCTTCACGCCAAGAGGTTCCGTGACCTCCGGCCTGAAGACCCCGGCTCCTCCGAGTTCCATCCATTGGCCATTCCACAGGATCTCGACTTCCAATGAGGGTTCTGTGTAAGGGAAGTACCCGGGCCTAATCCTGATCTTCGGGATGCCCATGCGCTTGTAGAACTCCTTCAGAACGCCACATAGCATATCGAAGCTCGAGCCCTCTTCGCACACGATGCCCTCGATTTGCGTGAACTCCGGCAGGTGTGTCGAATCCATGGCCTCGCTTCTGAATATCCTGCCGATGGAGAAGACTTTGAAGGGGATCTCGGGGTTCTCGGCGATGTATCGGACCGTGTTTACGGTCGTGTGCGTCCTCAGAAGAGCTCTCTCTGCTTCCTCGAGGCTCCACTTGTATCGCCAGCCCTGTGAGCCCGTCTTCCAGCCGTTCTCGTGGACCTGTTTCACGATATCGACCAAGTCCCTCCATTTTGAGATGTCAATCTTCTCGGGGTTCTCGACATAGAATGTATCCTGCATCTCTCTGGCCGGATGGTCCTGGGCAGTGAAGAGCGCGTCCATGTTCCAGAAGGCGCTCTCGACATACCCGCCCCTTATCTCGGTGAAGCCCATGTTCAAGAAGGTCCTACGCGTTCTCTCGATCAACAGCGTCATTGGATGACTTCTGCCGCCGTAGGTTGTCGGAGCGAAAGCCTTCACGTCGTACTTCCGGACGTCGACCTCGCGCCACCTGCCCGACTGGATTAGCTCAGGCGTGATCTGGGCGACTTCCTCTTTGATCTCAAGCCGCATGGATGCGATTCTCGCGCCAAGCTCCGTCAGCGAGATGGTCCTGCTGGCAATGTGCCTCTCGTTCAGGATATCCTTCCGCTGCTTCAGCCAATCGAAGACCTCCTTGCCAGCGTCAGTCTCCATCACTTCGCCCTTGGCCATTGTCTCTATGAGCAGCTCGTCCTCACCCCTCTTGTGCAAGGCCTTCTTGCCCTTCTCCGTCAGGGTGATGAACGTGTCCTTTCCCTCTTTGGAGATCTCCCCCCAACCCTTCTTCTTGATCCATCCGAGGGCGATCTGGATCTCCTCATTGCTCAGTTTCTTGCTGTGCTTGAGATCCGCCAGGGAGCCTCGGTCCTTGTGCTCGTGATGGAGTATCTCGAGCGCGCTCCTCTCTGGCAGCTGTTTCTTTGCCGCATCAAGTCTCTTGAGGGAGTACGCCTTCGCAATGCTCTCGTCGATCTTGACCAGCCCCTTAGCCTGGAGCCAGGAGGAGGCGTTCATGACCTCCACTAGCAGGTTCAGGCCGCTCTGCTTGAGAATGTCCTCGGGACTTGCCTGCTTGAGCTCGTCCAACGCCCTCAGAACCTTCTTCTCGAAGTAGTTGAGCTTGTCCACTATTTCCTGCAGGTCTGCCATGCTGTGGGCTCATCGGGCGTGCGGCTTATCTACTTTTCCGGGGACGGCTGGCGCATTCAGTAGTCTATCTCTTCCTCGGACGGCTTGATGTCGAAAACAGGGCTCCCGTCCAGGGCGTCGAGGCCCTTCACGGTGACGACGTTCCCTCGGATGCTGACGAGCTCCACGAGCGTCAGGCCCATCTTGTTCGGCCGTGTGGGCGACCTCGACGCGAACACTCCGACCAGCGGCAGGCTGGTATCGTGTCTTGGATGGACCTTCGGGAGCCAGCCCCTCATCTTGTGGAACCCGAATATGACCCAAATATGCCTGAAATGCCCGAGCTTGTACAGCCCCGGGACGTACGCAGGCTCGAAGACCAGCTTTGATCTGACACTGTCCCAGTCGTCCACCTTCTCGTTTATGCCGTTGACAACGGTCGCAATCGGTTTGACCTTCACGTGTTTCAGTCCCTCACGAAGAAATCCTCGATCCTGTCCTTCGCTTTCTCCCTCTTCCTCTGGTGATCCTCGAGGAACTTCCAGACCTTCTCGAAGAGGATGTTCTTGCACTCCCCGCACATCATCTTGCCGGCCCTGCAGTCGGCGTAGAGCTGCGCCAGCTTCTTGTCATCAGGCTCGAAGAAGTAGGTGTGGTACGCGTGTACTGAGCAGACGTCTGGATTGCCGCCCTTCTTGCGTTGCTCCTCCACGGAGACCATTCCTCCCGTGAAGGCATTGACCACTTTCTTCTTGACCGTCTTCTTGTCGTCCGTGGTGAAGATTGTGGTGTCCGGCTTGGTCGAAGTCGACATCTTGTCCGACCCCTGGAGTGACGGCATCAACTTCGCGTGGATGAGCGCGGGCTTGTAGTACCCCAGGCCTTCCGCAATATCTCTCGTGATCCTGAAGTGCGGGTCCTGGTCGATCCCGCATGGGATCAGGCACGGGACTCTTCTTCCCTGCTCAATGGATTCGAGGAAGCAGGGCACCGTTTGAATGCTCGTGAAGAATATGCTCCCGATATTGTTGGAGTTGTCGAACCCGAACACCGCTCGGATGGTGGAGAAGTTGATCCTCTTTGCCGCCTTGATCGCGGTCGAGTACATAGTCTTGATGTACTCAGTGTCCAGGAATATGTTCGTCAGCTTCGGGTCGAATCCCAAGGCGATTATGTCGAGGGCGTTCTCGTAGCCCCACCTCTTCGTTTCGTCGAGTGTGAGGTGGTCGTAGAACATGAACTTCTCATCATCCGTCAGCTGAAACCAGAGCTTCACGGAGAATACATCCTGAAGGTACTTCGTGAACGCCCATGGCATCAGGTGCCCGAGGTGTATCGGCCCCGAGGGCCCCCTGCCCGTGTAGAGCGAGAATTTGTTCCCCTTGTCGTATTCGTCCAGGAGCCAATCGACGTCCCTCTGAGAGTAGAATATGCCTCTTCGGAGCATGTGATGGAGAGGACCATACTTCGCGAGCCTGGCGAGGAGTTGCTCGTCGATCTTCTTCGTCCCGAATCTGGCGATGAGAACATCGTAGTCGATCTCGCCGGTCACCTTGTACGGGGTTACCTCGAACTGCTGGTTCATCGACCCACTGACCTCTGGTTAGAGTGTATTATGCTATATTCTTTCTGTTGCCCTCGGAGGCCTATGGAACCACGAACGCATTGGTTTGGTCTCCAGGAGCCAGAACAATCGATCTGGGCCTACTTCTGGAGCAGGTAATAGCCCGCAGCCTTCTCTCTCGCCCTACGCTTTACTAGACCTTTGGACTGGAGCTCGTCCAGAGCTCTGAGCACGAAGTTCTTCGGCGCCTTCGCGAGGCCAACTATCCTCTCAGCGTTGGCCATCTTCTCCTCGCTGTCTATTCCTGCGCTCTTCATTGCGTTGTACACCTTCTCCGCATACATCGACAGTCCTTCCGGCATGGCGATCATTCCTCTAGCGAAAGCGCGCATCCGTCCTCGTATGGCTGCGAAACAGGCTTCCGGCTATTGGAGGCGGATTTGGATTCCTCATTTTAAACTTTTTGTGTAGAACGTAGTGCCTGACGCTGACGTGTCGTTTCACATTTTCAGGCTGGCTGGGAATGGGAAAGGTATATCTTCAGCCATCGTCCTAATTGAACCAGTCGCAATCGCGCTAGGTGATTTGATGATGGGAAAGCTTCTGAAGACGATCCTGATCTGTGCGCTCTCGTTTGCAGTGATCATGCCCGCGACCGCCATAGACGCGCGCGCGCTCGCGCGCTCGAGCGGAGATTACTGGACTTGGGATGTATCGACTACCTCGGATGGCGTTGATGTCACCGGGACTCTGACATTCACGTATGACGGAAGGGATACACTCTCGGTGAATGGAACCTCGTACGAAGTGAATGTCATGAGCATATCCGGAGCTCTGAACGGGAGCACGACTTTGCTAGGTATGCCTCTTGTGCTGAACGCCACACTGAGCGGAACCATCTACGAGCAGAGAGACAGCCTTGCAACGGTCAAAGAGGACACCTTCACTTGGAGCAACCTCACCTGGGGGACTGGCGGTTTTGTCGTGGTTATCAGGACAGAGACTGAAGTCATGACATCCAATTCGCCGCCCCAGCTGTCAGGGTTCGAGCCTGACACTAGCGGTCCTGGTGATTCCTGGAATGAGGCTTCGAACACGACCACCGTCACCACGACCTGGAGCAACGGGACAATGCAGAGCCAGACCACGACGTATGACCGTGTGAGCACCTCGGTCGTTATTGCGAGTTCAGAGGTCAGCGTCAGCACTCCCGCAGGAACGTTCGATGCAATGAGGATCACGGCGACCGACGCTGACGGGAACTACGAGGTCCACCATTACTCAGACAAGGCAAGGAACTTCGTCAGGATCGAGACATATGATGTTGGGAGCACCGCGCCCAGCCTGACTTTGCAGCTCAGTAGCTATCACAGCTCCAAGCCGGCAAGCTCGACGGCGATTCTCCTGATGGTCGTGGGGATCGCGATCGCTGTCCTTGCGATCATTGTGATACTGGTGCTGATGACGAGGAGAAGGGGAAGGACGCCCCAGCCTGTGCAGCCACAAACGCCCGCGCAACCTCCTGCTCAGTGATGTGGCGAACGGCCCGTTGGAGAGATGAAGAAATGGCGAGGAAGAAGAGGAAGGTCTCGGAATCGAAGTCGGTTGTGGCCAGGGTGATGATGCCCCAGGACGCGAACATAGCTGGTAACGTCTTCGGTGGCACCATCCTGAAGATGGTTGACGAGATAGCTTACGTCGCCGCAACTAGGCACGCGAGGAGCAACATCGTCACCGCTTCTGTGGACAAGATGGACTTCCTGTCCCCTGTGCATGTGGGCGATCTCGTGACATTGAACGCCAACATCAACCTCGTCGGCAGGTCCTCGATGGAGGTCGGGGTGAGGGTCGAGGCAGAAGATCCGAAGACGGGCCAGCTTAGGCACACGGGTTCGTCGTATCTCACCGTCGTCGCCCTTGGCCCTGATGGCAAGCCCATCGAGGTGCCCGCGCTGGTCCTGGAGACTGAGGAGGATCAGCGGAGAAACAGGGAGGCTATGGCTAGGCGTGCGCGGAGGCTCGAGGAGAAGGCCGTCGAGCACTTCAGATCTAGCAAGAAGCCCAAGCGCTGACACTCTGCTGGGAGCATTATCTTATCAAGCCTCCGGCCCGGACCTTGCTTCCGGTTTTTATAGGCGTAATGTCTCACCCTTGGCTGGAGAGATACCTTGGCAAAGGCCGTCTTCAACCCGCTCACGCAGGAACAAGAGCAGGCAGTCCATCTAGAGTCCGTCAGGATCCTGGAGGAAGTAGGCATCAAAGTGACCAGTCCCAAGGTCCTGAGGATGCTCAAGGACGAGGGCGCAGAGGTAGATGAGAGAGCCCAGGTTGCCAAGATTGGCGAACGCATGATCAAGGAGGCTCTCGCGAACGCGCCCAAGGATTTCCTCATGTGCGGGAGGGTCAAGGCCCATGACCTCAAACTCCCGGCCGCCGACAGAATATACGGCTGCAACGACGGTCAGCCAACGGATGTCTGGGATATCAACACCCAGACCAAGAGGAAATCGACTGTAAGGGATCTCATCGAATTCACTCTTGTCTGTGATGCCATGCCCGAAGTCGACCTGTATTGGCCCGAGGTGGTCGCGACGGATCTTCCCCCTGAGGTGGCGAGCAACCACGAATGGGCGGCTTCTGTATTTCACACAGGCAAGCACGTCCAGCACGGAGCTAGCAGCGTCGAAGAGGCCAGGTTCCAGATCGAAGCGGCAGCGATGATCGTCGGCTCGGAAAAAGAGCTTGCCAAGAGACCTATCGTTTCCGCAACCCACACTCCGATCAGCCCGTTGAGGTTCGAGGCTGGCGATGTCGAGGCAGTCGTCGAGTTCGCAAGGGCGGGAGTGCCTGTCATTCATCTCTCCATGGCAATATCGGGTTCCGTGGCTCCGGTCACGCTCGCAGGCACCGTGGCTTTGGTGAACGCAGAAGTCCTCGCGAGCACAGTCATCTCCGAGACGGCCAAGCCAGGCGCCCCTGTCCTTTACAGCTCCGAATCAGGACCAATGGATATGCGGACAGGCGTGTTCCTCTCGGGCTCGACAGAGGGAGCGCTCATCAACGCGGCCGGGTGTCAGATGGCAAGGCGGTACAAGATCCCCTCCCAAGTGGGCGGCATTGCGGCATCCGGCTGCATGCCGGGATACGAAATTGGTTACCAGAAGGCCTTCAGTGCGATGATTCCAGCGCTCGCAGGCGCGGACCAAATCGTTGGGATCGGCGGGTTCGACAGATCCGGCTGCGAATCGCTGGAGCAGGTCGTGATGGATTGCGAGCTCTGGCGGAACGTGCTGAGAGCCTGGCGTGGAATCACAATCAACGACTCCACGCTCGCCTTTGAGGCGATTGCCCGCGTGGGTCCGGGCGGCTACTTCATGAAGGATCCTCATACCCTACGGCATTTCAGGAACGAAACCCTGCTTCCGAAGATAGCGGTGCAGCCTTCTGCTCCGGAGGATAAGGCAGAGCCGATGGTCCTCGGGGCTAGAAAGGAGGTCAAGAGGATCCTTCGAGATCACACCCCCGCAGTGCTCGACAAGAGTGTCAAGCAGGAGATCAAGGAGCTCCTGAAGAAGTATGACGTCGCGGCCATCAAGAGGGCCGTGCCCACGGGCTATCTCGACAGGTTCGAGTAAGCGCTACTTCCTCATGAGGTACTCGTGCACGCTGAGAGCGGCCTTGGCGCCCTCACCCGCAGCTATCACGATCTGCTTGTCATGGACCTGGGTGACGTCCCCCGCCGCGAAGATGCCAAGGATCTTGGTCCTGCAATTGCTGTCGACAAGGATCTCGCCCGATTCGTTCAGGTCCAGGAATCCCTTCACGAAGTCGGAGTTGGGCACAAGGCCGATCTCGAGGAACACTCCTTGGACCGAGAGGTCCTCAGTCTTGCCGCTTCTAGTATCCTTTATCCTCAGGCCCTGGACCGTGCTGTCTCCGAGGACATCGACTGGCTCGAACCCCATCTTCTTGATCAGGTTCGGCAGGCGATCTGCCTTCTCTACGATCACCGGGTCCGCCCTCCAGGGGCTTCTCGATACTAGGTGCACCTTGTTCGCGATCCCGCTCATCTCGACTGCTGCCTGAACAGCAGAGTTGCCCCCTCCGATAACGGCGACATCCTTCTTCGAAAAGAGCGGTCCGTCGCAAGTAGAGCAGTAGGAGACACCTCGGCCTATGAGCCTCTGCTCGTTCGGCATGCCGAGCGTCATCGGGCGCTTCCCCGACGCCACTACGACCGTCCTCGCGGAGATGCTTCTCCCGCCTCTGGTCAGGACAACAAAATCCCCTCCTCCGGGCTTGATCTCGCTGACCTCGTCAATGACAATAGGGATCGGGAACTGCCTGACCTGCTCTTCGAATTTCCCTGTCAGCTCCCTGCCCGTGATGTACTGGTACCCCATGTAGTTCTCGATGTCCTTTGTCCATGCGACCTGCCCGCCAACATCTTTTGTCACGATCGCAGTGGAGAGCCTCTTCCGAGCGGCATATACAGCGGCGGTCATGCCTGCTGGTCCGGCGCCGATGATGCAGACATCCACCTTGCCCTCGACCTCGCCGGGCATCTCCAAGCTGAACATCGGACCAGGGATTGCAGGTCTCTGAATATTACCTTTGTCCAGAACTGCACCTGATGGGGTTGTCAGTTCTCAAGGCTTAAGTCAGTGTTCAGTCTTTCACGGGGCATGAGCGCAGTCATCGACTTCTCTGACGGAGATTCGTACGATAAGTCGCTGGTCAAAGGTGCAAGAGCTGTTGTGAGCGACGTTTTGGGGCTTAAGAAAGGGGAACGAATATTGATCGTAACAAACCCGAACCGCGAGATGAGAGAGATCTCTATGGCGATCTACGACGCTGCCCTCGAGCTCGGCTCCGCACCAGTGGTCATGTTCCAGCGGGAGAAAGGGCAGTTCGACTTCGCGGAGGAGGAAGTCCTCAAAGCCGTGAGCGCGAACCCGGACGTTGTACTGTCAATAAGCGCGAGCAGGCTGGGCAAGGACAGCTTTGGGCTCAAGCACGGATACAGAGGCAAGAGGAAGTACGATCACATTTTTGACTACCTCTACGAGGAGAAGAAGATGAGGGCATTCTGGTCCCCCGGGATCACTTGCGACATGTTCTCCAGGACCGTCCCGATCGACTACACTCAGCTCAGGACGGACTGCAGGCGAGTGCGCAGACTCCTGGATTCGTCGGAGACAGTGAGAATAACCGCTCCGGGAGGGACCGATCTAACCATCGGCGTCAGGGGCAGGAAGGCTAGGCCAGATGATGGCGATTTCAGAAAACCGGGTTTGGCAGGGAACATCCCATCAGGCGAGGTCTTCGTGTCTCCCGAGTTGAGGACTGCGAACGGCACAATCGCTTTCGATGGATCGATCGTGATCGAAAAGGGCGAGATAATGATAAGGGACCCGATCCTCGCGGACGTCAAGGACGGATACGTGACCAGTCTAGGCGGAGGTGCCCAGGTGGTGGAGCTGGAGAAGGCTGTGAAGGCGGGGGAGAGCAAAGCCATGAAGCTGGTCAAAGAAGGTAGGTTCTCGCGTGCGAAGGGCGAGGTGTATGCGCGAAACGCGAGGGGCATAGGCGAGCTGGGCATCGGATTGAACAGGGAGGCCAAGATTGTTGCGAACATGCTGGAAGACGAGAAGGTCTACGGGACTTGCCACTTTGCAATCGGACAAAACTACGATGGCGATGGGGAGGCCCTTATCCACCTTGACGGCCTCGTGAAGAGGCCGACCATTGTCTGCAGGAGCAAGTCCAGCAAGGTAACCACGCTCATGAAAGATGGGAAGCTGGACATGAGCTAGCCAAGGTTTAATTGCCCCCTATTTCTTCACCCTATTCGATGGGGGAAAAGCTGAGCATAGGCGCGGTGGACGAGGACATGTTCGATCGGTCCAGGCGCGTCGGATGGCTGGACCTCGACGCCGTCTCCAAGGCGAGAGTACTGCTGGTTGGCGCGGGGGCGCTCGGGAACGAGGTCGCAAAGGATCTTGCGCTGTCCGGTGCGAGGCGCATATCGGTCGTAGACATGGACCAGGTGGTAGGCTCCAACCTCAACAGGTGCCTTTTCTTCTCAAGAGAGGACGCAAGGCTGAGGAGATTCAAGGCCGAGGTCGTCGTCAGAGGCATTGCCCGCCTCTCCCAAGAAGCCGTGCCCAAGGCAATAGTCTCCAGGGTAGAGGATGCAGGACAGGAGATTTTCAGAGAACACGATATCATCCTGGGTTGCTTGGACAACATCGCTGCCAGGGTCCATACGAATTCCCATGCTTACCATGCTGGAAAGCCGTATATCGACGGTGGGACGGATGGCTTCGTTGGGAAGGTGATGGTGGCCAAACCGCCGGATGGAGCGTGCCTTCAGTGCGGTATGAATAGGTCTCATGCAAGAATCGCAGATTTCAGGTTCAGTTGCACTGGCAGGGACGTTGTGTTCCATGAGCCAAAGGTGGCTGCTGAGATCACGACCACCAGCGTCATATCAGCGATCATGGTTCGAGAGGCGCTGAAGTACATCTCAGGGCGGAGGAACATGTTGCTCTCGAACGCGTTCTACTATGACGGTCAGAGGAATATGTCCGAGGAGATAGAAATCTCACTTGACTCTGACTGTCCGGTTCATACGAAGAAATAACCCGCTCTCACTACAATTATCCGAAAACCATTTAACCTCGCTCTCTGTCCAGTAGCCTGGTGGTCTTCCTGCCGGTCAGGATCAAGGTCAAGAATGCGGAGACTGGAGCCGCCGTCGAGATGGAGCTCGAGAACGAGAACACAGTCGACGAGGTCATCGAGAGCGCGGCCACCTTTTGGAGCAAGGACATGGGTGCCTATGTGCTGAGGAAGGGAAAGAAGGTCCTCAGAGGAGGGACCTCGTTGAAAGACGCCGGGGTCAGGGCAGAAGACGTCCTCGAGCTCATCCCGGACCCCGAGGGCGGATAGCACCGATGCCCCTTCCCGTCGATGTGCTGCGCATGCGGCTCAGGAACGAGATCGAGATGTGCCAGCGAGAGCTACGACATCATATAACTGTCTCTGATCCGACACTCTCAACATTTCCAATCATGGCAAATGTGACACTTTTGAGGGTCCCCGGGCCCTCATGGGAAGAGAGCAAGGTGGTCCACAGGTTCGTGCACCGGCTAGCGATACTCATTGGCGAGGACTATCCGATGGAGAAGCCGATAGTTAAGTGGCAGACGCCGATATTTCATCCGAATATCATGCCTCCCGAGGATGGGGGCTATGTATGTACCAAACTCCTTGAGAACTGGGACTTCAGCTCGAATCTGGCAATCTTCATCAAGGGCATAGAATCGCTGCTCGTAAACCCGAACCCGAGAAACCCATTTGGAAACGATACGTGCACGCGCGCAGCGGCCTTTTTCAACAGGAACATGTACCGCCCTCCCCTCGTCATGGACCAAACGGACCGAAGGATCAGGATATTGGGTGAGGAAGATGGCTAGGCCCAGGATAGTGTCGGAAACGAGGCGCCAGCTCGAAATTCGAGAGCCACCCTCCTCAAAGGACATCTCTCCTCATGATTGGCTCTCCAAGGAGTCCATGGCCCGCTACCGCGATGCTGTCGCCACGGACCTGCCCCTAGCAATGTATCTCTCATCAGCAGCGGAGAGGAAGATCAGGGAGCACGCTTTGCGCGAAGCACACAAGAGGCTGGAGGTCATGGGCTTCTTGCTGGGTGAAGTATATTCCTGGAAGGGCGAGGTGTACACCATCGTCAGAGATGTGGGCACGACGCATCTGAAGAGCACCTCGGCAAAGGTGAGATTCGACCCGAAAGCCTTCCCCAAGCTGTTCGCAGAGTTGGACGATTCCGGATTCGACTATGTTCTCACTGGCTGGTATCACTCCCACCCTGGGCACACTTGCTTCCTATCCAAAACGGACCTCGACACGCAGAGGACCATGTTCGATCAGCCCTACCATTCGGCAATCGTGATAGACCCCCTCAACCAGGAGATCAAGGCCTTCAGGCTTGCGGGCGAGAACTACGAGGAGATGTCCTTCGCGGTTGTCGAGACCCCTGCCAAAGGCAGCAGCGGACATAAGTCCGTCAGAACCCGCAAGCTGAAAATCAGGCCCGTCGTGGAGCCCATGGGGTCGAAATAGGACTGTGAAGTCTTTCCGTAAAGGGCAAAGTCTTTCGTTAACGCGCCCATTGACGTCGTAGGGGATGTCCTGACAAGAGGAGTGTGGGTCAAATCGTTCGCATCAATCGTCTGCGCAGCCCTGCTCATGAACATCCTTCCTTACGAGGCCCGCGGTGATGGCACTGGCTATTCCATAGTTGTGACCTCTGGCGAGAGTGAAATTGGGATCATCTCAGGAAACCTCACAGCGTATATAACTTCGGACTGGCCAAGGATGCTCTTCCAGCACAGCACATCTCCCTTCACCCCCCACTTCGATGTCGGATATCAGATGATGTATCTCTTCAATGACACGAACGAGGACGGCGTGTTCGAACTCTCGGAGATGACATACACCGTTTATCTGGACCATCCTCATGTCACTTGGAACATGACCGAGGTGAACCACAGTCGCGATCCCGACATAGGGGAGTACGTCAGGTTTGGCATGTATACCGACGTCCAAGCCTCTAGAACCTTGGAGAACGGCACGGTCGAGGCCAGAGATTGGGCCAATGCCAGCTTCTGGTTCCAGATTTCGGAGAATTCCTCCAATTACCAAAACTATCTTGGCGACTACACAATTGGTGGGAAGCTATGGCTCAGGACCAACATGACACTGACTATCACGAACCCGATCGAGGCCACTGGCGCAATCCTTGAGCAGAATCTCCAGGGAGGCGGGAGCACCAACACGTTCATGCTCAAGGAGATGACGGACAGGAACCAGGTCAAGATCACCGACGTATCAGGCTGGGTCGATGAGACGAGCCGTGGGCCCAACTTCACACATCCTTTCTCCAACACAAACGAACCCATGCAGGAGATCGAATTCGCGACAGAGGATGGCACAGTCCAGGCATTCCACTACTGGGGTACTGTCGCTTACTGCGAGAACGAGACCAGCGTTTTCAACGAGACAGTGCGGTCTGCTTACTTCACAACGGGGTCAGGGCTGACCTTGCATTCGGTGTTCCCCCTGCAGAACGGCAACATGTCGATCTCCGAGGACACGAGCATCGGGATCGACGAGGATGGCTTCATCCATGTCCAGGATTGGATAGCCAGGCACATCGTGGGCATAATGGCCATCATGGGTTCGATAATAGCGCTGGTTGTCCTGACAGTCTTCGTCAGAAAGCGGAAGAAGAGGTCAGCGGCGGCACAGGGAAGCCCTGTCACCCATGGAGCGAACAAGTAGTGTCCGCGAATCAGACCCAGATGGCATGCCTTTTGCGCATCGAGCCTTCGCTCTGGCCCAACTTGTCCATGAGCCTCGCGACTATGGCGTCCAGGTAGATCAGCGTGGCATCCTCGAATACCGTTCCAAGAGGCGCCAGCCGCTTCCTCTCATCGTCCTTCGGCGTCCCGATCATGATGACCAGGTTCGACGCTGCGGCTAGCTTCGAGTGGTCGCTCGATGTTATGGTGATAACCTTAGCCCCGACTCTCCTGACGATGTTCGCAGTCTGTATCGCGGACATGGTCTCTCCGGTATGTGAGACAATCAGCACTAGGTCTCCCTCCTCGACGATCGGGGTTATGGTCTCACCGACGAAGTACACGTTCATCCCAAGCTGGACCAGCCGAATCGCGAACGCCTTTGCGATCAGCCCTGATCTGCCAACACCGTAGATGAACACCTTGCGGGCGCTGATGATGGCGTCCACGAACCTGTCGGTGCCTTCTATCTCGCTCTCGAAGGTCTCCTGGATGCTCTTGACGATGTAGTCCGTGCTCTCCTTCATCTCGATCCCGGCTTCTCCTTCTTGGGGACTGTCTTCGCCTCTTTCGAGACCTTCTTCGCCAAGACCCTCTCTAGGATGACCTTCATGTACATCGCGTCGTGCTCCAGCAGCGGCGAACCGGATATCACCGTTATCGGCTGATTTCTGTCGACGATCGCCTCGGCAAGAGGCTCGAACCTCAAGTCGCCCTTCTTGATGGAGGTGTACCTCTTCTCGTTGCCGCCCTCGTGCTCCACTCCCGAGAAGTGCGTGTAGAACTTGCCGCCAGAAACGTGCTCCACTGCATCCAGGAGCTCGTCGAAATCCTTCGGTTCTTTGAGGATGCCCGATTCCCTAGCGTGATAGTGTGCGAAATTGACGACAGGGATCACGCCCTTGACCTCCTTGCAGAGTTTCAGGACCTCTGGCAGTGACCCGAAAATCTCCTGCCTTCCGCTCAGCTCGAGGCCAAGCGGAGGGGCAATCTCGTGCTTCTTGTACCATTTTGCGAGCTGTCCGATCCGGTCCTTGATGTGCTTGTAGGCTGTCTTAGGCGTAACATCTCCATAAAGGCCCAGGTGAGTGACCACTATGGTCGCCCCTAACTCGTTCCCTATGATGCCTCCCCACTTGATGGATTCCATGCTCTTGAAGCACAGCTCCCCATCGCTGACAAGGTCCATGTAGTAGGGGGTGTGGATAGACAGCTCCACGTCGATATCATCGGCCATAAGCTTCATTTGCCGCAGCTCCTGATAGCTTTTCGCGAGCCCACTGGTCAGTGTGACGAGCGTGTCTCCCTTCTTTATGGGCTCATCCAGGTCTGATATGACCTCGTCCTTTGTGCCCTTCTTCCTGACGATCTCAATGACCATGTCGTTGGTTATGTTTCTAGGTGTGATTCCCACTTCCTCGGGCTCAGCTGTCCGCTCCTGAACATGCGCCCTGACTAGCTGACTCTCCATTGCCGTCAGGCCGAGGTGGTGGACGTCTTCGATGCCGTCCTTTAGGGTGCGTCCCTTGCAAGAAAGTGGAATTCCTGCAGGACCAAAACGAATCATCTGAACTCCCGGACCGAGCTGGGTTTTTCGTGTATACTGTATGGCCTATATATCTTCTGTTGGACTGGCAATTCCCTGAAGCATGATCGTTCAAGCAAGCCTGTCAATCATCTCTCTCATCACATGAACAACGCAAGCCAGACATCGTGAGCCAGCAATTCACGCGCATCCAAAGCTTTATAAACGGCTCCACATTTACTCGCCTGCTCTCTTGTGTCGGAGGAGTCAGATATGGGTAGGAAATCTACAAAAACGAATCCCAACCTCGTCGGCCTGATACAGCGTCTCAAAGACGCCAGCAGGGTCAACGGGGCACCTGTCTGGCGAGACATCGCGTTGCGCCTCGAAGCGCCCATGAGCCATTGGGCCGAGGTCAACGTGGGAAAGCTAAGCCGGTACGCGAAGGACAACGAGGTGGTCGTCATACCGGGGAAGCTCCTTGGGGCAGGCGAGATCGCTAAGAAAGTGACTGTCGCCGCCTTCAGGTTCTCAGGACAGGCGAAGGAGAAGGTGCAGAAGGCCGGCGGACAGAACATGTCGATAGAGGAGCTCGTGGCGAAGTACCCCGAGGGCTCCAATGTCAGGATCATGGGGTGATTGAATGGCCGTCGTTGATGCAGATGGACTGATACTCGGGCGGCTGTGCACCCATCTCGCGAAGCGCCTGCTCAATGGAGAGGAAATCATTGTCATAAACGCTGAGAAGGCTCTGGTGTCCGGCCGGCCTGCGCAGTTGTTCGAGCATTACAAGCACAGGCGGGAGAGAGCGTCCAGCCAGATGAAGGCAAAAGGGCCGTACTATCCCAGGACCCCGGACCTGATACTGAAGCGAACTGTCAGGGGGATGGTCGAATACAAGAAGCCTAGGGGTCGGGACGCCTACAGGCGTCTGAAGGTGTATGTCGGAGTGCCGAAGGACCTCAAGGCCGAGAAGGCGGAGACCCTCGAGAGCGCCAAGAAGCCTCATCTGTTGAGATACACCAGTCTTGAGGAGATAGCGAAGCACATGGGCTCCAAGAGGGGGGTTGCCAAGTGAAGGTCGTCGTCGCCAGTGGCAAGAGGAAGAGCGCGGTCGCAAGAGCGACCGTCAGGAAGGGACGCGGTGCAGTAAGAATCAACAGCGTGCCTTTGGAATTGCACGAACCACACCTCGCGCAGATGAAGATCATGGAAGCATTGACCCTCGCTGGGGATAGGAGCTCCAAGGTCGATATTGATGTCAACGTCCAGGGGGGCGGGATTATGGGTCAAGCGTCTGCTTCCAGGACGGCCATTGCGAAGGGCATCGTCCAGTACCTGGAGGATGACATCCTGGAGCAGATGTACACGAAGTATGACAGGTCCCTCCTGGTGTCAGACCCGAGGAGAAAGTTGCCGAAGAAGCCTCTAGGGAGAGGTGCTCGGAAGAAGCGCCAGAAGTCATACAGGTGATGCGGAATGATAATCCCAGTCAGATGTTTCACATGCGGGAGGGTCATAGGAAGCGCCTTCGAGGACTTCGTCAAGCGAGTCGAGATGGGCGAGTCGCCAAAAGACGTTCTCGACTCATTGCATCTGGACCGATACTGCTGCCGTAGGATGATCCTGACCCACGCAAACCTAATCGACGAGGTCGCTCCCTACTAAGAGGGCGCGATCATTTCTCATGATTTCCCTCTTCGGGCCCGTGGGGTAGCTTGGTATCCTTCCAGCTTGGGGTGCTGGTGACTCGCGTTCAAATCGCGACGGGCCCACCTGGCTATTTCTTCAATTAGAAGGAATTGAATTTGCGTGGGTTGACTTTCGCCTCGGAAAAGACCATAGGAGATGAAATGCGCATGATCTTCTACCGGCAAGAAAATGGAGTCCGAACCCCGCTCATTTCATACAGGCAAGTATTGCATCCACCTTTGATCACCGGTAGATTCCAGGCTGAAATCTGGGCCATCACGCATTCTTGTGCGAGCGGAAAATGCTCACGGGATTTAGGCCGGGCGTCCGCTCAATCAGACGGTACACTATCTACAGGGGCAATTTGGCTAGATTTGCAGGGAGCCATGTACATGCTCGAGTGGCTGGTTCTATTTCGATCAGAGGGCTGTTGCGCCGAGTCCTTGCCCACAGCTAGCTAGTCTCTCATTCTCGAATTGGCAACTCATTTGAGAATGTTGAGGTGTCGGCCTAGATTCTCCCGAGAAATGTCTTTGCGGCCTCTTTGATGACCTGCTCAATCCCGCTCTCCACGTCCCTATCCAGTGGCTCTGGCTCGTGCTCCCGAAGCAGTCTGCGAACATGGTCTTTGGCAGTATCCTGGATCGGCTTGAAGCCCTCTTTCGCTACTCTCTCGGAACTCCGCTTGTCCCAAAGCGGCGAGACACGTACCTCTCCCTTGCGGAGGTTTTCCATCGTGTGTAGTTCGGCGAGGAAGTTGCCCATGTGCCCCACCTTGTCTATCAGATCTACGGCAAGACCTCCTTCATCGACACGGATGCCACGCATAATCCTCGCGACATCGTTGAAGACTTCGTTGTTTATGACCATCATCTCAAGACTGCTGGCGCCCTCCCAACCACAGCCAAGACCAGCGATGCTTTCCGCTCCCGCGAGGGCCGGCATCAGAGCGGTCATCATTTGCTCGAATCCCATCTGCATGTCCCACCTGGTGACATCGGATGACATGCCGTTGGTGTCGGATACCATGCCGTACTTGCGAGCCATCTGCACTAGGGCCGCGGACACAAGGCCTTCCTCGGGGACTCCCCACAGATCCCTTCCCGAGCGGGGGTCCATGATGCAGACTCTGCCTGAGTAGAAAGTGGGCAAGCTGGTGGTTATCGTATGCATCAGCATGATGCCACCGAGCTGTTCCGCATTCTGCTGCGCCAACGCTCCACTTAGAGTGATGGGTCCTGTCTCTCCACAGATCGGACAAGGAAGGACGGAGAACGGGATTCCCTTCTCGACGCTCCGCATCAGGACTTCGCAGTTATTGTTCGAGAACGTGAGAGGACTGCTGGGAGACCCGCCGAGGCTGAAAAATGGTCTCTTCCGAAGCTCCTCAATTCCCCCTGAAACGCAGGCCCACATCTTCACGAGGAAATCGACCGTTTCCTTGTTCGGAGCGTACCCGCTCACTGTTTTTCCCGAGTTCTTCATGGCCGCCTCCATGGTCCTGAGGACTAGCAGCTCTGGTGGAACATCATTTGCCATGACGAGGCTAGATGCAAAATGGTTGTTTTCCAGAGCGTCGCCGAGCCTTGCTGCTATCTCGACATCCTCGTAGGTCGAGGGCCTCGGTTGGCCTGTCTCAAGATCGATGATTCTCGGATCGCCTCCGCCAGCGTACGGGAACATGTGCTCCCCATCGTAATGGATATCCCATCTTCTGTCTCGGGCGGGGAATATGTTGCGATGAGTGATCTTGCCAATCGCATCCTCGACCATGGATCTCGGGAAACTGATGACTCCCTTCCTCGTCGGGTGACTTGCAGCACCTGCGTTCAGAAGCCTCTTCCTAGCAACTTCGCTGTCGTACCTGATCCCAGTCCTCTCCATTATTCTCAGAGAGGCTTCGTGTATCATGTCGACCTGGTCATCGGTCAGGATTCTCAGTCTTGAGTTTGAACTGAGTCTGATTCCCTTCATTGATAGTAGTTCCCTGGCGAGGTGGATTGCAGAGGGCTTACAAAAAGGCTCTTGCGCAGCATTTGAGCCGAATGCGCGGGTGGAACTGGGGAGTCTCCTTTTGGATTTGGCGTGCACATTCGGCACTGTATGTGGGGAGCCGGATATGGACTGAGGCGGCTGCCTATTCGTCAATCAGAGCTGCCTTATCCATAATATATGGTGGCAACCATAGCTATGTCTCATAGGATTATCCCTTTCGGAAGGCCTAAGCGCTTGAGATGCTCATCATCCATCATGTTGCACGTCGATACGGTGCGGATCCACTCATAATACAGCCCCTTGAGGCTCATCACAAGCGCTCCAGCTTCTTTCATCCGCTCCAGACCGAATACATGTGCTTCGCCGGGCGAGTCTGTCACGTCGGCCAAGACAACCACCTGGAAGCCGTTCTGCATGAGCCCGATGGTCGAGTGCGTCACGCACACATCGGTCTCCATGCCGACCAGCACTGCAGTCCCTCGCCCTGTCTTTCGGACCGCACCGAGGATGTCCGTCTGGTCCGCGAGGCCATATACTGTCTTATCGAGAACCTTTGTGCCAGACGGCAGTTTCTCTGCGAGGACAGCAGTGAAATCGGCGTAGCGCTTTCCCTCCTCCGCTGTGACAATCATCGGGACATTCAGGATTTTCGCGACCTCCATCAGCCATCCGACGCGGTTAACCAACAGCTCCGCCCTCTCAGGCGGCAACCTGGCCAAGAAATGATCCTGAACATCTATTATGATCAAAACGCAATCGTCCACATTGATGAGCGATTTCTTGATGTCCATTTCGTTGGTCTCCTTCCTGTCATCCAATGATTGCTGTCTGATCCTATGTACGGCTCGAGGTCATGTAGAGACTTAAGAGTTATTGTCAATCGAGCGTTGCGGCGCGCTTTTCTGTCTGCGGTCGAATTAAATGAAATCCCCGGACATGGAGCCGGATTTAAATTTCCCTCACTGGCCAATTCTCAATTTCGCGATCTTAGCACTGAGCTAGACTACTTCCAGAAATCCCTTCGATTTCCATCTTGATTTCGCTCTCCTCGCGCTATTCGAAGTATCGGATATGTGAACATGGAGTTCTCAGATTTGAACAAGCTCTTTTCCAAGGGTGGTCAATGTTTCTCTTCCTCCGACGGTCACCAGAACATCATCCTCTATTCTTACGCCAAACTCGCCTGGAATATTGATCGTAGGTTCCATAGTCATGACCATTCCTGGTTGTAGCACCATCTCCATGTTTCTGTATTCAGTCAAGTGGGGTATTTCGTGTGCCTCAAGACCCAAACCATGTCCGATTCCAAAGGGGAAGTATCTGCCGTATCCCCCATCATTTATTACTTTCCTCCCCACTTCATTGATCACGCCTGCTTTCACTCCATCCCGGATTGCGTCTATGGCCTTCGATTGCGCTTCTTGGACCACTCCATAGACCTTCTTTTGTTTCTCACTAGGCTTTCCGACAACAGTCATCCGTGTGATATCTGCATGATAGCCATTGTAAGTTGCGGACAAATCTATTAGGAAGAAATCACCTTTCTTGACGCGGTTTTCGGAAGGAGGGTCCCAAGTAGCTGTTTTGGCTCCAGTCTGAACAACGCAATATGATATGTTCTCAGCTCCGTGTTTCCGCATTGCTTTTTCAATCTCAACAGAAATCTCCGTTTCTGTAACGGATTCCCGAATGATTTCTCTGCCTACCTTTACACCCTTTTCAACTATTTCAGCAGCCTCTCGCATAGACTCTATCTCTTCCTCCGATTTGATCAGCCTGACTTCGCTTAACATATCTGAGGCATTTTTGATCTTGATTTGTGGAAAGGCGGCAACAAGTTGCTCATAGATCTTGAACGGCAAGTGATCTTCCAAGCCGAGTGTTCCCCTCACCTTACCCAGCAAGTCTTTGAAAATTACCATTCGATCCTTTGCACCAGAATAGCATCGAATGTCGTCGATTTTCGAAATTCCTCTAATCCAATTCTCACTAATTCCTGGCACTACGAGAACCGGTTCTCCGTCAAGTGGAATGATTTCCGCTGTAATCATATCCCAGGTTATGACAGTATCCCAAGCATCACCAGGGTAGTCATAGTGTAAGCCAGTTAGGTAGCGTTGATTCGGTCCGGGCGATATGAATAGGCATCCGTACCCTCTTTCTTCCATGAGCGATTTGACTTTTCTGAGTCTATCTGCATACATTGCCGAAACACCTCTTTTTCTCATTGTCGAATTTGATACTTAATGACTCTGAACGCGTGCGCACATTCATTGTCATGTAATGGGCAATGGACTGTATGTCACAGGGCATAAAGAATGCTGGCATTCGTGGTCCAATCTACATCTTCGTTCAAAGACGCCCCTGAGACCAATCACAGGGTCGCCTTTCTTTCTCTATTGCGCTGTACCCCGACTACCATGTGAGAGTCTTGGCGAAGGCACGCCCTTCACAGCGAAGCACTTCAGGAACGAGCACTTCCTCACGACGTTGCTTGACCGCAGATCGATGGACTCGTGGCTGAAGACCGGTTCGAAGGACATCACCGCGGTCGCGAGGGAGAAAGCAATGAAGATACTGAAGGAGCATGAGCCCGTGCCCATGGACAGGGGCGACATAGCTGAGACATAGAAGTACATCAAGAAGGAGTCAAAGACCTACGGTCACTGAAACGAGTCTACCTATCTTCTTCTCAGTCTCGGGTTGAAGATCTCATCAAGTGCGTAGCCAATCAATGTGAATGAGAGCACGACGAAAACTATGCACAGACCCGGGACCAGGATCCACAGATAGAGCCCGTTGAGGAACGCATGGCCTGTCATTGCATCTTCAAGCATATTCCCCCAAGTGACAACTCTGGTGGGATCGGGACCAAGCCTGATGAAGCTCAATGTGCTCTCTGAGAGAATGGACAATGCGACTGTCAACACAGAATTGGCGAAGACCAAGGGGAAGACATTCGGAAAAATGTGCTTTCTCACAATATGGAAGTCTCCCGCCCCAGCCGATCTCGCCCTTTCCACGAAAGTCCTATTCTTCAATGACATGACCTGTGCCCGCACCAATCTCGCCGTGCCCGACCACCCGGTTATGCCTATCACGAAAACGACCTTCATCACGCTCGGTCCTCCCGGGAGAAGAGTCGCAAACACAATCATCAGTGCAAGCCATGGCAAGACAAGAAACACATCTGTGACCCTCATCAGCACCTCGTCTCTCCATCCACCCCAGAAGCCACTGAAAAGACCGACAAGAGTCCCTAACCCCATTGAGACGAGAGAGGAAACAAATCCTATCAAGAGTGAGACTCTGGACCCGTAGATCGTCCGAGCAAGAATGTCATTACCACGAAAGTCCGTTCCAAGCCAATGGTCTGCTGACGGCGGAAGGCCTAAGCCAACAGTCGCCACCTCATCAAACGGACCATACGCCGAAGGCCAGCCCGCGATATGTGCAAGGACCCACATAACTTGAGGAGCGAACACAGATATCACAACGAAGGCAAGAAGAGCTACCAGGCCGATCATTCCCATTCTGTTCCGGCGGTAGACCTTCCATGTTGCCAAGGCTTTCTTTCTCAGAAGCCTCAGTCTCTCTATTGTCGGCCCAGATAGCCATCCCCTACGGATTTCGTTCGTCATTCATGCCACCGAGATGCGCGGGTCCATCATCATCAATAGAAAGTCGGCGACGAAGTTTGCAATGATCATTGCGACAGCTATCAAAAAGAACGCAGCCTGGAGTATGGGGTAGTTGAGGTCATACGTTGCCATTATGGTCAAGTATCCGACACCGGGATAGTTGAACACAATCTCTGTCTGGAAAACCCCGCCCACGACGAAGGCCAAAGTCATTGCTATCAGGGCAACCATCGGCAACGTCGCATTTGGCATTGCATGATGCCTCATCACATCTCTTTCACGGAGCCCTTTTGCTCTAGCAGTCGTTATGTAGTCTTCGGTCATCACATCGATCAACGAGCTGCGCATTATCAACGCGAACTCCCCGATTGCTCCTATTGTCAAACTCGCAGCTGGCAGTATCAGATGCCTTATGAGATCGA
>Ga0315281_10003087_pt1 | contig 24518 bp, 13 predicted proteins | sample YL17G07_0_MG_FD_204540 | JGI IMG/M metagenome (GOLD analysis project Ga0315281, IMG submission 204540) | Sediment microbial communities from Yellowstone Lake, YNP, Wyoming, USA - YL17G07_0 | ecosystem: Environmental > Aquatic > Freshwater > Lake > Sediment | place: USA: Wyoming | collected... | reverse complement strand
TGCTCGACGAGGAGCGGTCGCTTAGCGAGGAATCGCTGATTGACAACGGCCGCGTCGCGGCCTAGCATACGCGGGAGGGACCGCCCAACCTTACACTATGGGCGGGACATAATCCGCAACTCGACACCAGGAGAGCGCCATGAGCAAGAAAGTCATCGAATGTGGGCAGGACATCCCCTCGCCCGCGTATGTACAGCAGCATCTGCGCACCATGGAGCAACGCCCCTTTGATGGGGTGGTGATGCGACTCCCCATGGAAGTTGGCGGCGGGCGGCTTCTCGATGTCGCAGTGTGGGACTCTGTGGCGGAGGGGCGGGCCGAGCGCCAGCGGCAGGAGCTGGAGACGCTGGCTTCCATTGGCTGGGGCGAGCGCTTCACCGACAACTTCGTGATGCTCTATGCCCGCTCGACGATGGACTGGTCCTCCGACGCGGATTGGGCAAAGGTGCTGGAGAACGTGCGCTTCTGCGCCCGCGCTGCCAAGACCGGCCACTGCAAGGGAGTGCTGTGGGACCCGGAGCCCTATGGAGCCACCAACCCGTGGGTGTGGGAGGAGCAGCCTGGCCACGAGGTGCGCAGCTTCGCGGACTACGAGGCAGTCGTCCGGAAACGAGGCGCGCAGTTCATGCGAGCCCTGCAGGAGGAGTTCCCGGGGCTGCACGTGCTCTCCATGCGGATTCTGAGCGACTTCGCCGAGGGATCCCCATTCTGCGCCCCGCTGCTTCGCCTGCGCGGCCCGCAGCGCACGGAGCGGCTGGCGCGCGCTTACTATGGGCTGCACCCGGCCTTCTTCAACGGGATGCTCGACGCGGTCGCTCCGGAGGTGACCGTCACCGACGCGAACGAAGACGCCTACTTCTACACCTCTGTGCTGGAGTACTTCCGCGCCTGCAAGGTGCTGCGCCAGGACGCGCTGGCCTTGGTAGCGCCGGAGAACCATCGGACCTACCGCTCCCAGGTGCGTGTCGGGCACGCCGCCTCCGTGGACTACGTGGTGGGGAGGTGGGCCGGGGGTCTGGGGGGTTTCCCGCGGGCGCTGACCTACCAGGGCCTGGAACTGACCCCGGAGCAGCAGGCCCAGTGGTTCGAGCACAACCTCTACTACGCGCTGGAGACCGCGGATGAGTACGTGTGGGTGTGGACGGAGAGGCCCCTTGACTGGTGGACAGGAGAGGGAATCCCGGTGGGCATTGAGGAGGCCCTGCGGTCCGCGAAGGAGAAGCACGCGCGGGGAGAGCCCTTGGGCTTCGCCGTAGAGGAGATGCTCGCGCAGGCGCGGGGGCGGGCCGCGCAGGGAGAGTGACTCTCTTGGCTTTCTGGTGCGGGGCCAAGGCCGCTGTCGTTGGGCAGAAAGGAGCTGAGGAGTGAGCAGCGCAGGGGCGCGCATGTACTGCGCGGGCGTGTCCGTGGCGTTCGAGCCCCTGTCGGGTTGCTTCGCCATGCAGGTTGGGGCATTCGGGCTATCGGACCTGAAAGCCGCCTTGGTGCTCCCAGACCGTGCGATTGCGGCCGAGCACATGTGCTGGCGCGTGGTGAGTCACGAGGCCGGTAGGCTGTGCGTTTCCGGTCTGGCCGAGGGGCTTCGCTTGGACCTTACCTTCTGCGCGCAGTCCGTCCCGCTAGCTGGGTGCAGTCTTCCCGCGCTGACGCTGCAGGCCCGCGTTGCCGGAGAGAGTCCGTTCAGTCTGGAGCGAATCGTGTTCTTCCAGGGCGGGAACGCCGCCGCGCCGGAATGGATCTACTCCCTGGCGCTCCGGGGTCTCCCCATGGGATCAACGCGCGCCTGTGAGGGCTTGACCTTCAAGAGCGGGAGTGTCACCGGCTGGACAAGAGGTGCGCAGACGCTCTTCTTGACCTTCCCGCTGCGCCAGTCCCTGCCCTGCGCCTTGGGAGGGAAGATCGCCGCGGGCCAGGTGGCCGAACTACAAGCCGATTGCCTTGTGCACCTCGACGGAGTCTCGGAGGTCGTCGCTCCCGCGCTCCATCTGTGCGCGACCGAGGCGCCGCATGACTACCTGGAGGCCTATGGGGGATGGCAGCGGGAAGAGGTGATGCCTCCGCTGGCACCGCGTCCCGTTGCGTGGAATAGCTGGGACTACATCCGCGATCTCGTCTCCGAGGACTACGTCCTCCGCAATCTCGATGTCATCGCCAACGACCCGGTGCTGAGTAAGCACGTGGAGTACATCGTGATCGACAGCGGGTGGGAGTCCCGGTACGGCGACTGGATCCCGAACCCGCGTTTCCCACACGGGATGGAATGGCTGGCCCAGCAGATCATCGCGCGCGGCTTCAAAGCCGGCCTGTGGCTGGCCCCGACCATTCTCGAGAACTGCTCCGTCCCTGCTCTGTGGAACACGGAACTGCTGGCCCACGGCCGCGCCGGCGTTCCTTGTCAGGCTTTCCAGTGCATGCTGCGCTACGGGTTTGTGCTGGATATCAAGAAACCGGAGGCGCGCCAGTGGCTCCGAGACGTGTTCGCCCGCTTCCGGGCGATGGGCTACACCTACTTCAAGACAGACTTCCTGCGCCACATCAAGCACGCCGCGCTGTTCAACGGGCAGCGCGTCCCCAAGGGTGACCTGGTCCGCGAGGTCCTGGAGGTGGTGCGAGAGGCGACTGGGCCGGAGGCCCACCTGGTCGGATGCAACTACCCCAACGAGACCGGTTGCGGGCTGGTGAACAGCAACCGCGTCTCGGGAGACATTGCGCCTCACTGGGGAACGGTGTGCCTGAACGCGCGCTCGCATGGGGCGCAGTACTGGATGCATGGGCGCGTCTGGTGCAACGATCCCGACTTCGCCATCTGTCGTGGTCCGGAAACGAGTGACGATCCGGATACAGACCGGATGCACGCAGGCGATATCTTCGTACGCCCGGAGCAGACGCAAGTTCATCGCCCTCCCTATCTCTCCGCGACCGAGGCTCGTACCCTCCTCAGCCTAGTGCTCCTGACCGGCGGCAGCGTGACCCTCTCGGACAACCTGCCGGTGCTGAATGAGGCGGGACTGGAACTGCTCCACAGAACTGTCGCGGCCAAGCCTGGCATGAGTATGCGCCCTCTGGACCTCTTCACGAGCGAGGTCCCATCGTTGTGGTTGCAGGAACTGGGCGACGATGGGATACGCTTGGGGGTGGTGAACTGGGGCGACGGGTCCGTCGCGCGAACGGTTGACCTCCTTGCGCTGACTGGTCGGGAGTGGCGGCAGGTCCGTGACTTCTGGACGGGAGAAGTGATCGCGACCTCGGCGAAGGAGGTGGCGCTGGACCTCGCGCCGCATGAGACGAAGCTGCTGGTCGTGACAGCGTAGCACCTGACTCGCGGGGCTAGTGCGGGCGGTGTGCGAAGGGAGTGGGAAGGCAGTGACACTGCGTGTAGGCATCGCGGGCATCCATCGCGGATGTGCCTTCTTGGAGGCGATACGCTGGTCGGAGCATACCGAACTGACGGCCATCTGTGACGCCGACCCGGCGGTGCTGGAGCAGCGGGGCCCGGCCTTCGGGGAAGTGGCCCGCTTCACCGAGTATGAGCAGATGCTCGATCACGGGCTGGACCTGGTCATCGTCTCCAGCCCGGCCCACGTCCATGTGCCCCAGGCCATCGCGGCGCTCGACCGCGGGCTGCATGTGTTCTCCGAGGTGCCGGCGGCCACGTCGCTGGCGCAGTGCGCCGCGCTGGTGCAGACAGTGTGCCGCGCCTCTGGCCTGTACATGATGGCGGAGAACTGCTGCTACATGAAGCCGCACATGGTGGTGGCAAACATGGCCCGTGCCGGTATCTTTGGAGACCTGTACTACGCGGAGGGCTGCTACGTGCATTTCATCCGCTACCTCGACCCCCCTGGCGGGTGGCGAGATCAGTATCTGTTTGGCCGCCGTGGCGGCACCTATCTCACGCATGCGCTCGGCCCCATCCTCGACTGGTTGGACGACCGGATCATGACAGTGAACTGCGTGGGGACGGGATCGCACACCGAGCCGCGGCTGGGCGGGGACGATTCGAGCACGCTCCTGTGCCGTACTGCGAAAGGACGCATGGTGGAGTTGCGCAACGACATGAGTTCTCCCCGGCCCGCGCGCGCTTACGCCAGCCTGCAAGGGACGAAGGGTGTCTACGAGCCGGACTGGGGCTTCGACGGGAAGCTGGGGCACCGGGTGTGCTTCTACCCAGCCGACCGAACCCATGCAGAGCTGGAGTGGGAGCCGTTGGAGCCCTACGAGCAGCAATTCCTTCCGGAACTCTGGCGGAACCGCCCGGCAGCGCTCGGGAGCCAAGTACACGGAGGCGCGGACGGACTCACCTTACTGGACTTCGTAGAGGCGATCATCCGCGACAGGCCCTCTCCCATCGATGTCTACCGGGCCCTCGAGATGACAGTGCCCGGTTTGGTCTCTGAGATCTCGGCCCACCAGGGCGGCGCGCCGGTGGCTGTGCCCGACTTCCGGCAGCAATGAGCAGGCGGGCCATGGCCCAATCACCTAGACGGACAGAGCCCACCAGCCTCCCACCGTTGGGGCAACTGCTCGAGACGATCTACCAAGGCGTCAGTGTCGACCGCATCTGGCGGCGGGCCGAGCGCATCTGGCAGTCCGACCGATGGATGACAGCACCAGCCTGGCGACGCACCGCGCGTTATGTGGCGGCGGAGTTGGCGAAGTCTGGGGCGGAGGGGGTGGAGATCTACCCCTGCCCCGCCGATGGTGAGTCCGTCATCCATGGTCAGCGCATGTGGCCCGAGTGGAACGTCCGCGACGCCATCCTGGAGATAGTGCACCCCCGGCGTGAAGTGCTCGGGCATTACCGCACTCAGCCGCGGTCACTGATGACGCACAGCGCCCCCACTCCGCGCGGCGGCCTCGAGGCGGACCTCGTGCGAGTGGATGACGGACGCCACGAGAAGGACTACCGTGGCCTCGAGGTGACCGGGCGGATCGTATTCACCCGCCAGCACGGGGCTGAGATGGCTGGGGTCGCGGCGAAACTCGGCGCCGTAGGCGTGCTGTCCGACTTCCTGGTGAGCCGGGACTCCACCTACCTGTCGCCGTGGCTCCCGAAGCTGTCGCCTCCGGAGTTGCTGCCGGACCCGCCGGATTGGGAGCAGCACCTGCAGTGGATGCACCTCTTCCGTGCGCAGGAGCACGGGCTGTTCGGCTTCGCCCTGTCACCGGCCGCGGGGGAACGGCTGCGCCGGCGCCTTGCGCGAGGCCGGGTGCGGGTGCACGCGGTGGTGGACAGCCGCTTCTCCAGGGGCACGTGCCCTTCCGTCACTGGCGTCGTCCCCGGCACCGGCAGGGAGCAGGTGCTGGTGCTCTCGCATCTGTTCGAGCAGGGCGCGAACGACAACGCCTCCGGCTGTGCGGTGTCGCTGGAGGTGGCCTCCTGCCTGAACTCACTCATCGCCGCCGGCCGGCTGGCTCAGCCCCGACGCAGTATCCGGTTGTTCCAGGGACTCGAGTGGCAGGGGATGCTGGCGTATCTCCACGAGCACCAGGAGCAGCTTCCGCGCACGCGGGCGGCGATCTGCCTCGACTGCCTGGGACAGGATGAAGCGGCGGCGCAGGTGCCTCTCCCCATCTACCGCAACCCACCGGACAAGCCCGCCTTCACGGACCCCCTGATAGAGTGGGTCGCGCGGCAGTGGCTCGCCTCCCATGACGAGGCCTTCCACTGGATGTCTCGCCCCTACGCCGGTGGTACGGACAACATCATCGCCGAGGACCCCTTCGGCATCCCTTGCCCGTTCATCGGCGGAGCGGTGCGCCACTGGCATACCACGGCCGACACCATGGAGACCCTGAGCCGGCGCACCCTCACCCACGCCGCCGTCATCGCCGCGACGTACTGCTACTTCGTTGCCGCGGCGGGACCGAAGGAGGCGAAGCTGCTGCTGGGGCTGTGTGAGACCTATGGCCGGCGGGCCATGGTGGAGCACGCCGCGCACGATGCCGAGCAGGGAGTGGGCACCGAGGCCTCATCTGCGGAGGTGCGGCAGGAGCTGGCCCGGTCAGTCGCGCGCCTCGAAACGATCGTGCCGCTGGTCGCTGCTGGTGAGCAGACAGCACTGCGAGAGACGGTGTCAGCAGCGCGAGCGCGGCTGAAGCAGTTCGCGCGGGCGCTGCTCTGACGTGGGCAAGGGGACAGCCGGATCGGACGTGGCCGTGCCAACCAGGTTAGCTCGCGGCTGTGCAGTCGGCGAGGCAGCCACGGCGCGGGAGCGGGCCGCCCTGTCGGAGTGAGTGCGCCTACACCTCCAGCAGATAGGCCGACCGCGCCGGCATTGCCGTCGCCTCCGCCACACGAACCGACTGCCCGGTCCACACGTCTCGGCCCCTTGAGGGGAGATCCATCCCATCGGGGACCACGATGGGAGAGGGGCGATCCTCCCAGTTGAACACCGCAAGTCGGGGCGCTCGCTCGGACCGACTCAGCCAGAAGCGTGGCGTCGGGTTCGCAAACAGATCGACGGGCCGGGCGCTTTCCATCTGCCGCGGGAAGAGCTTCGATAGCGCCTCGATCCCGGTGCCATTGAGCCGCGCGACGGAGTCCGACAAGAACACGTCCCCGCCCGTCATGTGCACCAGCGTCAGCCACACCTTCAGTTCCGAGAACGTCGCCTCTGGTCCCGCCATCCAGAACTGGTTCGGCTGCGACCAGGGCCGCCGCTGGTACAGGTAGTTCCGGAAAGGATCCTCGCTCGTCTCCGCCGACCGGATCAGCGCGAAGTCCGGATCGATGTTCCACAGGTTCCCGTTCTCCCACAGGTGGCAAGCGATCTCCCGCGCGTTATGCCAGATGTGCGACCAGAAGGTGTGGATGTCTGTGCAGATGCGAGAGCCGTCCGCAATGCCCACAGAGCATTCGCGCGCCGCTCCGCAGTTCAGGATATAGCTGTCCTCTCCTACCGCCTCCCGGATGGTGCGCAGACCGGTGCGGATCACCCCCAGCAGGCCCTGCGAATCATCCGCCCGCCTCGCCAGTTGCTGCACGGCATCGTTGTAGATGTAGTCAAGCTTGAAGTAACGGAAGCCGGCCCGCCGCAGGCCGCGGAACCAGTCGTGCAGCAACTGCAGCACCTCCGGCTGGCGCCAATCGAGGATTGCCTGCCCCCCGGCGGTAGCCGGGCCGCCTGATTCATCTCGCGCGAACAGGTCCTGCCGATGCCGCCCCAGGTATGACCAGGGGGAGCACTGCAGCGGCGCGTGCCAGATGCCCGGCACGAACCCGGCCTCCGCGATCTCCCGCGCGATCGCCCGCGGCGTGGAGGGAAAGCGCCGGTTCGGCTGCAGGTCGCCCCAGTCCGTCCACCACCCCATGTCCACCACGAAGTGCGTCAGCTTCCCCGTGAGCCGCGATCCGCTGATCGCCGTCATTTCCCGCCGCAGATCCTCCATCGTCACCGATGCGCCGTAGTAGTCCCACGAGTTCCACCCCGCCACCGAGGCGTGCTGCGTGCGGCCGAAGTGCCCCAGCCGGCGGCCGTACTGCGCTAGCAGCTCGACCGGATCCTCGCCCACGCCGAACAGCAGGCCGTAGCGCTCTTCCCGCCGCAGCGCCCGCGCTGGCTCAAACCCCGCCTCCAGTGCCTCCCCGTCCACTCGGAAGAACGAAGCGTCGTCCGCCAGTTCCCCGACCCCGGCCAGCAAGGCCGGCCCGCCCGCTCCACTCCGCAGCACCGTCAGAAAGCGCGACACCACCGTCCCCCGGCTCCGGCCCAGCGTGACCACGCCCTTCTCCGCGAAGACCTCGTCCGGCAGCAACAGCATGCGAGTTCGCGCGCTCGCCAGCGAGGGCACCGCCCCGCGCCGGCCTGGCAAGCGTAGGAACACGCGCCGCAGCACCCGGTCGCTCCGCGGCGCCACCTTCAGTGCCACCTGCACGAACCCCGCGTTGGCCGGCGCTACCTCCACCGACATCCGCCAGCCACCCGCCTGCCCCCAGCTCGCCCCGCGGGCCACGCGTGGGCGCCACGCGTGCTGGCCCCGCTCGTCCTCCACCACCACCTCCGCTCGGCCGAGCACCCGGCCCGACGCCTCCTGCAGGTTGGTCGTCGACTGCACCTCGTTCCTCACCGGCATGCGTTCCTTCTCCTCCCGCGGGACCTTCCCCCGGCCCTGCCATGCTACCGGCACGCCGCAGGCCTGTCACTGCACCCCCCGATTGTGTTCCTGTATGATCTTCCTGCCCCAGAAACAGCTGCTGAAGAGAAGCTGTGTCGCTGCACCCTCTGCTCACTCAGCCGACGGGAAGATTCTACAGGAACCCAGTTACCCGGTTCAGTGACAGGCCCGCCTTCCTGCCCGATGATGGTGACCAGGCCGCCTCCCATTCGGCGCGACCCCTTGCGGGCAGGCGACGGATGAAGCGTAGGAGCCGGCCCTCCCGGCCCTGCCGCACCCACATCGTCGGGCAACGGCAACGGAGGTCCCTGGGCAGCCGGGGAGAACAAGCCGGGCCCATGCCTTCGAGCGCAGAGGAATGATCAGGACAGCCGGAGGTGATGTGGCCGCGCCCACTGTGGCAGCCGCGCCGACGCAGGTGCCGCCGTCAGGCGTGACACTACGCGCGGTAGTGGTCGGCGCGCTTAGCATCGCCGGGCTCAGCCTCGCCAACCCCTACCTCTACTGGGTGATGCACACCTGGGACGTCGGCTCCGGGATGCTGATGCCGGGCATGGTGCTGGTGCTCTTTCTCCTAGTGGCGCTCAATACGCTGCTGGTGCGCCTACGGCCCGCGAAGGCCTTCTCCCGTACCGGACTGCTGGTTGTCTACGCGATGATGGCGATCTCGCTGGGCCTGCTCCAACAGGGCGGGCTCCCTTACCTGGTGGCCATCATCACCTACCCATTCTACGGGGCCACCCCCGGCAACCAGTACCAGACCCTGGTCTGGCCGCACATCCCCATGTGGTTCCGCACCAGCACCCCGGAGTCCATGGAGTGGCTGTGGGAGGGGAAACCATACGGTGCGGCCATTCCCTGGGGCGCGTGGGCGACGCCCTGGCTGGCGTGGGGCACCTTCACGCTGGCCCTCTTTGGGGCCATGTACTGCCTCGCGGCGCTGCTGAGCCGGGATTGGATCCACAAGCAGCGGCTGACCTTCCCTCTGGTGGAGGTTCCCCTGGCGGTGACGGGCGAGGCGGAGCGGCCGACGCTCGGCGCCAGTCTGATGCGCAGCCGGATCCTCTGGGCGGGCTTCGCCCTGCCGGCGCTATTCGCGCTCTCGGCGTGGCTGCACCGCTTCTACCCCAGCTTCCCGGCGCCCGACCTCTACGGCATGGACACTGGCATGCCCTTCGCGAGCATGGGCCTGCCGTGGAGCGCGCTGCGAGACACGCACTTCTCGGTGCTGTGGTCGGCGATCGGGGTGATGTGCTTGTTGCCGACGGAGGTAGTGCTGAGCCTGTGGCTGTTCTATGTGCTGTACAAGGTGCAGTTGCTGGGATGGGCGAGCCTGGGGTTGAGCCAGGGCGGGGGCCGCTCGGCGATCAATCCTCGGTCGTTTGCCTCCTACGAAGAGGCGGGAGCCTATATCGCGCTGAGCCTGATCCTGCTGTGGCAGTCACGGCGGTTTGCCCGGCAGGCGTGGCTGGCCCTGGTTGGCCGGGGGCCAGAGGAAGACGCCGGGCCCTATGCGCCGCTGTCGGGCCGGTGGGCCCTGCTGGGGCTTCTCCTCTGCGCGGCCTTCATGTTGTGGTTCGGGGTGCACTGTGGGATGACATGGTGGGCCTTCGTGCTGCTCTTCGTGGTGTTCTTCACGGTGCTGCTCGGATCGAGCCGGTTGGTCAGCGCGGCCGGCGTGCTGTACCCCGACACCGGCCGCTACGGCTTCTCGTTCCTGCTGAACATGCTGGGCTCGACTGCGATGCCTGCCCCCTCGCTCGCGGTTTACACTTACTTCGCCTTCATCTACATGCAGGACCCGATGAACGTGGCCATGCCGCAGATGATGAACAGCTTCAAGCTGGTAGACACCGCGCGGATCAAGGGTCGGCAGTGGACCGGGGCGGCGGTGGTGGCCATTGTGGCCGTGCTCGCCGCGGGCATCGGCGGACTGCTGAACATGCTCTACCACAAGGGTGCCAGCCAGCTCGAGCGGTGGCCCTTCTATAGCTGGGCCGACTGGGCCTTCTCCGACCTGTCCGGCGCCCTCCGCAGCCCGGTGGCGCCGGACAACTACTTGCGGGTGGCCGTCGCGGTGGGTGCGGCGGTGCTGACAGGGCTCGTGCTGCTGCACACCTACACCATCTGGTGGCCAGTGAGCCCCATCGGCTTCGTCATCGCCAGCACCTACACGGAGGACTACATCCTCTGGCACAGCGCGCTGATCGCCTGGCTGCTGACGACGCAGCTCAAGCGCTACGGTGGCCTCAAGCTCTACCGCGCCTTCCGGCCCGCGTTCCTGGGGCTGATCCTGGGGGACATCCTCAGCAGCGCCTTCTTCGGGCTGCTGAACACCGCGCTGGACTACCACAAGATGATGGGAGGGTGAGGCACGGGTGCGGCCCTACCCAGCCGGAGAGTGACGCGATAAACCGTCGGGAGTTCCTCAAGCTGGCAGGAGGTGCCATCATGACTATGTCCGTTGGGGCGCATGCCGGTGTGGGCGCGCCAACCGGCAACAGCCGGTCCATTGGTTGCCCGCCGCTGGACTTCGCCTGGGCGAAGCGGCGGTGGGCCGACCCGCTGACCGGCGTGGAGGTGGTGTGTCTCTCGCCCCCAGAGAAGCTGCACTTTCGCAATCCCTACTTCCGTATCCCTATGTTCACCCGGGATGGGAAGTACTGCGTCCTCTGGGCCTATCCGGAACCACGTCCGGAGGACTCCGCGGTCTGGTCCATCGATCTGCGCACCGGAGCCACCCGGGTCCTCTCCTATGGCAAAGAGAAACGCGTCGGTGGGCTGCTGAGCTGGGCCACCAGCTACCACTCCCATCTGATGCACGTGATCGTCCGGACACCTGACGGCCTGGCGATCGAGCGCGTAGACCTTGATAGCGGCGCGCGTCGCGTGATCGGCCTCTCTCCCTCTCTGCCCTTCATCTACGACGCCACGACCTCGGCCGGTGACCAGTATGTCTACACACCCGTATCCCACAAGGTAGTGCCGGAGGGTGTCGGCGCCAGCGAACGAGTGGCCCTGCTGGGAGCAGAGCCGGGCCGCAACGTGATGCACCGCATAGACCTCACGACGGGGGAGGTAACCGCGCTATTCGAGACCGATCGCTGGTGGATGGGCCATCCGAACCCTAACCCGTGCGATCCTCAGCTGCTGATGTGCTGCCAGGAGGGGTTCAACTGGACGGAACGGTATCCGCGGCCGGCTGACTTCAGCCGCGTCCGCCTGTACCGTCTCGACCGTCGCGAGTGGACCCGCTTCCCTCAGCTCCAGGCTGTGGGGCCGGCCCATGAGATCTGGTCAGCCAATGGCCGGCGCATCTGGACGCATGGGTGGCCCTCGGTCTACCAGTGCATCTCCGTGACGGACGCCACGACCGCGAAGACCACCACGTATATCATGAGGCAAGGCTCGGGCGGCAGTGCGCACATCCATCCTGCCCCTGATGAGAGCTTCGTCGTTGGTGACGGCACGGACTTCGGCAAGAACAACCAGGCGGTCATTGACGAGTTAGTGCGGTCGAAGCAGGTGGACGATCCCTGGGCCTGGAGCGGATATGGCTCGGACTCCCCCGGCGAAGTCATCTGGAAGTACGAACTGCCCCGCGAGAGCTGCTACGCGCCGCGCCCGGAAGGCTGGTCACCACAGGATTTCGCGGAAGCCGTTGAGAGGCATCCGGACCAGGTCGCGCGTGCCCTCCCGCTGTGCCAGTTCCGCAGCATGGCGCGATTGCTGACGAAGCCCATGCGCAACGAAAGCAACGCGCACGTGACACCAGACTCGCGTTGGGCCGTCTTTCAATCGGCCAGTGAAGACGGCCTATACGAGGTGTGGGCGGCGCGGGTGCCGGGCGTCTGACTTACCCCCATGGGTGATACCACGTGTGGATGTTCCTGTCTGTTGGCGTGGGACACCCATCGGGCGGCCCAAGTTGGATCTGGCTCGCACGGTCGGCAGCGCGGCGGCGGGTGTAACCGCAGAAACGGAGTATGGATGTGATGTCGGGGTATCCGGGAGGTCCGGGGAGCCAAGTCTGAATGCCGATTCACAACGGGTGAATGAGATGACAGGGCCGCATGTGATGCACAGCTGTCTGCGCGCAATGACGATGCTGGTTGCCGCCACTGCGGCGCTGGTCTCGTCCGCGCCAGGGCAATCTGACGTCAGTCCGGGAGGAGGCGCCACGATGCCAGTCAAGAAGAAGCTCATTGCCCACGGATGGGAGTTCAACAGCCTGACCCCGCGGGATATGTCGATGTTCGTCGAAGCAATGAAGGACAGTCCGTTTGACGGCATCGTCATGGGCTTCTCGGTGAGAGGTGAAGGCGATGGCGATGTCGCCCAGATCTGGACCGTTGCCAACGGCCGCAGGTGGGGGAAGGAATGGTTCGCGGAGGACGTCAAGGCGCTTCAGCAGGTCAAGTTCGGGAGATTCACCGACAACTTCATCCGGGCTGCCATCGCGCCGTTCCCACTTTCATGGGCGCCCCCCGTATCAAGGATGGCGTGGACGGATGACAGCCGCTGGGAGGCCGTGGCCAACAACCTTGGAGTGCTGGCCTGGGTAGCCAAGCAGGGCGGGCTGAAGGGCCTCTCGCTCGATCCGGAGAACTACGGTGACATTCGGCAGTTCGAGCATCTTCCGTCCGACGGGGACTACGATGAGACCGCCCGACTGGCCCGGGCGCGAGGCGCGCAGGTCATGCACGCGATTGCTCAGGAGTACCCTGACATCACGCTGTGGGTCTGGCTGTTCAGCATCAGGCCTCAGCGCGTCCAGACTCCCACGCCTGGTGAACTCGCCAGGCAGAGCGGCGACCTTTGGATACCCTTCGTCAACGGGATGCTTGACGCGCTTCCGCCGACAGCCAGGCTGGCAGATTCGGACAAGTCCTACAGCTTCCAGGGGAGTGACTTCCTGGATGAGGCGAGCCGGATCCACAACCAGTACCTCGGCCTGGTCGCCCCCGAGAACCGCGAGAAGTACCGCAAGCAGGTTCAGGCGGTGTTCGGCATATACGTTGACGCGTTCGCGAACCCCGAGGGCAGCAAGTACTACCTCCCTCCGCTGAACGGGTCCAGGGCGAACCGACTCCGGCAGGTGATGTCGGACGCGTTTGCAGCGGCCGACGAATACGTCTGGCTCTACGGCGAGCGCGGGTGCTGGCAGCAGTGGAAGACAGAGCATATGAACTACGCCGATGTGCCGCTGTGGGGTGCTATCATTCCCGGCTTCGAGCGGATGATCAGGTTGGCCGCTGAGCCCGAGGTTGAGGGCCGGCGGGAAGTTGGGGCGCTGCGAACGAACGGAGAGCTGGCGAACTTGGCTGCCAACCCCGGGTTCGAGGAGGGTATGGGTGAGGCCAGCTCATCACTCCCAGCGGCGTGGAGCACGTGGCAGCAGGAGGGCGAGCGGTTAGGGGTGTTCTCCCTTGACACAAGCCTAGGCTTTGAGAGCCCGTCTTCAGCCAAGGCGACCGGTGTGCAGAACGGGTGCTTCATACAGGGGGTTCCAGTGACGCCGGGCGCGGTGTACGCGGCGGAGGCGATGGCACTTCCCCAGGGATCCAGCCGATGCCTGCTGGTGGTACGGTGGCAGACACCGGACGGCAGGTGGACGAACGAGGCCGACGACCGGCAGTTCTGCTTCATCGAGCGAGCGGGCGACTGGAGGAAGGCGTTCGGCGTGGTGAGCGTCCCCGAAGGGGCCGGGCGGCTAGAGCTACTGCTCAGCGTGTCGCAGCCGAGCCCGTCGGATAGCTGCTGGTTTGATCGAGTCGGTGTTCACAGGTTGGTTGGCGCTCAGCCCTGATAGCCGGGGCGGGCGCGACCGGCCTACGACCCATGACGATGGGACGAAGCGAGAGCCGTCACTCGGCCTCCGCGGCCCGAAGGCCAGCGGAAAGGGCGGATACAGAGCTCGCCGGATGGGTGACGGCGATGGTAGGGAAGCGCGTGCCCGTGAGACGTTTCATCCAGATCGGCACTGGCGGCTTCGGAGGACTCAGACCGGTTCTGATGCACCACAGACGTCTCAGGAGTCAAGCATGGCTGACCCCCTGGCTTTCGCGGTAGCCATAGACCCTTCCCAGGTGCGCGGTCCCGTCAACCCGTTGCTCTTTGGTCACAACCTGGAGCACACCCGCAGCTGCATCTGGCAAGGACTGAGCGCCCAGCTCCTCCGCAACCGGAAGTTCTGCGGCAAGCCCAGCGCACACGGGGTCGCTCTCGACTGGTATGAGATCCCAGCGCCCCACGCTTACTTCGAACTCAGCCGCCACTCCTATACGGAGCACGTTGACCCCACCGTCCGGCGCCACAACGAGCTGTCCTCCCAGCGCCTCGCTCTGGGCGCGGCCGGAGAGACCGCGGGTATAGGACAGAGCGGCCTTCCTCTGCACGCCGGCTGGAGCTACGAGGGGCGTGTCGTCCTGGACGCGCCCGCGCCGGTCACCCTCCACCTGCGCCTCCTTGCTGACGACGGCGGGCTCCTCGTCGAACAGACCCTCCAGGTCGGCTCGAACCAGTGGCGCACCCACGAGTTCATCTTCACCCCTGCGCGAACCTGTCTGGACGCTCGCCTGGAACTCAGCCTCGAGGAGATGGGCGAGATCTACGTGGGTGCCGCGTCGCTGCTCCCTTCCGACCACTTCCACGGGATGCGCCCCGACGTCGTGGCGCTCCTGCGCGAGATCGGATGCACCCTCCTTCGCTGGCCGGGGGGCAACTTCGCCGGTGACTACCGCTGGCAGGACGGCCTGCTCCCGGTGGATAAGCGCGGCCCCCTCGCCGCCTTCACAGAAATGGAGACCCTCCCACACACCCGCGGCTTCGACGGCCACGAAATCGGAACCGATGAGTTCATCGCCCTATGCCGCGCCATCGGAGCCGAACCCTTCGTCACCGTCAACATCACGTGGGACACCCCCGAGATCGCGGCCGCCTGGGTTGAGTACTGCAATGGCTCTCTCGACACTGAGTGGGGACGAAAGCGGGCCAAACGAGGCCACCCCGTACCCTACGCCGTGAAGCACTGGTCGCTGGGGAATGAACAGGGGTACGGACACATGGAGGGGCCCAACACTCCCGAGACCTACGCGGCCAAGGCTGCTGCCTGCGCCGAAGCCATGCTCCGCGTCGATCCGAGCCTGAACCTGTGCACCTCCGGCCGCTGGAGCGATCCGGCCTGGCTCACCGACGGGATCCGCCTGGTCGCCCCCAGCGTGGACCACCTCTCCCACCACCACTACACCTGGCACCCCCAGGAGGTCCTCGGCGAGGGCGCACTCGCCGAGTTCCGCCGCATCGTCCTCCATCCGGAGGTAGTCTTCGCGGAGATGCGAGAGATCCGCGCCGCCATCGAAGCCGGGGCTGGCGGCAAGCCGATTGGCCTCTCCCTGGACGAATGGAACGTCTGGTACGCCTGGTATCGTCATCCCGGCGTCACCGAGGGCATTCACAACGCCGCCTTGCTCAACCGGCTCTGCCGTGACGCGGAGCAGCTGGGGATCAGCTATGCCTGCTTCTTCGAACCCGTGAACGAAGGCGCCATCCTGGTCGAGCCTTTCGGCGCCTACCTTCCCGCCGGCGGCCAGGTCTTCCCCTTGCTCAAGGCACACCTGGGGAACGCCCTCCTACAGCTGCCTCCTCAGAAGGGTGACGCGGACGTGGACCTCACCGCCTCCTTCCACACCGAGACCGGAATCATAGTCGTCACCCTGGTGAACCGACACCCGACAGAGGAACGTTCCGTCTTCCTCAGCTTCGGTGGGGCCAGCCCGCAGACCCTAGATGGCACCCTCCTCTCCGCACCGGACTTCCTCCCTGGGACCGACTTCACCGCGTCGCCGCTCTCGGTAACTCACAGGGACGACTCGCTTGCGCTGCACCTCCCAAAGCACAGTGTCGCTCTCCTGCGCGGGACACTCCGAGGCAACGAACGCAACGATGGGGGAGCCCCGTGTATGCCCCTGTAAGACTCTCTGTGTCAAGAGCTCCTGATAGGTGACCTTGACCCCAATAATGAGTCCAGCCAAGATGCTAGTTGCTGGGGTGAAGAGCGTCAACGAGGCGTAAGGCCGATGTCAGGGAAGGCGCATATGCTGGAGCAGATCATCCACAAACTGCGGGGATACGGAGGTGGAGTTTGGCAAAGGGGCGACGGTACCCACGGTGTGCAAGAAGCTCGGGGGGACGGAGCAAACGCATTACCGGTGGCGACGCGCCCGCCGGGAGCATACGGCCGGGGATTGTCGCCGTCTGCCAGCAGCCACGTCACCGCGCGCGGCGCTCTGGACGGCTACGTCGTAGGACCGGAATCGAGCTACTACATGGATGGCGAAGGCGTGTCCCGGGTGGCACGGTTGCAGGCGAATCTGCTCTCGGCGGTGCGGGCCGCAGACGAGTATGTGTGGATATGGGGAGAGCGAGGGCGCTGGTGGCCCGACCCGGGCGAGACGGCGGCCTGGAAGAACAAGCCAGTTTGCGCTCCGTGGGATGAAGTCCTCCCCGGCAACGACTTCGCCATCCGAGCCATCACGCAACCGTTCGCTGCGGCCATCCGCAAGAGTGGCGCGCTTGAGCGGGCGAGCGCCCCTAACCTGGCACGCAATGGGGACTTCGCAGCGACTACCGCGCCGGCCGTCTCAACCGGAGAGATCGCTCTTCTCGACGGTGGCGCTCCGGCCGGGTGGGGTTCCCGGCAGGAAGATGACTCGCACGGCGTGTTCGGCTGGGATCGGGCAGTAGGCGCCTCCGCCTCGGGATCTGCCCGCATCTCCGGCGCAAGCGGCGGCTGCTTCATCCAGCACTACCCGGTGAAGCCGGGGGAACGCTTTGTCATCTCGCTGCGATGCCGCGCGCACCAGGTGGGGTGAGCGGTTGTCTTGCCTGTGACGCGGCAGCGCGGTAGTAGCGAACCAGCCGCTCAGGAGGCGGGGATAGGATTACTGGGTGGGGACAGCCATCTTGCCCGAAGGGAATGTGTCTGCGGCGCGAGCGGCGAATCACGGTGCTGGACAGATGAGCGTTCCGCCCATGCATAGAGGACCCCCGTCCGGCATGGGTGATTCCAGGTTAGGGCCTAGTTGCCCGATCATCTGAGAGGAGTACGGTCACCATGAAGCCGTTCTTCCCGGCTGCCATCGCTCTGCTAACCGTCGGGGTGGCGGTCTGCCAGGCTGCCGTGCCGGTCGTTACCGACGGCGCGGCGGCCTGCTGCATATACCGCGAGGCCAATGCCCCCGACTCTGTGAAGACTGCGGCCGCCGACCTGCAAGGATACGTGCAGAAGGTGACGGGGGTCCAGCTCCCCGTCGTGGACGCGCCGATGACGCCAATGATCGCCCTCGGCGCCAACCCCAGTGCCACGAAGGCCGGGGTGACCGCCCAGGGGTTGCCGCTGGAGGGCTTCCGCATCGTCACACGCGAGCAGAACCTGTACATCCTTGGCCCTGACACTCCGGCCGGCCAGACGACGCCACAGGGCGGGACCAGCAACGGTACGCGCAACGGCACGTACGCCTTCATCGAAAGGTTTCTGGGCGTCCGCTGGTTGATGCCTGGCGAGCATGGCGACTACGTGCCTCATCTGGACGCCTTGAGCATTCCCGACGCCGACGTGACGGAGGCGCCGTTCTTCCTGAACCGCCGCGTGCCGTATACCCAGGAAGGCAGGCCGGAAGCGAGGCAGTGGTGGGCGCGGCAGAGGCTGGGCGGGAGTCTCTACCTCGAGCACAGCCACAACTGGCAGTGGCCGACCCTGGACGACTTTCGGGCGCACCCGGAATGGTTCGCAGAGATGGGCAGAGCACGAGTTCCACCATCAGACGAGTACTCCAAGCTCTGCCCGACGAACGAGGGACTGATACAGGCCTTTGCGGCGCGGGCGACCAAGTACTTCGACGAGGACCCCGGCGCCTCGTGTTACTCGCTCTCCCCGTCCGACGGCGGCGGGTGGTGCACCTGCGCTGCCTGCCAGGCGCTCTACGAGAAGGATCCCAACGGTAACCTCTCGGTGACGCCGGCGATCATCAGCTTCTACAACCGCATCGCGCAGATCGTCGGCCAGAAGTACCCCCATAGGCTGCTGGCCGGCTACGTCTATGCCGACTACGTCTACCCGCCCAGTAAGCCCGTCAAGCTGGCGCCGAACGTCCTCCTGGTGTGGGCCCCCAGCTTCGACTATGGGTTCACCCTCTTCCGTCCCGACATCCAGAGGAAGTGGGATGAGCTGGCGCCGCAGTGGCTGAAGGTCACTGACCGCATCTCGTACTACGACCTACCCAACTGCGTCCACAACGAGTTGGGTGCCATGAACCCAACTGGCCTGAAGATCCTCAAGTGGCTCTACCCGCGACTCAGGCGGGCTGGGATGAAGGGCGTGTACGTCTACGGCAACCCGGCCTGGGGCTACGCCGGGCCGATGAACTACCTGCTGGCGAAGCTTGCCTGGAATCCCGACGCCGATGCGGATGCGCTTTTCACCGAGTACCTCGAGAAGTGCTACGCCGAGGGCGCACCGGAGATGAAGCTCTTCTACAGGCTGCTGGATGATGAGACCGAGAAGTACTTCAACGCCAATCACAGTGAGACATATGAGTTGTCCGAGGGGCGGATGAAGGAGGTCTACGCCCGTAGCTTCCCGGAGCTGGAGCGGCTGTACCGGGCGGCCGAGGCCAAGATCCAGGATCCGGAGGCGAAGGCGCGACTGGCGATGCTCGGCGCGAACCTGACCACGCTGCACTGGAGTCTGCGCCAGTTCAAGATGCTCGACCGTCCGGAGCTGTCTACCTTCTACCTGTCGGACAAGGACTTCTTCGCATTCAGCAAGCGCTGGGCCGGGTCCCTGGCGCTGGCCCCTTCGGGGAGAGGGGGGCGGGCAGCTGATACGGGCCAGCATCTGGTCGTCAAGACGCTGCCGGTCCCGAACGCCGGGAAGGTCGAGCCGTACCTGCTGCGGGGCTCACAGCGAATCGTGCTCAGGCCGAACGGCGCCGGGCCGGCCACCGTGATCTTCAGCGACCTGACTGCTCGCGGCACCCTGGTCAGGTATCAGCTCCATGCCCCGGGCGGCGACATGATGGACCAGGGAGTCATCTCCACTGAAGCGCCGCTCGTGATACCGTCCGGGGCCGAGCACGTCCTGCTCAGCATCTCGGCCGGCACCGCCAGCTTCCGCATGCAGGTGACGAACGCCAACTGGGCCCTGTACGGCCGGGTGGAACCGAGGGGGCTGCACACGCTGGGCGAGACGACGCCGGTGTACTTCGAGGTCCCCGAGGGGGTAACGAGCTTCGCGCTCTGGTTGTCGTCAGACGCACCTGAGGAGACCGCCAGGGCCATGCTGTACTCGCCAGACGGCAAGGAGGTCGCGACCTTCCTGACCACGGTAAAGACGACGGACGCACAGCAGATCAGCGTGCCGGCGGGTCAGGCTGGTGTCTGGAAGATCGTCGTCGAGCCAGCCGACACGGGCGCCATCGACGATGTCTACGTGAAGCCCGGGCCGGAGTTGCCGGGGTACTTCTCGATGGTGCCGGAGCAAGCGCTGAGCGTGGTCAAGGCCAGGTAAGACAAGGGAGCGCCGGATGACAGGAGGCGTTAGCAGCGGTAGTCGCACTGGGGAGATGATCACCATCCCTGCCGGGAGCTTCCTGATGGGTAGTGACGGCAGCGATCCGTATGCGCGTCCGGACGAACTCCCCCAGCACTCTGTCCACCTTCCCGCCTACCAGATGGGCAAGTACCAGGTAACGCGCGGAGAGTACCGTGAGTTCATAGAAGCCGGCGGGTACAGGAATCCAAGCTACTGGTCGCCGGATGGTTGGGAATGGAAGGAGAGTGACGCGATCGACCATGCGGGGATGCAGGGCGCGGTGGTTCGCGTCGTGAGACCGAACAGCACGGAGGAACGCAGCGAACCGGAGCATTGGGCAGCCGAGCAAGACTGGGGAACCGGCAGATTCACCCAGACTGACAGACATCCTGTTGTGGGCGTCACCTACTACGAAGCCGAAGCTTACTCTAAGTGGGCCGGCGGAAGACTGCCGACTGAAGCGGAATGGGAGAAGGCTGCGAGATGGACGGGGGCCCGCTCGAACATCTGGCCATGGGGCGACACTTGGGATCCCGAGAGATGCAACAACTTGGATGATCACCGCGCTGCCGGCGGAGGGTACAGGAGACTCCAAAGCTCCCCAGTCGGCAGCTTCCCGGACGGAGGCAGTCCCTACGGCTGTCTGGATATGGTCGGCAACGCCTACGAATGGGTGGCCGACTGGCATCGATCCCATCCCGGCAGCCCCCACCCCTTTGATCGCACCAACGCCTATCGCTTTGTGAAGGGCGGGTGCTGGGATGATGGAGCCAACAGCAATCGCTGCGCTTACCGGGGCTGGTATCTGCCCCCGAGCAGCGGCGGCACCGGCCCGGGCGACTGCGATTACATCGGTTTCCGTGTGGCTCGCTAAGGCTGGTCTCCCCTCGGGGTTTGGGGCCAGACGGGAGACGGCGCGGGGGAACGTGCCGGGCTACGAGGTGACACCGCTCGCCATCTGCGAACCCCTCGCCCTCGCCCGCTGATGGCGAGTGTTTGTCCGCGGCTTGAGCTTCCTCCACCAACGTTGTCAGGTGGAACCGTCTCTACGTTTTCAGGCGTTCCCAGACGAGGGCGCTTGTGCGCGTGTCATGGCGTCTCTGGCAGGGCTCTGGGCGCTGCCGCGGCGAAGGGACCATGCCGCGCGGGACGGATATGCTGACGCCTTCGGGCGGGGACGACTCGTGGGAGGAAAGCGATGGCCGAGAAGAGTAGCATCCGTGTGGCTGTGGTGGGGCTCGGGTTCGGAGCCGAGTTCGTGCCCATCTACCTCCACCACCCCAATGTCGCATCAGTTGTCATCTGCGACCAGGACGCGACGCGCCTCAACGAGACCGGAGATCGCTTCCGGATCTCGCACCGGCTGCGAAGCTTCGAGGAGGTCCTGGCCAGCCCCGACCTCGACGCGGTGCACCTTGTCACCGGCATCCCGCTGCATGCAGAGCAGTCCGTCGCGGTGCTCGAGTCAGGCAAACACTGCGCTTGCACCGTGCCGATGGCGACTAGCATCGAGGGGCTGAGAGCGGTCGTCGCGGCGCAGCGGAAGTCCGGCCGGAACTACATGATGATGGAGACCGCGGTCTACACGCGGCACTATCTGTACGTGAAGGTGATGCTGGAGCGCGGGGACATGGGGGCTATGCAGTTCCTCCGGGGTGCCCACTACCAGGACATGGAGGACTGGCCCCCATACTGGGCCGGCCTTCCGCCGATGCACTACGCCACCCATGCAGTTGCGCCGCTGCTCGCTCTCGCCGGGAGACGAGCCGCCAGCGTCTGCTGCTTTGGCTCCGGGAGAATGCGACCGGCACTGATGCAGCAGTACGGCAATCCATTCCCCATCGAGACGGCGATCCTGCGGCTGGAGGGGACCGATGTCGCGGCCGAGGTGACCCGGTCGCTGTTCCATACCGCGAAGGCGTATCTCGAGTCATTCCACGTGCTCTGTGAACGGGTGAGCTTCGAGTGGGCCATCACCGACGACAGTCTGCCGGTGCTGCACCGCATGGTCAGGGCCCGTCCAGATCAGGGCGGAGCCGTGACGGTGGAGCAGGTCGAGCCGCCTGACCGCGCGGATCTGCTGCCGCCCTCGATCGCGCGCTTCACGAGGCGAACGGTATACGATGAGTCCGACCCCCACCTGTCCTTCCTGCAGGGAGGTGGACACCACGGCTCACATCCCCACCTCGTACATGAGTTCGTGATGAGCATCGTGGAGCAGCGGCAGCCCCGGATCGACGCGATCACCGCGGCGAATTGGACTGCTCCTGGCATCTGTGCACACGAATCGGCGATGAGCGGCGGGAGCCAAGTGCAGGTCCCCTGCTTCGCCGAAGAAGAGAGAGCGTCCGGGCAGTAGAGGCGGCGCGCACGGCGCGCAGTGTCCGGGAGTTCGCCCTGCGGTTGTTGACTGCGATAGGGACACGACCCGGACGGCCCAGGTAGGCTCTGACTCGGACTGTCGGCAGCAGGGCGATAGGCGTGAGCCTGACGAAAGGGACAGTGCTGATGCACACCCCGCCGACGCATCCGGGCCGACGGCCCCGGCCACCCCCCCGACTCCGGCTACCCCGGTCGGCCCCCGGTCACTGTCCGGGGTCCCGTCGCGTGTGGGCACAGCAGCCGCGCCACTGGCGATCACGGGCAGGCCCGCCCGGTCGAACCTGCGCCCCGTCGTCACCCATCCTGCGCGCCTCCTGGCCGATCAGTGTCCGCGGCCGCAGAGGATGCCACCATCGTGGCTGCTACGGCGCTCCTGGGGCGGTCCCACATGCCACGGACACACGCGTCCGGGACCAGGCTCGGCCCGGATCGCTCTGTGCGCCCCACATCATGCGCTGGCGCTGCTACGGAAGCTGGTCCGGCGACCTGTGGCGATTCCCATCCGATCTGAGAGGAATCGCAAAGCCCTATTGACGTAGGCCGGTTGGCGGCATAGCATGTGCAGGGGAGTTGCTCAGGACTGCGCGAGGGGCGGGAGGTGGTCGGCCTTCTCGCTGCGGGCGACAAGGGAAGAGCGGGGAAGGCTGGTCCAGGACCAGCCCAGTCTTCTTCGGGGCCGCCAGGGCGAACCGCGTCCTCCAGCCTATCCCCAGAGGGAGGTAACCGTGATGCGGCGCAGGACCATCGTGTTGGGCTGTGTCATCCTTATCGTCGCTGTTGCTGTCGGCTGGGGGTCGGCCGGTGCGGCCGGCAGGGCTAGGGTCGTCAGGCCATCCCCGGCCCTGCGTGGAGCGCCTCGGGCTGCTTTGCCCTTCAACCTGGTTGCCATGGCCGGGCAGGCCCAGTGGCTGAACGACCGGGGCGAGAGCCTCCCGTTCCCCGGGCCCGAGTCGGACTCCCGGGGATTCGCTCGCGTGATCACCACCCGCCTAGTGGGCATCCCGCGGACTTACGAGAACGCCCTGGAAACCCATCCGAGGTGGGCAGCGAATGGGGCGATCGAAGGTCGCTATCACCTGACCATCCCTGCAGGTGCAGTGTTCGACGCGACAGTCGGGTTCAGAGAGGGAGCCGCCGGCACCGACGGGGTGACCTTCGAAGTATGGTGGGCGCATGCCGGCCAGGCTCAGTTGCTCGACCAGATGAGCGTGGGCTATGGAAGGCCGGGGCACATGACCACAGACCTGGGCGGTATCGCAGGCCAGGAAGGCGACCTCATCCTGCGTGTAGTCGCCGGCCCCTCCAGCGAGCGCGACTGGGCCATCTGGCTGAACCCCGCAGTCGAGCAGAAGAGGGAGCGCCCTGCGGGACAAGCCACAGAGACAACCGATCAGGATCAGGACGGGATCCCGGATGCCAAGGAACGGGAGATCCTGGACAAGTACCGGCCCGTACTGCTATACGCGAAGGGGGAGGACTACAGGCCCTGCGACGCGGTCTGGTACGTGCGGCACTCCTCTCTCAAGGCGGTGGCCGATGAGGGCTCCGACAGCGTCATCTCGGGTGATGACCTTAGGGCCGATCCCTCCCGGGTGCTTACGGCCAACAAGACCGGCGGCGACTGGGGGTCCTCCGACATCACCAAGAATGCCAGGCGGACAAGGTACTGCCTCAACCCGGGCAACGAGTATCGCGATGGATACGAACCGGGTGACGGCTATGACTGGCCAGGTATCCTTCGCACAGGCCATGTTGGCGTCTACGGGCATGTCGTGCCCTGGCGCAACTACTACGAGGTCTCCTACTGGCTCTTCTACGGCTACAATGACAGCGAGGCCTGGGAGGATATCGCCGACCACGAGGGCGACTGGGAGTCCGTTCACCTCCTGATTGACCCTGCGACCGGCTGGCTGGTGAAGACGTTCCACTGTGCCCATGGCAGCGAGATGTCCTTCGACTTCTCGGTCCAGGGCATCAGCCGAGCCATGCAGAGCACGCTCGTTGGCGACGTCGTCGAGTTCCGCGGGCCCAACTACGATGTCTCTGACTTCAACATGCGCACCAACACGGACCGCGCCTGTAACAACCTGGTTCGCTTCTACCCCGACCCTGACACCGGCGAGCAAACTCATATCATGGTCTACGTCGAGAGGAACACCCACGGTTCCTGGCCGAGCGAGCACTGGACCTACAAGGTCAACGTGGCCGGTCGAGACTATGGAGCGCCCCCTCACCCCGGCAATGCCAACATGTACCTGAGCAAGGGTGTACCGAATCTCGGCGAGGTGGAGCATCCGCTTCCTGACGAGGCCAGGGTCATCCTGCGCTACAACGGGCGCTGGGGAGCCTACCGAGGCCACGCTGCCGACACCGCCGGAACCGATACGCCTCCCGGGCCTCAGCTCCACTGGCAGTGGGTGTGGCC
>Ga0315281_10003086_pt1 | contig 24520 bp, 27 predicted proteins | sample YL17G07_0_MG_FD_204540 | JGI IMG/M metagenome (GOLD analysis project Ga0315281, IMG submission 204540) | Sediment microbial communities from Yellowstone Lake, YNP, Wyoming, USA - YL17G07_0 | ecosystem: Environmental > Aquatic > Freshwater > Lake > Sediment | place: USA: Wyoming | collected... | reverse complement strand
TGCAGTAAACGATTCAAAAAAATTTAGAGACTTTTTTATAAAATATCAGGACAGAATTTTGTTTGGAACTGACATCGTTTTGGATGAACGCTGGAAAGTTGATTTGGTGATAAAAGAATGGTTTAGATGTGATTCAGCGTTGCTGGAGAAACAAAGCTTTTCTTGCTATAGGGAAGGATCTAGAGTGCTTGAAGGCATGAATTTGCCAAGAGAAATATTGGAAAAAATTTATTTAAAAAATGCAGAAAAATTTTTGCACATAGCTATTTAAACGATTAGCTATGCTTGTATGGGAAATTTTCTATTTTGCTTCCATCAATTATTTCTGTTTATTGATTAACAATTAATAATGAGCGAAGGGCAGGATGGGAAGAAACAGTCTAGAAGAGGATTTATAAAATTGGGGGGTTATGCTCTCGGTTTAATTGGGACCGGCATAGCCATGTATTATTTAGGATCTTCTAGAGTAGAGCCGCCTGGGGAAATTGAAACAACAGTCACAGCTACAGCTACTCTGACTGAAAAAGCTAGAAGATTTGAATTTAAAAAATTGGGCCCTGTGCTGAGAGAAGCTGCAATAGGGCTGGATGAAGCTAACTGCTTTTGTGAGCAATTGGATTGCGTAGAGTTCCCTCAAATAATCGGAAGCTATGAACTTTTTGAGGATAAATTTAAAGCCACTAAACTAGCAGAGCAAGTTTTAGATTCGTTTGATGTTTTTGTTGGCAACATTAATGGTGGAATATTAAAAATAGAGCCAGTCCAACCCACGATTGAATCCGTCCAAAAATCTGTTGAAGAGCTGGCAAAGAGTGGCCTTCCCGATGAAAGTTTGCTCTTTGTCGATAAGTATGATTTTGGTGGGAAGGGAACTTTGCTTTTCGATGGAAAGGTTTTAGCTGAATCTTTGTTAGGAAGAGATGATTTTGAAAAAACTCAAGATGCGCTTGAAGCGACCGATGGTGTTGTGAAGTATGCGACGAAGGCATTGCTTCCGAAAATGGTTTCTGATTTGGAGGGGTTGAAGGAGCAAGCAGGAATTTTCTTGAAAAATAGAGCGAATTACAGCGGGAAAGGATTGTGGGACATTCCTGGCTGGGACGGCTTTTGGGGTCGCCTGAGAGCTTTGTCATACAGGTCAACAGTTGAAGAAGAGGCATGCCAAATCTGTCCAACTGAGCTTTGTTATTGCTCTTCGGAACTTTCTGATTGCGCGCAACTTTCAAACTTAATTATTCCTAGTGAAGCGAGCATAGAATATTTTAGTGAAAAGGTTGATTTACCGTCTGATGTTCCTAAAGAATTGAGAAGAATCGTTTTGGGGAAAGCGGCTGTTCGCTTGAATGAAATTGCCGGTAAGATTAAAGAAAAAGATAAATTTGTCGAAAGCATAGGGCAAATGCTGAAAGGAGATCCAACTAAAGCTGTTGATCTTGCTTATGTTTTAGGTTGCATTGATGCTAAAAATGAAAATGCAGAAAAAATAAAAGAAACGATAGCAAGTGATTTGCAGGATTTGTTTGGCAGGGGAAGATATCATTCGGCCGATCAGTTCATTAGGGTAGCAAGTCCAACTCTGTGGCCGTTTCATGTCACTAACATCAATGAAAGGATTCATCCTTCTACAAAATTGGTAACACCCGATTTGTCTCTCCCTCAAATGGAAATCATGAAAAAGGCAACTGATTTGGTGAATGGAAACTTTGAATATTCGGTTAGTGTGCCAACTGCGGTGGAATCTTTTGAAATGGCTGAGAAATATGGGAAAGGCGGCAAACCGGTTGGTGATGGAACCTTCAGAGCAGGTGTCCTATATTACGTGGGTTCAAAGGCTGGGGTAGAATGTTATGTTGCCAAATTCTATGGACCCAAGCATCCTATTTTAATTTTGGAAGCAGTTCTCGATGGAAAGAGTTATGCTTTTGGCTCCAAAGTGAATGGTTTGGGCTTTGATGAGTTTCTTGGAAAATCCGGAAAAGAGCTATACGACACTAGGCAAGAATTGGGCAGACTTCCAAGGCAGCATTTTGATTTGAATTTGGCGGGAATGAAAGCTGTGAAGCAGTACAATGTTTAAAGCTTAAATAACATTTTCTATCGAATGATAAAAAATTTCCTAATTTAATCTCATATCACTCTCTAGTACTCAGGAAACACTTTTGAAGAATAAAAGCGATATTTTCATAGTCCAGAGTGGTAAAAATTACAGGAATAAAAAAGGCTTACATAACCTCAGGAATACTTTTAGTTACTTTAGTAATTTTTTTCTCCATGATTTTCTTTTATAATTCTGCTTTGGTAATTTCATCTGGGCCTGGGGAAGGTGGGGAAGGCGGAGGCGAAGGAGGAGAAGGTCGAACCACAACCACTCATCCAACCACAACAACTTGTCCAACCACAACCACAATCCCAACCACAACCACTCATCCAACAACCACAACTTGTCCAACTACAACAACTTCAACCACAGAAACTACAACAACCACAATCCCAACAACTACTACATCATCGACAACTTCAACCACAGAAACTACAACAACCACAATCCCAACAACTACTACATCATCGACAACTTCAACCACAGAAACTACAACAACTACTATCCCAGAGACAACAACCACTTCAACGACTGAAACAACTACAACTTCAACCACAGAAACAACTACAACAACAATTCCTGAAACAACTACAACCACAATCCCAACCACAACAACAACCCTGACTTGCTCGATTGATTGCAGCAGTTTGAACGGATGGGTCGACACTGGTCCATTCGCATGCAACGGCGACTGCCAGAGATGCAAGCCTCAGGAATTCAGACAATACAGTTGTGTTGGAACCGAGTGCGTTCCTCAAGTGACTGACGCGGGAAACTTCTGCGAGCAGGCTCCAGTTGGAAAGCATTGTTCTGATGGAACTTTCACTTCGATTGGCTTTTGCGGCTCTTCCGAAGCAACCTGCCAGGGGACATGCGGATATGGAATAGAAAGATTTGAATGTGGAAATTCTGGAGTATGTGACCAGACAGATTATTCTGATGTTTATTATTGCCCTGAGAACACTGCTTGCTTGGATGGTGAATGTAAATCGGACTCGGTTTGCTCGGTTTCAGGATATGCCTGCACCAACTTCTGCACTGCGAGCCAGAAGCAGTACAGGTGCGACGGCCTGAACGGATGCACGAAATTCTGGAGGGATGTCAGCGCTGTGAACTGCAGCCCTTTCAGCTGCGCTTCAGGAGTCTGCACGAACCAGTGCTCGGAGATGTGCGGAGCTCAGTGCGAGACAAATTCGGACTGCAATAATTTCTGTTTCGCTAGTGTGAGATATTTCGGCGGAAACTGCGGGAATGATTGCAGCTGCTCTTTCACGAGCGAGAACTGTGACAGTTTTGACGGATGGTATTCCACGAATGTGACTCAGTGGGTTAGATGCACTGAATGTAAGGAATGCGAGCAGGTCCAGCAGGTTTATCGAAATTATTATTGTTCGCCTGAGGCTTGTCAATTTTCTATAAGCACTGAGAGATGGACTGACACTGGTAATGTGAGGGATCTTCCAGACTGTCCAACCACCACGACAACTTCTTCAACAACATCAAGTACAACCACTTCAACCACTATTCCAACTACAACAACTTCAACTACAATTCCAACCACGACAACCTCGACAACTGAAACAACTACTACAACTATTCCAACAACCACAACAACCACGACCACTTCAACTACAACTTCCACAACAATTCCTACAACTACAACAACTCTGACTTGCTCGATCAACTGCAATACTTTAGACAACTGGTACGACACTGGTTCGTTTGCCTGCAGCGGAGATTGTGAGAGATGCAAGCCGCAGGAATACAGGGACTATAGCTGTGTCGGAACTGAATGCGTGGCTGCTGTGACCGATACGAGAAACTTCTGCGAACAATCTCCTGCCGGAAAGCACTGCTCGGATAATGTTTTCACTTCTTCGGGTTACTGTGATTCTTCCGAGGCAACATGCGAAGGAAGCTGCGGGTATGGGATAAATAGATTCGAATGCGGGGTTTCTGGCAGCTGTGATCAATTAGATTATTCTGATGTTTATTATTGTGCTCAAGGCACGACTTGCTTAGCCGGCAGCTGCACATCGGATTCGGCATGTTCGACCTCTGCTGCAGTTTGCGTTGATGAGTGTACAACAAAGCAGAAGCAGTACAGGTGCGACGGGTTGAATGGATGCACGGATTTCTGGAGAGACATTAATGCCGTTGACTGCGGTCCTTATTCCTGTTCATCTGGAAGTTGTACAAGTGTTTGCTCAAAATCTTGCGGTGCAACATGCGAGTCTGACACTGATTGCCAGAATTATTGTGTTGATGATACAAGGCATTTCAATGGAAACTGCGATTCAACTTGCTCTTGCAATTTTGATTCAAGCGAGAATTGTAATTATTACGACGGATGGTACAACACTACCGTGACGAGATTGAACCAGTGCGCTGAATGCAAGATGTGCGAACAGATACAGCAGGTCTACAGAGATTATTTCTGCTCGCCTGAATCATGCCAGTTCAATGCGAACGGAAGCAGGTGGGTTGACACTGGAGTCGTGAACGAGATTCCTGATTGCCCAACTACAACTACTTCAACCACGACTAGTACGACAACCAGTTCAACGACAACCTCGACAACTGAAACTACTACTACAACAGTTCCAACCACGACAACAACTGCAGAAATTCCAACTACTACCACTCTTCCTCCATGCAGCGAAGTGACTTTGGATTTGTCTGACAAAATATGTCCGAGGACTGGGGTAACTCTCACAGCCCATGCTGCGAATGCTGAGAGGGATGTCGTTTATTTCAAGACCGGAAGCTGTGACGGAGCAACGATAGGAGTTTGTATGATCAACAATGGAGTCTGCAGCAAGCAGCTCGGCTTCACTTCTCTTGGATCAGTGAATGTTTTTGCATGTGTTGACAAGAATTTTGATGCTGATTTCAATGATGCGTGTGAGCAGGACAATGCTACTGTGAATGTCGACTGCAACAACTGTTTGATACAGAGCGACTGCGTCAATGCTAATGTTTGCGGATGGTGTCGTGAGTGTGCGGGCGTCTGCAATCATGACGTCAATCAATATCACAAGGACATTTGCCTGAATTCTGGAGAGGCATGCACGCATGCGTGCGAGTCTGGCTTCTGCGGAGTGACGGCCTGTCAGCCTGGAAATTGGGGGAATAAGACTGAGGTCTACAACTGCTGGCTTTGTGCCTATCCTTCATTCGTCTGTCCTTCTGGATTCAGTTCTTGTGAACTGTACAGGATGAGCGAGGGATATGCTGTGATCAATCCTGTTCTAGTTGCGACGTGCCTGCCTGGCCAAACCTGCAGCTACGTGGCTAGCGGATACTTCAATCACGTCGGTTACGGAATAGTTTAATTCTAATGTCTAATTTTATTTTTTGGTATAACTATTTGTGTTTGATTTTTATCAAAAATTCATCCAAGGACTTGGCCTGAATCAGAGCTATGTCTCCCTTCTTGATCACAGAAGAAAGCTCTTTCGGGAACCTGACATAGGGGCCTTCTTTTAATTCGCCGACTTTAACTTCAATCCCTATTTTCTTTAATTTGTTTACTATCAAAGCCTTCTCGGCATCTAAAGGGTGCAAAGCTTCTTCCTTGCATTTAGGACAACGCCAAGCTCGAATGCTAATTCCGCTGAGCAAAACCTTTGTTCTGTTCATCATCTTCCCACAATTTGGACATTTAGGTTGTCCTTCCCAAAGATCTCTTTTCATATTTTTAACCTCTCAGGCTTGAAAGTTTCTATTGAAGCATGAATTAGCCACCAAACGTTCTCTACATAACCATCTGAATAAACGAATTCACCTTCTTTTATCACAATTCTGATTACTTTGTTATTTCTCCTTAAACACCTTTCAACAGTTCCTCTCTTTCTTTTAGCTGCCGGGCAATCGTAACCATACTCCAAAACAGTTAAAACATTCAAAATGTCTAGACCCAAATCTTCCATTTCCCTGTGCGCTCTCTTTATTAAATCTATTCTCTTCCCTTGCCATTCTGGAAATATCATTTTCTTTGCCTTTCATACATTAGGTATATACCAAAGGTATATATTTAAATCTTGCGGTTGATTACAGAACTAGATTGCAAAAGCAAAACTTATTTAGTTTTAGAACCACTCCTGGTGGTGAAAATTGAAGAAATGTATTTATCATATTTATGTAGAAAACACCAAACTTCTCATAGAGGTTGTTGACATGTCGACATTCGAGAGGCCGCAAAGGCCGCAAAGAAAAATGAGACGGATGAGATCCAGGAATTGGTAAGTCAATCTGTATCATTTCCGAATTTATATTTCTCGAACATCTATTGTAAATCATGGAAAGGTTCTGCCAAGTTTTGATCAATTGCCCGTCGAGAGAAGAGTCTGAAAGAATTCTGGATTCTCTTCTTGAAAAGAGGATTGTGGCAGGCGGCCTCATCACGCATGGCCCGTCGAGATACCATTGGAAAGGGAAGATAGAAGAGAAGGAATACTTCACCATCTCTACATTTTCTTTGCTCGAAATAAACAAAAGATAATTTCCGAGGTGAGGAAGCTGAATTCGGACGAGACGCCTGTGATAGTTTTTATAGAAATTGACGGGAATGAGGATTTCTTGAAGTGGATCGAGAACGAAGTAAGGGAATGAAGATTAAATCTTTCTGCTAAACTTTTTTCCGATGAAAATATAAATAGTTTCAAACCAAACATTAATAGGGTTTTCCTGACACGAGAATTATCATTAAGTGGGGCAACTCAAGTGAGTGAAGGAGTAACGTCTTATTCTCCGAACATCAATGTCTACGAACTCATGGAAATCCCAAAATTCGAAGAGAGGGTTTCTGGCTTTATGATGGTGGGCAGGGACGGGATAACCTTGCCGGGTGTTCGTAGGGATGCCGTGAGAAGTATAGCATACGTGGAGGCCGGCATCATTGTAAAATCTTTTCTTAGGAAACGCGTTGGACCTAAAAAAATCCGGACAGGGAACAAGGCGGACTTCACCAACTATGCTGGTCTGCTGTATACGCCAAACGTGGCCATGATTTCCCTGCTGAGGGCCGGAAGGATCATGTACGAAGGGCTGGATAAAAAATTCCGCGAGCTCGGGATAACTCCATATGAAGGTTACATAACTGCAAAAAGGGTTGAGACCAATGATGCCGTAAGGGATGGCTTCAAGGCAAGGATCGTTGATAGCGATTATGTCAGGATTCCGAGCTTGAAAGAGATGCCCGGCATGGACCTTGTGACAGTGGACCCCATGCTGGCGACAGGATCGACTGACGGATGCGCAATCGGCCTATACGAAGGGAGGATTAAGAAAGGACTTCCCAGGAAATTATATTTCGCGCACATGTTGGCCACCAAGATAGGAGTCGAACATGTGATTGAAAGATTGAGGAAATCTCCTTTGAGAAATGTCGAGACCGATATAATCGTTGGGCAGATAGACAGGGGAGGAATAAAAGGGACTGGATTGGACAGGCACAATTATATTTGTCCTGGAGTGGGTGACATGGGAGACATGCTGGCTTCCTCGGACGTGATGCATGCAAGGGAATTTGGGATGACGCTTGAACGTTTCAAGCGAAAATATCCGGCGGGAGTGAGAAGGGGCCTGGAATCTGTGATTCCTTTGTTGAAATGGTGAAAGCTTCTTGGGAAAATCAAAACAATAAATACTTGGAAGTTCTAATTATAATTTTAGAGAAAAATGGCAGTTAACGTAAACGATGGGGTAGAAAGAAAACTTTTGGACTACCTTGGGAGAAGGGCGGCCATCGGCTCGTCGCCTAGCTGCAACGAAGTTACATCCCATCTCAAACTGTTTGACAATGTGAATCCTGATGCGACTACCAGAGCACTGGAAGGTCTGGTTTACAGGGGACTTGTCAGGCAAGATGGGGATGCGTACAGCATGGTGCCTTGAGCTGATCCGCAAGTCCGGAAGATTTTAAGAATCATCTATCGACATCTTGCTTGTGCCATGAAAGCCGTTCGCATGGCTTTCAGCGGCCTTTGTTGCTGGGATGTCTTGCCTTGTGCGTGGGTTCAAATCCCACCTCCCGCACAAGCTTAATATTTGTGGGATTTCTAAAGAATAATATGGAAAAATCATATTTAATGGATATAATAAAAAAGAGAAGAAGTATAAGAAAGTTTCTTGATAAAAATATATCTAATGAATTAATCAAAAAACTAATTGATGGTGCGAGATATGCTCCATCTTCTCATAATACACAACCTTGGGAATTTATTGTAGTGAGAGACAAAGAAAAAATCAAACATTTATCTAAGACACATCAGTGGAGTGAATTTTTGGCTAATGCCCCAGTAGTTATTGTTGTATGCGTTGATAGTGAGAAATGTGAGATGTATCCTGGAAATATGTTTAGTGTTTGTGCAGCAGTAGAAAATATGCTCTTAACTGCTACGTCATTAGACTTGGCAACATGTTGGGTATATGTGCATGATCCTAAAGATAAGAAAAATGAAAATCATATCCGAAAAATATTAGATATACCTGAACATATATTTGTGCTTTGCATGATTGCTGTAGGTTATGCATCTGAAGTTCCGAGAATAAAGAAAGTTAGAAACTTGAATGAGATGATACATTATGAAAAATTCTAAGGACGAGGTTAGAAGCAGAAACCTGGGTTTCTCCGCAATGGGTTCAAATCCCATCTCCCGCATATCTATGAAATAGAAAATTCTGAAGAAATAAATGTTTCAATTTCACTCTATATTTATGGTAAAACAAAATGCAATCGAAGTAACAGATGAATGCACCCATGACATTATAGGATTAGATAGTGAAGGAATAGAGAGAATAGAAATTTATGGATTAAATGACGGTAGAGTAATAGCTGAAGACTCCCATGTTTTCTATTTTTTTCAAAATAATCGCTTAATGGAACAAAAGGAAGTAGAACATTATCTTAGAAAATTAGCAAATTATAGGCCCATAGATTTTTTTTATGTTTTTGCTGGAGATGGATTGTACAGATTTTATAATTTCAATGCCATAAATCTTGGCGCTGTCTTCAATGAAAGAATCGGACTTTGCCCCTTGCAGAATAATGACAATACGGGCAGATGGATTTTTCTTGGCAGTCAAGCAAGTGAAAGAGAGCAAATAGAGGATTGGTATTCGCTTGAGGAAAAAGATTTTCAGCCAGACATTTCAAGGGAAAAAACAATCACATCTGCTAGAAAAGAAATAGAAGATGCCCAGGGACGATTGAAAGAAAGTCAGGAACTTCTGTCTTTGATGGAAAGTATAAAGATTTGAGCATTTTGATTTCCATCCCGAACAAAGAAGATAAAGAGCAGCCATGGGATTGACTGTAAAACAATTTAACCGAAAAAGGAGTAATTCATTTTCTAGGACTTTTTTGAGCGACAAAAATTCCCTGATGGCCATTTATAAGAATAAACCCCTTTTTAGCGATTTCTTGCTCGGCAAAAGCTCTAAGCTTGGAAATCTTTTCCGAGTCAACTGATTCTTCCATGGATAAAATATAATCAATAAGGTGTTTGGCGTTCGTGACTTTCAGCCCATTCTTGTATCTGTATGAATGAATTTTCTCAAACCATTCGTCCAGTTGCTTCTTTCCATTTTCCAATGTGAAGCTGCCGCCACTAAAAATCGTGTTGGGTGCAAGACCGAATTTATTTTCAAGCGCCTTTAACTCTTTCATGTGGTTTTTGCTGACCGTTGTAGCATACAGATATCCGTTAGGTTTCAGGACCCTCCTGATTTCTGAAAGGGCCTTCTTTCTGTCTGGCACATGGTACAGCATGTGATTGGCAATGACACCATCAAAGCACTGATCCGGATAGGGGATGGATTGCGCATCTATGACAGAAAAATTTAAGGTGTGGCTTGACCCCGACAGGTTCTTTTTTGCATCCTCAACCATGCCTTCCGAGAAATCTGACAGGACGATGTCCCAATCTTTCGGTATCCTGTCGCTGTTCTCTGACCACAGGTTCCCTTGCCCACAGCCCAGCTCTAAGATTTTCGCAGATCTCGGCAAGTCAAAATGGTCGAAAACCCATCTTTGCCATTTGTATTTCCTGGTGCCGTAGAGTCGATGCAATACTATTCGGGCATCCAAGTTTTTCTCATTCCCATATTGGACTTTGAACTTGTTCTCCATGATATAATCTAGTCTTTCCCTAACTTTTAGCTGTATGCCGTCTTTTTCAAGGAAATATGGATTTTTTTACCAGAAAAATCTTTTTATCCTATCTCCCTTTTCTGCTAGTTTGTAATTTACTTGAGAATCTATCGCTATTCTCTCTCCTTATGTATTCTGTCCCAATCCTTCATCGTTATTTTGCCTTTCATTTTTGCAAGAGTTTCAAAAAACATTTCTTCACCACTAATTTTTTGTTTTTTTAATCATCCTAAGGAATTTTGGGTTGTCGTTGGCTATCCAGCTTATCCCTTTTGGCCCTACTAAGATCGAGCATTTGCTTTCCAGATAAGAAAGTATCATTCTTAAAGATTGATCCATGATTTTTTTAGGTAAAGCCCTTTTCAGGCCTTCTATAGATGTCGGCCCTTCTTGCTTTCTCAGGGCATCCTCAACCATGAGAACAGTGCTTAATGTGGGGGAATGAATGATTCTGGTCAAATTTAGATGTATTTTTATATTTTTTTCTTGGTTCACTTGTTGCATATATATCTGTATACATATAGATATATATCGTATATAAAGTTAACGTTTCTTTATTATGTGACTCGATTAAAAGACAGGTTTTTTTCATCAATAGATCAATTCTTTTTATTTTTTCATACCTGATGATGATTAGGCAGGAATTTCCACCGAAACCTTTATAAACCATTGGCTCAATAATGATACATATGGTTCAAAGGGGGTACAATTTGGAATTGGAGATAATTTTACTTTTGCTTAAAGGTGAGAGGCATTTGAGAGATATAGCTAAACAGTTGAACGAGTCACACTCCACGGTTTCGAGAAAATTGAACAAATTAACAATAGAAAATATTTTGGATTATAGAATAGAAGGTAAAAATAAAGTTTTCTTCATAAAAAAGAATTTACAAACAAAAAACTATGTTTTCAGTGCAGAGGGGTACAAACTGATCAAATTGCTGAAAGAATATCCCGAATTGAACATAATAATGGAAGATGTTTTGAAAAAAACTGGTGAAAAATTAATAATTGTTTTTGGAAGCTATGCCAAGTTCATAGCAAAAAAGAGCAGTGACATAGACATATATGTGGAAACAAGAAGCAGGAAAGTAAAAGAAGAGTTGGAATCGATTCATTCAATAATTAAAGTGAAAATAGGTGATTTTGACTTGGATTCAAACCTTATAAAGGAAGTAATTAAGAACCATGTGATATTTAGAGGCGTGGAGGAATTCTATGAAAAAATTAAGTTTTTTGAATAAACTCAAGAAGGAAGGAAAACTAGAATTGGTAGAGCCCTCCGAAGAGATCTGTAATTCATACTTGGAAAAAGCAGGCAACTGTTTGAAATCTGCCAGAATACTGTTGCAAAATGGTTTATATGAAAATTCCATTTCAATGTCTTATTATGCTATGTATAATTCTCTCGCAGCCCTGCTTTTCAAAACAGGGGTAAAATGCGAGAATCATGCCGGTTCTATACTTTTATTAAAAAAGTTGTTTGAAAGAATTGATTTGTTCAAGATAATATCTTTTGCTAAAGAGGAGAGGATAGACAAGCAGTACCATGTAACTTCTAAACGGAATTTTACACTTACAAAAGAATCTGCCCAGGATATGCTTGCAAAGGCAGAGAATTTTTTGGTTCATGTGAAATTAATAATTAAAAATTTGAGGATGGAAGAAATCGGAAAAATTAGAGAAAAGTTTAGAGTTATTTTATAGGGGAACTCATTGTAATAAAACAGTAAATTAATTAGAAATTACTTTTATAGATTTATTCTCTTTATTCTACCTCTTTATATTTTCATACCTGATAGGAAATGTTCTTTTTTCTTTAATTTTTATAAAGAAATATCATGAGGTTTGAGTAATTTAAATAGATTCCTGCAATTATCAATTATTTTATTTTCCTAAGAATAGGTCTAATCTCTTTCAAGAATTCATCAATGCTTATAGATACCTTAGGCTCTCTTATTCTTACAGTACGCCCATTCAATTTAGCATTTCTAATTGTAACACCTTTCATAATTAATTTATAGGGATATAAGATATTTATATAAGTTTTCAAAGGGTTTCGTGAAGAAATGACATCAATGAGAATTTATTTGGATGCAAATATTTTATACGGTTTCTTTAAAAGTTTAATAAAAAGCTGGCAAGAAAGTCAAAGGCACATGTTACCTGATGTAATTAAATTTTTTGTAAATCACTCGCAATTAATTATTTATACATCTGTTTTAACAAAAAGTGAAATATTTCGCATATTAAAGCTTGAATACAATATTTCTGAAAAAGATTTAGAACGAATGTGGGCATCTCTGGAAAAACTTTTGAAAATGAACTTGATAGAGGAAATTGTTATTGACGATCAATTAGTTGAATTTACCCAAAGAAACAGATTTAGAAGTAAAATAAATAACATCATTCATCTTTGGTTATGTTATAAATTGTCGTTGGTTTTTGTAAGTGGCGATGAAAAAATATGTGAGGATGGTAAGAAAGTTTATTCAGATATAATGAGCTATTCTGAATTAAGAAAACGAATTAAATGAAAATCATCTGTGATTCTTCTTTAATCAGTGAAGAAAACAAAATGTTGGAATTGATGACTACATTTTTAGGTCTTTCTTGATTTTCTTCCATGCCGTTGCCTTGATTCTTTTAGACAGAACTTCTGTGCCGTTTTTCGATAACTTGCTTGTCCTTGCCATGATATCCAAGAGTGCGAAAGTTTTGACTGTAGTTTTGAACTTGTCTAAATCCACTCCTCTTTCCTTTGCCTTTTCCAGAAGTTCTCTTGGTATGGAGATTTCTATCGCTTCTTTCATAAATCTCTATTTGAATTTTTGGAATATATACCTATTTGTAGATTTGGAACCACTCTTGGTGGTGGCGAAGCAAGATTTTCTTCAATATATCAATTCTCTTGATTTTCCCAATTAATGCCTAATTTTATTTAATGTGATTTTCTTAGCATTGTACTCAAAAGTGATATTGAATTCTTTGAACAATGGTTCATGACCCAAAATGAATTGCTCTGCATCTTTACTTCCTTCAACCGGAATAAAAACTTTTGTTTGAGGCAGATTAATTCCAGCAATGCCCAGATTTATGTAGTCAGTAACCACTTTCAGCAGCCCACCGCCCATTCCAGCTATATCGACTTGCTTTCCGCTCAATTCAGTGCAGAGTGCATTTGCGATTTCTCGCGGCAGTATGCTTACATCTGATCCAGAATCTATGATCGCCCAAGTTTCAATCCTATTTCCCTTATAGCTTATAGTTACTGGGATCTTTGGTCTGTAAACAAAACCATCTTTAACTTTTTCTAGAACATATGGGAAAGAGGGCATTTGACCAGCTTGCGCTTAAAGTCATGAACGTCTTTTTTGGAACTTTTGCTACAAATGGTGTCTTTGTTCCGTGCTCTTTTCTTACTTTGCCGAGCAGCTCCTTCAGGCTGTCACCGCTTGCAACTATTTTTTTATCTATTATGACTACCCATTTGTCCTCGTATTTTTCCAAATTTTCTTTTAGGTAGGTCTGATAGTTTTCGTTCATTGCTATGTCATGGAGATCTCTATCCTCTTTCATAAATCTCTATTTAGATTTTTGGAATATATACCTATTTGTAGATTTGGAACTACCATCAGTGGTGTTAAAGTAGTGAATTTATAAGAAATTGCTTTCATAGACTTATTCTCTTGATTTTACCTCTTTATTTTTCATACCTGATAGAAAATTTCATGTCGGATAGAAAATTCTATCTATTTCTTGCTAATACTATGTTGCAGTGGCAGTATCTCGTTATAAATACTTTTTTTTCCAATGTCATTTTCAGTGATAAGATGAAAACCCGAAACATAATCTTATCCGGAGTATTTGCTTTAGCTCTAGTAATGCTATTCACTCAAGTCCGTGCATCAACAATCGGACAAGAGGCCGCTCCAGGTAATATCGCACCAAGAATCTACATGATAGATTCTTCGTACGATATCTGTGGAGACGCTAAGTACGATGGAAGCAGACCTGACGGATTTAATCTTCAGGATGCAGGATGTTTAAACCTGCCTGGTGATTACCGATTCGAACAGTATGCTTTCACCGGTGAATCGCTAGAGTACAAAGTAGTAGTCAGAGACTTGAACGGTGCAGCAGATATTAGCTACGCAAAGATGACTGTCGCAGGTATGACAGAAGCTTTGTGTGTTCCAGACAACAGTGTTTGTGCAGAAGGTAAATGTAAAGATCAGATTCCAGCTTGGGAAACTGCTGATGCAGGATTCCACGGTGCTGGTGCAACTGCAACAGACAAAGGTTTCAAATGTACTTTAACAGTCGAACCTCTGTGGTATGGACCAAATTCAGTTAATATCGCGGCATGGGATCAAGTCGGTGCAGTCTCAACTATGTCAATAGCTCAGAGTTGGTTCTTCAACCCAGCAATAATGTTAGATCTAAGTACCAATGATCCTGCTCATACAAAGATTGTTTACGAGCAAGGATACCCAGGTCAGACAGTAATGTCCCTGAACAAGTTGGTCGTGACTAACTTGGCTGAGGGTGGAGTAGACCTCTGGACTTTCATAGCTGCAACTGACTTAACAGACCCATCGCACTCGGGTGCATTGTGCCCTGAGAGCAACGTGCTGAATGTAGACCAGAGTTGTGGTGCAAGCGATTGTAAGCACAACATGGACTTCAGATGCAAGATAGGAACACAAGAGAATGACCAGTGGACAGGAATTGAAAACAAGAACAATGTAGCTGGATGCGACCAAGCTGGTTGCTTCGGTGCATTGCCATTGCTAACAAACTACCCTAATCCATTGAGCATAATCGGAAACGGCAAGTCAGCTGAATGTCAATTCAGATTGCACTACCCAGTTCCATGCATCGGAAACTTCAGTGACGGTCTAATACAGATCATAGTCAAAGCAGTGTAAATTCCGGATTAGTAAAAAACAAAATTTGATTTCCTTTCCTCCCTTTTTTTATTTTTGAAAAAAAGACTGGTGAAAAAAGAATGAAAAAAATATTGGCAGCGACAGTTTTATTTTTCCTAGCATCAGCATCTTCAGCCTCTGCCTGCGGATATTTCAAAATTCTAAGCGATGCTGGAGTTCCTGTTTTATATTCCTATGGAATTGTTCCTATAAACGGCAGCAAGTTTCCAGCAAGTCAAAAGATGATCCTCTACAACTTTACAATCGACAACAATCTGGCGCCTCAGCCGCTTCTAAACATCTATCCTGCTGGTGTCGACTTGACTTTCGTCCCACAAGGAGATTTGATAAATTTTGTCTACGGAGGAAGCGTGCATGTTGATGCCTACACGAAAAAAAATATCAGCCTGAGCGTCTATATCGACGGACCTAACAGGCAAGACATCATATACGTTGACGGCTTTTGTTCTGACGGATTTCCAATCATGGGAACAATTACTGTAAAAATTTACGGGAGAGGCAATGGACTTCCTCCTGCATGCGGGAGCACGGACTATTCCTGCGGTGTTTATCCAAACTGTGTTAATGTAAACATACAAGATGGTTGTGATAATACTGGTTATCTTAGAGATTACTTCTGCTCGAACAACATGATAAAATTCAATCCGCAAGGTTCTGCATATTGCTGCGGTTTGATTGGCGGCACTTACCAGAATGGAATCTGTAGCTCGGGTTCAGGCACGACTTCAACCACAACCACGACATTGCCATCATCGACAACAACGACAACAATTCAAACCGGCTGCACTCCATCTTATGCCTTGAGCCTGACTGGCTGCTATGACGGCTACTATATAAATTATTTCTGCTCAGGGACTCAGCTGAAACACACCTCTTCCTGCACCTCTTATTGCTGCAGCAGTTATTGTGATACAAATGGTGTGTGTCACGGCTCTTCAGAAACCACCACGACAACCACGGCAACAACAACTTCATCCACTACAACCACTCTTCCAGGTTCAACAACAACCACAACTTCAACAACGACAACGCTTCCGTCAACATGCACTCCTGCTATTGCCCTAAGAATGAGCGGCTGTGATAACGGTTATTTTGTTAATTATTTCTGTTCAGGGACTCGGCTGAAATTCACAAAGTCCTGCGTGCCTGTCTGCTGCAACGGTGTTTGTGATGCAAATGGAATATGCTCAGGCGGTTCAACTACTACAACAACCGTCCCAGGTTCGACAACAACCACAACAATCCCATCAATCTGCACGCCTGCTATTGCGTTACAGATGACTAACTGCAGTGGCGGCTATCTCAGAACTTTCTTCTGCTCCGGTACTAATCTGAAGTACACATCCTCTTGCATTTCTTTCTGCTGTGCAGGAAATTGTGTGAACGGTGTTTGTGTTGCTTAAAGTTACTGATAACTACTACTGCCTAGGAGAACTATTTCAGTTTTTTATTAAGCAAAAAACAGTTGCTTTAAACCTTTCGGTGTCGCCCTTAAATAATTTTAAAGTGAGAATTTAGTGAGTTCCGAAGTGTAGTAACATGAAAAATCCAGGTATTGTATTCAGCAAAGTAGCATTCCTTTTCTTAGTTTCATTTTTATTTTCCACAAGCTTAGTTCTGGCTGATGATTGCACTTCATGTCAAGACAATCGTCTCAATCCTGGAAATAGTTTGACATGCCCTTTTGGGTTTTCTTATTGTACATGGCAGAGATGGTTAGGTCCTATCAGCAGCACCATCCCACCAATTGCCACTAAAACAGTGTCACCAGGAACAACCATCAGTGGCTTGTATTATTTTACGGATAAGATGTGCGGTTGCACTCCATCTTCAACCACAACAACTTCCACAACAACAAGTTCAACAACCACAACAACTTCTCCCACTACGACAACAACTCTACCAGTGTCTTGTACTGATCATGGTCAATGTTCTCAAGCATGTTCATCTTTATGCCCATCAGGAGTTTATGGTTGTTGCTATGGTTGTGAAATAGGTCAATGTGTTAGTGGTTCTTGCCAATGTATAGATGCTCTCAGTTATTGTTCATCAAGTCCACCTTATCAAGTAGGCGCAGTTTGTTCTGCTACAACTACTACGACTTCCACTACTACAACAACAATTCCAACAACCACGACAACTGCACCAACAACTACGACAATCCCAACCACGACAACAACTCTTCCACCGCTTCCAAAAGTAACTTCAGTAGTTTTAACTCCATCAGTCAACAACACCTATGTGAAGCCAGGAACTATTTCATTCACGATTAATTTTGACAAGCCAATGAACAATTCAGTCTCATTGAACGTGACGTTCGGCAAGTCTTCACCATACCTGCAGAACACGGTGAAAGGCGACTGGTCAGGCAGCAGCAGTTGGAAAGGCGATTATTTCGTCGGCACACAGCAGATAATAGACGATGATGATTCTGGATATTCAGATACAGGAGGATGGGCTATGGCAACAGGTCAGGGCTATGGCAATGATGTTCATTACATGTCAGCAGGAACTGGATTGAAGAATGCAACTTGGAAGCCATTAATCGGAACTGATGGGAGTTATTCTGTGTATGTCAGCTGGACTACTTATTCAAACAGAGCGACAGATGCAAAGTATACTGTGCATTATAACGGCGGAAACCAAACCTTCACGGTAAACCAGCAGTTGCTTGCTAATCAGTCTACAGTTGGTGGAGTGGGTCAATTGTCTGGATGGTACTACCTAGGCAGTTTTAATTTCAAAACAACTTCAAACAATTTAGTCGTACTGACAGACAATGCGAACAACTATGTGATTGCAGATGCGGTCAGGTTTGATTCTTCAACCACTTTGCCAGGAGACGGGGCATACAGATTGAGAATTGCTGAGGGGAAAGACGTGATAGGCAACCTCATGAATGCCAACACTTCGTTTGTTTTTTATGTAGACACGCAAACTCCTGTGGTGAGAAATCCTCAAGCTCCGGCAATATCCTATCTCCAAGACCAGACAATAAAAGTTCAGGCGTATGATTTGGGCTCAGGTTTCAGCAGCGCAGTCGTCCAGGTTGGCAGCACTAATTACACGATGCAATCTGCATACAACGATTGGCTGATTACAGGATATCTGAACTTTGCGCCGATCGGAAACTATTATGCAATTATTCCGAGAACATCTCTTATACCAAATGCTACTAACAGCTACAGATTCTTCGTGGCAGACGTGAGTGGGAATGTAAATGACTCTGTCGCAGGCGGCTTCTATGTGAATGGAACTTATACAAGAACCGGCGGAGCAATTGCTTACCTGTGCAGGAATGATCCTGTTACTGTGAGCGGCAATCAAACTTGCACTTACGGAATAGAACAGAAAACAATACAATGGCTGAGGAACAACGGATGGAAAGTTGACGTCAACAAGTACAGCACGTGGACTGCAACTGAATTGAAAAAAAGAAGCTTGATCGTTTGCTCTGACCAGCATTATGCATGTGTTCCAACTTCAGAAGTGACGTCAGCTTATAATTCTGGGGTAGGATTCGTCGAGATAACCGATTCATACCGCGCAGCTGCTGGATATGCTTTCAGTTATGTAAGCAATCAATACGGCTTGATCAAAAACGGCGAGACTGACATTTTCATAACAGCAGCAGACTCGATCACAGCAGGTTACATCGGAAATGCTACGATTTACAACGCAAGTGACAAAGGAATTGGATACATCAAGAATGAAGATCTGGATTCTTCTGTTGTTAACGTGGCTGACATTGGAAATACTTATTCAGGATATAAATCGTCTCTGTTCAAGGTGGAGAACAGCTCAGCTCATGGAAGATATGCCTGGGTGGGATGGTTCTACAGTTATTATTCGTCTAGCTGGACTCCTCAAGATTTGAATGCTCTTGGCCAAGAGCTGTTTAAGAAAACTTTGAACTGGGCTCAGTGCGGAAATGCGATGGGCTGTGCTAAATGCTTGGGTAGTTGTGTGACTACTACAACTACGACAACAACAATTCCAACTACAACAACTTCCACTACAGTTCCTACGACCACAACTTCAACCACAGTTCCAACCACAACAACTTCAACCACAGTTCCAACCACAACAACTTCAACAACAGTTCCATGTTATGCAAACGGTGTGCATTGCTCACATGATTGGCAATGCTGTTCTGATAATTGCCATTCTGGAACTTGCCAATAAATTTCAGGAGTTAAAAATTTAAACCTTTCATTTATTGGGTATAATCTGAAATGTTTTGAGACTGGATCATGATGTTTTGAGAATTGAAAAGCTGGACTAAAGCTGCATCTCTGAAGTGAGGTATTACAAGATTAAAATCAAAGTTCTTTTGCTTTATTTTTCCCCCATGCATCTGCCCTTCTTCGACATAATCATAGAACAAATCCACAGGAGGGTCGACCGGGATTGACTGAAGGACGTTTTTAGATTTTGAGAGGGTGTTTAGTTTGAACAGGCCAGCTGCGGGTGTTTTTTTGTCTGATGAAAATCCTGTCTTCACTGAAATGTTTTTCAAACTTATCGTTCCATAGTTGTAGTTGAATGTCAAGACATCCACTTCGTTTGGCGGCGGCATTGGAGCAGGCGTGAAAGGACTGTAATAACCGAGGAGATTGGATATTTGCCGGATTGATGGGGGATTGAAATAGAAACAACTCAAACTATACATCAAACTGCAAGTGGATGGACGATACCAATTCGTATAGGTGCAGCCTTGAACACAGCTTGTATTGAACAGATCGGACCAGCTGCCGCAATTGCTATCACCGCAATTAGGTCCGTTTGGCGGTGTCCCGCTTGGTGAACTGTAGGCCAGATACTCGTCATACAGCCCTCCAAAAGAATGGCCGAACTCGTGGACAGTCACTGCAGGGTAAAGCCTGCTGGCAACTGCAAAAGAGCCGCCGCTCCCTCCGTATGTCCCGTTGTTTACTAAAACAATTATCTCATCGTTCGGGCACTGCGAAGCAGCATAAGCCACCTTTGAGCTGTCGCAACAGATCAGCCTATCAATCCCAGCGCAGTTGTAATAGCATCCCAGGTCGGAGAGAGAATCAACACGCCAGACATTTATTCTGGAAGTGTTGGATGCAAAAGGTTCGATTGAAAAAAGTGTGTTTGCATGTATTTCAGTGTCATTGTCAAATGTTCCGAGGTCTTGGTATTTGTCTCCGACAAAAACTATGTCGAGCTTCTTCGAGGAATCGCCGCTGAATTTTATTGAGTTGCAGGCAGTTGAGGGGATTATGGTGGTTGTTGTAGTAGTTGAAACCAAGCACGCTCCGTTGCTGCAAGAATATCCAGACGGGCAAGTCACAGTGGAAGCAGTGCATTGAGAATTTTTCTGGCCTTTCGAGCAAGAGTATTCGGTTAACGTACCATCAGCATTGCAAAAATCAGTCACAGAAATCTTGGAGGAAGAGCAGGTTCCTTGGACGTAAATGTTGTCTCCATTGTCAGAGTCTGAGCAGGCGGCTGCAGGTTTTTTCAATGCAACCATTGCCAATATGAATCTGCCGGTATCCTCGATGTAAGGCCTCAGGTAAGGTTCGAAGATCAATGCGGCAAGAAGCAGGAAAAATAAAATCATAAGCAGACTCTTTTGGAGTGTCATATGAATAGAATTTGCTTTTCAAATTATAAATTATAAGAATTTTTTCTATTTGGTAGTAAAAAATGGGATTGTAGGCGAGTATTTATCCTTTTCTATTGAAAGAATATTTCATGGTGAACGTGTCCAGAGTGCTGCTTTGCAGTAGAAAGGGTTTGATTCTTTCATTGTTTGCATTGGTTTTTATATCAGTTTTTTCTTTTGCAGTTTTTGCCCAGGAGATTTCCACTGACAAATCAGACTATTCGCCTGGAGAAATTGTTACAATCACAGGAACTGGGTTTGATGCGAATGCCAATCTGCAAATAAAAATCACTGGTTATATTTCTGAAGACATTGCTGTGCCTACTGCTTTGGATGCTGTCACTGCAGACGATGCTGGCAGCTTTCAATATTATTATTTTTTGAATGGTTTTGCTGAACTGTATAAAGTTGAAGTTTTGGATTCTAGCAATAATGTTTTAGCTAGTCAGACATTTACTGACAAGGTAGATACATCAACATCACTTGATACTCTTCCTGCTATGTCAAATGGTCAGACTGGTGTAATTTTTTCTGGACATGTCACAAACAGTGGAACTGGAGATACTGTCCAATTGCATTATGCAAGTAATTGTCCTACAGATAAAACTGGGGGAACGATACTTGGAACAGCACTTACTACTGGAACCACTAGCTCTAAGCCATATAGTGGAACATTTACTGCACCTTCTGCAGGAACATATCAATTCTGGGCATACTATGTAGGTAACTCTGGACACAATCCATCAAGTTCAGTTTGTCAGGAAATAATAGTCAGTGCAGCACCTCCAGTTCAAACCTGTGGCAATGGAATAGTAGAAGGAACTGAGCAGTGTGATGGTGGTGCTTGTTGTAATACTGATTGTACATTTTTATCAGCTCAGACAGTATGTAATGCACAAAATGGACTATGTGATGTAGCTGAAATGTGTACAGGAACAGGTGCATTATGTCCAGCTGATTCATTTTTACCAAGCTTAACTGAATGCAGAGCAGCAAATGGAATTTGTGACGTAGCAGAAGTTTGTACTGGAACAGATGCAGCTTGTCCAGCTGATAGTGTCCAACCAGTTTCTTTTGAATGTAGAGGTTCTCAAGGTGTTTGTGACGTTGTTGATTATTGTGATGGTTCAACAAAGACTTGTCCTACTGATGCTAAATCAACTTTAGAATGTAGAGCATCTGCGGGAATTTGTGATTTAGCTGAATCTTGCAATGGAGTAAATAATGATTGTCCAACTGATGTTTTCAAATCCTCATCTGTAATCTGTAATGCACAAAATGGAGTATGTGATGTAGAAGAGAAATGTACAGGTTCAAGTGCTACTTGTCCAACAGATGCAGTCCAACCTAATGATGTTGAATGTAGAGCCTCTGCAGGATTTTGTGATTTAGCAGAAACCTGTGATGGGACAAATAAAGTTTGTCCTACTGATGTTTTCAAATCTAGTTCAGTTGAATGTAGAGCTTCTGCAGGTCAATGTGATGTAGCTGAAATGTGCACAGGTAGTGGAGCATTATGTCCTGATAATGCATTCGCATCAGCCGGCACATCTTGCAACGACGGATTATTTTGTAATGTTAATGAAACCTGCAATGGTGCAGGATTATGCGGTGGTGGAACTGCAAGAGTTTGTTCATACAATAACATAGCAGGAATAGGAGCATGTGATAACAGTCCTGATGATATTTCTTTTACATGGGATTTCAGAAATCCATTTATATCAACATGTGATGAAAATGCAGACATTTGCCCAAGTGGCAGCGAAACAATAACGCACACTTGCAACAAAGCAACATGCGGTGCTGAGTGCGATCAAAATAGTGACTGTACACCTAATTTAATAGGAGATACATGTAATTATGGTGGAACATGCAACACAGATCCTTCTGCATGCTCATGCAGTTATGCTTCACAATACTGTCCAACACCCGGAACAATTGATGGTGGGACTTGTTATTATGGAACACAGTCTTGCGGTGAAAGTGGTTGCGGACTTTTAACAGCACCAATGGGCAATTATGATACTTGTGATCCTGTTTTGGGACCAAAGGATACAATTGCCCCAACAATAGATTCACATTCTGATGTTACTGCACAAGCAACTGGTCCAACAGGTGCTGTAGTAGCATACACTTCACCAGCAACACACGATGCTGTAGACGGTGATGAAGCAGCTACATGTAGTCCTGTATCAGGTTCTACTTTTGTTCTAGGAGACACACCTGTTACTTGCAATGCTCAAGATGCTGCAGGTAATGCTGCAACTCCAACAACATTTGTTGTTCATGTTGTTGATACAACTCCACCAGTTATAGCTTCACATTTAGATGTAACTAAAGAAGTAGCAGGTCTAAGTGGAGCTGTAGTAACTTATACTTTGCCAACTGCTACTGATGCAGTCGATGGAACAGATACAGTTGTTTGCACTCCAGTTTCAGATTCTACTTTTGCTTTTGGAACAACTACTGTCACATGTTCAGCAACTGATTCGAATGGAAATACGGGTCATAGTTCATTCAAAGTTATAGTTTATGGCTTTTATGGATTCCTACCGCCTGCAAAGGATGGTAGTGTATTCAATAGAAAGCAGACCAGCACAATACCATTAAAGTTCCAGCTGACTGGGACTGATGGCAAATATATAACTAATGCAAAAGTATATGCTGAGTATTGGGATAGTGTAACAGCAAAATGGACAAAAGCAGTTTCCACAAGCAACCCAACCACTAGCAATCTCTTCAGGTACAGTGACAATCAATACATCTTCAACCTTGCAACAAAGAATCTTCCATTAGGAACTTTGCAGATTAGAGCCTGGATTAGCAGCACTAGCTTTATCACCGGCACAATAACCCTGAGGTAAGTAAGAGTTTTTATCTTATTCTGGAACATTTCTTAAATGATAAAAAACACTAAAATTAATTTTGATTGGTTTTTGGAAAGTATAAATACTGCTTTCTTACATCAATTAATTAGTTGAAGACTTTTTCTGATGAGACTTAAAATCTCGAGAGTGTGAAAAAAATGAAAAAAGAATTTCTATTGGGAGTAATTACAGTAACACTATTGGCAACAGTAGGAACAGTATTTGCAAAAGGTGGATTTGACGAATGGGGTTATAACCGACAGGCAAGAATTTTCGTCGGAACAGGATCTTCATGGAGTGCCGAACAGGGTTTACCTGCGGACTACTTGGGGATTTATGCACCTGACAAACTAGTAATGAAATGGAATGCAGAATGGGACAGAGGAAATGCAGAAGGATGGACAGACCCCAACGGCTATGCGGCATGGGAAAATAACGAATGGAATGGATTGGTTCCAGATGGTTCAGGTGCAGTATGGCACTACAAGATTCAATGGGTAGAACCATCATGTGGAGCTGATCTCACACCATTACCAGACGGAGGATATTGTATCTGGGGACAATTTGAAGTAATAATGGATCAAGGAATAGACCCAAGTCTTGGACCAGGACACCTCTGGTTCGCTCATGCAAATCCAACAGGATATGGAGCTTAGAAGTTTTTTCCTTTCTTTTTTCTTTTTTCTAAAAACCAAAAGTTGATATAACAAATATTAAACGAACTCTTTCTTTTAATTCAAATTTTCAATTTTATAATCATTCTTCTTCATTTACTTCTGACAGCAGTATGTATCTGATTCCGCGTTCTTT
>Ga0315281_10003085_pt1 | contig 24526 bp, 21 predicted proteins | sample YL17G07_0_MG_FD_204540 | JGI IMG/M metagenome (GOLD analysis project Ga0315281, IMG submission 204540) | Sediment microbial communities from Yellowstone Lake, YNP, Wyoming, USA - YL17G07_0 | ecosystem: Environmental > Aquatic > Freshwater > Lake > Sediment | place: USA: Wyoming | collected... | reverse complement strand
GACGAATTCAACGGACACCGCATCGCCATACCAGTCGCCCGACGCCTCGAAGAGATGGATCTCCGGAATTCGCTCTGCTTCGCCAAAGGTCGGACGGCCCCCGAGGTTCATCATTCCGCCATACGACCCCTTTGCGGCGCTGGCACGAACCGCGTAGACGCCGTCTGGCGGCAGAAGCTTTTCGTAGGGCAGCGCGAGGTTGATGGTCGGCACACCGATGCTTCGCCCGCGGCTGCTTCCGGGGACGACCACGCCGTGAACGGAATAGCGCCGCCCGAGCATTGCGTATGCGCTGTCGAGTTCTCCGTACGCGACGGCACGTCGAATCGCCGTCGACGAGATCGGCATGCCCCGGGAGTCGTTGGTCGCGGCGACGACCTGGACATGGAACCCGAGTCTACCTCCCAGCGCGCGCAGCACTGAAACATCGCCTTGCCTGCCCCGCCCAAGCCCGTGATCGTAGCCGACAACAAGGTCTCGCATCGCGTAGCGATCGACGAGTAGGCGGACGAACTGTTCGGCGCCCAACGTCGCCAGCGCCGGGGAAAACGGAATCACCACGGCACGGGTGGATGCCGACTCGCGCGTAAGTGCGCCCAGCCGCTCGACTCCCGGGGTCAGGAGCCGCGGCGCGGCCGCCGGATTCACGACCGCGAGTGGATGGGGAGTGAAGGTCACGAGGACGGCAGGGAGCCCGCGATGGTCGGACCGGGCCTTCAGCTCATGAAGGATTTCGCGATGCCCGAGGTGCACTCCGTCAAAGGTCCCCACGGTCAGGACCGAGCCCTGCATGAGATCCGAGAACCCGAGATCAGGCATTGGGAAAGACCGTCACGGGCTGCCACGAATTGCCCGACCGGACCGCGATCGCAGCGAGCTTTCCGCTCCCGGCGACGAGGATGGCGCGTTCTCCTTCGATCGTTGCCGCGACGGGATTGCCGTGCGCAACGCGACCGAGTTCATCAAACGAAAGGGACTGCGCTGGCAACGACGCGATGGCCGACCGCATATCGAGCAAGGTGTGTCGGCGCGCGCGCAACGCATCGAGCGAACAGGCTTCGGCGACGGAGAAGCGACCGCTCGATACGCGACGGAGCGCGCTCACGTGAGCGGCGCTGCTCGATAGTCGGCCAAGGTCACGACCGAGCGACCGGATGTACGTCCCCCCGCTACACTCGATGCGCGCCGTCAGCGACGATTCATCGCGCGAAGTGACCGTCCACCCATGAACGACGACTGACGACGCGCGAAGGTCGAGCGGCTGGCCTTTTCGTGCCGCGTCATAGGCACGCACGCCGCCAGATTGCTTCGCCGAGTACGCGGGGGGAACCTGCTCGAGCTGCCCGGTGAGGATGGCGATCGCGCGTTCGACATCCTGCGTGGCCGGAAGCGGCGCCTCGCGGGTGACTGCTCCCGTTGCGTCGTCGGTGTCGGTCTCGGCGCCGAACACGATCGTCGCGTCATAGATCTTTGGTTCGCCATCGACGAATTGGGCGAGCCGAGTCGCCTGACCGACGAGTAGTACGAGCAAACCAGTCGCAAACGGGTCAAGGGTCCCGGTATGGCCGATGCGGCGGGCGGACAGTGCCCCGCGGGCGATCGCCACGATGTCGTGCGAGGTGAAGCTGGACGGCTTGTCGACCAGCAGGACGCCGTCAGGCGCCTGGCTCTCCGCCTGGCTCAAGGCGCCCCTCCTTGATCTGCGCGAGGAGCGACTCGATGCGTGCCGCACGCGCGACGCTTTCATCGTGACGGAACAGAATCTCCGGTGCCGCCCGCAGGCCGAGCGTCTTGCCGAGCCGCGAGCGCAGGTGACCGGCAAGGCTTTCGAGTCCTTCAAACGTGGTCGCGCGATCAGCATCCGATCCGAGCACGCTCACATAGACCTTGGCCGTGCGCAGATCGCGAGTCACGTCGACAGCCGTGACCGTTACCAGGCCGACAATACGCGGATCTTTGACTCGGTCGGTGAGGAAGGTGGCAACTTCTTCACGAATCGCCTCAGCGACCCGGTCGGGACGACGATTTTCTGCCATGATGACGAATCGCGATCGCGCGCGCCCGAAGGCACGCGCGACCGCGATCAGGTCGAGGCGCCGCCGAGCGTGCGCGCGAACTCTTCGGTGCGGTAACCTTCAATGACGTCGCCGACCTTCAGGTCGTTGTAGTTGTCGATGACGATGCCGCACTCGAATCCTTCGCGCACTTCCTTTGCGTCGTCCTTGAACCGCTTGAGGGAGTTCAATGTGCCATCGTAGACCTGGACACCTTCGCGAATGACACGCACGCGCCCCTGGCGGTTGATGACTCCACTGCGGACCATGCAGCCGGCGATTGTGCCGATGCGGGAGATCTTGAATACCTCGCGCACTTCCGCCTCGCCGAAGATGATCTCTCGCTCTTCGGGACGGAGCATGCCCTCCATCGCCAGTCGTACGTCGGCAACGGCCTCGTAGATGATGCGATAGAGCTTGATCTCGACGCCTTCACGCTCGGCGGCGCCGCGGGCGTTGTTGTCGGGACGGACGTGGAAGCCGATGATGATCGCACCCGAGGCTTTCGCCAACAGAATGTCACTCTCGGTGATTGCACCGACGCCGCGATGGACAATTTCCACCTTGACCTCGTCGCCCGACAGCTGAACAAGTGCGTCGGCCAGCGCCTCGGCCGGACCGCCCTGGTCGGCCTTGATGAGAAGCTGAAGGATACGAGCGCCGCCGGCCGCCGACTGCGACATGAAGTCTTCGAGCGTCGCGCCGGCGCGGCTGCCGCGACGGCTCTTCGCTTCGCGATCGAGTCGCTGCCGACGCTGAGCGATATCCCGTGCGCCAGACGCGTCGACGACGACAAGGAACTGGTCGCCCGCCATCGGAACGCCTTCCATGCCAAGGACCTGAACCGGCAACGCCGGGCCAGCCTCCTTCACCGGCTTGCCTCGCTCGTCAAGGAGTGCGCGGACGCGGCCGGAAAACATGCCGCAAATAAAGTGGTCGCCGACCTTGAGCGTTCCATTCTGCACGAGGACCGTCGCGACAGACCCCTTGCCAGGATCGAGTTGGGCTTCGATAACAGTCCCGACCGCCGCACGGTCAGGATTGGCTCGGAGGTCGAGCTGGTCAGCCTGGAGGATGACCGCCTCAAGGAGCGCCTCGATGCCAATCCCCTTCTTCGCCGAAATCTCGGCGGAGAGGATCTGGCCACCGAACTCTTCGAGGATCACGTCGTGGGCGAGGAGCTCCTGCTTGACCTTGGCCGGATTCGCCTGGGGCAAATCGACCTTATTCACAGCGACGATGATCGGAACGCCCGCATTTTTGGCGTGGGAAATCGCCTCGATGGTCTGGGGCATCACTGAATCGTCGGCAGCGACGACGAGAATGACGATGTCGGTCACCTGCGCACCCCGAGCCCGCATCGCCGTAAAGGCTTCGTGGCCAGGGGTGTCGAGAAACGTGATGTTCTTGTTCGGCGCGACGACAACGTTGTAGGCGCCGATGTGCTGGGTGATGCCGCCCGCTTCACCGGCGACGACGTTTGCCTTTCGGATGTAGTCGAGCAGTGATGTTTTGCCGTGATCGACGTGACCCATGATGGTGACGATCGCCGAGCGGTGGACGCGCTGCTCGTCAGTATCCTGCTCGGCGGCCGTCAGCGACTCGGCCTGATATTCGTCTTCGCGAACCGCCTGGAATCCGAACTCGCCGGCAATCAATTCGATCTGGTCAAAGTCAAGCCGCAAGTTGATCGTGACCATCAGCCCGAGATTCTTGAAGGCGAACGCGACAATTTCGGTCGCCGGGATCTTGATGATCTGCGCCAGTTCGGACACGGTAATGAACTCGTTGACCCGGACGAGCTTCTTTTCGCGCTCGGCCTCGGCCACCCGAGCCGCTTCGATCTCCTCGCGGGTGCCACGGCGCAGATCGCCGCCGACGCGGCGCGCGGGTGCGCCCCGCATCGTGGCCATCGTGCGGGATATGTTGGCGTCGACGGCCTCCTGATCGACCGCACCACGCTTCCCTTTCTTTCGGCGACCACGATCAGTCGTCGCCGCCGCGGCTTGAGGCCTCTTGTCTTCTCGACGCGGCGCGGCGGGTACACCACCGCCAGGGGCGGCAGATGCGATCGGACGGGGCGGGCCGGAGGTGCCAGGTGTCGGCGATCCAACACGCGGTCTCGGCGCCCCTGGGGTCACGGGACGCGGACGTTGACGCGCGGGGCCTGACGACCCGGCTGTCGCGCCGTGCCCCGCCGCTCCGCGATGGTCGCCGCCTGCGGTGTGCGTCTCCCGCGCTCGATCCTGGTCCGCCTCCTGACTCGCGAGTTCCAGCTCGCGAGCAGCGGCGATCGCCGCATCTCGTTCCTGAACCTGACGCGCCGCTTCGGCGGTGTCAGCGGCCTCCTGCACATCGCGAGCGGCCTCAACGGCGGCGACTTCGTCGGCGGCAGCCTTTTCGACGGCGGCGGCCTGTACGTCAGCAGCCTTGCGGCGACGGCGAACGGGCTCGGCGGCCGGCGCCACCGGAGTCGCCGGGAGCGGATCGACTTGGGCATTCGGCGCCTTGGCGGTCTTCGCGGTCTTGGCCGGCTTAGCGCCTTTGGCCGGTGCGGCGACCTTCGCGACCGCGGCAGCCTTGGCGGTTGGGGCGGCCTTGGCGGGTGCGGATGCTGCGCTGCGCTTCTTGGTCGCCGTTGTTGGCGCGGGCAGTTTTTTCGCGCGTTTTTCGCGTTCCCAGCGGGATCGGGCGCGCGCTGCCTGGTCATCCGTCAACTGGCTGGTGTGACCGCGCACAGAGACGTCCATCTGACGAAGCATCGCTATCACTTCGTCGGCGGACACTCCGAACTCTCCGGCCATGTCGGTCACGCTGATCTTGCTCAAACAACCTCCTCGGTGTCTCGATCCGCGCCCGAATACGTCAGGGCACGAATGCCTCTCGCCAAGTCACGATCCAGTACGCCGATGGCGACAGCTTGATCGCGACCAGCAACCGCGCCAAGCGCCGCGGCGGAGGGTACTTCGATGAAGTTAATGTGCCGAGCCCGAAGGAGCGGCAGCAGCTTGTCCAATGAATTCTGTGATGCGTCGGACGCGACGACGGCGAAGGCGAGCTTGCCCGTCTTCGCTGACTCGCGCACGCGCTCGACACCAACAACCGCTCCGCGGCCGCGAATACCCAGCCCTACGAGGCGGAGGATTCGATCGACGGGGAGCTCACGTTCACGAGGCAATTGGGGATCCGCCATCCGCTCCACCGGTGACCGCCTCTGCATCAGCTCCGCCGTCATCGGTCGTCAACTCATCGACGATGGCAATGACACGGTCGGCCTCACCCGCCGTAATTCCGGCCAGGCGAAGGTAGTCATCGCGCTCGAGATCGATGATGTCATTGAGGGTCTTGTATCCAGCTTCCTCGAGGATCGCCACCGTCGCAGCCGGAATGCCGTCGATCTTGCCAAGGCTGACGTCGGCTTCGACATCGCGTTCCTCCGGGAGGGGCGCGAATATCTGCCCTTCACCGCCGCGTTCGAGCCACTCACGGCTCGAAAAGAGATCGATCTTCCACGCCGTGAGCTCCGAAGCAAGACGCACGTTCTGACCATTTCGGCCGATCGCAAGAGAAAGCTGGTCTTCGTCAACGACGGCCTGAATGGTCTTTGAAGCCGGGTCGCTGAACACCCGCGCCACCTTTGCCGGAGCGAGGGCGAGCTTGGCAAAGCGCTCGGGATCGGGCGACCACGGAACGATATCGATCCGCTCGCCGTTCAGCTCGTTGACCACGGCCTGAACCCGCGACCCCTTGAGGCCGACGCAGGCACCGACCGGATCGATCGAATCATCGCGCGAATAGACGGCGATCTTCGTGCGGCTGCCGTGTTCGCGGGCAGCGGCCTTGATCTCAACGATGCCCTGTTGGATCTCGGGCACTTCGAGCTTGAATAACGCCTGAACGAACAGGGGATCAGAACGGCTGAGCACGAGGCGCGGACCTTTAGGGGTCTCCTCGACGCGCTTGAGAACGGCTCGGATCGGTTCGCCCTGGTGAAAGTGCTCCCGATGATTTTGCTCGCGATACGGAATGATCGCCTCTGCCTCACGGAACTTGTTGAGCATGACGACGAGCTTCCCGCGCTCGATCTGCTGGACTTCGCCGGACAGCAACTCGCCGACCTTGGTGGCAAACTCGTCACGAATCTTGGTGCGCTCGCCTTCGCGAACCCGCTGGATGATCCGCTGCTTGGCGGCCTGGACCGCGGCGCGCCCGAAAACGGCGAAGTCGATCGGCTCCTCGAGGACGTCGCCGACCTCGAACGTGGGGTCGAAGAGTCTCGCGTCCTCAGTGGTGATCTCGCGGGCGCTGTCCTCGACGACGTCGACGACGGTGCGGAGAAGAACGATCTTGATCGCCCCCTTGCCTTCGTCGATTTCGACTTCTGCCTGAACCGTCGGTCCGTACTTTTTCGCGAGGGCGGCAAGGATCCCGTCCTGGAGGAGAGCGAACAGCTCTGCGCGATCCAGTTGTTTTGCGTTCGACAACTCGCGAAACGCATCGAGAATTTCAGTGGCACTCGCCATCGCAGGACCTCATGGTGTTCACGGCGCAGGGCGACCCGTCACCGGGAACCCCACGCGCGCAAGTTTTACAGATGAAACGCCAACCGCGCTTCCTTCACCGCAGCAAGCGGAATTCGTTTCTCGGAACCTTTCTTTACCTCGACGACGATGACCGCTTCGTCGCCCTCACCCTCCAAACTCTTGATTTGCGCTTCAAACCGACCACCAAACTCCGGCGACAAAATGTTCGCCCAACGCCCAATGAACCGACGCCACTCCGCGGCCGTCCGCAGCACGCGGTCACCCGGCGACGACACATTCAGCTCGTAATTCCCGGGGACAAGCAAACCGCCCTCGAGCAACGCCTCGACTGACCGGGACGCTGTCGCGCAGTCGGCAACGGTGACCGCCGACCCATCCCGTTTGTCGATCCGAACTTCGATCAACAGACGAGACTTGGTGCCGCCTTTCCTCATCTCGACGAGGTCATAGCCGACTAGGTCAAGCCCTTTTGTGACAACGCCTTCCAGCTCGTCCTTCACACTACGTCGAGGGGAGGGGTAAGAATAAAAAAATGTGGGGAGCATCCCCCACATTCGAAGCGCAGAAAGTCCCGCGCAGCAACTTGTAAACTACCGGCGGCGAGGATCGGCGTCAAGGAAGCGAATCCCGCCCGAGAACCATCGCCGACCCGCACACCACGCCGGGTCCGTGGCTCGTCGGGTCCGTCCGCGATCGATCACGCGCGATTCGCGACGATGACCCCGAGTTGTCTGCCCGAATCACCGGCGCGATGCGAAAAGAACCGATCGTTGTTGCACCGCGTGCACTGCTCGCTGACGGTGATGCGCCGAACTCCGCCAGCGCGGGCCTGATCCGCGAGGATCGCGCGAAGATCGACGCCGGTCGGTTTTCCAGGATCACGCCCCGTCAGCTGTCCGTAGACGTCGGCACCGACCTCATAGCAGCGTCCACAGATCGCTGGCCCGAGGTGAACTCTGGCGTCTGCGACGTCGAACCCGGACCGCGTCAACTCGGCGAGTCCGCGGCTGAGAATGCACGCGACTGTGCCGCGCCAACCGGCGTGCAGGGCCAGTGCAGCGCCGCGCGGGTGCATAACAAAAACGGGGACACAATCCGCGACGGTGACTGCCATCGCGGTGCCCCGTGCGGCAGCGAAGTGCCCGTCGGCATCTTCGCCGCGCAGCCACCCCCGCCACGCTCCGTCATGAACAAGGATGCGGGCACTATGGACTTGTCCGGCCGTCGCGAGCCGCGGCGCAACCGCTAACAACTCGCGCCGGAGCGCCGCCCAGCGCTCCATGACATCCCCAGCTGGCTCGACCGAGTTGAAACCAAAGGTGCCGACAGCACGGGTTGTCGTGAACGCCGTGACTCCAAGGTCTCCGGCGTCCGGAACGGGCTCCGCATCGCCGATCACACTCACGATCAGTGACCCGCGCGCCCGTCCTCGACCCGGTCGATCTTCGCGCCAAGGCCGCGGAGGCGCTCGTCGATCCGCTCGTAACCGCGCTCTATCTGACCGACGTTGTTGATTGTGCTCTCGCCGTCGGCGCACAACGCGGCAAGGAGGATTGCCATGCCGGCGCGGATGTCCGGCGACTCGACGTTCCCGCCGCGGAGCTTTGCGGGCCCCGAAACGAGCGCGCGGTGCGGATCGCAGAGCACGATGCGCGCCCCCATGCCGACCAACTTGTCGACGAAGAACAAACGGGACTCGAACATCTTTTCGTGGATGAGGACGATCCCCTCACACTGCGTCGCGGTGACAAGTGCGATGGACATTGCGTCGGCCGGAAACGCGGGCCACGGTTGATCCTCGATCTTGGGGATGTGTCCGCCAAGATCGCTATGAATCGCCATTTCCTGATCGGCCGGAACGACGAGGTCCGACCCGTCGACGCGGCACGAAACGCCCAAGCGCGTAAAACCGAACAGCGTCGATCGCAGATGCTCAACACCCGCGTTCTGAATCCGGATCTCCGACCGGGTGACAGCCGCGAGGCCGATGAACGAGGCGACTTCGATATGGTCCGGACCAATCGAGTAGGTCGCGCCGGTCAACCGGCGGCCGCCCTCAATCGTCAGTTGGTTCGTTCCGATGCCCTCGATACGCGCGCCCAGCGCGATGAGGAAACGGCAGAGATCCTGCACGTGAGGCTCGCTCGCGGCGTTACGAAGGATCGTCGTTCCCGTCGCCGCGACGGCGGCGGCGATGGCGTTTTCGGTACCCGTGACGCTCGGCTCGTCGAGAAACACGTCGGCGCCACGGAGTCCCTTGGTCGAGAGTCGAAATGTCGTCTTGAACTCGAAAACTGCGCCGAGGCTCTCGAGCGCAAGGAAGTGCGTGTCGAGGCGGCGGCGTCCGATGACGTCGCCACCGGGCGGTGGCAACTCGAGCTTTCCACACCGCGCGAGCAGCGGCGCCGCCAGCAGAATGGACGCGCGGATGCGCCGACAGAGCGTCGGATCGAGCCGCGACGCCTCGACCCTTTTGGCGTGGATGTTCAGCGTATTACGGTCGGCCCATGCCACGTCGACGTCGAGTGACCTGACGAGTTCCACCAGCGTTTCCACGTCCCGAATTCGTGGAACGTTTTTCAGGACCACCGGATGCTCGGTCAGAAGGGCCGCCGCGATGATCGGGAGCGCGGCATTCTTGTTGCCGGATGGTCGGATCGTACCCGAAAGGCGGTGCCCACCCTCAACGACGAACTGCGGAGCGTTCATGAAACGGGGTGAATGTGGTGACGAGTTGATGCGCGCGTACAATGCCCGAGCCGCAGGTGCAACGTCAAGTCGGGAGTAGAACGGGTTCCGCGAGATCCCCCGGGGCACTCGCTGCGTCTCGTTCCGGTCGGGGAGGCTGATGTTGCCCGAACGACTCCTCCGCGCGGACGGTACGGCCGCTTGACACTCTCAGCCAGTGCCGGGTACGATTTGCGGTCCTGGCTGCCTTCGCCCGCTCCCCGCTGAACAGCGGGACGCGTCCGGGGCCGAGAGCCGCGTCGCCATCCCAGCTGTTTGGCCCATGACCATATTCGCGTCGGCAGCAACTCATTTCTTGGTTCGAGCGGTGTCCGCGGTCGGCGACACCGTCTGGGTGCAGCGTCCGATCGGCCCGTTCGAGACAGTCACCAGTATTGCGATCATGGTGATCACCCTGGCACTGATGGTGATCGCGATTGCCGTCGTTCCTGCCGTTTTGCATTTCCGCACGATCTACACGAAGACGACCGCGATGCTCGACAAGCTGCAAGCGGACATCGCCCCGCTGCTCATACATGCGCGGTCGATCGCGGACAACGTCGACTACGTTTCCACGTCGATCAGGGAGGACGTCGGAACGCTTCACGGAACGCTCGTCGAGGCCAACCTCCGGATGCGCGAAGCAGTCGCGATGACCGAGCACCGGCTGCACGACTTCAGCGCGCTGCTGTCCGTGGCGCAGCAGGAAGCCGAGGGAATCTTCGTCTCGACGGCGGCGGCCGTACACGGGGTTCGGACGGGGGCATCGCACTTCTCAGGCGCTGATGGCAGGGAGTCCACGTCCGATGAGGGTGATGACGACGACCTCGAGACCGACACTGACGGCGGGGAACTCGATGGCGATGACAGGGCGGACGAACCAAACGCGACGCGCGCGCCGCGCATCATCCGCCGAACCCGTACGCGCCGGTGATCGGGAGTCGAAACCAGGGATGGGGCGAGGGCAGGCCGGCGTGAGCACCGTGGGCACGCGGACTGGGTGGGTGCCGCGGCTGACGAAAGCAGCGGCGCTGGTCGCAGGCGCGATCGTCCTGATCGCTCTCCTGCCACATCCGGCGTACGCGTGGACGCCGGGAACGCACGTGTTTCTTGGCGAGGCTGTGATGCGGTCGCTGACGCTCGTTCCCGCGAGCATTGCCGAGCTGCTGCACGCGTTCCCGTATGATTTTCTCTACGGTTCGATCGCAGCTGACACGAGCATCGCCAAGAAGTACGCACCCGCCGGCCGGCACTGTCACTCATGGGCCGTCGGACTGGATGTGCTCGATGGCGCTCGTGACGAAGCGTCGCGCGCATTCGCACTCGGGTATCTGGCGCACCTCGCGGCGGATTCAGTCGCACACAACTACTTCGTGCCAAAGCAGCTTGCGGTCACCTCGAGCACGTCGTCCCTTGGACACAGCTATTGGGAGAGTCGATTCGATACGCACCTGGGGACCGAGCCAAGCCGCAAGGCGCGGGAACTCATTCTCATCGACCACTCGACGTCCGATGCATTGCTCGACCGAGTCCTCAGCCCGACGATTTTCAGTACTCCGACGAATCGGCGGATTTTTCGCGGGATGGTCGTCGTCGCTGATTCGGAGTCGTGGCAGCGAATCTTCAGGCTGATGACGGACAACAGCCGGTGGGAATTCGAAGACGTTGAAGTCGGCGGATATCTCGACCGTTCGTTCAATTTCATCATCGACTTCCTCTGCCGCAGCGACGCCTCTGAGCCGTGCGCGCTGGATCCATCGGGCGACGAACCGCTTCGCGAAGCAAAGCGGGTTCGCAGGTCCGCATTGCGGACTGGAGGCGAAGACGAGCTACGCGAACAAGTCGAGCGCCGATTCGGCATGCCGGAATCGCCGTTGACGTTTGCTCGCGACTTGAGCGCCCCGCTTTATGTTCCCGCGCGCTCCGCCAATATCTGACCGAGCAGCTTCGGGTCGGCACGCCCGCCCGACTTCTTCATCACGAACCCGATCATGACTCCGGCAAGTTTTCGCTCACCCCTTGCGAAGCGTTGCGCCTCGGTCGGGTGTTCGGCGAATACCTCGTCGACCCACCGGCGGAGCTGAGAGTCGTCGCTGACTTTGAGCAGGCCATCGCGCTCCGCGATGCGCAGCGGCTGATCACCCGTCGCGACCATGACCGCGAAGATCTGTTTCGCAGCGGTGTGGCTGACGGTCCCGTTTTTCACGAGCGTGAGCAGGGCGGCGAGGTCGGCCGGTCGAACCGAGAAATTCGCAATGTCCGTTCCCGAAGCGTTCACCGCCGCGGCGACTTCACCCATCACCCAGTTGGCCGCTGACTTTCCATCGGCCAACGCGCGAGCGACGTCTTCGAAGTAGTCGGCCACCAATGGGGACGCGGTGAGGACGTCAAGGTCGTACTCCGTCAGTCCCGCATAGACGGCCGCCATTCGCGCGCGACGCACTGACGGCAGTTCCGGCATCGTCGACGCGATCCGGTCGAGAAACGCGGGCGTGAGGACGAGTGGCGGGAGATCCGGCTCGGGGAAATACCGGTAGTCGTGACTGCCTTCCTTGCTCCGCGCGGGTCGAACGACACCAGCCGCCCCGTCCCACAACATCGTCTGCTGCTCTACTCGCCCGCCGGCCACGAGCACCGCGCACTGGCGAGCGAACTCCGACTCGATCGCTCGCTCGACGCCCGAGAAGGAATTCATGTTCTTGATCTCGGTCTTCGTGCCGAGCGCGGTCTCACCGTGACGGCGCGCGCTGACATTGGCATCAACGCGGAGACTGCCCTCCTCCATCGCGACATCGCTCACGTCCATGTACTCGAGCAGCTGCTTGACCCGGCGCAGATAGCTCGAGGCCTGCGTCACGGAGCGCAAGTCAGGCTCGCTGACAATCTCGATCAACGGAACGCCGGCTCGATTCAGGTCGACAGCCGTGATGCCGGGATAGCGGTCATGGATCGATTTGCCTGCGTCCTCTTCCATGTGGACACGCGTAACGCCGATCGACATCGGGCCCTCGGCCCCGGTCGCTCCAGTTCGGACCGAGCCGCCGGTCGCAAGCGGTTTGTCGAACTGCGAAATCTGATAGCCCTTCGGCAGGTCGGGATAGAAATAGTTCTTCCGCGCAAAGACCGAGATCGAATGCACCGTGCACCCGAGCGCGTAGGCGGCGCGGACCGCCAGTTCAACCGCGCGCTCGTTCACGACCGGTAAGGCACCGGGCAACGCCATGCAGACTGGACAGACGTTCGTGTTTGGTAGCGCGCCAAAATCCGTCGAGCAGCGACAGAACGCCTTCGTCGCCGTCTTGAGCTGCACGTGCACCTCGAGGCCGACCACCATTTCAAATGCGTCCGTCACGGCGGCCACCGTCATCGATGGGCGTCCTCGCCGAGCGCCCGCTCAAGCGCGTAGGCGGCGGCGAACATCCGCCGCTCGTCAAAGTGCGTGGCGATGAATTGGCCACCCGCAGGCAGGCCGCCGGCCCGCCCGATCGGAATCGACATCGCCGGAACCCCAGCCAGATTCGCCGTCGCAGTAAAGATGTCGCTCATGTACATCTCGTACGGATCCGAGATCGCGCCGAGCTTGAACGCGGGCGTCGGGGTCGTCGGAGTGAACAGCAACTGAACTCCGCTGGCGAAGACGTCGGTGAAGTCCCTGGCGATCAGCGAGCGCACCTGCTGCGCCTTCTTATAGTAGGCGTCATAGTAGCCAGCGGAGAGGACATAGGTGCCGAGGATGATGCGTCGCGTCACCTCCGGCCCAAATCCGACCGAACGTGTGGCTTCGTACATACCGCGAAGCCCGTCGCCCTCGACTCGCTTGCCATATCGCACGCCATCGAACCGAGCGAGGTTCGATGACGCTTCAGCCGGGGCAATGATGTAATAGACCGGAATGGCGAGCTCGGTATGCGGCAACGACACGTCGCGAATCTCGGCACCGAGTCCGCGAAGCCGTTCGATCGCCCGATCACAGAGTTGTCGCACCGCGGGGTCCAATGCGGCCGGGAAATACTCCTTGGGCAAACCAATGACGACTCCCTTGAGCGACGCGTCGGATCCGCTGGTATAGTCGGGGACCTCGACGCGGGCGCTCGTCGAGTCGTGCTCGTCATGTCCCGCAATGACCTGCAGGCCAAGTGCGGCGTCATCGACTGTCGCGCCGAAGACTCCTATTTGGTCGAGGGACGACGCGAACGCTACCAAGCCGAACCGACTGACCCGACCGTATGTCGGTTTGACGCCAACGACGCCGCAGAACGCAGCCGGCTGACGAACGGACCCTCCAGTCTCCGAACCGAACGCGATGCGCACAATCCCAGCGGCGACCGCGCCCGCGGATCCGCCCGATGAGCCGCCCGGCACGCGCGACGGGTCGACCGGGTTGTGAGCGGGCCCGTAGGCGCTGTTCTCGGTTGACGAGCCCATCGCGAACTCGTCCATGTTCGCCTTCGCCACGATTACCGCGCCGGCCTCGCGCAGCCGGCGCACGGCTGTCGCGTCGTATGGTGCGACGTACCCCTCGAGAATGCGCGAGCCGCAGGTGGTCGGAAACTCGGTTGTCGAAATGTTGTCTTTGAGAATGACCGGAACGCCGTGGAGTGCCGCCGGCGTGCGGCCGGCCGCCAGGTCGCGGGCTGTGCGGCGCACCGCATCATCGGCACGCCAGAGGAGAAGGTTCAGTCCGTCGCGGCCCGCCCGTTGATCGTCGGCGCGCGCAAGCGAGCTCTCGACCACATCCGCCGCCGTCGTCGATCCACCGCGGACCGCGGCGGCGGTGTTACGAGCGGACCGCGTCGCGGAGGCTGCGCTCAACCGCCCTCCGCCGTCTCGTGCGTTGCCAGTCGTGGGACCAGAAGAAAACCGTCGCGGACCGATGGCGCGAAGTCCTTCGGCTCGCGTGTCAGGGCGACCGCCGGCCCGTGATCGTCCTGCAAAGAGACGCCATGGAGGCCGACGCCACCAGCCGGCTCGACTCCGGACGTGTCGACCCGGGCAAGCACCTCCATATGACCGAGGATGGTGTTCAGCTCGGCGACGAGCGAGGCCGCGCGGCCGTCAGAAAGACCAACGCGCGCGAGCGCCGCGACGTGACGCACGTCTTCACCGGTGACGGCCATTCACTCGTCCCCTCGTCCAAGATTCGCCTGCGCAATGACGAGCGTCTTCCGCCCAATCGCCTCATCATCGAAATCCACTTTCACTTTCGCCTCGCGTCCTGAGCCGGCCAATTCAGCGATCGTGCCGCTACCAAACTTGCGATGCTTTACCCGACTACCGATCGAAAACGTCGGCGCATCCTGCGACGTTTCTTCGTCGGAAAAATAACCGGCATCGAGCGGCGTGCCCGGCCGCCGCGAGGCAGGCGTATTCCGCGCTGCCGCACTCTCGTCGAAGACAGACACTGCCTGGCCTGAAAAGCGAGATGCCCCCCCCGCCCTGCCCCATGCCGATCGCATCACGCCGCGCCCCGAACTGCGGAGGCGCACCGAGCTCTGGTGGTCGAGCATCTGCTCGGGAATGCCGTCGAGAAAACTCGATTGCCGGGCGGGCAACAGTTCGCCGTTTCGGCGCCGTTCCTCGGCGTGGGTGAGGTACAACTTCCGTTCGGCCCGCGTGATCCCCACGTAGAAGAGTCGTCGTTCTTCTTCGAGCATGGATGGATCGTCGTAGGCGCGAGCGAGCGGGAATAACCCGTCCTCGAGCCCAGTGATGAAGACGACAGGAAACTCCAGACCCTTTGCGTTGTGCAGCGTCATCAGCAACACCGCGTCAGCATTGGTGTCGAGACTGTCGATGTCGGCGACGAGCGAGGCGCGCTGGAGGAAATGATCGAGCGGAGTGAGTCCGACCTCGCCCTCGTCGTCGGCAACGGTCTCGGCTGCCCCGGTGATCAACTCGCGAACGTTTTCCAGTCGCTCGACGGATTCCGGGCCTTCGGCAGCGAGATAATCGGTATAGTGAACGGCGTCGATGAGATCGCGCAACAGTTCGTCGACGGACGATTCTGTCGCCTGGGCCCGAAAGCGCTTGACGAGCAAAACGAAATCGGCGAGGGCGGTCCTCGCGGCGGCGCGCATCCCTGCAAGCAGGTCGGGGTTCAAGGCGGCGTCGAACATCGACACACCAGCCGCGCGTGCACGCTCGGCGATGAGCTCGATGGTCGTTTCTCCCAGTCCACGCCGTGGGACCGCAACCGCGCGACGGAACGCCTCGTCATCTGCATGATTGGCGACCAGCTTGAGATATGCCATGAGGTCTCGGATCTCGCGGCGATCATAGAAGCGCACCGAGCCGATGAGACGGTACGGCGTTCCCTGGCGGCGTAGCGCTTCTTCCATTGCCCGGCTCTGTGCGTTCGTGCGATAGAGGACGGCAAGATCGCGCAACTGGACAGCGAGCTTTCGTCGGACGGACGCCATCTCGGTGACGACCCACTCGGCTTCGTCGCGTTCGTCGAGGGTGCGCACCGCCGTTACCCGATCGCCACCGGTACGGGTGGGGCGAAGGGTTTTTCCCATTCGCTCGGTATTGGCGCTGATCACCGCGTTGGCGAGCTCGAGAATCGGCGGGACCGACCGGTAGTTCTCCTCGAGGCGGACGACCGCGGTATTGGGGAAGTCCTTGGAGAAATCGAGAATGTTTCGGATATCAGCACCGCGCCACCCGTAGATGGATTGATCGTCATCGCCGACGACGCAGACGTTGCGGTGGTTGGCCCCGAGCAGCTTGATCAACTGATACTGCGCGCGATTTGTGTCCTGATATTCATCGACCATGATGTACCTGAACCGGGACCGGTACTTCGCGAGCTCGGTCGGGCTTTGCTGCAGCATGCGTACCGGCAACACGAGGAGGTCGTCGAAATCCGCCGCGTTGGCGAGGCGAAGCGCGGCCTCAAACCCGTGATAGACCTGCGAGACGATTTTCGAAAACGGATCGACTGCCCGTTTGTCGAAATCCGCCGGCGACTCGAGCGCGTTCTTGGCCTCGGAGATCTTCGCGTGCACCGAACGCGGAGAAAATTCCTTTGCGGAGATTCGCAGGCGCTCCATGACCCGCTTGATGACGCCCTGCGTGTCGTCCTGATCGTAGATCGTGAACTGGGCCGTGCGTCCAGCGATCTCCGGGGCGATGCGCAGCATGCGCGCGCCGATCGCGTGGAACGTGCCGATCCAGAGCCCCTTCGGATCGTTGCCGAGCATGCGCCCGACTCGCTCCCGCATCTCACCGGCGGCTTTGTTGGTGAACGTGACGGCAAGAATGGAGCGCGGATTGACGTTGTGGACCTCGACCAGACGCGCCAGACGAGTCGTCAGCACTCGCGTCTTTCCGGAACCTGCGCCGGCGAGGATAAGCAGCGGTCCGTCGGTGCAGAGGACGGCCTCTGTCTGCGCCGGATTGAGGCCGGAAAGAAGGCGGTCTGGCGCGGCGTCGGACATCGAGGAAAGATAAGACCGCGCCGAGGGCTCGACTGGACGGGAGGTCGATCTATCGATCGGTCGACGGAACGCACATCCTCGAACGACTGATCGACGGCGGACCGACAGACCCCAGTTACCCGATTCGCTCGACGCCACCCATGTACGGCCGAAGCACATCCGGCACCGTCACGCTGCCGTCTTCGTTCAAATAGTGCTCGAGCAGACAGGCGACGGTTCTTGGAAATGCTAGGCCGGAGCCATTCAACGTGTGAACAAAGCGCGGTTTCTCGCCCTTCGCCGGCCGATACCGAATGTTCGCGCGGCGCGCCTGGAAGTCGGTGAAGTTGCTGCACGACGACACCTCGAGCCACGCGCCAACCCCTGGCGCCCAGACCTCCAGGTCGTACGTCATGGCCGACGAAAAACCGGTATCGCCAGCGGCGAGCAGCTTGCGCCGATATGGGAGACCTAGCCGCTCGAGCGCCGTCTCGGCGTGGCGAGTCATCAGCTCAAGTTGCGTTGCGGATTCTTCTGGGGTCGAGTACCGCACCAATTCGACCTTGTCAAACTCGTGCGTCCGTAGCACGCCGCGCGTGTCCTTTCCCGCGGCGCCCGCCTCACGACGAAAACACTTGCTGTAGGCAACGAAACCGCGAGGCAAAGTGTCGCCGTCAATGATTTCGTCGCGATAGAGGTTGGTAACGGGTACCTCGGCCGTCGGAATGAGAAAGAGATCGTCTCCGTTCGTGACGTACGCGTCGTCCTCCATCTTCGGGAGCTGACCCGTTCCCGTCATCGAGGTCCGCGTCACGAGGAGCGGCGGCCACACTTCCTCGTAACCGTGCTGCGTGCCATGCATGTCCATGAAGAAGTTCAGTAGCGACCGAATCAGGCGTGCACCGAGCCCGCGATAGACAACGAAGCCGGACCCGCTGATCTTTGACGCACGATCGAGATCGATCAGGCCGAGTCGCGCGCCAATGTCCCAGTGGGGGCTGAGCCGCCCCTGAGTGCGAGGCGACCCCCACGTCTTTACAACCGAGTTTGCCTCTTCGCCACCCGCTGCAACTTCGGGCAGGTTGACGTTCGGAATCTCGAGGAGGATCCGTTGGAGGCTGGTTTCGACTCCCCGCAGCTCCGTCTCGATCGTTGCGATTTCGTCGCCAAGCGCGCGGCCGCCAGCGATCAGCTCATCCGCCGGTTCACCGGCGCGCTTTCGGCGCGCAACTTCCTGGGCGTTGCTGTTGCGAAGCGCCTTCCGTTCATCGCCGGCCTGAATTAGCCCCCGCCGCTCGACGTCGAGTGCTTCGGCGCGGTCAATAACCGGACCGATCGCATCCAGGGCACCACGACGACGCATGCCGTCACGGAGCGCTTCAATCTGCTCGCGCAGCATCCGCATGTCGTGCACGCAGTGACTCCCCGTTCAGTCCTTGGGTCTTCCATCCGCGAACGACCGGAAGCCGCAATTGCGATCGACCCCGATCTTCGTGCCAATCTTCCGTGTCGTCAGGTCGACGGACGTAATGACGAGTTTGGAGAAATAGGTCTGGCCTTTGATGGCAAAGCCGCAGCGCGCGGCGTCGTGGCTTTCGATCGCGACAACGGCACCAACCCCGACGACGAGCACCGAATCCACCACGTAGCCGTCCTTGGGCGCGTGGTCGAGTGCGCTGAACGACGTTCCGGCAACCCGTTGAAGGCCCACGCTATACGGGGTGGAGAACTGGGTCGCCAACAGGCGCGCGGGAATCAGCACTACACTGCCCGCCGCGTTGATGTCGAATGCGATGTCGTAGGCGAACACCTGGTTGGCGTGGGACGCGATTCCCGAGTAGAGATTGATCGCAGTCGGCGCGCCAGGGGGCGCTCCGTTGATCGCGTAAAAATCCAGGCTGTCGGACACGTTATCGAACGACGCTTCGACCGATGTCAGCCCTCGGCAGGCCGAAATGCCGGCCATGGCGGCAATGGCGGAACCCACGGCGACGAGCCGGCGGACCGCACGTCGCACCGGCATCGGGTCAGAAACCATCAGCATTTGATACGGGCATTCTTCTGCATTCGAAGCGAAGGATAAAGAGCGGCCCGGGGTTGTTCAAGCGATTGGTGTCAATTGACTTCGATTCTGTTGGCACCTAGCTTCGCCAGCACCTTTTAGAGGGAGCGCAACCTTGCCGGGCATCCGTGATCTCGTCGCTGCCGTGCGACAGCGCGAAGGGGTCGAAGCGGCCGTGGTGCTTGGGCCGGATGGTCTGCTGATCCACGGCAGTGGGCAGCCTGGCTTCGACCTTGAGACCTTGGCGGCCACCGCTCCCAAAGTCATTGTCGCGGCGACTGAGCTATCGCAGTCGACGCGACTCGGGGACATAGATTCGGCTGTCGTCCAGACCTCAGACGGCTTTATCGTCATCAACGTCATCAGTCCGGACGCCCTCCTCCTCGTGGTGCTCCGCTTTGACGCCAACATCGCGCAGCTCCTTGGCGAGCTTCGTCGCAATCGGGATTCCATCGCCGCGCTCGTGTGACCGGTGGCGAATCCAACCACGTCACGGCATGTCCTCGTCGCCGACGACGAGCCCCACATCGGTCGCATCATCAAGATGAAGCTCGAGCAAGGCCCCTTTCGGGTCACGCTTGTGTATGATGGCCTCGAGGCCATGGACGCATTGGCACGACACGAGGACATCTCTCTGGTGCTGTTGGACCTGATGATGCCACACCTCAGCGGACTGGATGTTCTGGCGGCAATGCGCGCGGATCCGCGCTACCAGTCCCTGCCCTGCGTCATCCTGACGGCCGCCGGCGAGGAGCAACAGCACACCAAGGCAATGGCCCTTGGCGCAACGGACTTCATGACCAAGCCGTTCAGTCCGAAGCGCCTGTATGCGCGGGCCGCCGAGCTCGTGGGGCTCCCGCCGGAGGACAGGGCGGCGGACAGTCCATGAGCACTTGGGTCGTAGTCCTCGCTGGTGGAGTCGGCTCCCGGTTCTGGCCCCTGAGCACCCCCGACCGGCCGAAACAGCTTTTGCCCCTGGTCAGCGGGACGCCGCTACTCGTGGACGCGGTTCGACGGTTGCGTCCGCTCGCTGAACCAGAGCGAGTGCTCATCCTCACGAATGCCGGACTTCGCCCGGCGGTACGAGCGCTCCTGCCGGAGGTGCCTGCCGAAAACATCATCGCCGAGCCGCGCGCCGGCGGGACGGCAGCGGCGCTCGCGTGGGGGAGCCAGGAAATCACGCGACGTGATGGGCCGGACGCTGTGATGATCTCGGTGCACGCGGATTGGGCGGTCGGCGATCCGGACAGATTCGTCGCCACACTGCGAGATGCGGCAATGACCGCCGCGACGTTCAAGTCGCTGGTAACCGTTGGCGTGGTTCCGACCCGGCCCGACCCGGGGTTCGGCTACATCGAGCCCGGAGAAACGATCGCGCCCGGAGTCCGGCGAGTGTCGCGGTTCGTGGAGAAACCTGGTCGTGACCGCGCGGACGAAATGATCAAGAAGGGATACCTGTGGAACTCGGGCAGTTTCGTCTGGCGTGTTGGGGACTTTCTCGATGATGTGCGACGCCTGACACCCGAAGTCGCGCCGGCCCTGCATGCACATGCGAACGACATCGATGGATTCTTCCGTGATGTCACGCCAATATCGGTGGACGTCGGCGTGCTCGAGCGCAGCGATCGGGTGCTCGTCATGCCCGGTGCATTCGGGTGGGACGACGTCGGAACGTGGGGCGCCCTCCGTCGTGTACGGGCGCGCGACGGCGCCGGCAACGCGGCGTCGGGAACGACGTATGCGGTCGAGGCCAGGGACAACGTGGTGCACAGCGAAGGTGCAACCGTCGTTCTTTATGGAGTCGATGACCTGGTGGTCGTCGTCGAACACGGCATGGTATTAGTGACGACCGTTGACCGATCGTCGGACCTCAAGGGATTGATTGATCGATTGCCTGGCGCAGTCGTGACCCGATCATGACCAAGACCGCGAAACCGAGCCCGACGCACCTTCGGTCGGAAGATGTCCGCGTGGCATCGACCCCAAACCGTCCGCCGCTCATCCTCTACGATGACGCCGCCGCCAGGCAATTCGAGCCGTTCGCGCTGACACGACCCATTGCGACCCTCATTGCCGGGACCGCAGCCGTATGGGAACGCTGGCAGACGGCGCTGCACTGTCCGTGCGGCGGCGTTATCGCGGCGAATCACCTGACGGAGTTCGACGAAGCTCCCGGCGTCGTGACCGGAATATTGCCCGCCGGAACCGTCGTGGCCAACTCACGATTCGCGCCGGCCTTGGAAGTGATCGCGATGCGCGGCTTGCCATCGCCTCCGGTGCCCGACCACGAGCACCCGGATGCACGCGCCGAATCATGGATATCCGGCGGGCGAATCGCAGCGGTGCGCCTCTCCCGTCCCGTGCCGGTGGCCGACCTCGCGACTGGACAATTGACGCTCGAGTCACTTTTGGACGGCAAACAGGCATCGGCACCGATTGCCGGCTGGTGGCACGATGAGATCTGGGACTACATCAAACAACTTTCGCTGACGATCACGGACGACATCGCACGAATTCTCGCGACGCCGATCGTGGGGGATGACATCAGGGAGCATTGGCACGTGCCATCCCACGTCACCGTGCTTGGTGAGCATCCGGTGATCATTCACGGACGGCGATTGCCCGGGTCGGCCCACTCAGTGCAAAGCCAGCGGCCGGAATTCGATGACGCGCCACCCGCCACCCTCGAACCGCACGTCGTCCTCGACGCCACCGCCGGGCCGATCATGATCGAATCGGGAGTCCACATTCGATCGTTCACGCGGATCACGGGGCCGTGTCGTATCGGCCGCAACACCGCGATCGTCGGCGGCGACATTTCAGGATGCTCGGTCGGTCCCGGGAGCAAGATTCGCGGAGAGATCTCGAGTACGATCGTGCTCGGATACTCGAACAAAGGGCACGAGGGATTCGTCGGCCATTCGTACCTTGGCCGCTGGGTAAACCTCGGTGCCGGTACGACGACGAGCAATCTGAAGAACACGTACGGCCACGTCGCGCTGTGGACGCCAGCGGGGATTCGCGATACCGGGCTGCAGTTTCTTGGAACGATGTTTGGCGATCATGTAAAGACCGGGATCGGGACGATACTGACGACCGGTACGGTGCTCGGGGCGGCTGCGAACGTGTACGGGTCGCACATGCCCGCGAAGGTGGTCCCCCCCTTCGCGTGGGGCGAGGGCGAACCGTACGACACCTACCGACTCGACAAATTTCTCGCCAGCGCGGCCGTGATGATGGCGCGGCGGCAAGTGCGGCTGAGCGCGCGCGCGACGCGTCAGATCTCGGCGTCGTTCGACCATCGCTGGAAAGTCGCCGACCCCGTCAAGCGCCGACCTGAACGATCGGGCGCCAAGAGCAAGGGCAAGCGGAAAGCGCGATGAAAGTCTGGATGCTCGGGAGTGGCAGCAGCGGAAACGCCGTGCTGTGCGAGTGCGAGGGGGAGCGCATCCTGATCGATTGCGGGTTTGGCACTCGGACAATGGCGCAACGCATGCGGGTTGCGGGCGTCGATCCGGCATCCGTCAGCGCCTGCCTGGTGACGCACGAACACTCCGATCATGCGGCCGGCGTGGCAAAGGCCGCTGCCAAGTGGGGATGGTCCGTGTATGCCTCAACCGGCACTGCCGCGAATGCTGAACTCGGTGGGACGCCGGTCGGGCGTCTCGTCGCCGGCCAGACGATTGCCTTGAACACGATGACGGTTGATGTCGTCGCGACACCGCACGATGCGGTCGAGTCGATCGGATTCGTACTGACGAGCAACGCGTCTGGCGCGCGGGCCGCCGTCTTCTACGATATTGGCCACGTGTCGGAGGCAATCAGGTTGGCATGCCGCGAGGTCGACTTGCTTGTGATCGAGAGCAACCATGATGACGAGATGCTGCGGCTTGGCCCATACCCGCGGTGGCTCCAGGCGCGGATCAGCGGAAGCCACGGACATTTGAGCAACCGGCACGCGGCGGAGCTGATCGGCGACTCAGTGCATGGCGGGTTGCAGCACGTCGTTCTGGCCCACCTGAGCGAACACTGCAATACGCCGCGAAAGGCGCTCGACTCGGCGTCGCCGGTGTTGAAGCGAGCGCGATTCAAGGGCCGACTCACCGCGGCTCCGCAGGATCGCGTGGTCGGACCGTTTGTGCCGCGGGCTGGGGCGGGACAACTGGATCTCTTTTGAGCGGGAGCACTGAGCACTTGGCATGAGCGTGGGCTAGCTCCGGCTTGGCCTCGAGCGCGCGCTGGAGCTGGCTCACGCCAAGTGCTCAGTGCTAAGTGCTCCCTGCTCCCGCTCAAACGAAACGGCCGGTCGCGAGGTTCCGCGACCGGCCGTTTTCCAGCTTCGGCAATGTTCAGCCGACGTCTTTCCTAGTACATCCCGCCCATTCCGCCGCCACCCGGCGCGGCTGGGGCCGGACGATCTTCCTTCTTCTCCACGATCAGCGCCTCGGTCGTGAGCAATAGACTCGCGATCGACGCGGCGTTCTGGAGCGCCGTGCGCGTGACCTTGGTCGGGTCGATGACGCCGGCCTGAACGAGGTTCTCGTAGGTGTCGGTCAACGCGTTATAGCCGAAGGAATCATCCTTCGAGCCACGCACCTTCTCGACGACGAGCGACGGCTCGCCACCGGCGTTCTGCACGATCATGCGGATCGGCTCCTCGACGGCGCGCTTGATGATATCGACGCCGATCTGCTCATCCATCTCGGACAGCTTGAGGTTCTTGAGCGCACGCTGCGCGCGCAGCAGCGCGACGCCGCCGCCAGGGACGATGCCCTCTTCGACCGCGGCGCGAGTTGCGTGCAGGGCATCCTCGACGCGGGCCTTCTTCTCCTTCATCTCCGCTTCGGTCGCTGCGCCGACGTTGATCACGGCCACACCGCCCGCCAACTTCGCCAGACGCTCCTGGAGCTTCTCCTTGTCGTAATCCGACGTGCTGGAGTCGATCGCGGATTTGATCTCCTTGATACGGCCCTTGATCTTGTCCTCTTCACCCTTGCCATCGATGATCGTCGTATTGTCCTTGTCGACGACGATACGCTTGGCCCGGCCGAGGTCGGTGATGACGGCGTTCTCGAGCTTGAAGCCGACTTCCTCGCTGACGACCTGACCATTGGTCAGCACCGCGATATCCTGGAGCATCGCCTTGCGGCGATCGCCGAAACCCGGCGCCTTGACGGCTGCGACCTTGAGCGTGCCACGGAGCTTGTTGACGACGAGCGTCGCAAGCGCCTCGCCTTCGACGTCTTCGGCAATGATGAGCAGCGGCTTGCCAGTCTGCGCGACCTTCTCGAGGACCGGGAGCAAGTCCTTCATCGATGACACCTTCTTGTCATGGACGAGGATGTACGGATCTTCGAGGATCGCTTCCATCTTTTCCGGATCGGTGACGAAGTACGGAGAGACGTAACCGCGGTCGAACTGCATGCCGTCGACCGTCTCGAGAGTCGTCTCGAGGCCCTTGGCCTCTTCGACGGTGATGACGCCGTCCTTGCCGACCTTTTCCATCGCTTCGGCGATCAGGTCGCCGATTTCCTTGTCGTTGTTCGCGGAGATCGAGCCGACTTGGGCGATCTCCTTCTTGCCGCTCGTGGGGACTGAGATCTTCTTGAGCTCTTCCACGACCTTCGCGACCGCCTTCTCGATGCCGCGCTTGATGGCCATCGGATTGGCGCCTGCGGTCACGTTCTTCAGTCCTTCGCGAAAAATCGCCTGGGCGAGTAT
>Ga0315281_10003084_pt1 | contig 24530 bp, 23 predicted proteins | sample YL17G07_0_MG_FD_204540 | JGI IMG/M metagenome (GOLD analysis project Ga0315281, IMG submission 204540) | Sediment microbial communities from Yellowstone Lake, YNP, Wyoming, USA - YL17G07_0 | ecosystem: Environmental > Aquatic > Freshwater > Lake > Sediment | place: USA: Wyoming | collected... | reverse complement strand
CAACATTACATGAATCTCAGACATGAACTTGATAAAACCTTCGAAACCCTCGGCCTCGCCGCGTAAAATTGAGACTTCACAAGCGACAATTTGTTGTCGTTTGTTTTACCGTTAGAGGCTAAAATGCACCAGTAAATGCTCCTTCAAGGTGTGTAAACTGCTCGCACCAATCAGGTCATTTTCAGGTTATCGATTCCAGACATCACATCCCTATCCTTTGACTTCTGGCTATTCAGCTTGATGTTCAGGCGCAGGTCATTGAGCGAGTCGGCATTCTTCAGCGCTTCCTCGTAACTGATTTGGTCGGCTTCGTACAAGGCAAACAGAGCCTGATCGAATGTCTGCATGCCAATCTCGCGTGACTTTGACATGACCTCCTTGATTTGGTGCACCTCGCCTTTGAAGATCAGGTCGGCGATCAACGGTGAATTGAGCAGTATTTCAAATGCTGCCGCGCGGCCGGTCCCGTTTTTGTTTGGGATCAGGCGCTGCGAAATGAGAGCCTTGGTGTTAAGCGACAGGTCCATCAGCAATTGCGCGCGGCGTTCCTCCGGGAAGAAGTTGATGATACGGTCCAGTGCCTGGTTGGCACTGTTGGCGTGCAGGGTGGCCAGGCACAGGTGGCCGGTTTCGGCGAACGCCACGGCATGCTCCATGGTTTCACGGTCGCGGATTTCGCCGATGAGAATAACGTCCGGCGCCTGGCGCAAGGTGTTCTTCAGCGCGGCTTCCCATGAGTCGGTGTCCACCCCGACCTCACGATGGGTGACAATGCAGTTAATGTGCTCATGCACATACTCCACCGGGTCTTCGATGGTAATGATGTGGCCGTAGCTGTTTTTATTGCGGTAGCCAATCATGGCCGCCAGCGTGGTGGATTTGCCGGAGCCGGTGCCGCCGACCAGGATGACCAGCCCGCGCTTGGTCATTACCACATCCTTCAGGACAGGCGGCAGCCCCATTTCGTCGAAATCCGGAATCTTGGTGGTGATGGTGCGCAGCACCATGCCGACGCGCTGCTGCTGTAAAAATACGTTGACGCGGAAGCGGCCGATGCCGGGCGGGCTGATGGCAAAGTTGCATTCATGCGTTGCCTCGAATGCGGCTGCCTGTTTGTCGTTCATGATGCTGCGCGCCAATTCCTGGGTGTGCTGCGCAGTCAGCGCCTGCGGGGAAACCGCCGTCATCTTGCCATCCACCTTGAAAGCGGGCGGGAAGCCGGTGGTGATAAACATGTCCGACGCCTTCTTGCTGAGCATTCCGCGCAGCAAATTGTGTATCAGATCGGTGGCCTGTGCTCTTTCCATATTAGACTCCCGTTAGCCCGGAATTGATTAGTGGGCATCTCTAAAAATCCATATTTCATCCCAACTGCTGCGTTGCGGAAAAAATTTCTTGCTTACATATCACACATATGCGGCGCTACGAAATTTTTTCCGCGCCTTGCATTTGGGCGAACTCTGAATTTTTAGAGACGCCCCTAGTTGCCCGGAAATAAATCCTTGTTCATCGCCTTGCTGCGCGCTTCCGCAGCAGCCACGGTATTGGCCTTGACCAGATTTACCAGGCACTGATCCAGCGTCTGCATCCCGATATTCCCGCCGGTCTGGATGGCGGAATACATCTGCGGCACCTTGGCTTCGCGGATCAGGTTGCGGATGGCAGGTGTGCAGATCATGATTTCGTGGGCTGCCGCACGACCGGTGCCGTCCTTGGTCTTGCACAGGGTCTGCGAGATCACTGCGCGCAACGACTCCGACAGCATGGCGCGCACCATTTCCTTTTCGTCGGCGGGGAACACGTCAATGATACGGTCGATGGTCTTGGCCGCCGAACTGGTGTGCAGTGTGCCGAACACCAAATGCCCGGTTTCCGCCGCAGACATCGCCAGGCGTATGGTTTCCAGATCGCGCATTTCGCCCACCAGGATTATATCCGGATCTTCGCGCAGGGCGCTGCGCAAGGCATTCTGGAAAGACAGGGTGTGCGGGCCGACTTCGCGCTGGTTGATCAGGCATTTCTTGCTTTCATGCACGAATTCGATCGGGTCTTCCACCGTCAGGATGTGGCCCATTTCGTTTTCGTTGCGATGGTTGACCATCGCGGCCAGTGTGGTGGATTTGCCGGAGCCGGTAGGCCCCGTCACCAGCACCATGCCGCGCGGAAAATCGGCGATGGACTCGAAAATTTTTGGGCATTTCAGGTCTGCCAACGACATTATCTTGGATGGAATGGTGCGCATCACCGCGCCCGCGCCGCGGTTATGCACGAAGGCATTGACGCGGAAGCGCGCAAGTCCGGGAACCTCGAAGGAGAAGTCGATCTCCTTGTTCTCTTCGTACATTTTGCGCTGCCCGTCGTTCATGATGTCATACACCAGGGCATGCACTTCCTTATGTTCCATCGCCGGCAGGTTGATCCTGCGTATGTCGCCATGCACGCGGATCATCGGCGGCAAGCCGGCGGAAAGATGCAGGTCGGACGCCTTGTTCTTGACGCCAAAGGCAAGCAGTTCGGTAATATCCATTATAATCCTCGCTGATTCGCGAACCGCGCAATGACGCGGCTACGTGGTATGGTCAACAACGCGCCGATTATGACCACAATTGCTTCCAACTTGCAAGCCGTTAACCGTGCCATCGCACAAGCCGCGCGCACGGCGCAGCGGCGCGCGGAAGATGTGGCGTTGCTGGCGGTGAGCAAGACTTTTTCCGCTACTGCGGTGCGCGAGGCGTACCGGGCCGGACAGCACGCCTTCGGCGAGAGTTATGTGCAGGAAGCGCTGGGTAAAATCGAAGCGTTACGCGATCTTCCGCTGGAGTGGCATTTTATCGGGCCAATCCAGAGCAACAAGACGCGCGTCATTGCGGAAAATTTTTCCTGGGTGCATGGCGTGGACAGGTTGAAAATTGCCGAGCGTTTGTCCGCACAGCGCCCGCAAAATTTGCCGCCGCTCAATGTGTGCCTGCAGGTTAATATTAGTGCCGAAGACAGCAAGAGCGGCGTAGCTCCGAATGAGGTGGCAGGGTTGGCGCAAACGGTGGCGCGCCTGCCGCATCTCAGGCTGCGCGGGCTGATGGCGATTCCCGCCCCGGCAGAGGGATTGGCCGGGCAGCGCAATCCATTCGCCCAACTGCGCGAACTCATGTCGCAACTCAACGAGCAGGGATTGGCGCTGGATACCTTGTCCATGGGCATGTCGTACGATCTGGAAGCGGCAGTGCTGGAAGGGGCCACTATCGTGCGCGTCGGCACGGCGATTTTCGGAGTGCGTAAAAAACCGCAGTCTCAGGAAAAATGAAGCACGCGCAGGGTGGAGCGCATCGCGGTTCCGCTGTATGAGCAAGGCAAATAAAGAATTAACATGGATGAACAGGATACACAGGATACACAGGATACACAGGATACACAGGATACACAGGATACACAGGATACACAGGATGCCGACCTAATTATCCTGTTCATCCTGTCTATCCATGTGAATAAACAGAAACAGCCATGCGCATGGCTGTGGATAGTTCGCGCAGAGCCGGTGTCAATTTGCGATAATCACCCCCACGAATTTATTCAAAAGGAATGGCATGAACATTTGTTTCATCGGCGGCGGCAACATGGCTACCGCACTCATCGGCGGCTTGCTCAAGCGCGACTTTACTGCGGCGCAACTGCGTGTGGTGGAAATCAATGCCGACAACCGAACCAGGCTGCAAAATGAATTCGGTGTACAGGCCTCGGCGGAATTGTCAGTGGGCATGGCGGGTAGCAATGTCATTTTGCTGGCGGTCAAGCCGCAGCAGTTGCGCGAAGTCGCCACGCAGCTTGCGCCGCTGCTGTCAGGGCAATTGCTGATCTCCATCGCGGCAGGCATCCGCGCCGCCGATCTGGCACGCTGGGCCGGATCGCAAAACGTGGTGCGCGCCATGCCGAATACGCCCGCGCTGATTCAGAGCGGCATGACCGGCTTATACGCATTGGCTGCGGTGAGCAAGGTGCAATGCGGCGTAGCGCAAACCGTACTCGCTGCCGTGGGCAGCACACTCTGGCTGGAAGACGAAGCGATGATGGATGCGGTCACCGCCGTCTCCGGCAGCGGCCCGGCCTATGTATTCTATTTCATCGAAGCCATGCAGCAGGCTGCGCGTGAGCTGGGCTTCAACGATGACGATGCGCGCCGACTGGTACTGGATACCTTCCTCGGTGCGGCCAAGCTGACCGATGCCAGTGAGGTTGACGTGAGTGTATTGCGCGCGCGCGTGACTTCCAAAAATGGCACCACCGAGCGCGCCCTGCTCAGCATGGAAGCCAATAACGTGAAATCGCACATCGTTGCTGCGGTGCATGCCGCCGCCACGCGCGCCAGAGAGATGGGTGATGAATTGGGCGGTGCAAACTGATATGGGCACCTCTATAAATCCAAACTCCGTCGCGATACTGCGTTGCTCAATAAATTTTAACGCTTACATATCAAACATATGCGGCGCGCTAAAATTTATTTCGCGCCTTGTCTCGCTTAAGATTTTGAATTTATAGAGGTGCCCATATGTTGAACGAAGCCTTGTTGTTTTTACTCGACGCCCTGCTGCAGCCGTTTGCCGCCCTGTTTCTGCTGCGCTTTCACCTGCAATGGTTGCGTGCGCCGATGCGCAACCCGCTGGGCGAATTCATCATGACGCTTACCAACTTCCTGGTGTTGCGTGTGCGCCGCTTTATTCCGGCCCTACGAGGTTTTGATACCGCCACTCTCCTGCTGGCGTTCGCGGTGGAGGCGATATACCTTTCCGCCGTATTGTGGGCGCAAGGTTTCCCGTTTATCACTTTTCCCTTGCCAGGCCTGCTCGTTTGGGCATTAGTCAAGCTGCTCAAGATCAGTGTGTACTTGTTGATGGGTGCGCTGTTCGCCCAGGCGATATTGTCGTGGGTTAACCCGCACTTGCCAATAGCAGGACTGCTGAACGTCGTAACACATCCCTTCCTCGCCCCGTTGCGGAGGCGCATCCCGCCGCTGGGCGGCATTGATCTCACCCTGCTGGCGCTGCTTATCGTGTGCCAGCTCATACTCATCGTGCCGCTGGGCTGGCTTGAAAACCTGGTCGTGAGATTGCTCTGACATGAAACCATGGCACCACCGCGAAGGAGATGCCATCACGCTAACACTGCACATCCAGCCGGGAGCAAAGCGCAGTGAAGTGGCCGGATTGCACGGCGAAGCGCTGAAAATCCGCCTCGCCGCCCCACCCATCGAGGGGCGGGCCAACGAAGCGCTGCTGCGCTTCATCGCGGAGCGCTTTAATGTTCCTCTGCGCAATGTCGAACTCAAACAGGGTGAGCAGTCGCGCCATAAGCGGGTGGAGGTGCGTGGCAGTGCAGTGGAGCCGGGGAGCTTGTTGGGCTAGGCTTTTGCAGCAGTACACAGGCACGGCATCCGTTGGAAACTGGATACAGACACAAAGTTTCATTGCAGTGTAAAGTTCCTCTCTATGGCGCTCTATTTTCATGAAACTTGATATACATCAAAGAAAATTTTGGCCCGGACAACGAGTATCGTACAAATGTCACTGCAAAGTGGTACTTGAAATGTATCTACTGCCATTAATTCTAAAATCCACGGAGCTGACTGATGGAAGCAACAAAACAAGACGGGATTGAAACAGCAGCCGGTGGGCAAAAAATACGGATGTCCAATCCACGCATGGTTTTTATAGGCGCGATGTGTCTTGCGGCTTTTTACGTGGTTTGGGGTATCGCCAAAATAATTTCGTAGTTGGATATATTTTTTTAGTTACCGTGCCAGGGAGGCCATCATGTCAAATGAAGAAAATGTAACGCCATCTGTCTTGCAACGCATCCTCGATGACATAAATTATGTATTGATATTGGGGTTGGTGGTGCCGACAGTGTCTTACACGCTGTGGGGAGTCATGCAAGTCGTCGCCATCCCGCTGGCCAAATAACCGCATTTGCGCTGGAATTTATTTTAATTTCTTAATTTTTCAAGAGGGGGCCTCAATGGGTTATTCATTCACAGCACCAGCAAAGAATTGGGCGACCGAGCCGATCGAGCGCACCGAAATCCTGTGGATCACTATCGCAGGTTTGTGGTGCCTTTTCATGTTTGGCTGGATGATTGCCTGGCACTGGATCGGCAATCAGAACATGGCCAGCGAGGCGTATAAAACCACGCCGGAGATTTACGGCAAAAAGGTCGAGGATTTTACCGCGAAATATACCGTGCGTCAGGATAAAAGCGACCCCAACCTGCCGGTGGTGGCTCCGCCTCCCGGCAGCGATGTTTATCTGGCGGCGAGCCGCTACCAGTGGCGACCGGTGCTGGAGCTTCAGAAAGGCAAATCTTACCGCGTGCATATTTCCTCACTGGACTGGGATCATGGTTTTTCCCTGCAGCCGGAAAATATCAATTTCCAGGCTTATCCCGGTTACGAGCAAGTGATAACCATGACGCCAAACAAGTCTGGCACATTTGGTATCGTGTGTAATGAATATTGCGGCATCGGCCACCACGCCATGCTCGGCAGAATTTACGTGAAGGAGTAGGAAATGGCTATAACAACCGCACAATCCCCTTTCCGCACCGACCCGCTGACCGGTCTGCGCATTGACCTGACTGCCCAAACTCTGGTGAAGACCAATGCCGTGCTCGCCGTTGTGTTCCTGCTGGTCGGCGGAATTGCCGGCTTGCTGGTCGCCTTGACGCGCTGGCCGGCGGTGCATTTGCTCAACGCCGATCTGTTCTACATGGCGCTCACCGCGCATGGCATTGTGGCGCTTATGGTATGGATCATCTTTTTTGAAATGGCGGTGCTGTATTTCGTAAGCACGACCTTGCTTAACTGCCGGTTGGCGGCGCCGAAAATGGCCTGGACGCAAGTTGTGCTGATGACCGTTGGCGCGGCCACTACCGCCGTCGCAATTCTGCAAGGCGATTCCAGCGTCATGATGACGTCCTACGTGCCGATGAATGCCGCCCCGCATTTTTACCTGGGCTTGATCCTGTTTGCTGTGGGTGCGTTAATCGGTTGCGGCGTATTCTGGGGCACATTGGTGATCGCCAAGGAAGAGAAGACCTACGAAGGCTCGTTGCCGCTGGTTGTATATGGCTGCATGATCGCCACGGTTATCGCGGTTTTCACCATCGCCAATGGCGCCATTATCCTGATCCCGACGTTACTGTGGTCGCTGGGCCTGATCAAGAGCGTTGACCCGATGATGTATCGCGTGGTCTGGTGGGCGTTCGGGCACTCGTCGCAGCAAATCAACGTGACCGCCCATATTACGATTTGGTACCTGGTCGCCAGCCTGGCGTTTGGCGCCAAACCGATATCGGAAAAAGTGAGCCGTACCGCTTTTCTGCTGTATATCCTGTTCCTGCAATTGGGTTCGGCGCACCACTTGCTGGCTGATCCGGGATTGAGTTCGGCATGGAAAATTTTCAACACCAGCTACATGATGTATCTGGCGGTGCTGGCAAGCTTGATCCACGGCCTGACCGTGCCCGGTTCAATCGAAGTGGCGCAGCGCAGGAACGGCCTGAACAACGGCCTGTTTGAGTGGCTGCGTAAATGCCCGTGGGGCAATCCGGTGTTTTCCTCTACGATCCTGTCGATCATCATTTTCGGCTTCATCGGCGGGATTAGCGGGGTGGTGATGAGCGTGGAGCAAGTCAACATGATCATCCACAATACCATCTATGTGCCGGGGCATTTCCACGGCACGGTGGCGGGCGGTACCACGCTGGCTTTCATGGGCCTGATCTACTACCTGATTCCGGTGTTGTTCCAGCGCCAGCTCATCATGAAGCCATTGGCAGCATTGACGCCTTGGATGTTCGGTATCGGGATTGCGATATTATCGGTTGCGCTGATGGGTGCGGGAACGCTGGGTGTGCCGCGCCGCCATTGGGATATCACCTTTGCCGGGCAGGCGCTGGGCTTTGAATGGCCCGGTATGGCGCAAATGATGATGGCTGTAGCCGAAATCGGCGGTGTCCTGTCGGTGCTGGGCGGCGCAGCTTTCTGCGTGATCGTGGTGGGCTCCATCCTGATCGGCGAGCCGGTTCCCGCGAATGCCAAGAATATCGTGGCGCCTCCCGCCGATGCGGGCGGGCACAAGGATATCGGTATGGGTGGTTTGGAAGCCCCTGGCACTTTCGTCCTGGCCATGGTGCTGTTTGTAACCCTTGTGCTCTACTATTTCATCAATTTCAAGTATCTGGCCACACTGTGGACATTGGCCTGATGGGTGCGAGTTGACCTGAGGCGCACCAAAACGGTGGGAGGTTTTTTTCTCCCGCCGTTTTGGAGTTAAAAGGCACAAGGTGTGGGTGTTCCACGCCCAACCACTTGGGGTTTTGTATATGGGAACAGCTATTAAACAAGTTGCCGATTTGTTCAAGCTGAGAATCGGTATTGTCATCAGCTTCACTGCACTGGCTGGTGTGGCGGTAACGCCGGGTTCGCTGGCTGGTTGGAAAATTGCGCTGCTGGGGCTGGCGGTGTTGGTCTCTTCAGCAAGCGCGGGTGCATTCAATCAATACGTTGAGCGGGATATTGACGTGCGTATGGCGCGCACCAGCAAGCGTCCTTTTGTCACAGGTGCGCTTCAGCATGGTCCGTTCTGGCTGTGTGTGATTCTTGTCATGCTGGCGGGTTCGGTGGCGGTGGCGGCGGCGGCGCTCAATTCCGTCTCGGCCCTGTTCGTGTTTCTGGGGGCGTTTTTCTATGCTGTGGTTTACACGGTGTGGTTGAAGCGCCGCACCTGGATGAACATCGTGATCGGCGGATTGGCCGGCAGCTTCGCGGTGCTGGCCGGAGCCGCCGCAGTAAATCCGCATCTGAGCTCGCAAGCGTTGATTCTGGCAGGAATATTGTTTTTGTGGACACCCCCGCATTTCTGGAGCATGGCGATTGCCTACCACAAGGATTACGATGCCGCAAAAGTTCCCATGCTGCCGGTGGTGGTGGGTGACGAACGGGCAGCACGTGTTATTTTTGGCAGCACCGTGTTGCTGGTGGCGACTTCGTTGATGCCGATGTTTTACGGCATGGGCTGGATTTATTTCATCGGTGCGGCAAGCGGCGGTGCGTATTTTCTGGTGAAAAGCGTGCAGTTGATGTGTGCGCCCAATCGTGCAACAGCGATGTCATGCTTCCATGCCTCACTCATGCAATTGAGTTTATTGCTGACCGCGGCGATGATAGACGCGCCTTTGTAACTTTTCCGATGCGCCTATTGTTGCTGTTGGGGATGGCGGGAGCGGCGTTTGCCTCAGAGGGAAACGTTCAACCCGCAGCACCTGCCAAATTCGATCAAAAATCTGCATTACAATTCAGTCAAGGTACAGTTGGCAAGCAGGTAGGCGACTACACCTTGCTTGACCGCAACAGCCAGCCGGTCAAGCTTTCCAGCTATCGCGGAAAGCCGGTGCTGGTGAGCTTTATTTACACCGGTTGCTCGGAAACCTGTCCCGCCACTACGCAGTTTCTTGCCAAGGCGGTCAAATACATGCAGGACGCCCTTGGCGCTGACAGCTTTCAGGTGTTGACCGTCGGTTTCAATGCACCTTGGGATTCGCCGCAGGCGATGCACGATTTTGCATCACGGCAAAACATCAAGTTGCCGCACTGGGAATTTCTGAGTGCAGATGTGGCAACCATGCAAAACCTCACGCGTGATCTTGGATTCAGTTACACTTATTCGGTCACAGGCTTCGATCATATTTCCCAACTCACGCTGATTGACCAGGAAGGCAAAGTTTATCGCCAAGTGTACGGCGACAGCTTCGATCTGCCTCAGATGGGTGAGCCGTTAAAGAAATTGGTGGGCAATGTGCAAACCCAGTATCCCGGCTGGGAGGGCTTGAGCAACCGCATTCGCTTGTTCTGCACTGTTTATGATCCCAGTACAGGAGCCTATACCACCAATTACTCGTTTTTCGTCGGCATGTTCATCAGTGCGGTGATGATTTATTTCTTCGCCGCCTGGCTTATCCGTGAGTGGCGCCGCATCCAGCGCCGCAAACCACCCAATGCCAGCGAAGCCGTTTGAAATAAAGGTGCCCTAAAGCCAACCCGGCGCATCCTGCGCTCAGCTTTGAGTTCATGCAACTTGTGCAATCATAATCGCTCTGGTCGATGCCATGGTTTGTGTCCGCGAAGGGGATAGAGAGAAACAATAATTGCAATCAGTAAAATCAACTGCCATAATGTCAATAGATGTATTATTAATACATTTTTACAAGCTGGTTAACATGAGGTGGTCTTGATCAAGTTGATTCAACGCGTTGGGCAGAGCTTGTTGCTGCAGGTGGAAAAAAGATTCAATGCCGTATTTGGTGCCGAGTTGAATCCGCTATACCAGCTTGGCGCCATTTCATTTTTCCTGTTCTGGGTTGTATTGGGAAGCGGATTTTATCTTTACGCTTTTTATCGTACCGGGGTAAGCGAGGCGTATTCATCGGTTGAGGAAATCACCCACGAACAATGGTATTTGGGCGGCATCATGCGCAGCCTGCACCGTTATGCCTCGGATGGCATGGTGATTGTGGTGCTGGCGCACATGGCACGCAATTTTGTGATGAACCGCTTGAGCGGATTCCGCGCTTTTTCCTGGATTACCGGCATCGTGCTTCTGCTGCTGTTAATTATTTCCGGCATCAACGGTTACTGGCTGGTGTGGGACCAGCTTGCGCAATTCGTTGCCATGGCCAGCACGGAATTTCTGGATTGGCTGCCGATTTTCGTTTCCCCCCTGGTGCGCAATTTTCTGACCCCGGACAGCATCAATGACCGTTTCTTCTCGCTGCTGTCTTTCATGCATTTGGGCATCCCGCTTGCGATGCTGGTTTTCATCATGGTTCACACCCAGCGGGTGAGCGGAGCCAGGACCCAGCCTTCGAGGCAACTTGCGATTGGGTGGAGCCTGACTTTGCTGGTGCTGGCCCTGGTTAAGCCGGCCTTGAGCCAGGGAGGCCAGGCTGACCTGAGCACGGTTGCCACGCAAATCAAGCCGGACTGGTTCTTCATGGCTATCTACCCGTTGATATATGCCTGGTCACCGGGCCAGTTGTGGGCGCTGGTCGGCGGCCTCCTGGCCTTTCTCCTGCTGCTGCCGTTGCTGGCGCGCACCAAGCGCATGAAGGAAGGTTTCCAGATCGCCACCGCGCCGGGCATGCGCACCTTTACCGCCAAGCCGGGTGAGACTGTATTGGAGGCGGCGTTGCGCCAGGATGTTCGTTTACCGCACGTATGTCGCGATGGCGCCTGCGGAACTTGCAAGGGCGCCATTCTGCATGGGGCAGTGGATTATGGCGTGTATCAGGAAGATGCTTTGAGCGAGCAGGAAAAACAGGCAGGCAAGGCGCTGTTCTGCTGTGCCACGCCGTTGTCCGACCTGGAAATTGAGTATTATGAAAACGAAGCACTGAAACAAGTCCCGGTGAAGATCATGCAGTGCCGTGTGCATAAAATGGTGCGTGTTACGCCGGATGTGATGGTGCTGTATTTGAAATTGCCTCTTGGCAGCAAGCTGCAATTTTTTGCCGGCCAATATCTCGACATCCTGCTGGAGGATGGCGCACGCAGAAGCTTTTCGTTTGCCAATGCCCCGCATGCTGACGAGTTTATCCAATTGCACATCCGCCTTATTCCGGGTGGCAGATTCACCACACATGTGTTCACGCAAATGAAAGAAGGCGACGAACTGAGCTTCGAAGGCCCGCTAGGCACTTTCTTCTTGCACGAGGAAAGTGATAAGCCGATAATTTTTGTGGCCGGCGCCACCGGTTTCGCACCGGTGAAAAGCATGCTGGAACACGCTTTCCACACCGGTTCCAAGCGCCGTATGCTGTTGTACTGGGGGGTGAGGAAGCGCGAGGATTTATACATGGCCGATTTGCCGGAGCGCTGGCAACGGGAACACGACAACTTTACCTTTGTTCCGGTATTGTCCGAACCGAGGCCGGATGATAACTGGCAGGAACGTGCCGGCTTGGTGCACGAGGTTATTTTGCAGGATATTCCCGATTTGAGCGGCTTCCAGATTTACTCCTGCGGCTCGTTGCAAATGGTGCAGGCGGCGCGTCCGGCTTTTCTTGCGCAGGGACTACCGGAAAGCGCGTGTTTCTCGGATGCCTTCCTGTTGCCTGCACATAAAGTGGCGCAATCCGCCGTGGAGGTGCAATCATGAACCCGCCGCTGAAATATCTGGGACAAGGGTTAGCCTACGCGCTGTTCGCCGTGGTGCTGGGATATTTCTCCACTTCACCTGAGTACACGCACTTGCCGGCGGATTACGCGCTGGTCAAGCTGAGCTTCAACCATGCTGCCCAGCTCAAAAACCCGTGCCATGAGCGCACCGATGCGGAGCTGGCCAAACTGGCGCCCAATATGCGGATACGCAAGGACTGCCCGCGCGAGCGCTCCGATGTGGTGGTGGAGTTGGAGATGGACGGCAAGCAGTTGTACCATGTCGTGCTGCACCCGCCCGGCCTGTCGCATGACGGCGCTGCATCGTTATATCGCCGCCTGCCGGTGCCGGCAGGCAACCATCGTTTCATTGCGCGCTTGAAGGATAAGGAAGAAGGCGACTTCAGCTTTGTGCGCGAGGAAAACGTTACTCTTGCCGCCGGCAGGGTTATGGTGATTGATTTCAAGGCCGATGTTCCCGGTGCACCCGGTTTTATTTTCAAGAATTAGGACAACATGACTATTTCCATGGAAGCGAATTATCCACACGATGCGCCGCCGGATGTTGGCGGTGTGTACGCGTTGCCCACGCCGCATCAAGCCAGCCAGCGCTTGGCTGCCGGCTGGTTGTGGCTGAGTTTTGCCGCCCTGGTGGGTGCGGGTCTTTTTGCGCTGCTGGTAGTGCTGGCACGCACGCCTTACGTGTCTGATCTTTTCCCTACGGTGGATTTCTTCCGCAGCGCCCTGGTGGTGCATGTGGATTTGTCGGTGCTATTGTGGTTCTTCGCTTTCGCCGGTGTATTGTGGAGCGCAGCCTCCCCGCCCAAATGGATGCCCCTTGGCTGGGTGGCGTTGTTGCTTGCGGTTGCGGGCGTGGTGGTGGTTGTGGTTTCACCGTTTGTCGGCACCGGCGGGCCGCTTATGAACAACTACATCCCGGTGCTGGAAAACCGGGTGTTCCTTACCGGCTTGTTCCTGTTTGGCAGCGGTATCGGCTTGCTTGCTTTGCGCGGCCTGCTGACGGTCCCCCTCACCGGGTTTGGTGAAAATAGAGATGGCGGCATACTTTGTTTCGGCCTTCATACCGCCGCAGTGGCGACGATTATGGCGCTCATCGCCATTTCCTGGGCATTCGCGACCATTCCGTTTTTTGTGCGCGGCCTGCCTTATTATGAGGTGCTGTTTTGGGGTGGCGGGCATGTGATGCAATTTGCCTACACCCTGCTGATGCTGGTTGGGTGGTTGTGGCTGTCCGCTGAATGCGGTGCCCAGGTGCCATTAACTCCGCGCATATCACTGTTCCTGTTCGCCTTGGGAGTTGCGCCGGTGCTGCTTACACCGCTGATTTACATTTTTTATGAGACCAATACCGGCGGCAACATGGAAATGTTCATCAGCATGATGAAATTCGGTGGCAGCCTGGCTACCGTGCCGATTGGGCTGGCGGTGGCGTATGCAATGGGGAACAGCAGTTATCCTGGCCCTTCGAGGCGCCCGCTATTCGCGCACTTGCTGTGTTCGATGGTTTTATTTGCGGTGGGCGGTGGCATCAGCCTCATGATCAAGGACAGCAATACCATCATCACCGCGCATTACCACGGCACCGGCGGGGCGGTGAGTCTCGCCTTCATGGGAATGGCTCTTGTGCTGCTGCCCAAACTGGGGTTTCGCGCGCCTGATTTGAAGCTTTCCCACTGGATGCCCTATGTGTACGGTGTCGGGCAATTGCTGCACATCATCGGATTGCTGTGGTCCGGTGGGTACGGCGTGCAACGCAAAGTCGCGGGGGCAGCCCAGGATTTGCACAGTTTTGGGCAGGTCGCCGGAATGGGGTTGATGGGAATCGGCGGTCTGATCGCCGTGGTCGGCGGCCTGATGTTTTTGGTGGTGGTGTTCCGCGCGATGAGGGGGCGAGTACGTTAGCGCCGCAAGCGGCCATTACGCCACGCTCCCGCTTCGTAGCACTCGCTGTGACTTCTCTGGTTTTGACAGCTACGCAGTTTGCATAGAATGCGCAAATATCTACAAAACTTGTTGCTGCGCCTGGAAAAAGCTTTCATTGCGCCATTCGGCCAGGCATTGAATCCTTGGTGCCATCTCGGTGCGATTACCTTTTATCTGTTCTGGATCGTGGTGGTAAGCGGAGTTTATCTCTACGCCTTTTACCGAACCGGGGTGGATGAATCCTACCAGTCGGTCGAACGCCTTACCCATGATCAATGGTACGCTGGCGGCGTGATGCGCAGCCTGCACCGCTATGCTTCAGATGGCATTGTGATGACGATGCTGCTGCATATGCTGCGTAATTTTATTACCGGCCGTTTCCACAGCTTCCGCTGTTTTTCCTGGGTGAGCGGGGTATTGCTGATCTGGCTGGTTTACACTTGCGGCATCAACGGCTATTGGCTGGTGTGGGACAGGCTGGCGCAATTCATCGCCGTGGGCACCGCGGAATGGTTCGATTGGTTCCCGCTGCTTAGTCAGCCACTCCCGCGCAATTTCCTCGCGCAAGACTACTTTAATGATCGCTTCTTTGCGCTGCTGTCGTTTGCCCACATCACCATTCCGCTGATACTGCTGCTGTTCATGTGGATACATACCAAGCGTATCAACCGTGCCGAAACCAACCCCCCGTTAAATCTCGCAGTCGGCACGCTGTTGGCGCTGTTGGCGCTATCGCTGATCAAGCCGGCGTTGAGCCATGCTCACGCCAATCTGGACTTGACGCCTGGCGTGCTTCAATTGGACTGGCTCTATCTTGCGCCGTACCCGCTGCTTTACATCTGGTCGCCTGGCGCGGTGTGGGCGCTGGTTGGCGGGATCACCGCGCTGCTCTTTTCGGCGCCGTGGCTTCTCAAGCCGCGCGCACGCCCTGCGGCGGCGGAGGTGCATCTGGACAATTGCAACGGTTGTTCACGCTGCGCTGACGACTGCCCCTACTCGGCCATTATGATGCTGCCGCGCCAGGACGGCAGGCCGCACCAGTTACAGCCGGTGGTGGATCCGGACTTGTGCGCAAGCTGCGGCATTTGTGTCGGCGCTTGCCCTTCCTCGATGCCGTTCCGTAGCAGCGAATTGGTGAGCGGCATCGAATTGCCGGATCAGGAGTTGGCGACGCTACGTGCCGATACCGATTGTGCGCTGGCGGTGTTGCGCGGCGAAGCGCGCATCATGGTGTTTGGCTGCGATTGCGCCTGCGATGCGCGCGCGTTGCAGTCAGAGGGAGTGGCGGCGCTTTCGCTCCCCTGCATCGGCATGCTGCCTCCGGCGTTTATTGACTATGTGCTGCGCGACGCACGTGTCGATGGGGTGATGGTCGCCGGTTGCCGGGGAGGAGATTGTCAATACCGGCTTGGCATCCGCTGGACCGAGTTGCGCCTGGCGCGCCAGCGGGTACCGCATTTGCGCCAGCGGGTGCCACTTCAGCGCATCGAGTTTTGCTGGGCCGGCATACAGGATGGCGAGCTGGCATATACGGCGCTTGCTGCCCTGCGTGCGCGAGTCGCGCAACTGCCGCGAGAAGCAATTCTGGAAGAGGATTATCGGGAGCATGAACTCAAGCCCGGCGACAAAAATCAACCTGAATACCGCCTGCGCAGCCGGTAGTTAAGCGTTACCAGAATGAGCAGCAGGAACGCCGCTGTGGCGTTATGAAGCAGCACGAGAAAGAGCGGCAGGCCGTAAGCTACGGCGCTGATTCCCAGCGCGACTTGCAGCGTGAGTGCAGCGATCAGCAGCATGCCGCTACGCCGTAGATTTTCCCGGATCAGGCAGACTCCCAGCCAGGCAAGGTAACAAAACACCAGCAGTGCGAAGAAACGGTGCGTCATGTGCAAAGTTTGTTGTGCTTCGCCCGGAGCAAAAATGCCGCCCTGCGGTACTTCCAGCATCTGAAGCGGATTGAAGTCCGCAAGTGATGCATGCTGCAGCCATCCGTCGCAGCCAGATAAACCGCTGCAACTCAAGGCAGCGAAACTCGCACTGACCATGCCACCCAGCGCTATTTGTGCTGCAAGCAGCCCCAACCCCAGCGACAGCCGTCTGCGCAAACGTGAAAAAACAGTGTATGGGCGCGCGTATCCGAGATGTAATTGCCACAGCAACGCCAGTATTCCCAGGCCGCCCAGCAAGTTGCCAAGCGCAACTGCTGGCAGGCGTGGGTTGTGCGTCCATTTGCCGAGCATTGCAAGGAAAACCGTTAGCCCCAACAATCCCAGCGCAGGCAGGAAATCGCCGGGGGATTCGCGGCGGCGACGCCAAGCGAGTGAAGCGATGGCGAGGATGGCAAAACCCATGGTGCTCGCCGCAATGCGGTGAGTGATGTTTATCCAGTTCGGGCGAGGAGGGGGAAGGCCAGCCAGAATGCGCCCATAACAAACGGGCCAGTCAGGGCAGCCCAAACCGGCGCCAGTCAGGCGCATATGGGCGCTTAGCAAGATGATCACCGCCATCAGCATAAAGGTGAACAGCACCAAGCCGTGAAATGCGCGATTGCCGTCAGTCATGTGGCTGCGGAAGTGCAAAGGGGCGAGTTTCACCTGCATTGGTCAACTCAACAACCTGAAAGATGCGCAGGATAAGAAAGGCAATTTATTGATAATTTGTGTGCATCCATGTTAATCCGTGGCTGAATTGTTTTTTCAAGGATTAACAAGGGTAATTATTTGAGAAGTGGTCATCGCAAGGATCGAAATGATGACCAGGAAAACCAGGCTACGGTATTTGAAGCGGCTGCCGTAAGCGTGTTCAAGACGGTCAAGTAACCAGTCTGACATGAAATAGAGGCCGATGCCGATGATGGTGTAATAAAGGTATTCCATAATTTATTGGGGTGCCCACATTGTCATACTTAAAAAAAGCTGGGGTTGAGTCCTGAATTCGGCAATTGGACAAGGTGAGCGGCCCTGCTTTGCGTTGACAGTGTTCTGGAGAATTTAAGAACTCCCCCCGCTAGAGGGGATGTGGCGGCGGCCCGACGAAGGTTTGTAGCCTTGGCAGATTATGCAGTTCCACCGATTTGTTGCGTATGTTAATCAGCCCGATCCCCTGAAAATGCGATAGTGTGCGGCTGACCGTTTCCAGTTTCATTCCGAGATAGCTGCCGATTTCCTGGCGTGTCATGCGCAAATGGAATGAAGTGGGCGAGTAACCGCGTGTGGCAAAGCGCTGCGACAGGTTGAGCAGGAAGGCAGCCAAACGTTCTTCCGCGCGCATAGAACCGAGCAGCAGCATGATGCCTTGGTCACGCACGATTTCGTGGCTCAGAATGCGGTGCAGGTGGCGTTGTAGCGAGGGTAATTTGCGGCTGAGATCCTCCAGTTGGCTAAAGGGGATTTCGCATACCTCGCTGTCTTCCAGGGCGATTGCGTCACAGGCATGCGCGTCGCTGCTGATGGCATCCATCCCGATGATTTCTCCGGCCATTTGAAAGCCGGTGACCTGTTCGCGCCCATCTTCATGCAGCACTTGGGTCTTGAAAAAACCGGTGCGAATGGCGTACAGCGACTGGAATTTCGCACCGCTACGGTACAGGTAATCTCCGCGCTGGTATGCGTGTTTCAGGCTGATTAAATCGTCCAGTTGCTCCAGATCAGTATCGGTGAGTTTCATGGGCAAGCATAACTCACGCAGGTTACAGCCGGAACAGGCGACTTTTAGCGGGGTCAAACTGACGGATTTTTGCACGGTTTCCTTAGCGTCAGGGAGGTACGATTTTTTATGGGCGCTTTTTTAGGTGCTCTTTTTATGAGCGCATTATGACAGAGATTTTGACCTATATCAAACGTCTATCATGGCTTGCTAGCATAATCCGAGAACTTACAAACCTGTAGAATTGCTATGTCCCCGAGTATAAAGGCATCATCCGAATTGGAAATTGATCTGGAGTTAATCCGCAGGCTGGACAAGAACGGCCCGCGTTACACCTCCTATCCTACCGCCGACCGTTTTGTCGAGGCGTTCAACGCCGAGAGTTACCGCAGTTGGGTGGCCAAGCGCGAGATCGGCGGTATCAGCCGCCCGCTGTCGCTGTATGTGCACATTCCGTTCTGCAATACGCTGTGCTTTTACTGCGCCTGCAACAAGGTGATCACCAAAGATCGCAGCAGGGCGGAGGATTATGTCCGCTACATGATCAAGGAATTGGCCATGCAGGCTGCCTTGCTTGGCGAGGGGCAGCGCGTTGAGCAATTGCATTGGGGTGGCGGCACGCCAACCTTTCTGAGCGACGATCTGATGCGCGAATTAATGGGCGCTATCCGGAAGCATTTCAAACTGGTGGAACATGGAGAGTATTCCATTGAAATCGACCCGCGCAAGGTCAGCGACCAGACCATCATCCTGCTTGGCGAGTTGGGCTTCAATCGTATCAGCATCGGTGTGCAGGATTTCGATCCGCAGGTGCAGCGCGCGGTAAACCGTATCCAGAGTGAGGCAGAAACGCTGCAGGTGATCCGTGCGGCGCGCGCCAACGGCTTCAAGTCAGTTAGCCTCGACCTCATATATGGGTTGCCCAAGCAGACCCTGACAGGCTTTAAGGCCACCCTGGATAAGGTAATTGCCGCTAACCCGGATCGCCTGTCCATCTACAACTATGCGCACATGCCCACCATTTTCAAACCGCAGCGCCGCATCCTCGAGGAAGAATTGCCCGCGCCGCAGGTCAAGCTGGATATTCTCAACCTCGCGGTCATGACGCTGACTGATGCCGGCTATGTATATATCGGCATGGACCACTTTGCCAAGCCGGACGACGAACTGGCGATAGCGCAGCGCCAAGGCAGGCTGCACCGCAATTTTCAGGGCTATTCCACGCATTCCGATTGCGATCTGGTGGCGATAGGAGTGAGTTCCATCGGCAAGATCGGCCCCACCTACAGCCAGAATTTCCGCGAACTGGAAGACTACTACGACGCGCTTGATCGTGACGAATTGCCCATCATGCGCGGCATGGAACTGAACTCCGACGATCTGGTGCGTCGCGCCATCATTCAGGCCTTGATGTGCCATTTCGAGCTTTCCAAGGAATCTTTCAACATCGCCTACCTCATCGACTTTGACCGCTATTTCGCCACCGAACTCGATGAGCTGAAGGAATACGAACGCGAAGGGCTGCTCAAGCTCACGCCGGAATGGATCAGCGTCACGCCCAAGGGGCGCATGTTAATCCGCAACATCTGCATGGTGTTCGACAAATATCTGCGCACGAAACAGGAACATGCCCGCTATTCCAAGGTAATATAACAACTTGGATCAGCATTAAGGATGGCAATGAAATGCGTGGATGATTTCCGCTTGCGCTTCGGCAAGCAGGAGCTGGTGCCGATCATGATTGGCGGGATGGGCGTGGACATATCGACCGCCGATCTTGCACTGGAGGCTGCCCGCCTTGGCGGTGTCGGCCACATTTCCGATGCGATGTTGCCCACCGTTACGGACCGGCGCTACGACACCGACTTCGTCAAAGACAAACTCCAGCAGTACAAATACAACCTCGACAACCCCAATAAGTCAGCGGTGAAATTCGACCTCGGCCAGGTTGCCGAGGCTACGCGGTTGCATGTAAGCCATGCCATGCAATCCAAGCGCGGCGACGGCATGATTTTCATCAACTGCATGGAAAAGCTCACCATGAATGCGCCGCGTGAAACCCTCACGGCGCGCCTGCGTAGCGCTCTGGATGCCGGCATAGACGGCATCACGCTGGCCGCCGGTTTGCATCTGGGTTCGTTTGCGCTGATGGAAGATCACCCGCGTTTCCGCGATGCCAAGCTCGGCATCATCGTTTCCTCGTTGCGCGCGCTGCTGCTGTTCCTGCGCAAGAGCGCCAGAACCAACCGCCTGCCGGATTTTGTGGTAGTGGAAGGCCCGCTTGCCGGTGGTCATTTGGGTTTTGGCATGGATTGGGCAAAATACGATTTGCGCACCATCGTGAACGAGATTCACCAGTATTTGCAGGCGGAACATCTGGATATCCCGGTCATCCCCGCAGGAGGGATTTTTACCGGCAGTGACGCCGTATCTTTCCTTGATGAAGGGGCTGCGGCGGTGCAGGTGGCGACGCGCTTTACCGTGGCGCGCGAATGTGGGCTGCCGCAGGACGTGATGCAGGAATACTTCAGGGCCGGCGAAGACGATATCGTGGTCAACACCATCTCGCCCACCGGTTACCCGATGCGCATGTTGAAGAACACCCCGGCCATCGGTTCGGGCATCCGCCCCGGTTGCGAATCCTACGGCTACCTGCTCGACGCCAACGGCAACTGCTCCTACATTGATGCGTACAACCGCGAGGTCGCGGCTCATCCGGATGCGAAGAAAATTTCCGTGATGGACAAGACATGCTTGTGCACCCACATGCGCAACTATAAGTGCTGGACCTGCGGCCACTACACCTACCGGCTAAAGGACACCACACGCCGCCTGGCGGACGGCAGCTATCAGGTTCTCAGTGCGGAGCAGGTGTTTCATGACTACCAGTTCAGCACTGGCAACAAGATTGCCTTGCCGGATTAGTCTCATGCCTTGCATTTACGCATGGTAAATCCATAGCGTGTAAGTGCTTCGCCCCATGAGTGATTTCGCAACGCGCCTCATTCGCTGGCAACGCCGGCATGGCCGCCACAGCCTGCCGTGGCAGGGTGCGGATGCTTACTGCGTGTGGCTGTCCGAGGTCATGCTGCAGCAGACCCAGGTTGCCACAGTCATCCCTTATTACCAACGTTTCGTAACAAGCTTCCCGGATGTCGCCGCACTCGCGGCAGCGAGTGAAGACGAAGTGCTGGCGCACTGGAGCGGGCTGGGCTACTACTCGCGTGCGCGCAATCTGCACCGTGCGGCGCAGCTCATCATGCAGCGGCATGACAAGAAATTCCCGCGCGAATTCGACGACATCCTCGCGCTGCCCGGCATAGGCCGTTCCACCGCCGCCGCCATCTGTGCCTTCGCGTTCCATGAACGGCGCGCAATTCTCGATGGCAACGTCAGACGCGTGCTGGCGCGCTACTGCGCCATTGAAGGTTACACCGGCAAGAAAGAAGTCGAGCTGCAACTGTGGAGGCAAGCGGAAGCTTTGTTGCCGCAACGCGATGTTGCCACCTACATACAGGGCCTGATGGATTTTGGCGCGACAGTCTGCACGCGCAGCAAACCCAACTGCGACGCCTGCCCCGTGCAGACAAATTGTGTGGCATATCAGAGCGGACATGTCGCGCAACTGCCTACCCCGCGCCCGCGCAAGACACTGCCGGAAAAACACAGCATCTTCCTGCTGCTGCTCAATGGCTCCGACATCCTGCTGGAAAAGCGTCCTGGCAGCGGCATCTGGGGCGGCCTGTGGTGTCCGCCGCAATTTGATGATGAGCAGTCAGCGTTGGCTTGGTGTATGCAACGAGGCATCACAACAGATAAAAATGCTCGTCGTTCTCGCGTAGGCGGGAATCCAGCTAATTTAACAAACCAGTGCGAAGCACTTCCGGAGTTCACGCACACCTTTACCCATTTCAAATTGCATATCGCGCCGCTGCTGGTGCAGGTTACGCACAAACCTATGCAAGCGCAGGAGCCGGGCAGGGTGTGGCTGGATGTGGAGGACGCTCTGTGTGCCGCCATTCCCACGCCGGTGCGCAAGCTGATCGAGAAAATTATTCGAGGCTGAGTTCTGTAGCGCGAAGGTCTCAAGTGCGCCAAGAGCAGACGTTCAGAATTCGAGTTGTGTTTGGCCTACTGGTTCGGACAAATCGGGTAATTCCATTTCCATTTTAAAGGTACAGCAATCCGTAGGTCGGGCTACGCCCGACAGCTTGATCCGGCGGGCATAGCCCGCCCTACAAAAATGCACTTTTAATTTAGAATTGGAATAACTGGATTATCACTGCTCCAATTTGATATTGGTGCGTCAAAGGTGATGTATCTGGGCGCTAGAAAGAGTCGTTTCTCTGACCTGTTAATTTTTATGGCGGCGAATGTTTGCTCAAAATCGATGAACTGGCATTGGCAAAAGGCGGCTAATTACTGCTACCTACCCAAATTCGACAATGGGGTTACGTCAATATATTTTATCAGGCAAGGTTTAGCCGCGTTTTAGCAACTGCTCAAACTCCGCCAGAGGAACCGGGTTACCAAACAGATAGCCTTGGTAAGCGCGGCAGCCTTGCCGCGAGAGATAGTCGCGCTGGCCTTCCGTTTCCACTCCCTCAGCGATAACCTCCATGCCCAGGCTCTTGCCCATGGTAAGAATGGCATTGACGATGACCGCACTGCTGGTATCTGCTGCCATATCGCGAATAAAGGACTGGTCTATCTTGATCTGATTCAGGGGTAACCGTTGCAGATTGGATAGCGATGAATAACCCGTACCAAAATCATCCATGGCGAAATTTACTCCAAATTGGTTGATTTGCTGCATTTTGGCAATGGTGTCCTCGATGTCGTTCAGAATCAAACTCTCGGTTATTTCCAGTTTCAGCCGCTCCGCCCCGGCGCCTGTTTGCTCCAGCGCCGAGCGCACGTGCTCAACGAAATCCGCTTGACGGAACTGGCAGGCACTGACGTTGACGGCAATTTTCAAATCCCGTGTCCGCGGGTCGCTCTCCCATGCCTTTAACTGGGCGCATGCCGTTTGCAGCACCCATTTGCCGATGGGTACAATCAAACCGGTTTCTTCCGCCAGCGGGATAAATTCGTCCGGCAACAGCAGGCCACGTTCGGGATGCTGCCAGCGTATGAGTGCTTCGACACCCACGATATGGCCCTGTTCGCCCACCTGCATCTGGTAATACAACCGATACTGTTCGGCGAGCGCTTGGCGCATGTGTTCTTCCAGCGCGGCACGGGCGTTGAGCGCCAGTTGCATGGCGGGATCAAAAAAGCAGATCGTATTGCGGCCGGCATGTTTGGCCTCATACATGGCCAGATCAGCGCGCTTCATGAGTTCTTCAACGCTAGCCTCATGCCCCAGAAACAGCACTACCCCGATGCTGGAACTGGAATGATGGACGATATGTGATTTGTGCTTCTCTGCTTGCACAGACAACTGATAGGGTTCAGCCAGAACAGCGCGAATTTTATCAGCCAGCAACTGCGCCTGGGCTGCGGCCTCGTTGGTGTACTCACCCAAGGCGCCCAACACAACGACAAATTCATCCCCGCCCAGCCGTGCTACGGTGTCCTCTCCCCGCACACTGGTTTGTAGTCTGTGCGCCACCCCCAGCAATAACTGGTCGCCCATGCCATGACCATGGGTGTCATTCAGTATTTTGAAGCGATCCAGATCAAGGAATATGAGCGCCCCGTGCTGCCGGCTGCGGGCACTCGCGGCCAACGCCTGTTGCAGGCGGTCGTGAAGCAATCTACGGTTGGGCAACTTGGTGAGCGGATCGTAAAAAGCCAGGCTGCGAATACGCTCTTCCGCTTCCTTGCGTTCACTGATGTCGCTCCACGAACTCACTACCTCGACCGGCATCCCCTGTTCATCACACACCAGTTTCTGTTCGTCGTGTATCCAGACTTCGTGGCCATTCTTGTGCTTGAACCGGTAATCCAAAGCCACCTGCTTGCCATTGAATAATTCCGCCGAGGCAGCTACAACACGGCCCCGATCCTCGGGGTGCAAGTGGTTGAGCCACCAGTCAGGCTGCATTACTTCCTCTTTGGTGTAACCGAGCAAATTGCCCAGATTGTCGCTTACCCACTTGGTATGCAGTTTTTCTCCCACCACCCGCATCGAGAATAACAAGATCGAGCTGGTAGCAATGAGGTGGCTTAAACGTGTGGAGGCATCGAGTAGCGCCTGTTCCACCTGCTTGCGACCAGCAACATAAGCCGTAAACGGGCGAAAGATGAAGAAGTAAAGGATGGGAAATACCAGGAACAAAAGCAATGCTGAATCAAGCGTTGCTCCACCCCATTGCGGAAGCGGTATTAGCGTATTGGCGATCCAATGACTGATAGCCTCGCCCACAAGGATGGAGCAGGATAATATAAAAATGAGACGTTTGACTGACCCGGTCGAAATAGAGTTCTCATATGTCAGGCTGACTTTTTTCATACTCACCTCGACGGTATTAGTTCAACCCCAATCTGACAAATGCTGCCTGATTAAATCGGCCCTGGTTCGCTCAAACAAAAACTTGTTTTGACCAAGCGGCAACGACATTCATCATTTTGTGTGGTGCTGTCGTCATGTCCCTTGATGTGTCCAATTCACGCGCAACAGATTTTGTTCCGGGCTATAGTGAAACAGCAACTCGCCCTGATAGGCATGGTGTAACGCCTCGCCCATGCCACGGGCAAGATGAATATCCGTGGTGGTCACCATTGTTGCACCTTTTT
>Ga0315281_10003083_pt1 | contig 24544 bp, 38 predicted proteins | sample YL17G07_0_MG_FD_204540 | JGI IMG/M metagenome (GOLD analysis project Ga0315281, IMG submission 204540) | Sediment microbial communities from Yellowstone Lake, YNP, Wyoming, USA - YL17G07_0 | ecosystem: Environmental > Aquatic > Freshwater > Lake > Sediment | place: USA: Wyoming | collected... | reverse complement strand
AACCGTTCCAGTTGCGGCGCGCATTGCTGTTGCCGCGCGGCCTCAACCCACGCGCCAGGAAACTCGCTGCGGAATGGCGTGCGAACGTCATGAACAGTGTCGGCAACTCCCCCCTTCTAACTTCCCCCCGGCGTGGGGAAGGACAATCGCTCCCTCCCCCTCCGGGGGAGGGCTGGGGTGAGGGAAAAGACGAAGCCGTCATGCGCGCCGCTCTGCGCAATTTCAGCCAGCAAGGCTTCAGCTACACGCTGGAGCCGCCGCCGCTGCCCGGCTTCAATGCAATCGACGACTTCCTGTTCGAGACGCGCCAGGGTTTCTGCGAACACTATGCCTCCAGCTTCGTATTCCTGATGCGCGCGGCGGGCATTCCGGCGCGCGTGGTGACCGGCTACCAGGGCGCCGAATACAACGACCTCGGCAATTATTACATCGTGCGCCAGTCCGATGCCCACGCCTGGGCCGAGGTGTGGTTGAGCGGGCGCGGCTGGGTGCGCGTCGACCCCACCGCCGCCATCGCCCCGGCGCGCGTGCAAAGCGGGCTGGCCGCCGCCATGCCGGACAGCGCCATGCTGCCATTCCTGGTTCGTATGCAATCGCCCTGGCTGCTCAAGCTGCGCTTCAACCTGGATGCGTTGGCGAACCAGTGGAATCAGTGGGTGCTGGGCTACAACCCGGAACGGCAATTCGCCTTCCTTACCCGCATGGGCATGGAAGCGATCACCTGGCAGAAGATGGCGCTCAACATGCTGGCTTACGTGGCGCTACTGGTCGGGTTGCTCGCCCTGTTCATGTTGCGCCGCCTGTATGTTCGCAACACCGATGCGGTGCAGGCGCTCTACCTCAAATTTTGCCGCAAGCTGGAAAAAAAAGGCATCGTGCGCGCCGCACACGAAGGGCCGCAAGATTTTTCCGCGCGCGCAATGCTGCTCAAACCGCAGCATGCGGATGGCATCCGGAACATCACCGCATGCTATCTGGCGTTGCGTTACGGCGGGCAGGCTGACGGCGGCGCATTAGCTGCATTGCGGCGTGCTATCGCCACATTCAAGTTATAATCCGCACCTGTTCACAGCACGCACCCATCATGCAGATTACGCGCAGACTCGAATTCGATGCCGGCCACCGCATCCCCAACCATACCAGCCAGTGCCGCCATTTGCACGGCCACCGCTACGCCATCGAGATCACCCTGTCCGGCGACATCATCGCCACGGAGGGTTTGTCCGAACAAGGCATGGTGATGGACTATTCCGAAGTGAAGCGTATCGCCAAGGAACAATTGGTGGATGCGTGGGATCACGCCTTTCTGGTGTATCGCGGCGACAAGGCGGTGCTGGATTTTTTGAACGGCCTGCAGGAACACAAAACCGTGGTGCTGGATGTGCCGCCCACGGCGGAAAACCTCGCCACGGTGGCATTCAACATTCTCAACAGCGCTTACCGCGACACTTACGCCAACCAGTTGCGCCTGGAACGGGTGCGCATCTATGAGACGCCTAACAACTGGGCGGATTGTTTGCGCGGTACATAAACTGTAGCAGTTCCGACTTGATCTGACAGATAGCGTCTGATCCAAACTTCAAATACCCTTGTGCGGAAAGGATGTCGGAACGTGGATCGCTTGCAACGTATCTATAAACTGCATCAGGCAGTTTCCTCACGCCGCCATCCCGTATCTTACCCAAGTCGTTGCGGGATGAGGTTATACAGCACCTGCGAACCGCGCTGGCGCGCTACCGGTAAATCTGGCAGGTTCCACATCCTCTGCCTTCATCGGTATGGATTTCAATCTTATGACTTAACTCTTCGCTTTTCCTGATTAGAATTTGCCATACGGCAAAGCCATAACCGTAGGGTGGGCTGTGCCCACCATGTCGGGCGCAGCCCGACCTACATTTTGTTCCGGCTCATACAGCTTGGGGAACCACTAAAAATCAGAGTTCGCCCAAATGCAAGGCACGTAGCGGATGCTACGCAAATGTGGGTTTTAGAGGTTCCCTTTACAAACACCCTCTGCTAACATGACCACTTGCTTGTGACCACAAGGAGAAACACCATGCAAATACCTGCGGCGGAATTCAAGACGAATTGCCTGAAGATCATGGACGAGGTGGAAAAAAGCCACGACACGGTAGTCATCACCAAGCGCGGCAGGCCGGTCGCCAGGCTGGTACCGGTGGAGCCTGCCGGAACGAAACGCAAGCCATTGTTCGGCTACATGGCAGGCGAGGCAACCCTGCTCGGCGATGTGGTGAACATGCCGAAAGCTATCTGGGAAGCCGATGCCGGAACGGAGCCGAACCTCGGGGTGAAAGCCCGCCGTGCGCGCTGAGCCTTCCCTGCTGCTGGACACCCACATCTGGCTGTGGCTGGCTTGCGGCGTACAGGGCAAGATCAGACCAGCCACACTGCGCGCCATTGAACAGGCCGGACAACGCCGAACCTTGCTCGTCTCTATCATCTCGGTGTGGGAAATTGCCCTGCTCGAAAGCAAACGGCGTATCGTCCTGCCGATGCCGACGCAAAAATGGATGGCACGCGCACTCGATAATCCGGAGATCAAACTGATCGGCCTTGACGACCCGGAAATTGTCCTGGATAGCTGCCACCTTCCGGAAGAATTTCACGCTGACCCGGCGGACCGTTTTCTGGTCGCCACCGCCCGCGCCAGAAACGCCACACTGGTGACTGCCGACCAGCGCATCCTGGACTATTCAAAACTCGGCCACGTAAAAACCCTCGCTCCATAGTCTGGCGTACTGGAAAGGAATTTGAACCCAGATCAGTCCATTTAGAAACGAACGCCCCTTCCCCCTCACAGGGGGAAGGTTAGGATGGGGGTAGAACAGTGGAAAATCCGAGCTTCTATCGTTCCCACGCTCTGCGTAGGAACGCATCTAACCGCTCTGCGGTGATTGCGAGATGAGTATTCCAACTCTAAATTCAAAGTGTATTTTCGTAGGGCGGGCTCTGCGTGTGTTGTTGGGGCTTCAGCCCCTTACAACCACGGTGTACCCCTTGCGGGTGCTGCCTGCCGGACCAAGCTGCCGGGCACAGCCCGACCTACGGATTGTTGTACCTTTGAAATGGAAATGGAATAACACCATGCAATTGTTGCTACACAGAGAGCATCGCAAGCTACTTTCCCACGCGGAGCGTGGGAACGATAAACCCGGTAACAAAATCAAGGAAAAACCATGAACAACCCGATAGTATTGCCAACCTATCCAGACGAAGACCTCGCCAAACTCACCCCGGCAGAATTGATAGACACCGTTATCGAAAATGAAGACCGCATCCCGCGCAACGTCATAGACGAATGCGCTCGGCGCGGCGACGAGATGACGGAGCGCCTGGGCAGGCTGCACCAAGATGATTTTCTCTGGCTACTTGATGAAAGCGATGGCGTATGGTGGCTGCGGCACCATGCAGTAATGATTCTTGGATTGATCCCGAGCGAACAAGCCGGGCTGTTGCTGGTAGAACTCATGCGCCGCATGTCGCTGGAAGACGACGACAACCTGCAAGGCTGGATTGCGGGCTACTGGCCTGCGCTGTTCAGGAACAAACCGGGCAGTGTGCTGCCCGCCTTGAGCGCCCTGTGTGAAGACCGGGATATGGATTGGTACATACGCGCCAATGCCTTTGATCCGGTAATCGCCGCTGCCTCGCGGCAAGGCGGTGAAGCGTTCGAACAGACGCTGGCATGGCTCGCAGGAATTGCGAAAGATGAAGGCGAGGATTGGGAGTGCCGTCTGGGGGCTGCCGGTTTGTTGTTGTACTTCCCACGCGCCCAATACCGGCAATTGCTGGAAGGCTTGGAAGCGCGGCAAAGCGGTTTGGGCAGACACTTTGACATGCAGAGCATAGAGCAAGCGTATGCCGGGCAATACTATGCTCCCGAGTGGGAACGCTTCACAGACCCATGGAAATTTTACGAACCGGATGCCATCACCAAACGCCAGATACGCTGGCGAGAAGAAGACGAGAAAGAAAACCGGCGCAGCCTGGGCGGAGATGCGGATTATCCGGCTGACCGATACGACCCGTATTATTCCCATGAACCCTACATCCGCGCCGAACCCAAGACCGGACGCAACGATCCATGCCCGTGCGGCAGCGGCAAGAAATACAAGAAATGCTGTCTGGCAAAAGAATGAATGACAGGCTCACGTTTTGAGTCAGTGGGGGTGTTAGCATTATCTGTATGAATGACAAACCCGAAAACAAACCTCTTGCCCATGTCCGTCAAGATAAAAGTAGTGCTTGGTATGAGCATCTGCTGGATGAGCATCTGCGCGGTGTGGCAAAAATAGCTGCCAATTTTGCCACTTTGACTCTTCTGATTGGGCGAGCATGGCCGGGTTGTGGCACGACTTGGACAAGTACAGCACGGAGTTTCAGCAATATATTAAAACCGTCAGTGGTTACGATGCAGAGGCGCATATCGAGGGCAAAGCTGGACGGGTTGACCATTCAACGGCAGGAGCGATACATGCAATCCGTCAGTTCGAGAAGCACGGGCGCATATTGGCTTATCTGATTGCAGGCCATCATGCATGACTGCCCGACTGGGACTCGGCGGATAGCCGCTCAATTGATCCAATTGTTACTTTAGAGCATTCCATTTCTGTTTGCGCGCCACGGAAGGGAGATAAACCTGTTGAAGCGCAGATTGGCATACAGGGTCGCAAGTTCACCGTGCCCTACGGCCTTTATGCGGCGCATGGTTTTATTTCTGCGCACTTGGCGGAGCAGACAGGGTTTTCTGATGATGACCTTGAACTGTTATGGGCAGCATTGATCGAGATGTTCGAGCATGATCGTTCCGCTGCCCGTGGCGAGATGACTACGCGCGGGCTGTATGTGTTCAAGCATGATTTAAAATTGGGGAATGCACGCGCTTACAGTTTATTCGAGCACATTCAGGCAAATCGCAAGGAGGGTGTTGCCGTGCCGCGCGAATTCGCAGACTATAATGTTTTCGTTGACGGTAAAGAAATGCAACTCGGCGCAAGCCGAGAAGTTGTACCCGGCGTAACCCTTGAAAGAAAAGCCTGATACTGAAGGAGTTTTACATGGCTGATTTATCCAATACAAAACGCAACCCCTTGGCGGCGGATACCGAGCCTACCGACGAGGAACTGTCCGAAGTGATGCGCGAGGCGCGGGATTTGGCGATGGCGCGCAAGCAGGAATCCGATGCGTGGATGCGCCGCAAGCTGGCCGAAGCTGTTGCGGATGCTCGCGCCAGGGATGGTGTGGCAGCGCCATGACACCGGCTGAACAACCTCGGTTATTACTGGTGGCAGGGCCTAACGGTCATGGCAATTGTGCCACCCTTGATGATGAAACCCGCCATGCCCGTTTCCCTCTCCCCAGCCCTCTCCCAGAGGACGAGGGGGACAAGGACTCGCTTCGCGAGTTTCACGTTAATGGGGCGGGGAAAACTACCGTGACCGAGCGTGGGCTGGCGCATGAATGGTTTGCCGGGTGTGAGTATGTGAACCCCGATTTCATCGCGCGTGACGAATTTGGCGATTGGAACTCCGAATCCGCTGTCCTGCAGGCGGCCAATCTTGCCAGCAAACGGCGAGAATGTTGCGTGGCGGAGCATCGTAGCTTGGCCTTCGAGAGTGTTTTTTCAGCACCCGACAAGGTGGATTTTTTGCGCCGGGCACAAGCCGCCGGGTTTTTTACGCGCATGTTTTTCGTGGCAACTGGTGACCCCTCCATCAATGCCGCGCGTGTTGCCCGCCGGGTGATGCAGGGTGGTCACGATGTGCCGATCCAAAAAATCATCACCCGGCATTTTCGCTCGATTGCCAATTGTGCCTTGGTGGCGCGGGAGGTGGATAGACTTTACTTGTACGACAATTCCGTGGACGGCGAACAGGCTACGCTGGTGCTGCGCGCCAGCAAGGGGGCAATCATCAAACAGTATTGCCCTCTGCCGGAATGGATGGCGCTTATTGCAGAGCAGTTAGGCTAGCGTGAGGCCGTTGCCGTGCCGCACGATTTTTCGGACTATACATTTTTCTGGAATAATGCCCGCATACATACAAAGGAGGATACACATGCAATACGCTGACATCATTGCAAGGGAGGTCGATTCGCTTCCCTTGGAGAAGCAGGCAGAGGTACTCGATTTCATCGAGTTCCTTAAAGCAAGGCAAAGCTGCGAAATGAATACCTCGATACCCAGAACACCCGAGGAGATCGAGGCGTTCTTCCGCAGCTTCAATGTGGATACGAGCGGCTATAAGTTCGACCGGGAAGAAGCCAATGCCCGCTAAGGCTTCCATCGACACGAACTATGATAAGTTAAGCACGGAGGTAATATGAGTGAAATTCTGTTTCTCGTGGAGCAGGCTCCCGAAGGCGGTTACATCGCACGGGCGTTGGGCGGTTCCATTTTTACCGAGGCGGACACGTTGCCGGAGTTGCGCCAGATGGTGCAGGACGCGGTGCATTGTCATTTTGATGAAGGCGATATGCCCAAGGTTATTCGCTTGCATATCGTACAGGAAGAGGTTTTGGCGGCATGAGATTGCCGCGTGATCTGACCGGCGCTGAGCTGATCAGGCATCTGTCCAAGCTGGGTTATCGGCAAACGCGCCAGACGGGCAGCCATATTCGCCTGACTTGCGATGTTCCACATCAGCATCACGTCACTATTCCCCTGCATGATCCGCTACGCATAGGCACGCTTTCCGCCATTCTTGGAGATGTGGCCGGAGCGCAAGGCGTGGAGCGTGATGTGTTGCTGGAGCGGTTGTTTGGCTAGTAGTTTGTTCCTGGACACCTTTACCGTTCGCGGTGAGCCGGTCGAACCGCAGCCGCCTTGCCACTATAGCCTTCGACAAGCTCAGGCCGAACGGTTTTTTGATAATTGTATTGGATGAACGATCTACCAGATGGAAGCCGCCGACCCCCTCATGCTTTCCGCTCTCCAGCACTGGAGCTATTGCCCGCGCCAGTGCGCGCTGATCCATGTCGAGCAGGCTTTCGATGAGAATGTTTTCACCATGCGCGGCAACGCGGCACATGAGCGGGTGGATGATCCGGGGTTTGAAACTTTCGAGGGCGTGCGCGCCGAGCGGGCATTGCCGGTGTGGTCGGATCGGCTGGGGCTGATTGGCAAATGCGATGTGGTGGAGTTCCACCCCGATGGACGCATTTATCCGGTGGAGTACAAACATGGCAAGAAGCGCGAAAAAAGCCACGATGATATTCAGCTCGCCGCGCAGGCGATGTGCCTGGAAGAAATGACCGGCAAGGCCATCACGCACGGCGCGATTTACCACCACAGTTCGCGGCGCAGGCGTGAGGTGGCGATTACTCAAGAATTGCGCGACAAGGTGATTGATACCGTGAGCGCCATCCGCGCCATGATGGGTTCCGGCAAGCTGCCGCCCCCGGCCAATGACGCGCGCTGCGAGGAGTGTTCGCTGAAAGAAATCTGCCAGCCGCAGGCTGTCGCCGAACGTGCGGCGCAGCATAGTCTGCTGGAAACCTTGTTTGATCCGGAGGCAACGTAAAAAATGGCGCGCCAGCTTCAAAATACACTTTATGTGATGACCATATTTGTCCGAACCGGCGAGCCAGTCTGGCACATATGTCGGCACCAAGCTGCCCACCGAGCTTGCCGACCAACGTGCTACCTGAGTGTTACTGCCACTTTATGAGAGGCTACTGGATTTCGGGTCGATCTCACGCAGGATTTCGCGCGCCCACGGATTGATCTCACCATAGTGCTTGATCAGCTTTCCTTCGCTCGTGCGAAACAAAAGCTGTGCCGGTGAGTCGTCCACCGAATTGTCGTAGAGGTAGGCACGGTCAGCGATGCGTGCTGCCACCGAGCAATTTGCCAATGACCGGGTATAGCGAGCGATGATCTTGCTGATGGGCACATCGTGTCCGCCTTCCATGACGCGCAGTGCAACGCGCTTGGCGTTGATGGAAGGATTATCTGTGCCAACGAAAAACAGTCGTACGAAGAATCCAGCCTGCTTTGCTCGTTGGATGAAATCGATCTTGTCCGGCATTGACAGCACAGTCTCGAAAGCTAAGCTGCGACCATCCCGCACGCACTGTTCACGCACTTCGGCGGCGCGGATGGCTGCTTTTATAACGGCATCAGGCGCATTCCAATCGCCAAATTCGTCGCGGGCAATATAGTCTGGGTTCACGTATTCGCAGCCGCCCATCCACTCATGGCGGAGTAACTGCTCGGTGATTGAAGTCTTGCCAGCGCCGTTAGGGCCTGCGACGACAATCAGGCGCGGCTTGAGCGTCTCGCTCATGTGGTGGCCTGTGGACGGTTATTGGCGGCGACAATGTCTTCACGCAGCCGACGCATAAGTTCCTGACGTGCCAGTTCGGCACGCCGGCTTGCCTCGGTTGCTACCGAATTCATCAAGGTTTCCAACTGCGCATCCGTCGGCTCGTGCTGGATGTCGTTCAAATCAAAACGTTCGCTTTGCATGATGCAATCCTCCAAGTGTATGTTGGTTACTGTCGATTCTACCGGATTTTGCTTGTACCGCGATGGGCATAACATTGGGATAACAACATCCAGCTGGCCATAAAAGCTCTCAGCGGAATTTACGGACAAGGATTAGCGATGCTTGAACGGCCAGTATATATTTTCGTGGGAAAATTGCTGACTGATTGCAGGAAGGGGAGGGAAGGGGTGATATAAAAACTTTCCGTATAAAACCCCTTATACGGAAAGTCGCCTAAAAGCCGCGCTGCATAAGGATTCCGTTTCATCCAGTAATACCCAAAACACTGTAAACCGGAAAGTTTTTAGAATCATTCGTTGCCGGAAAGTTGCGCAATGGACGCCAGATATTGCTGCGCGGCGCACGTGAAGCGGGCGATGCTGAGGATAGCCACGCGGGTACCGCTGCTGTAAAGCGTGCAGGAATTGACGATCTGAAATTCCACGATTTGCGCCACGAAGCGACTTCGCGGCTGGCCGAAAAGCTGGCCTTGCACGAGCTAATGAAGGTTACGGGGCATGGCAGCATCAGGATGCTTGCACGGTACTACCATCCGAGGGCTGAGGATATGGCGAAAAAGCTGGGTTGACTTGATTCGTTTATTTATTGAAGCTACAATAATTACATGAGCGAGCGTTATTCATGGAAAGAAACCAAGCGGCGCGCAAACCTTGTTAAGCACGGCTTGGATTTCATGGATGCCGATCTGGTATTGGAAAGCCGCTACCGGCTGGAAATTGAGAGTCCGCGCGGCAAGGAAAAGCGCAAACAGGTATTTGCATATGTATTTGAGGTGCTGGCAGTATTAACGGTGGTGCATCTGCCAAACGAAATTGGAACGCCCCACATTATCAGTTTCCGACACGCTCACCGAGAGGAACAGGAGATTTATCATGACTGGCTCGAAAACGACTACGATGACGCTTAACGACATGCGCGCAGCGCGTGAGCGCGGTGAAAGCAAAAGTGAGCTGGATCGTGTTCAGCGGATGGTACGGGATGGCATAGAACCAGCCGAGGACGAGGACTCGCCCAATGCAGCCGTTTTAATGCGCGCTGAGATCGAGAAAAGACGGCGCGGGCGTCCCGCTGGTAGCGGACGAAAAGTGCAGGTATCCATTCGCTACCATCGCGAGGTAGTGGACTACTTCAAGTCCACCGGCGAAGGATGGCAGACGCGGATGGACGAAGCCTTGATGGAATGGGTTAAAACGCATTCGCATTCGGCTTAGCCCGCGCCACTGGCAACCCGCTCACGCAATTCCTTGCCCGCTTTGAAGTGCGGCGAATACTTGGCCGACACTTTCACTTTGTCGCCAGTCTTGGGATTTCGCCCCCTACGTGGAGGCCGGTAATTCAGGGCGAAACTGCCGAAGCCACGAATCTCGATACGTCCCCCACGCGACAGCATGGTGGACATGGTATCCAGAATCACTTTAACGGCAAGCTCGGCATCCTTGGCAAGTAACTGGGGATGCAGTTCAGTTAAGGGAACCTCTAAAAATTCATATTTCGTCGCTCCCGCGAAAGCGGGAGTCCAGTCAAATCAACAAGCTGGATTCCCGCCTGCGCGGGAATGACGAATTTTTAGAGGTTCCCTTAAGCGCGTGATGAGGTCTGACCGTTCGCAAACTATTTGGAGCAAATCATGGTTTGGAGATCAGCAATGGCTCTGCAACATTCCTGCCTGTCGCAAACAAAATGGCTGCAATGCGAAAAGAGGCTTTAGGCCCTGCGAACTTGGGTTAGCACAGTTTTGGCACAGTGAAAAGAAACAACAATACGAGATACAAGAACAATCTTTCTGGCACAATTCTGGCACAGTGAGTTGTGCCAAACGTGAGTTGTGCCAAACGGTGAAATATGACGTATCTTGCTGTAGCATCCAATAAGTGCAAAGCAAGCTGAAAGCCTTGCCTATATTAGATTAGATGATGGAGGCGGGGGTCGGAATCGAACCGGCGTAGACGGATTTGCAATCCGCTCACTCTACAGCAACGGCTTGACTTTCATGGAGTTGCCAACCTACTTTGCCAGCTTCAATGCCGCTGACGTGAGCATTGTATCAGGAGTGAGTTAACCCCGGAAAATCCAATAGGCGTTTTATCAGCTGCACTTATGCCAAGCGCACTGCCATTTTGAAGGGCATTAAAATCCAGATTGGACGAATACTCATTCCCGTTTGGACGGCACTCAGCACCCAATGCCTCCGGCAACATCATTTCAGGCAGCTTCTAATCCGATCACCAGCCGCTTGCCAAGCAACTGGATGGCTTGGGCAATGCGAGGCAGCTTTGAACCGTAGTGTGGGTCAAGTAAGCGGCGCACTTCTTTTTCATCAATGCCCAATCGTTTGGCAAGCTGCACTTTTGTGATTCCCGCTTCACTCATAGCCATATACAACGCTGCTTTTGCCATTGTTTCGGCGGGTGGTGCGATTGAATATTCTCCGCGCCTAGTTTTGCTTGGCGTTGGGAAGGTAAGGCCTTCCAGCATGTAAGTCGCAAACACCTCATCCATCGCGTCGGCGGCTTGCGTCAGTGCATCAGCTTTATTCTCGCCTTGGGTAATCAACGCTGGCAGGTCGCGGCAAGTCACGATAAATCCGCCTTCTTCAGCAGTCTTCAACAATACGGGATATTCAAAACGTTCCATTACACACCTCACAAGTCATTTGGTTTAATACCGAGCTGGGAGCACATGCCGTGAAACGTGCCTGTTTTCAGCTCATCTTTTGGGTTGCGAACTATCGTGAATGCCCTTCCAAAGTAAAGCGTTTGATGGCTACCTTTGCCACGCGAGGCGTTGAGTGTCACGGCAACGCCTTGCTTTTTGCCATGCGCCTTTACTTTGCGGATAAATTCGTTCCCAGTCATAATAGCATTATCGGACGAAAACGACCGTTCATGCAACAAGTTTCTTGTGGATAGAAATATCTTATTCCACGCAGAGCCTCACGTTCCTTCGTTATTTTATTGCACAGATCATACATGGCTGCGACTTCCATCAAGCACTACAACCCGAGTTAGACAAACTCAAAATAATCATAATTATTTCGTGAACTGTCTGCCAATCATCGACACCACGTTCGAACCCTGATACTCCTTGTGAGTCTCTGTCAGCTCAACGGAACATTTAATCAAGTCGCCAAACGAGCCAGGCTTCTGTTCTTCCTTAACAAGGCTTGCGATGTCATCCCTGATGTACTTGGGTTGTTGAGCGATGATGTTTGCCATCCGCTCAGGGCGTTCCAGCCCCTCTAGCAGTTTGTCCATATTTTTCTTTTTGTGTGTTTGGTGCGCCATGCTATCGTAATATCGAGTTGGCTAACAGCATGTTTCTGTGCCTTTTTCTCTGGTTTCGCACCAAGCATAAATGCGGACTGCCAACTTAGACGCGAAAAGTGTCATTCCTGATAATAGCAGTTATCAGGAATGGTACTTGGTGCGAAGCTGCCCTTAGAGCCACTGGAATCAGTGCCCGTAAGCTGACATACAGGAACGCAACCACCAAGATGCCCTGATGGTTGCTATAGGAACAATTACTTCTTGGCGCCGTTCACGGCGGTCTTGAGAGTAGCCCCGGCCTTGAATGCTGGAACCTTGGCAGCCTTTATTTTCAATTCTGCTCCGGTCTGTGGGTTGCGACCGGTACGCGCCGCACGCTTGCGCACTTCAAAAGTGCCGAAGCCAACCAACGCAACGTTGTCGCCCTTCTTTAGTGTGGCAGTGATGATATCGATCAGCGCTCCGATGCTACGGTCAGCATCAGCCTTGGTGCTGTTGGTCTTTGCGGCCAGTGCGTCGATCAGTTCTTTGCGGTTCATATAATTTATCCTCCGTAGTTGGTTACTGCACCATGCAGCGTTTTGAAGTTTAGCATTAAAGGATATTTTCTTTATAATTTGCTATGGTCACTGAATCTATCCCAAAATTTACTGAACCCGCAGCCAGGCTGTGGGCAGCTATTCCACCCGACACCCGAAAAACGCTGCTCTCCAATGTCTGGTGTGGTAAATGTGGTCACGCGGTCACAATCACCAATTTTTCAGGCGTAGTCAAAGCCGGAGACCTATTGCTGGTCGGCGTTTGTTCAGATTGTCGTGGAGATATTGCTCGATTGATTGAGCAAAGCTGATCGACAAGCATTCGAAAAAAACCAGCGCACGAATGCGCTGGCTCTTCTTTTTCGTTGCGCCCCACCTTAACGTGAAAGACGCAACGCCTCTTGTACCTTGGCTCGAAGGCTGGGCGTTATTTCTTCTCCAGTCACAAGAGCATGGTACACATCGCAAGCCAAGCTAAAGTTCTTCTTGGCCACTTTGTCAAAAAATACGCGCATTTCAGTAGATAACGGCATGATGAATCTCCTTTGTGTTGTTGGTGAAGAAGCCAAAAAGGGGCTTCACTAAGCCTGCAATGACTTAGTGAAGCCCCCTGATGGCTATTTCCAACAAGGGGATTCATCGTGTCCCTATCCGCAAACATCGCGGATGGGACTCGTTGCTAACTACCTACTTCTTCGCGGCCTTACTGCGCCGCTTTGGTTTTGCATTCTCATCGTAGCCAAAGCGCTTCCACGCTTCGGGATCGATGGCCATGGGCGTTACGCGCCCTGACTTGATGTTGACGAATTGGCCGTGATGCGTGAGCCGTCCATAACGGAAAAACTCCCACAACAAGTTGCAAGCCGCATTCGCCATCGTGTCGTTGATGAACAGAGATTGTTTCTCCAACGCTTCAGCTAAACTGCAACTTGGCGTATCGTCTGTAGCATCCAGCGACCCGTCGATGATGTCAGGGTAGAGGTCTGCGACGTGAGGCAAACGATGTTCCCGTTTGAAGCTCTCACCGAAGATCTCGCCCAGCACCACTTGGCCATCATGTTCGCGATTGCCGATGTCCAAGTAGTAGCAGGATGCGCGGTACATGCTGCGCTTGAGCGCTTTGAGTATCGCTGCCCTGCCCTTCCTGTTATCGACGCACCCGATCACGATGTCCGGCTGGGAGTTGAACCGCGAATCGTCAGTGACCTTCGCCACTTCAGCCTGCCATCCCGTCTGCATCAACATATTGCAGCGGTTGACCAGTATTTCGGCCTTTGGCTGCCCAATATCGGATGGCCAGAAATTCTGCCGACCGACGTTGGTTTTAGACACCGTGTCTGGATCTACCACCAAGACATCCAAGCCTTCAGGATGCCCCAGCTCGACCATCGCGAAGTGCATGTTGGCCAACCGTCGTAAGACGTGCGAACCTGTGCCACCTGCGCCGACCAACACCACCTTTACCGCCCGCGTAAGCAGGCTGGGATTTATGTTGTGTATCATGCGTACCTCCTTACCCTTGCGGGTTATCAAATGGAAGCGGCACAAACACCCCGTTCGCACAGAGGCGAAAAGATGCTGTCGCCTCCGGCTTATCAAGATTCCCAATGACTCCGGCGATTTTTGTCGCACCTCGATCATCTTTGTTGTCAGTTCTGGAAAAGAACGCTTCTGTCAGCCCATGCGAATGCAAATCCATGACCATGTGTTCGTCCTCCTCCAGTGTTGGCAGGTTGACGTTGACATGACCAGGCCCGACCGATGTCTCTTCAAGCATCATCAGCATCCACTCGTTCGTCCGTTGATTCCAGACGACCCAAGCAGCACACTCGTTTGGGCATCTGGCTCTGGCCTGCTCGATAAATTGAGCGACCATTGCCCTTGGCAGCTTGCCAAAGCCGAACCGCATTACCTCGCTCACTTGCCCGTATGGAACCGGGATGATTGAAGGCTTTGCGACCAGCACGCGCGCATACAACCATGCGCGGCAAACTTCCAGCCAGACACCGTTGGCGGCCATCAAAATGCGATCACCTGCCGTGGCCAGTTTTTCCAGTTCAGAGTAGCGTGGCACCATTACCGTGGGCATCACGCTTTGCAGCGCAACGTCACGGCTGTCCATGCTTCACCGTCCTTTCAAATGCCTGCCCCAGCGTCTCTCCAGCGCGCACCAATGATTCAGTCGGAAATGCCCGGCCTTTCATCAGCGCACGCCACAACGCAAAGATGCCGCCGCGATATTTTGTCAGCGCATCTTTTTCGTGGATGTTCGGATGGGTAAAGTAGCTTCGGAAAAACGCCTCTTCCCATGCTTCCGTATTGAACTTCAATTCGCCCTTCGGCGTTTCGATGTTGCCAGTACAGATGCGACCACCTTTCCAAACGTTGAGGTATGGAGCCACATACAGTGGCGTGCTCGATGTCGGACGCTTGCTGCCTTTGACGGCGAACACATACCAATGCCCCTTACTGACGATGAACACCAGTCCGGGTTGATAGGTATTTGCGCTTACATCTTGCCCAACTTCATCGTTCTTGAACCACACCTGACGCTTCTGGGGTTTGCAGTACCACACAAGGTAGTCGCCCCCTTTGGCGAGGATGTGATTCCCCAATAACTCTGCCGGCGCGTAATCCTCCGGCACGAGGGTTTGCATCATTTTCACGAGGCCGGTCTTGGAGACCGGTGTACCCGCTGCGATGGTTGCTACGCCCTCGTTGCTTGTTTGAATGTCATGCACTGAAGCGAATACTGTCTGCCCGCCGCGTTCGCCATACAACAGGATCGCGTGGGACATTCCGTACAACTTCTGTGCGCCAGACACGCATGCTGCTTGAATTTGCATGATGCCTCCTTTATTGAACATCGCCGATGCAGCGCATCAGGCGATCAAGTTGTGTGTAGAGCGCGAAGCCTTTCTCCATTTGGGCCTTCCATTTCAGAAAAGCCCTCTTGTTGAATGCGACTTCAGCCACTCCATAAATGTCGGTATATTCACCGCCGTCGCTCGTGCTTTGATAAAAGTCATCCATCACACGACCCAGCATGTCATCCCCTGTCCCCATGTAGCAGGAAAAGAAGACCGGCTCCCCATAGAAATTATTGAGATAAGGCAATCTGGCTTCCTGATCGATCAAGTCCATGATGGATAAGATGACCCGTGCCGTTTCGCCTGCCGCTTCCGTGCTGGTTGCGATACGTTGAATCACATCACGTTCAAGCACGTCGCCGCTTACGAGATAGCTTGGGAATGATGCTAAGAACTGGCTTGGCAACAATGTATCTTCGTCAAGCTCGCCCTCATCACCCACTGCTCCCATCTCTTCTTTGAAATCCTCATCATTGTCCGTCCCACACCAGTACAGGTATGAAGCGTGATGAAGAGCCACTTGCGGCGTGAATGCCGTGAACGTCCGGTAGCTGGCCGATTCCGCGATAGTGACTGCGGTTCGACCGAGACCCGGATGCACCGACTCCAACATCTCGACTTTCGCCTTGACGTTGATGTATGGCGTTGTTTGCTGTGATCGAAACCCGATGTACAGGCATTTCTTTTCTGGCTCACCGTCGTAATCCAGACCGAAAGCATCTCGATCCAGCACGGCGACAAGCTCGAATTTATCCAGCACTTGTATCTCTGCGCAGTGTTTTGAAGCCCACACAGATAATGATTGACCGATGATGTCGCGCGCCGATGTCTTGTCGATAACGAGTTCGTCATCCTCAACCAGCTCTGCGCACAACTTGGCCATCTGCAACCACCTCCCATCACCCTCATCAATCACCGAAGTAACCGGTACGTGCCGAGAAATGAAAGGTAGCGTCAGAAAACCAGTGGCAGCGCTCCCGAAGGAGGTAGCAACAGGTCTTCCTTCTGCGTGCTCTTTGACGAGCGCACGAGTTGAACCAATGCTTTGACGCATGATTGCTCCTCTTTGGAAACAAACGGGGCTATCACTAGCCCTGTCTGCTTGGTTGAGGAGTCATCCTTGGATAAGGCTTTAAGCCTTGCCTTCAGTGATGGCCCCATGATCAGCCCTTCGTCCCCACGCCCTTTTTGAACGTGTAGACCAAGTTGTCCCCCTTCTTTTCCGGCCCCTCGATGGAGGCAGAGATCAGTTCAGGGTAGGTGGCTGCATAGACATCGCGGACTTCTTCCAGCGACAAACCTTTCCCCGGATCAGGAAGGGTCAAGCCGCTGTACGCAAAGGTGCGATTCAGTATTGTGGTTTGGATAGCCATTTCGTCATCCCCCCCTTATTCCCACAAACCCTTGGCTTCTGTCGAAGCCGCAGGTGCGGAAGTTATTGATGTCGGTTCTGTTGAAGCCGGTGCAGTGCAGCACGCGCCAGTGTCATCATCACCTTCATTGTCATCATCCGATCCTTCGGGGTTGTCCGTGGTAGTGGGAGATGCCGTTTTTGCTGGCTTGGCGATCGACTTCTTCGCTTTGTCAGTAGCTTCCTTCTGTGCCGCTTCCAGAATCGCTTCTGTAGCAGCCAGTTGGTCGGCCAAGGTTTGACGCCTGGGCACATAGCTATTGAGATGCTCAACGAACCCATCATCGAACTCAGCGGCAGTGCCGGTGAGAGACAATGGGGTGTCGAGAACGTTGCCCGCTTTGCCCCCATACGGTGTAACAGTCACCGTGATGGTGCCATCCGTATTGTTGACCAGCGCGATAGTTAAGCTAGCCAAATTGGCCAGCAATGGTTGAAGTGCTGCAAACATGGTGAATCTCCTTTTTGGTGAAACGAAAAAAGGGACACCATGCCCCAAGGGGGACGATGTCCCCGCTTGGGTGAGCGCTGCTTTGGGTGATTCATTGACACTTGCGTGTCTTCTGTTTGTTTGGATTGGCCAGCCACCAATATCAACTCAGCGCAATAAGCGCCGGGTGTGAATCCGCTTTGCAAAACACACCTTCCGATGTGCTTTGAAAAGCCCACCCCCGAAGGGGTGGGTGAAGTTTAATCTACTGCATGTTTCAGCACCTTGGGAATTTTGCCTTCGTACACGAAGCCTTCAATCTCCATCAGCGCTTTGATGAGCTCGTCCTTCTTGCCGCTTTTCGCTTTGGCGTATTTCTCGCCAAGCGCGGCTTTCAGACCAAGCTCTTCCGCAATCACCTCGATCTCGCTCTTGGTGAGCAGATCAAGGAATTCTGCGTTCAACTTCCAGTGTTTTACCAAATCCACTTGCATGAACTTGAGCATTTCCGGCAGATGTGACTTCTCGATACTATCCGTGATTGAAATTACGATCCCGGACAACATCTGCGAGCGCACCTTGTCGTCAACTTCCGCCACCATCACAGCAGCTTCGCCGACATTACTGACGGGGGGCTTTTGCGATGTCATCGTTTCAAAACCGGATGCCAGTTTTGTAGATGACACATTCGTTCCGCCGCGCGTCATCATTATTCCTATGAGCATGCACAGGTTCTTATGTGGATCTGCGAACAGTTCTTTCTTCAACGCCTTGCGCCAGACACCGATCCGATAGTCCACGACACGCTGTGTGTCTTGAACAGATGTCACGATAGCCTTGGAATTGGCAGTGGATTTCTCCGCGCCATTCTCGGCTACAGGCTTTGAACCGGCAGGTTTAATTGCCAAGCAGACTATCGTCCGCAGTTGCATACTGGACATGGAGCAGTTTTCGCGTGGCATTGCGGATCGCCATCAAGCTTGGTGGCGACCATAAAAGATCAATGCGAGCAGGATGGCGTGGCGTTTTTCTTCAAGCAGTGGGGCGGATGTGGTGCGGTCGGCAAGAAGCGACCGAAGAGAAGCTGTTCGGCGACTTCTTCCACGTAACACGCTCAATCTAAACTGAAGAGTTTTGTTGTATGTTTTGAATTATTATGCTTCAATTCGGTTAGATGAAAACTGCTGAAATCGAAATTTATGGGCATTGCGGGCGCTGTGGAGACAGAGATGTTTTTATAGGATTTGCGCCCGCTTCTGTTCTGTATAAAAAGTTTCCCTGATCTATTGGATGAAAGCACTGGCAACGGATATCAACGGCGTTTTCATCGCCAGCATAGCCTGGAGTTCAAGCGCTACATACAACAGCCGGGCGCAAGCACCATTCCCTTAACGTTCAATATTCGCCCGGAATATTCCAAAAGCTGGTCATTGAAGCCAGTTGGTGGAAAAACTGGTATGTCCGTTTTGAAAATAAACGCCAAGGCTGGGCCGATAATGGCACAAGTGGATTGCCAACATCGTTTGGGATATTTACAGGACAGCCCTATTCATTTTGCATTTATGGCTTATATCGGACTGTCTGTGGCTGAAGAAATAGAGATTTTTCGAGTTATAAATGGCAAGGCCAAGGGGTTAAGCGGCAGCCTGCTTGATTTTACCGAGGCTAAATTAACAGGCCATGTCTTGAGTTCTGCAAAGCCTGAATTGTTTATTGCGCTCCACCTTCAAGAGGATCCTTTATCACCTTGGTATCAGCGGTTGGATATGGGTGGGACATCCATTGTCAGCCCGATGCGCCAAGCGTCATTACGAACCATGCAGAAGGCAGTGAAGCGGTTTCTCAAGGAGGCGCACATTCCTGTCGGGCAAGTTCCTGCCCTTGCACCACGCATGGTTATGGACTTTTGGAAGGCGGTTTCCATCGTGGCTTCAAATGAATGGAAAGTACCGCGTTCACACATGCTGACCAAAGGGGTTGGCGTGTATAGCTTAATGAGTCTGGCAGGTATTCTCGTGCGTGAGGCAAGGGAAGCTAACAGGAAATGTGATCTGGATTATTTCATTACCAAGCTGTCCGATTTTATTTGCCAGATTGATTGGACTAACCAAGGGGCATTGCAAGGCTATGGTGGCGCAAGTGGCGCCGATGCTGCTCTTGGGCTAATGATGCAACTCCGCCATAAGACGAAAAAAAGTGTTTTAGTCCATGGCTAACAAAAATATTCTACTGATTGAGCCAGGGTATAAGAATAAATATCCGCCACTGGGCCTGATGAAAATCGCGGCCTACCACGGCCCTTATGGTAAGCGCGACAACGTCACATTCATCAAGGGCGAAACTGACCAGACTGTCATTGATAAAAACTGGGATCGGATTTATGTAACAACCCTGTTTACCTTCGAGTGGATAGCAATATCCAAGTCAATTGATTTTGCACTTGCAATTGCTCACGGCAACGCCAGCAAGGTGTTTGTTGGCGGCATTGCCGCATCACTGATGCAAGATCAATTTATCGCAGAATCCAGATGGAGAGGTGTTAGATTTATAAGTGGGCTATTGAGTGACTCACCAGCCAAGGCATTACAACTCGATGACTACGATGAAGAGTTGTACTCGGATGACGTGGATGGAATTCCCATAGAAGACTTGGTGCCAAATTATGACATTCTTGCTCAAATCAAGAGCCAATATGTATACCCGGTAAACGATGCTTACTTTGCATATGCGTCACGCGGCTGCGTTCGTAAATGTGAATTTTGTGGTGTCCCCAAGCTGGAGGGCGCGCAAAGAGATGCACAACCCATCACCGCTGTAGTGAGGGCGATTGACGCGCGTTATGGGCCTCGGCGCGACTTGATGCTTTTGGATAATAATATTGTTGCATCATCCAATTTCAAAAATATTATCGCGGAGATTCGCGACCTTGGTTTCGTTTCAGGCGCAAAACTTTCGCGCCCCGGCAGGCCACCAGTTCAACAGCGCGTGGATTTTAATCAGGGCGTTGATGCCAGAATTCTTGCCAAAGACATAATGTTCCTTAAGGAGATGAGCACCATTTGCATCAAGCCACTGAGAATTGCATTCGATCATCTCGGTGTTCGCAAGCCTTATGAAAAGGCGATCAGAATGGCTCACGATGTTGGCCTGAATGAACTTTCCAACTACATGCTCTATAACTACCATGACACGCCGACCGATTTATACTTGCGGATGCGATTGAACATCGACTTGAATGAAAAACTTGGCATACGTATCTTTTCATTTCCCATGCGCTACCAACCAATAGATAGGAAGGATCGCAGCTACATAGGTGAAAACTGGTCTCGTTACCAACTGCGTTCGATGCAAATCATCTTGCAAGCCACACACGGCGTTGTAAGTGGCTCTCCGATTTTTTTCAAACAAGCTTTTGGAAATTCAGCGGAAGAGTATGAGAACCTGCTACTTCGCCCGTATCACTTTCTCTTCAACCGTTTTTGGTATGAATTCTTTGATGGTCGTGCCGAGTTCGAGGAATTTAATCGTATCTTTCTATCGTTAAATAAGGATGAACGAGGGGAGCTTAAGCATTTGATTTCAGCATCCACGCCAAGTGCATATGCGGGCCTCGTTGGGCAAGCCAAAAATGCCAAAGTAAATCGTATTCTCGGATTCTATGTGCCGCTGCCTGATAAAGAAGAACGAAATATTTGGGAACTAATGAAAACCCGTAAGCAGTCCCTAGCCACCGAAGAAATTAACATCCCTGAAGATGAGCGCGTTGAAGACGCCGGTCTTGCAGAAAGTATTTAGGAGTTCACATGTCAGCAGTTGTTACCCCTGTCAGCTTATCTTCTTTAACCAAACGCCCACGGCCAATTACCGAAAGCGTGATAGTAGGTAAAGATATCCTCGATCTCTTGGCGGGATCGATGTATATCAACCCGCTCAACATTTACCGCGAATACGTGCAAAACGCCGCAGACGCTATTGATGAAGCGCGCGACAAGGGGCTTTCCTTTACGCGGCAACCTGAGGTTGAGATTTTATTTGACCATGTTGAGCGCAGCGTGAAAATTCGCGATAGCGGTATTGGAATTCCTTCAAATGAATTCGTGCAACGCCTTACCACTATCGGTGCCAGCCAGAAACGGGGCAAGCAGTTGCGTGGCTTCCGGGGTGTTGGACGGCTGTCAGGTCTTGGCTTTTGTCAGGAGCTTATTTTCCGCAGCCGCGCAGAAGGCGACTCAAAGGCCTCAGAAATTCGGTGGGACGGGCGCACACTGCGAGAGAAAATGCGAGACCAGAACTTTAACGGAGGGCTGGCCGAAATCATCCAGGCCGCAGTTACTGTCAACACAGCACCGGCAGACGGCTTCCCCAACAGGTTTTTTGAAGTTGAACTGAGGAAGGTCTCACGTTTGCGCAATGACTTGCTTCTCAATGAAGATACTGTGCGCGGCTACTTATCCCAAGTTGCACCTGTTCCATTCATGAAGGATTTTCAATTTGGAAAAGAAATTCAGAAGCATCTGGAAACGCACGGGATCAGAGCACCTATTCATATCGAGATCAACGATGGCAAAGGCCAAATATTTCACCGCGCCCAAAACAAAATTTTGTTAACCGACACGGCTTTTGATCCGGTCAGAGCGATTAAGTATGTCGAGTATCAAGGCTCAGATGGTGAGATTTGCGCCATAGGCTGGATTACTGATCACTCCTACGCAGGCGCGATACCGAAAAAACACGGCCTTGGGGGCATCCGGCTTCGTGCCGGAAATATTCAAATTGGCGATGAATCAATACTCGCTGATTTTTTCCCGGAAGCTCGCTTTTCAGGATGGGCGATAGGAGATATTCACATTATATCTCCCAAGATTCTGCCGAATGGCCGCAGGGATGAATTTGAACCGAGTATGCACTATTCGCACTTGCAGGAAGAGTTAACACTTCAAGCGAAAAAAATCACTCAACTAATCCGCGAACGGTCAGCTCAACGTAATCGCCTGCGCTCAGTTCAACAGCAACTCGGCGCTGCTCACGAATGGATTAAGGTCGCTACTGAAAAGCCTCTGCCGCCATTATTAATTAAAGTTCTTCAAGATGTGGCCGCACTAAAATTGGCGCAAGCGGTTAAAGAAGCGGCCAAGCTGGATAATGAATCTGAAGATCAAGCTCTGGCGGCCACCAGAATTCTTGAAGTAGAAACAGCGTTGAGTAAGCTCCCTCTTTGCGCCACTGCCGCCCACACCCAAAATGAACTGAGTAAAAATTTAGAGAAACCTGTGGCTGCCGCGCTGAAAACAATACTGTCTCACGCAAAGAACCCGAGGGCAGGTATCGAACTATCGGTAGAGGTGCTAAACGCTATTGGGGAAGCTTAAGCTATCTTTTCCATTACATGAGCATGGATAGTTTTAACTGATGCCACCTCATCCTTTGAAATGATACCTTTTTCAGGGTGATGAGTAGTCTGTCGGATTTTATTCAGCCGACCAATCCAACTAACCTTGTCAGCTTTTTTTCCTTTATCACCGAAATCATAGCTTTTCTCAAACAGCTCCCAATTATGCGGAACAATGGTTTGATAATCTGCAAGCGATAAATATTGCCAACGATCTTTCACGCCATTATCTCGATTAACCTGAGCATCACACTTCTCTCTAGTGGTTTGAGGTATGCCTTGCCACCACCAAGCATCTTTAGTTTCACCATAATGTTCTTTTAGCTTGTCTATGACATCCTTAAACAAGACAAGATTAATTTCATCTATGAGCCTACGCGCAACATTTGTGCCTTCTTTGTCACGCGTGCTCACATAATCTAAGAGTTCTTTAGAAGTAAATTCAGGCTTTGCCTCACTAATAATTCCCATCATACCCAAGCAGTTTTTATTTACACCATCCTCTGCCTGGCGAGAGCGGAAACTCTGTATTTCGCTTTGATCCGCATTACTAAAAAATTCGACTAAAGGAGCTACATATGGCGCGACTTTTTCCACAATGTCTATTGCGTCCATGGAAACTGCTTTAACGTGGTCATGCGCCTCAATAAAATTGATTAATTCCTTTAAGAGGCGGAGTAATGCTCGCAACCCATTATTCGTGCAAAGAAACCCACCCTTTGCATCGCCTAACTGCCAATTCCCTGGCGCACCTTTGGCAAACAAGTCAAAGTAGCCTGCGATTACATCCGCTGCCTTTTCTGTTGTGATGTCCATGTCACCTGAAAGGTCGCTCAGGGGGCCAGGCTGAACCATAGGTGTGTTCGGCAGATTCTGGGTAATGCTGCCCAAAAAGCGATTTTTTTTAATTCCGTCGGTAAGAGTTATGAGAGTCAGGCAACGGTTTTTATCATTATCCTTAGAAACCGTCTGCACTCGGTTTTGGATAGGCGAGCTTGGTATCTCGTCGAGTCGAAGCGCAATCCGGGGATACAGCGCTTCAAGGCGCTCAGCGGAGTCGTCTGAGCCATAGTTGAGGTTTGCGTAAATCTCGTTTAGAAGGCTGCGGGACACCTTTACTTGTTCACAGTTAATATCCACGAACAGTCTCATTTCTTCGGTAGCTGGTAGATTCACGTAGGCCAGCACGGGCACGACATGATTTTTGCCACGCTCAGAAAATTCAAACCCATAGAGTCGGTGTTGCCCATCAATGACCCATGCGGCTCCGTACTGGCCTGGAAGCCTTAGAGTGCCGAAAGTGCTATTTTCAAAAGATTCAATTTTGTGAAACCGCAAAGGATCCTTGGTTTTGAAGTTAATAACAATATTGGTAGGAAACTGTCCGCCATCATCAATGTAAGCAGCAATGGCCTTAAGACGCTTCGGCTTTACCATTCGTTGGTAGGTTTCAAGATCGTTGGTAGAAGTTGCCTTGTGGCTAATGTATGCAATTTTAAGCAGGTCGAACGGCGAGATTAGGAAATTATAGAAGGTTGTTTTCCCCATGCGTCCCTTAGTCGCTGGAATATCAACGCTTAGGCCTGGGACACCCTCGCCTTTTAGGTAGCGCGCCAAAAACTGGTAGCGGGCAGCCTCCTTAAGGTAATCAGTTAGCTTGGAGTAGTAGGCAATATCCTGCTCAGTAATAACAGCAATATTCGCTTCAGCGGCACGTTCTTTGTCAGCCTTCCGCCAATCGACATTCCTTGTGGCAATAGCCCACTTCACTTTGAGTTTCGGCTCTCTTCCATAGTGGGAATGGATAGCCTTGATGACATCATCACGGATACCATTTATTTTATCGATAAGCCCCTTTATGGATTTGGGTTTTTGCTCTTGTAAATGCGTACACTCGACAATAAAAACAGTCTCGTCGTCCTTGGCAAATATGTCGATCTGCCGCGCTGGTGAATCCTGTCCAAGCTTAATTGTGAAATTCCGATTAGGACTCGCGTCAAAATAACATGATTATTATATTGATCGCATCGGCAATAGCTTGTAGTTCCATTCACCGTGGAAGTTGGCGCGTTTGAGATTCAGCGCGGCCAGTTCTTCATCGGTGACGGTGA
>Ga0315281_10003082_pt1 | contig 24548 bp, 21 predicted proteins | sample YL17G07_0_MG_FD_204540 | JGI IMG/M metagenome (GOLD analysis project Ga0315281, IMG submission 204540) | Sediment microbial communities from Yellowstone Lake, YNP, Wyoming, USA - YL17G07_0 | ecosystem: Environmental > Aquatic > Freshwater > Lake > Sediment | place: USA: Wyoming | collected... | reverse complement strand
AAGCTGCCCTGGGTGGAGCCGAACCCCTATCTGCGGAACGCGGCCATCACCGATGTGAAGGGAAAGCGCTACGTAAAAGAGAACCCGGCCATGGTCACGAAGCAGCTCTCCCAGTATGCGGAGCGCGAGAAGCTGTATGTCTTCCATATCACGAGCCTGAAGCTCATGAATCCGGAAAACGCGCCGGACGCCTTTGAGCGTGCGGCGCTCGTCGATTTCGAGACCAATAAGGTAAAAGAAGCGACAACAACGGAGCGCATGGGCAAATCGTACTACTACCGCTACATCGCTCCGCTGTATATAGAAAAAGCCTGCCTTGAATGCCACAACCACCAGGGGTACAGGATAGGCGATGTCAGGGGCGCCATCAGCGTGTCCATTCCCATAGACCTCTTCATGGAAGCGAACGCCATTGAGCGGAAGTATATGGCCGTTGGTCTGGTCCTCGTCGGCGCGTTCACGGTCCTGACGCTCTTTCTGGTCACCCGCCGCATCGTTATCAGCCCCATCAGCAGGATCAGAACGCAGATGGCCGCGCTCTCCAAATCCGGCAGTCCGGACGCGCCCCTGCAGAGCGACGGTGACGAGATCGAGGAACTGAGCAGGACGTTCCATGAGATGGCGAGCGCCCTCGACGAGTACCATACCTGTCTCCAGGACAAAATCAGAGCGGCGACGCAGGAACTCACAGACAAGAATGAGGCCCTGGCCCGGTCCTCCCGGTCGAAATCCGATTTTATCGCCAAAACCTCCCATGAGCTGCGCACGCCGCTTACGGCCATCAAGGGCGCCATGGACTACCTCTCCGTCAAGCTTACCATCCGGGAAGTCGATGAAGATCAGGACCTGATCGTCTTTTTCGAGATGATAAAAAAGAACGCCGACCGGCTCATCAGGCTGGTGAGCAACATCCTGGACTACGAGCGGATAGGGCTGGGCACCGTTGAAATGAACTTCCGGGAGGCCAGCGTCAAGGACGTGTTCCAGGAGGTTGTGGCCGGTTTCGCCCCCCTTGCGGCTGAAAAGAACGTGACCATCCGGACAAAGGCGATGGATGTCACAGCCGTGATCGACGAGGACCGGATGAAACAGGTGCTGACGAACCTGTTGTCGAACGCCCTGAATTTCAGCCCTTCTCCGGGGAATATTCTGGTCACGCTGGAATGCCGGGACGCCTCGGTCTACGGTTCCGTGGAGGACATGGGCGTCCGCATTCCCGAAGACGAGCACGAGAACATCTTCAAGCAGTATTACACCAAAAACACGGCGAATGGGACCGGCCTCGGCCTCGCGATCTGCAGGGGCATCATCGAGGCGCACGGAGGAGAGATTGGCGTCGAAGATTCCCCTCTCGGCGGAAGCCGCTTCTGGTTCAGGATACCGAAACAGGGAAAGGAACGGGGGGAGCATGAAAAGACAGCTGCTTGTGATCGATGACGATCCGGACATCCTGCACGTCCTGAAGGCCAATCTTGAACTCTACGGGTACGAACCGGTCCTTGCCAAGGACTGGGCTTCGGCGCAGAGCGCGCTGAATGTCCGGCTGCCGGACCTGGTCATTCTCGATCTCACGCTGCCCGACGGGAACGGCATCGACCTCTGCGGGGAATTCAAGCTACGTCATCCGAAAATACCCGTTATCATGCTGACGGCGAAGGACCGCGTGTCGGACAAGGTCATGGGGCTGGAGTCCGGCGCCGACGACTACATCGTGAAACCCTTTGAGACGCTCGAACTTATGGCGCGCATCAAGGCCTGTCTGCGGCGCTACCAGCCGGCACAGGACACGGTGGTGATCGGGGACCTTGCGATCGACATCAAGACGCGGACCGTGCGTATCAGGCAGGAAGTCGTCGACCTGACGCGGAAAGAGTTTGACCTGCTTCGTCTCTTCGCAGCGAACCGGGGAGAACCTCTGGACCGCGAGTTCATCAGAAAAACGGTCTGGAAAAGCTCGCAGATCTATTCCTGGAGCAGGGTCATCGACGTCCACATCCAGCACCTGAGGCAGAAGATCGAGAAAAACCCGCTTGAACCGGAATATATCATTACCGTGCCGGGCGTGGGCTACAAATTCAAGGAGTGATAATCACGAACGCCATTCGCAGGAGGAATGATGTTTCTTAACAATCAGAGGAAAAAGTGGATCGCCTGTTCCGCAACCGTTGTGCTGACAATCATCGTGTTAGCCTGGGTGATGAAACTGTGGAAGGCGGACCTCTCGGTGCCGTTCACCTATTCCGGAGACGGGCTCTATTACAGCACCGTGGTCAAAGGGATGATCGACAACGGGTGGTATCTTCACAATGACTATGTTGGAATGCCGGGCGGTCTGGATCTGCATGATTTCCCCGAGCATGATAATGTGCTGTACGGCCTCATAAAGGCCGTTTCGCTTTTTACCTCCGGGTACGCGGAAGCTCTCAATATCTATTTTTTGCTGACCTTCCCCCTGACCGCGCTGATTGCGCTTCTGGTATTCCGTCATTTTGGTTTTTCCTATTCAGCCTCCCTTCTCGGGAGCCTGCTTTTTACGTTTCTGCCCTATCACTTCATGCGGGGAGAGGTCCATCTGCCCCTGTCCTCCTATTACCTGGTTCCTCCGATGGTGATGCTGGTCCTGTGGGTCTTTCAGGAAAAGCCGTTGTTCTGGAAAGAGGCGGAGGGCAGGCGCGTGCTCGATGCGGGAGCTGACTCTCTTTTAGCCCTGGTCATCTGCCTGCTTGTAGCGTCCAACGTGTATTACGCCTTTTTCGGCTGCTTTTTCCTGCTGGTCGCCGGCCTGGCGACCGCTTCGCGCGTGAAGGCTGTCCGGCCCTTGGCGACAGCCGGGGTCCTTATTGTGGTTGTCGTTCTGGGTTTTGTCATAAATCTCCTGCCGCATTTTGTGTATAATCTGCAGCACGGGAAAAACCCCAAGGCCCTTGTCAGAAAGTACGGGGCCCCGGAAAAATTCGGCCTGAAGATTTCCCAGCTGCTGTTCCCGGTCACGGGGCACCGGGTCCCTTTTCTGCAAAAAGCGAAGGACCTGTATAACGAGAACGTTCAGTACGTGAACGAAAACGATTTTGCAACGCTCGGCATCGTAGGAGGCATCGGGTTTCTGCTGCTTGTCGCGTGGATCTATATCGGGGGATTCTTCCAGAGAGGGCCGCCGGGAGAACCCGGCATAGCCGGCCTGCTTCGCGCCCTCAGCCTGCTGAACCTGTCCGCGGTCATGCTGTCCGCGACCGGCGGATTTGCAATTTTCATCGGGCTGCTGGTTACCCCCAAAATACGCGGGTACAACAGAATAAGCGTCTATATTGCGTTTTTTTCCTTCTTTGCCGTGGTTGCCCTCCTGGACAAAGTCCGCAGGAGATATGCCGCATCCGGTTTGTCGCGAGCTATCTTCTCCGCCGGCCTCGTGCTCCTGCTGGGTATCGGCATTCTTGACCAGACAACCGAGGGGTTCGTCCCGCCCTACGATGCCTTGAAAAAGGAACTGTCCGTCCGGACGACGTTCGTCCGGAGCATCGAGTCTACGCTCCCGGACAAGGCGATGGTGTTTCAGATGCCTTATATTGCGTTTCCCGAATCCAAGCCCATCCATAGAATGCATGACTACGATCATTTCGGAGGAGGGTATCTTGTTTCAAAGACCTTGCGCTGGAGCTACGGCGCGATGAAGGGGAGGGCAACGGACGATTGGCAAAGGACGGTTTCCGAGAAACCCCTTCCGGAGTTTCTGGCAGATTTGATTTCAACGGGTTTCAGCGGAATCACCGTCGATACGTTCGGTTATGCGGACGCCGGGGCTGAACTGGAGTCGCGTCTCGCCGCCGCACTGGGCGTGAAGCCCCTCGTATCACCGGATGGAAGGTATCTGTTCTTCAATCTGGAGGCCTCCAAGCGAGCGCGTTAGTCAGTTATGAAGAAGCGGCGCCGAATAAGTGTAATTGTTTGAAAAACAAGAGGGGACGTTATGAGCAAAGCAAAAAGCGGGGTATCGTCGATCGGAACGGTGACTAATTTACTTAAAATTGCGTGATCAGGGTCACTGTTGAGAGTTCTCAACCAAGCATTTGATCATTCGATGATACCCGAGGAAGAAGCCGCTATGCCCTTGGCAGGCGGAATACTGCAACATGGTTACCAGTGCGGAATGATTTGGGGCGCTTCGCTTGCCGCAGGGGCGCAGGCGTATCGCCTTCTTGGTCCGGGTCCGCAAGCTGAAACCAGGGCGATTATTGCTGCACAAGGGCTGGTGGAGTCCTTCCGCGCTCAGAACAAATATGTAAATTGCATCGACTTAACCGGCATAGACAAGTCATCATCAACACTGCAGATGACCACGTATTTCCTGATAAAAGGCGGGACCATAAGCTGCATGCGCATGGCCGTAAAGCATGCCCGCACAGCATTCAATAAGATAAATTCCGTACTTTCCGAAAATAATATCGAAGCGCCCTCTGCTCCGGTAAGTTGCTCTGCAATGCTGGCGCAGAAGATGGGCGTATCCGGCATGCATACGGTCATGGCGGCGGGCCTTGCGGGCGGTATCGGCTTGAGCGGAGGCGCCTGCGGGGCATTGGGAGCCGCACTATGGATCCGGGGAATGAACAGCCTCAAGAAAGGCGCCGGTAAAATAGACTTTAACGACCCCAGAGGGTTTGAAGTAATTCATAAATTCATTAAATGCACCGGCAATGAATTCGAGTGCTCCAAAATAGTCGGACGGAAGTTTGAAAATATCAGCGACCATGCCGGTTACGTGCGCGACGGGGGCTGCTCGAAAATTATTGAAGTATTGGCTGCTCATTGATCTGCAGATCACAAAAGGCCCTTGCCAACAATGCGGGTACCTTTCCTGCACTGGACGAAACAGCGGCAGTTGTGTAGAATAGAGACAGACCGGAAGGCTGATTGTCAACACAAAGAGTCTATCGCATGCGTACAAGGTGGGGACATGACGGTACAGCATAAAGTTGACGATAACCTGAAGCTTATCACTACGACCGTGACCGGCGAGGCCACTGACGGTAAACTTATTGACGCCCTGTCGAATTATCAGCAAACCATACGGATCCAGTCTGATCATAACTCATACAATGAAATTGTGGATATGAGCAACGTGAGTAAGTTTAAATTAAGCACGGAAGGCATAAAAGAACTTGTACAGATTGGAACTCAAACCGATGCCGCAGGAATAAAGACCAGGCTCGCGATTATTGTTACCAAACCCGTGGCTTACGGCCTGGCGCGAATGTATGAAATCTACCGGAGTCTTCAGCCGCATGTTGTTAAAGAACTTCGCATTTTTATGAAATACGAAGATGCCCTGGAATGGGTGAAAAGAAAAACAGATGAGTAATCTGCCCACCGGGCCGCACATCGACGTAAGCAAGCTTTGCCCTGACATTCCCGCCGCCGACTTTCTTTACCTGAACATCCCGTGGCATTTCACGCAGCCGTCGAGCAGCCTCTTGCTGAGCGTCAGCATGACCTGCTGGTCGCTCTTCTTTGCGGCCGCTGCCAGTTTATCAAGCTTTTCGTGGAACTCCTTGTCCATCTTCACAAATGTTTCAAGCTTGTCCGCGTTCCTGGTGAGCTTTACCGTGCCGTGGCGAACGCCCTCATGGGTTTTTTCCATGGTCCCGTGCATCGAGTGAATCGCCCGGTACACGCGCTCGCCGTCGCCGAGCGACACCGCCGAGACCACTTCGCGAAATACGCTGTCCAGGAGCTGCATTTCCTCGATCAGCGGATTGCCGCTGCCGCCTGTTGATGATGGGCCATGTTCGTGTTTATGCTCTTTCCCCTCGTGGTGTTCTCCAGCGCCCGCTGTGAGCGTCAACGTTATAAGCATGCCCGCACACAGCAGCAGAAGCGCCATGGTCCTTCCCCTTTTATTTGTCATGTCGTTTTCTTCCCTATAACAGCGATTATAACAGTTTTAACACTTTTATCAGGCCGATGAAATTATGCCCGGCCGATTTGCTTGAAACCGGCCGGGCACTCCATTATAGATATCAAACGTTACGGCCGGGCGCCTTCGGCGATCCACTGGCGTATGGCCCTGTAGTCGCCGTCCGCCGGGGTCCAGAATCCGCCGCCTCCATGAGTCACCGTGCCTGCGGACTGCAACTGCGTATGGAGCAGCACCGGGCTGGAATCGGGGTCCGACTGGTAGCCGATTGTAAAATCACGGATCCCTTTCTTAACCGCTGTTCCCACCGTCGATCCGGCGTAGGCGCTAAAATCCTGCCCATTGCTGTAATCAAGAGAGGTAAGAGTCCCTGTAGCGCTTGAATCAAGGTCCGATCTCGTGGCGTTCCGCGTCATCGTGCTGCCGGGAATATGGCAGGGCGCGCACTTGTTCCTGAAAATGGGAAGGATGTGCTTCTTGAAGCTAAGGTTTGACGCCGGGTAGGACGCCAGCGTGTCCTTTTTCATCCCCCACAGGCCGCCGCGGCTTCCCATGCCTGCGTGATGCATGCTGCACCCCATCCTGGCCGAGGAGGCAGTGGAACCGCCGATCGGCGCGATGGTGGACATATGTCTCACCTGATCGCCGTACTTTACCCATGCCTTGTATTGCCAGGTCCGGGAGTCGGTGGGGGCGACCGTGGGAACGCAGACACCGCTATTGAGCGTGTAGAGATAATCAATGGTGGTCCCATGGCTGGAGATCGCGCAGGGGTTGCTCGCTATCGGCGCGAAGGTCCAGAAATTGCCCGAGTTGTTTGACGTCATGCTGATAATGTTTCCCCTGGCGTCCTGGAGGATGATCTCCGCTCCTTTGAGCGCTTTTCTCGCGGTGCGGTCTTCGTAAACCGTTCCGCCGATGGTAAACAGGTAATTCCCCGCTTTGCCTCCGGGGGTGTGGCAGATGCCGCAATCCTCGCCTGCATTGTGGCCGATCCCCGGCCCGTTGTCCTTGCCCGGGATGTGGCCCGCGGGAGCAGGCTGGAATAACCTGCCGGCTGCGGAGAAATTGGATTCATCATACACAACGGCTTGGGCCTTTATCTCGCCGGTGAAGCCGAGGGTAAGAAATATCAAAAACAGGCTGATGACTAATTTATTTAACATTTTTTTTCTCCTTCATGATTATGAATAAATGACTGGATTAATGACAGTCGCCGCTGCCGCCGGAACTGCCGCCGCTGCTGCCGCCCGCCACGGACTGGCCCGTTGCCGGGTTCACCATGGCGGCCCCGCCGGTGTCGGCATTGGACCGGGGCGCTCCGATCAGGAGCGCGTTCGTCGGTCCCGACAGCAAGCCGCCGGCAAGGGATGTTCCATAGGCCTGGTTCTTCACCAAACCCTCGAACGCCGAGGTGTTGGCCCAGGGACTGCCAGAGGCGACGTCCGCTCCCTTAAACACATACACCGTGCCGCTCAACATATTCCAATCCACATCCTTCGTCGGAGCACCCACGGCAAAATCAGGTTTTCCTCCGCTGCCGATGACGCCGAGGCCTGTTATCGATGAACCGAAGCGGCTGAAAAGCGTTTCGCCGTCGAGGCGGGTGATGAACGGTCCGGTTGTAACCGTCGGCGCCGTATCGAGATTGACCGACGTCGTGCTGTTCACGCTCACGATGTACACGCTTCCCACGTCGCGGCTCGTCACCGTGTTCAGGGAGACCACGGCATTCGGCGCGCCGATCGCGATCTCTCCGCCCGCTGAATTGTTTATATTCCCGATGACCGTGATGGCCTTGCCGAAGCCCGCGGCCGCGCTCTTAAAGGTGGCGTCGGGAAGGTTGATATTCGGCGCGAACGCCGTGTTATTCCCGTAGAAAACCAGCGCCTTGCCGCTGGCCGAGATCAGGAGATCGTCGATGCCGTCGCCGTTCACATCACCTGAGGCTACCGACCAGCCGAGGCCGCTGTTCAAGGAAGAAGCATACAGCTTTACGCCGGCCGCGTAATCAGGGCCGAAGAAAACATAGACCGCGCCGCCCTGGTAGAGAGCGGGATCATTGGTATTGAAGGGCGCTCCCGCGATCAGGTCCGGGACCCCATCGCCGTTCAGGTCGCCCGAGGCAAGGGACAGTCCGAATTTGTCCATCGGCCATTCGCCCGAAAGTTTTTTTACGATCTGGCCGTTGCTGCCGCCCTTGTAGATCGTTACACTGCCGGAAAGAGACACATCCTCTCCGTCTCCATGGATTGCGCCTATGGCAAAGTCATTTCCGATATTGGTGAATGAATATCCCAGGTTGTCGTCCCCGGTCAAAACCGTAGTAGGAATCGTACTGAAACCGTCTGACGCGCCTTTGTACACCAGGACCGCACCGGTCCGGCTCGATGTCGTGGTGGCATAAGGCGCGCCCACGACTTTGTCTGCTATCCCGTCGCCGTCCACATCGACAAAACCGACGGCCTGGCCCTGTTTGGCGCCCGTCAGGTCCAGGGTGGCCTGGCTGTCCGACCCGTTATTGCTCTTACCGCATCCATGGGCTGCCACACCCAGCAGGATGCAAAGGAACAGTGAAAAAAACAAATTTTTGATTTTCATTTCTGCCATTCTCCTTAGTAGTTGTTTTCCTAAAAATTGTACGATATGCCCGCGAGGACCCGATAGCTCGATACCAGCTGGATGCCGTTTACCCGTTCCCATACCGGCAACTGCACCTTGGCATCCAGTGCCAGGTTTTTCTTCGGGAACACCTGCACGCCGGGAGAAAACCAGAGGCTGTTGCCGCCGGTATTCGCCGGGTCGTCCATGAGACTGTTGTTGGTTGCCGGGTTGTAGTATTTCCCGTCCTTATCGCTTGCCCTGCCCACCTGAAGGAAGGTGAGGCCCGCGTTGATGCCGAACTCCTTCATGACAGCATACTTGCCCGAGAATCCTACGGCAGTTGAATCGCCGAACTCATACCCCTCCCTGTTTCTTGTTGTATACTGATACGTAGCATCGGCCTGGAGCAGGAATTGATCTACCACCTTGGTGTACATGATCGTGAGCAGGGGGTCCCACGATCCGGTGCCCGGCTGCATATGAGCGTGGATGAGACTGCCGCTTGATGATCGTTCCGTGGAAGATCCGGTCGGCGCCTTGAGTCCGAAGCCGAGGGTGACGGCATCGGTCGGCCGTATGTCCCGGTTCCGGTACAGGCGGTACAGGCCCATCACGGTCGCGTCTCCGGCACCCGACGTGGGTTCCATGGTCATGTCCATCCAGCCCAGCATCGCTCCCTGAGACGAGGTCATATCCATGGTATTTCTGACAAAGGGCAGCGACACAAAGGCTTTGAACCGCGAATTGAAGCCGTATCCCGCGGTCAAAGTATATTTCATCATGTCCATGCTGATGGGAACCGACGTATAGGCGGCGCCGTCGAGCTTGGTGTACGTTTTTGCTTCAGCGAGCGACCGGGCAACACCGCCTTCTTTATATCTATCCATCTTCGTAAAACTGTAATTAAACTGCAGAGAAACCTCATCATTCCCCGGGGCCGCAACGCCCGCGAGGCTTTCCTGGACGCCGCTCGACAACTGGCAGCACAGGCCCGAGGCCTCGGCATTTGAAGAACCTGCGGTCCAGATGAGTGCGGCCAACAGCACGCAGAGTAATATGTTTCTCACGGAAAAACCCTCCTCATGAATAGTGCGACAGCAGGGAATTGCATCTGGAGTGCATTCAGCACGCCGGTTGCCGGGGAAGTCGAAAAAGCCCCGCGTCCCTAAGGCAGTTGAATTGATTACTGAGAGAGCGTGTCCGAAGCGGAACCGTGCGTACTGGGAAGGAATGTTCACACAAAACCATTCTCACTCCTAATCCATGGGCGCAGCGTTGGTCCGGCAATGACTTATGTCTTCGGCTAGAGGTGAGGAACTTAGACTCGCGGAGGGCGTTCGTCCTGAAAAGTGATCAACAGAGGTTTGAAAGGCGTATCAAGATTTTTCCGAACACCGGCAACCAGCAAGGGAAGCAGGTTGCAGGAGCACGCATGGATGGAGTAAGGCATGTCCAGATTGATTCCCGTTGCGGAACCGTGGCAGATATCATACGGCTGGATGGACACGGCGGCCTGTTCGGCATGGGGATACATCGCCGGAGCCGGCATGAGTGTCATCAGTCCTATGACGATCACAAGCATGATGGATATCCGTCTCATGCATGCAGTATAAGACAGTCGATCCAAGGTTGTCAAGGTAAAGTTAAAATTTACAAGTGAAAGCGGCAATGACATCGGCTCCAGATTAAAAATCCGTTATCAGACTTTTTCTTGTAATAGACATCACTAGAGATGCAAAAAGAGAGCCAAATTTTCAGCTTGAGAGATAATATAATTTACAGGATCTTTACAGCATTTAACCGCATATTTACGCGGCAATGCAGTATGTAATAAGAGAGGAGGAATGTTTTTTCTTGCTGTCTCATAAAAAACGGCATGGAGTTTGCTTTATAATTATGGTAGGTGAAAATAGAAGATTGATCCTGATTATCGTGTTTCCAGGTTTCGCAATATCCGGTCATGAGGTGGTTCGCCATTCCCTGTAAAGGGAATGAGCCATTATCGTAAGGAGAAAAAAATGTTTGAAGGTCTGTTTCAACCAATGCATCTGATCGTTATTCTTGCCATCGTATTGATCATTTTCGGTCCGGGTAAGCTTCCGGAGCTGGGATCCGGGCTTGGGAAGAGCATCAGGGAGTTTAAAAAGGCTCTTTCCGATGATAAGAAAGTACCGGCAATGGAAAGCCGGGAAGAAAAGAAATCCTGATCCCGGGAGCGCGTTGATAATCGCGAGCATCTTCCCCCGGGAGAAACGAAACAATGCGATCAAGCCGGTTTCGAGGATTGTTGCCGGGCTGCATGGTTATAACAGCCTTCCGAATAATGATTTCTTCATTGCATGAGTGAAGTTTTCTGATATTATTACAGGTATCAGAGAAACGGCGTGCCGGAGGCCGTGCAATCCCGAAGAACCCGAACTCGTCCCCAATGGAAAGCGTAATGCCAAAGTCAGCAGAGGCTGAACATGGCACTACCCAATGAGGAGATAATTCAGCATCATCCGCAAATGAGAAAAGAGACGGAAATACACAGGCTTATTCAAAAGGTCGTGAACGGGGAGACTCAACAGGCCGTTGAGGTGGCGGAGAAGCTTGTCGCCGGAGGCCTGGCGATCGAGAGCCTCATTCATGACGGTCTTACCGTCGCTCTCCGTTCACTCGACGCAAAATGCACGAATGAGGAATTCAACCTCCTTGAGATTATGCTCGCGGGACGGGCGATGACGGCGGTGATGGACAGGGTCGTGGCGAAGCATCTTCTTTCCCCGGCCGCGGAAATCTCGCCCGACAGGATCGTGGTGCTCGGCACGATTAAAGGCGATATTCATGAGCTGGGCAAGCATGTGGTGAAGATGCTGCTGCGGGCGAACGGCTTCAAGGTCATCGACCTCGGGAAAGACGTGGGTCCCCGGAGCTTTGTGCAGGCGGCTTTGATGGAGGGCGCCGGGTATATCGGGGTGAGCAGCCTTATTACCCTTACCATCCCGTCTATCAGGGAAGTGCGGGATTTGCTTCGGAAAGAGGGCCTGGCGGACGTTAAAGTCATTGCCGGGGGAGCGGCCATTCAGCAGGCCTGCGCCGATGATCTGAATGTCGACTATGTCGCTGACGACGCCTTTGACGCTGTTGCCTGGCTCCTGCGCGCGGGTTCGGCGAACGACAGTGCTGAAATGGGAGCCGATTCGGTTCCCGATGAGGACTCGCCATGACGTCCTATGAACGCTTGCTGAACGCGGTGTGCGGCAGGCCCTGCGACAGGACCCCCGTGGCCCCTCAGCTCTTCGGCAATGCCGCGAGGCTGAACGGCCATTGTCTCCAGGAGTATGTAACCGATGGACGCGTGCTCGCCGAGAGCCAGTTAAAGCTTAGAAACGACATCGGTCATGATATCCTTTTCGCTTTCGCCGATCTCAACATCGAGGCGGAGGCACTTGGCTGTGTCCTCCGGTATGAGAAGGATTCCTACCCCTCCATAGAAAAGCATGTCCTTGCATCCGTATGCGATATCGCCGGTATTGAAATCGTCGCTCCTTCCCACAGCGGAAGGATGCCCGTTGTCCTTGAGGCCTGCACCCGTCTCAGGGAGTCGGCGGGGGACGATTGTGTCGTTACCGCATGCGTCATGGGTCCGATCAGTATCGCTTCCCAGTTAATGGGTATTGAAGCCTTCCTGTATCGTTTGGCGGATGCGCCTGTTGAGGTGAATTCCGTTCTTGACCTTGCAGAACACGTTGCTGTCGCCTATGGCAAAGCGCTTTTGCAGGCGGGTGCTCATTGCATCGTCGTGTTCGACCCCATTGCATCGCCGAGCGTTCTCCCTCTCTCTCTCTTTGTAAATTATGAGTTTCCGAGACTGAAAAGGATGAGCCAGGCTTTCAAGGCCGCGGGAGCGCCTATTTCGTGGATAAGTATTGCGGGAGCAACGCAAAAACTCATGCCCTATTTCAAGGGGGCGGGTATTAATCTTGCTACCGTGGATTACGTGGTCCCCCTGTCCGAAGCTTTTGAAATCGCGGACAGCATGGCCTTGAACGGAAACCTGAAGCCGTACTCCTTTGTGTCCGATACGCCGGAGGCATTAAAAGCCAAAATTAAGCAGTGTCTTCTGGATGCGCGGGGACATGCCCGCTATATTCTCGGCTCCGGCTGTGAAGTGCCGGTCGAGACGAAGATTGAGAGCTTGAGGGCCATGATGGAGGCGGTACGCGAGTTTCATGCCGAAGAACGGCATTAAGCTCCGGCAACCCGGTTTGCCGGAGTTTTTCGCTTGGGAAGCAATGAAGGTGGACATGAAATACCGTATTATCGCATGCAACGTTTTTAAAAAAGATCTTCTTCGAATACTCGGTGACGGTCACGGCCATGAACTCGTTTTTCTTGACTTCGGTTTCCACAGAAGACCGGCAAAGCTCAGGGAACGGCTGCAGGCATTGATCCGGCAGAGAGGGGATGTCGGCGCCATTCTTCTTCTTTACGGCTATTGCGGCGGAACCATGAAATTGCAAGCAACGGACATACCGGTGGTCATGCCAAAAGCCCATGATTGCTTCGATATCATGCTCGGACGGGAAGAGCGACTCGCGCTCTTTCAGGAAGAGCCGGGCACCTACTTTCTCTCCGAGGGCTGGGTCAGAAATGACCGGACCCCTGCCGAAAGAATCGAGGACCTGAAGGGTGGCTTCGCAGGAGACGACGAAATAATCCAGGCGATCTATTCAGGCTATCACCGGATTCTTTTCGTAAAGACGGGGGCAGAGACCGAAGACTGCGTTGCGAGGGCGCGGCGGTCCGCTCAGGAAATGACGTGGAGCTTCGAGGAAAAAACCGGCGTTTTGCCATTCATGAATAAAATGGTATCAGGCACATGGGACGATGATTTCGTCGTTCTGGCCAAAAGGCGATGATTTCTTATGAACGATGATATCACCTTGACGATCAATCCCTTCAACCGGGTCATCCACCCGCAGAAGGGGGCCAATCTCCTCGATGCCTTCCTCGAAGAGGGTGTGGAAATACCTGTGCTGTGCAACAGGAACGGCTCATGCGGAAAGTGCCGGGTGGTGGTGCGGGCGGAGGCAAATCCGCCGGGTGACATCGAGCGGTTCTCTCTGGGGGAACTGTTGATAAACGAGGGATACCGGCTGGCATGCAGGACCGAGATACGAGGCAGCGGCGAGGTGCTTATCCCCCTGGAACACCACGAAGACCTGCTCGAGAGCGCCTACGTGGGCAATGAACTTTCCGCGATCAAGGCCGAAGGGTTTCCCCATCTGCCCGGGAAAGAACCGGGCCGCCGGCGGTTACCCTCCGGCAGCATGGTTGCCCTCGATATCGGGACTACCACTTTTTCGGGATATTTGTTCGATCATGAGGGCAAACTCCTGAGTCATGCCTCGTTGTTCAATCCCACGGCCCTTTATGGGGCCGATGTAATCACGAGGCTGACGCGCATCCAGAGAAGCGACAACGATTTCAGAAAAATGCGGCGCTCATTGCTCTCCGGCGTCAAGAGAATACTTACCGTTCTTTGCCTGAGGGTATCGGGTCCCGAAGGCGGGGGCAGGGAAGAGGGCATTGAACACATCGGGCGGATGGCCATATGCGGCAACACCATCATGCAGCATATTTTTCTCGGGATCAATCCGGTGGAGATAGGACTTTTCCCCTACCGTCCCATTGTCAAGGATTTTCTCCTGATGCCTATGCGCGCTCTTGACGATTACGGTGCAACAGGGCTGAACAAGGACGGGGAACTCCTTGTTGCGCCTTCGGCGACGGGTTTCATCGGCGGCGATGCCGTGTGCGGCATCATTGCGGCCCGTTTGCATCTGGCCCAGGAACCGTGCCTGCTGATCGATCTCGGCACGAATGGCGAGATAGTCCTCTCCTGCGCGGGAGGGCTCTTCGCCGCCTCGGCGAGCGCAGGTCCGGCCTTTGAAGGCTACCGGATATCCTCGGGCATGAGGGCGTCCGTAGGGGCGATCGACGCGGTAGCAATAGGCGATACTCTCGATGTCACCTATACCGTCATCGGCAATGGCAAACCGAGAGGGATCTGCGGGACCGGCGTCGTAGCGGCTGTCGCAGCGCTGCTCAAGGCACGGGCGCTGACCTCCAAGGGCCATATTCGTCCCCGAAGGCCGACGAACAGGATCAGGGAGAACACCTTCATCATAGCCGCGAAAGACGAGACCTCGACCGGGAATCCCATCGTCATCACCGATAAGGACATCGGGGTGCTTCAGCAGGCAAAGGCGGCCTTCGCCGCGGGAATCTCCTGTCTTCTTCTTGCAGCGGGTCTCGAAGAAAAAGGCCTGAAGAAGATATTTATTGCCGGGGCTTTCGGGAGCAGAATAGACGTGGATACGCTCAGAACGATCGGGCTTATTCCCAGCACTATTGATTGTGAAGTCGTCGCACTTGGGAACGCAGCCGGCATCGGTGTTGCACAACTGCTGCTGAGCGAGGACGCGGAAAGGGACGCTGTGGAAACAGCGAGGAAGATCAAAACCATCGAATTGTCATCGCACAAGGATTTCGAGGAGCACTATATGAACGCGCTATTCTTTAAAACACATGACGACCAGTAAGCTCGACAAGAAGACAACGGACCGAACTAAGGAGGAGGCGGATTCTCGCCAGTGGTCCATCCGTGCTCTTTCAACGGTCATCAAATTGAACAATATCATCGGGTTTCTGCCCATTGATCTTGAAGGCATTGTGAAGGCCGTTGTTGATGAGGTGTATTCCCTGTTTCACCCCCATATCTGTTGTATCCATATGATCGGGGAGCAGGGAGTGTTCAAGATGGCCGCGTTCAAGTCAATGGATGGGTTTGTTCCGGACGTTCATATCAGCAATCATACCAGCGCCTGCGCGGCGATCAAGGATGGATTCCCCTATGTAGCCTGCGGCGCGCCTGATGCCCAATTGAGATATTCCGAGCCCTGTCCTAATTGCAAGGTCCCTGAAAAATCGACGATCTCTCATGCCTGCATCCCCATGATCACAGGGAACGATTTGCACGGTGTATTGTCCATATCCTTTCGAACAGGAAAGATGCTGTCCCGCCAGGAGCTGGACGTCCTGCTTTCCATCGCAAGCCAGGTGGCCATGGCGATCCAGAGGTTCAGGCTTTTTGAGAAGCTCAAACACGAAAAAACGGAAATCGAAAGGGCGTATGAAGAGATCCGGAGCCTGAACCGCCTGCTCGAGCGCAAGATCGAGGAGGTTGAGGAGGCCCAGCGCAGGTTCGTCGAGTCGGAAAAGCTGGCGGCCACCGGCGAACTCGCCGCGGGTCTCTGTCACGAGATCAATAATCCGATCAGCATTATTTTGAACAGGATCGAGTGCCTCAAAATGGAGGCGCAGGACAGCGCGCTGCCTGATCCGGTTATCAAGGACCTTGACATGATCTCTTCCCAGGCAGTGAAGGTTTCATCTTTGGTACAGGATTTGCTTATCTTTTCCCGTCACCATCCGGTGACCTTTGAACAGGTAAACATGGGGGCGCTGCTGGAACGGGTCGCCGCAATGTGCCAGGGAGAGCTGAACAAGAGTGATTGCGTACTGCATTTGAACGCGCCGCGGTCTCTTCCGGCAGTCCAGGGTGACGGCGAACGGCTGGAGCAGGTGTTCCTGAACCTCATCTCGAATGCCGTGCACGCCATGCCGGAGGGAGGGAATATCTATATGGATATTGTTTTGCCGTTTGAGAAACCGGACAGGCTGGAGATCAGGATCAGAGACGAGGGGATGGGGATCGCGGAGAACCATCTGCACCGGATCTTCGACCCCTTTTTTACGACCAAGAAACTGGGAAAAGGCACTGGCCTCGGCCTCTCGATCTGTTTCGGCATCGTAAAAAACCACGGAGGAAATATTTCAGTGGAAAGCGTTGTGAATAAGGGGAGCATGTTCACCGTAGCGCTGCCGCTCAGAAGCGGCCGAACGAACGGAGTGTAATGACCGGGGGCTGCCATGTCTAAAGCGACGATACTGGTTGTTGACGACGACGAGGGGATGCTTGAGAACTATGCAAGACTCCTCGCGAAAATGGGCTATGAGTGCGTAACGGAAAACGACGGGACGAGGGCGCTCGACAGGCTGAAACTCGTGAAGCCCGACGTGCTCCTTACCGATCTTAAAATGCCCGGGAAAAGCGGTTTCGACATCCTGAACTCATCGCGCGAGAGTTGCTCCGACATTCCGGTGATTCTCGTGACCGCCTATGGAAGCATTCCGACAGCGGTGGAGGCCGTGAAACGCGGGGCATTTGATTTCATCTCCAAACCCTTCTCATCGGAACAGCTCATGATCGTCCTTGAGCGGGCCGTCAGACAAAAAACGCTCTGCGACGAGAACAAGCGGCTTCGGGAACGGCTTGGAGCGTCTTCCATAGAAGAACTCGTGGGCAAGAGCCTTGCCATGCAGGAGGTCGTCGAACTTATCAGTCGCGTGTCGGGAACGGACGCCAACATCCTCATCACCGGCGAGAGCGGAACGGGGAAGGAACTGGTCGCTAAGGCGATCCACATGAGAAGCCAGAGACGGTCGCGCCCGTTCATCCCCATCGACTGCGCGGCCCTTCCCGAAAACCTGCTGGAGAGTGAATTATTCGGATATGAGAAGGGAGCGTTTACCGGCGCATCCGCGAGCAAGCCCGGACTGTTCGAGTCCGCCGAGGGTGGAACGCTCTTCCTCGACGAGATCGGGGAAGTGCCGCTCGCGATGCAGTCGAAATTGCTCCGCGCCATCCAGGAACGCCAGGTCCGCCGCCTGGGAAGCACGAAGTTAAACTCGATCGACGTGAGGATTCTCTCTGCCACGAACCGTGATCTGAAAAAGAGAGCGGCTGAAGGATTGTTCAGGGAGGACCTTTTCTATCGTTTGAACGTCATCAGGCTGCACGTTCCGCCGCTGAGGGAGCGAAAGGGAGATATCTCCCTGCTCACGCTGCATTTTATGGAAAAACTCTCTCTGGTGCATGGAAGAAATTTAAAAGGCGTGTCCCCGGACGCAATGAATCATTTGGAGAACTACGCCTGGCCGGGCAATGTGCGGGAACTGCAGAATGTCATCGAGAGGGCAGTTGTGCTCTCCGAAGGAGATAAAATCAGCACCGCTGACCTTCCCCTTGATATTCAAACCCTGCAGCCCGTCATTTCCCTGGACCATTTGGACCATCTCGACTATAAAGCAGCAAAGGAAGCTTACCTGACACGATTCGAAAAGGTCTACCTGGCGATGCTCCTGAAAGAGGCGAAAGGCAACATATCACTTGCCGCAAAAAAGGCCGGAATAGACAGAAAGACCATTCATCGCCTCATCACGCGCTATCATCTGCCGATGAACGAATGAATGCAGCGCCTCTCCTTCTGTTGATGGTGCATTGATGTCCCACAGCGGGGACATATTGCCCCATCTTCTTAATCTTTTGATATCTCAACGAAAACATAAATTTCCGGATGAACAGGCTGGTTTCCAAGAGACATGGATGTCCCACCACCCTAATGGGCAGACCGTTCGCGGAATCCCTCAATATCAGAGCGCCATTAATTTACTGGAAATTAACATGGCGATGGGGTTCTGATGAGCAGTGCGGTGTTGGTGGATGCAGTGAACGCTGATGTATAAGTAATTATTCGCATATCTTCATGAAATTTCCCGCTTTTTCGTGACGCTTCATTCCGCTGAGCAGCAATCCCTTCTGGTTATCGTTCTCTTCATATTTATACCGGCATAATCTTTGCTATATCCCGAGAGAGGCAGCGGCTTGACTTTTCATATCTTGTGCTATTATTAAACGCATATGCGTTACTAGTCACTTCACGCTTCTTTTGCGCAGGATGAGCTTACATGGTTCACAAAAAAACAGTTTACGCAGCCGCTTTTTTGGCGCTTCTCGCATTCTTCACGCAAGCTCTGACTGTTCCCGCGGAAGAACAAGACATTCACAAGAAGTTTTTTGCTCCCGCACCTCCGTTTACTCCGGGCATTTTCCCGTGTTCGCAATGCCACGAGGGCATGCCCGCGAACAGGACGCCGCGGAAACTCGAACAGATGCACCAGGAGCTCGTCTTGAAGCACATGCCCGGCGGCTGGTGCTTCGATTGCCACAACCCTGACAACCGGGACAAGCTCCGGCTCGCCAGCGGCAAGCTGGTGAGTTACGAGGAGTCATACAACCTTTGCGGCCAGTGCCATGGGACTCTTCTGCGCGAGTGGAAGGCGGGTCTGCACGGAAAAAGGACGGGAAACTGGAATGGTGAAAAACAATACCGGCTCTGCGTACACTGCCATGTACCGCACGATCCGCGCTTCAAACCGATCAAGCCGCTGCCGCCTCCGGTAAAACCGACGGCCATAAAGTAGACGGAGGCACGAGGAGCCCGATGCCGAACATCGTGAAGAAAAAAGACGGGATCCATCTCGACCGGAGGACCTTCCTCAAAGGAGCGGCCATCGGCGCAGCGGGCATCATGCTCCCCTCGGACGATGCCGACGCTTCGGTCTGGGAAGCGTTTTTCCAGAAGCATTTCAAGGAAATGAACGACGCTGAAATCAAGCAGGTCCTCAGCCGGCTGGAGCGGGAGTACGAGGAAAAATATCATACCGCGATCAAGGTAGACGCCGAGAAGGCGATGCCCGGGGTCCTGTTCGGGTATGGCCTCGATCTCTCCCGGTGCATCGGCTGCAGGACATGCGTCCATGCCTGCGTTACGGAGAACAACCAATCCAAGGACCCGGAGATCCAGTGGATCTCCGTTCTCAGGTTCAAAAAAGGGGAGAAGTGGGTCAATCTCGAAGAGTCCGAGAAGTATTACAACCCCGGGCAGGTCCCGGAGGAGAAGTATTTCTATCTGCCGGTCTCGTGTCAGCAGTGTGAGAATCCGGCGTGCGTCCGCGCCTGTCCCACCCAGGCGACCTGGAAGGACCCTGACGGCATCGTGGTCATCGATTATAACTGGTGCATCGGCTGCCGCTATTGCATGGCCGCCTGTCCCTATGGCGCGCGCCATTTCAATTGGACGGAGCCGGGCCGGAAATCAGAGGAGATCAATCCGCAGACGCATTATCTAGGCAACCGGCCGCGCACCAAGGGTGTCGTGGAAAAGTGCACCTTCTGCATCCAGAGGACCCGAAAGGGCAGGTACCCCGCGTGCGTGGAGGCCTGTCCCGTGGGCGCCAGGAAGTTCGGGAACCTGCTTGATCCGAACAGCGAGATACGGTACGCCATTGAACATAAGAGGGTGTTCCGCTTGAAAGAGGACCTGAATACCAATCCCAAGTTCTATTATTTCTTTGCATACGGCGTCTAGATGATGAAGACCATCAACAATGTCAGGTACTTCTTTCAAGGCCTCCTGATCGTCATGTTTCAGGGGGGGAATAAATTCACCACGTGGATGGCGTTCCTGACGGGCATCATGCTCTGGGGGGCATGGGCGTATTACCAGCAATTGACGCAGGGATTGATCGTCACGAACATGAAGGACCAGGTATCGTGGGGCTTTTACATCTCCAACTTCACCTTCCTGGTCGGCGTTGCCGCGGCCGCGGTCCTTCTTATCATCCCCGCCTATTTTTACAGTTTCAAGTCAATAAAGAAAATCGTGGTCTTCGGAGAACTGCTGGCGATCACCGCCATTCTGATGGCGCTTTCGTTTATTTTTGTGGACTTCGGCAGGGGTGAGCGGTTCTGGCATACGCTGCCGTTCATCGGCGCCATGAATTTCCCGAATTCGATCCTGGCCTGGGATGTGCTGGTCCTGAACTGGTACCTTGCGCTCAATCTGTTCATCGCCATGTACATGAGCTGCCATACCTACTACGGCAAGCCGCCGAACAAGTATTTTATCGTGCCGCTGATCCTGCTGTCCATCCCCTCCGCTGTCGGGATCCATACCGTAACGGCCTTTGTGTACAACGGGATCGCCGCGCGGCCTTTCTGGAATGCCTCGATCCTCGCGCCGCGGTTCCTCGCGTCCGCCTTCTGTTCCGGCCCCGCGCTGATGATCCTTCTTTTTCAGGTACTGCGCAGGACGCTCGATGTCAAGATCGAAAACAGGGCCATCCTGAAACTCGCCGAGATCATCGCCTATGCAATGGCGATCAACCTCTTCCTGCTGCTGGCGGAAGTTTACAAGGAATACTATTCCGGTACGCAGCATCTTGCTTCGATGAAATACCTTTTCCAGGGGCTGCACGGCCATCACAAGCTTGTGCCGTGGATCTGGACGGCCATCTCCTTTAATACCGCCGCTTTCCTTTTGTTCATCGTCCCGAAGTTGAGAAACAATCTCTCCATCTTGAATATCGGATGTGTATTGATCTTCATCGGCGTCTGGATCGAGAAAGGCATGGGTCTCGTGATCCCGGGATTTATCCCCGACACCCTGGGAGAGATCTACGAGTATTCACCTTCGAGGACCGAGTGGAATATATTTTTTGGGATATGGGCTTTCGGCGCAATGACGTATACCCTCTTCGCGCGCGCCGCCATTGCCATTGACTCGGGGGAACTGAGGCACCCTGACGCGCCCCCCCTCCCTCTTGAGGACAGCGAAGACCTTCTCGCGCGGAACGTCATGACCCGCAAGTTCATAACGGTGACGCCGGAGACCACGGTGGACGAGATCGGCGACCTTCTGGTCACCCACCGGATCAGCGGGGTCCCGGTGGTCGATAAGGAGAACAGGGTGATCGGCGTGGTGTCGGAATCGGATATCATCCTGAAAGAGATCTGCAACGAGCCCCATCTTGTTGAACGGCTTGGCGCAATCATCATGCCTTCCTCGCGGCAGGGGAAAAGGACAGGCTGCACAGCTTCGGGAATCATGTCGTCGCCGGCCATTACCGCTCAGGAAGATACCCCCTTGCGCGAGTTGGTCCGCATCATAAGCGAAAAAAAGGTAAAAAGAATAATCATTCTTGATAAGGACGGTCATCCCGCCGGGATCGTTTCCAGAATGGATATCGTCAGAGTTTTTTAAGTGGCTGGCATCAAAGTTGCAGTTAATCGCTTGCCTTGGTTTTAATAACAAAGAGTTGCAGGTGCGCTGATTTACTGATGCGGAGTCTCTCAAAACAAAGGTTATACGAGTCAAAACAAGAAAAGACGCCGTTTTGCTGTGCTATACTTTTTCAGTATAGCTATTAAAGGGTAGAGGTCTCTGATGCCGAAATCTTCTTTTCACATAGTCATTCCGGATTATCAATACTGGAAGCAGAACATCAAGTGTCAGACCGGCTGCCCGGTGAATACCGACTCCCGGGGATATGTGCAGGCCATTGCCCGGGGTGATTACGAGCAGGCGTACTGGATAGCCAGGACGCCGAATCCGCTTGCGTCCATCTGCGGCCGCGTCTGCGCAGCCCCCTGCGAACTGGCCTGCAGAAGGGGATGGATCGACGCGGCAATATCGATACGCGCGCTCAAGCGGTTTGTTACGGAGCAGTATGGCGTGGAAACGCACCGCAACAAGAAAAGTTACGCGCTGGATTTCGTCGAGCGGCTGAAAAAAACCGGCTCCGGGGTGGCGGGCCTGCTGAAATCCGCCAGGAAGACCGCCAAGCCCGTCTCAATTGTCGGCGCCGGTCCGGCAGGGCTCGCCTGCGCGCATGAACTGGCCCTTATGGGATACTCGCCCGTCATCTACGAGATGGAGAAGGTCGCCGGCGGGATGTGTTCGGTCGGCATCCCGGCATACCGCCTTCCCCGGGAACTGATCCAGGCGGAGGTAGACGCGATCAAGTCCCTCGGCGTAGAGATCAAGCTGGGGGTCCAGATCGGCAAGGATGTCTTGCTGAAGCAGTTGTACGACGAGTCCGTGGCCGTGCTTCTCTCGGTGGGGGCGAAAAAAGCAAGGATCATTCCCGTCGAAGGTTCGAAAGGCAAAGGGGTCCTGGGCGGCGCGGATCTTTTGCGGGACGTCGCCGTGGGCAACGAGGTGAAGATCGGGCCGACGGTCGTGGTCGTCGGCGGCGGCAACGTGGCCTACGATGTGGCAAGGACGGCAGTCCGGCAGAAGAACGTGAAGTCCGTTTCCCTGGTCTGCCTTGAGGACCTGGAGCACATGCTTGCGGACAAAATCGAGATCGCCGAGGGTGAAGAGGAAGGCATCGAGCGGCTGAACAGCTACGGTCCTGTCCGGATCAATCTGGACAAAGAAGGGACCGTGCATTCGATGCTGTTTAAAAAGGTCATTTCCGTTTTCGACAGCGAAGGAAAATTCAACCCGCGGTACGATGAGTCCGACACCACGACCCTTCCCGCGGACACCATCATCTTTTCCGTGGGCCAGGCGTATGAGCTCTCCTTTCTTGAGAAAAGCGGGCTTAACGTGGACATGACGGAGCGGGGAGCGATCAAGGTCGGTCCTGATAACATCACGACCTCGGTTTCCGGATTGTTCGTGGCCGGAGACCTGGCGTACGGGCCGAAACTCGTCATCGACGCGGTGGCGAGCGGCAAGAAGGCGGCGCTCGTGATCCACGAGCACATCAGCGGGACCAGGCCGCGTCTCGAAAAAACCGAGGACCACGAAATGCTGCCCCATAATCAGGTGTGGCATCCAGCGGACTATGAAAAAGTAAAAAGACGGCCGGTGCCCGTTCTCTCCACTGCTGACCGGTTTGCAAGTACGGCCTCCATCGTCGAACAGGGGTTTACGAAGGACATGGCCCAGGAACAGGGCGGCAGATGCCTCAACTGCGCGGTGAACACGATTTTCAACGGCGACCGGTGCATCCTCTGCGGCGGTTGCGCTGATGTGTGCCCCGAGTATTGCCTGCGGCTCGTGGGCCTGGAAAATATCAAGGGCGATGAAACGCTGGCAACGCTGTACCGAAACCGGTACGGAACAGATCCCGTGGGAACGGGCTCGGCGATCATCAAGGACGAAGACCGCTGCATCCGCTGCGGCCTTTGCGCCAGGCGTTGTCCGGTGGACGCAATCACCATGGAGCGATTTACCTTTAAGGAGGTGTTGGCAAGTGAGCAGCGATAAACATACTAACCATCAATGCAAGAACAAGCAGGCAGGTTTGACACGGCGGGATTTCCTCGGCTGGGCGTCTGTGAGCGCGGTTGCGCTGACGGCACTCGGCGTGTTCGCCGGGATTTTCAGAATGTCAAAGCCTACGGTGCGTTATGAAGAGGCGACGAAATTCAAGATCGGCAAGCCCGAGAGCTTCCCCGTGGGCACCGTGAAAAAGCTCGAAGAAAAGGGCGTTTTTATTTTTTCCCGCGATGACGGGATCCACGCCATCTCCAGCGTCTGCACCCATCTGGGGTGCCTCGTGGCCGTTACGGAGACCGGGTTCCAGTGCCCCTGTCACGGTTCGAAATACAATGAAAACGGCAAGGTCATCGGCGGGCCCGCGCCGCGCAATCTCGCGTGGCTCGAGATAAGCCAGAACCTGGACGGCACCCTCGCGGTCGACACTGCCATGGAAGTGCCTGTGGGAACGAAATTCAAGCTGAATGCATAGCGCAAAGGGGTTTTGAGCCATGAGTGAGACGAATCAAAACGGCATCCATGTTTTCAAAGAGAACCTGAAGGGCCTCGGCAGGTCATTCGCCGCGTCCTTCCTGAGAGGCGGCAGACCGACGTCCGACCATTCCCGGGCCGCGGTCATGTTCAATAATTTTTTCCTGCACATCCAGGGCGTCAAGACGCACATCAATACGCTCAGGCCGGCGTATACGCTGGGGCTTGGTTTCGCTTCCTTCGTTTTGCTGATACTGACCGTGGTCTCGGGCGTGCTCATCATGATCTATTACAATCCTTCCCTCGAGAATGCCTACAACACCGTCAAGGACATCAACTACGTCGTCTTCGGCGGCAGGCTCGTGCGCAACATGCATAAGTGGGCAGGGGAAGGCATGATCATTTTCGTCATGCTCCACATGGCGCGGGTCTTCTACACCGGATCCTACAAGCAGGGGAGGGCGTTCAACTGGCTGATCGGCATTGTTCTCCTGATCATTACCTTCGGGATCAATCTGTCGGGGTACATGCTCCCCTGGGAC
>Ga0315281_10003081_pt1 | contig 24552 bp, 19 predicted proteins | sample YL17G07_0_MG_FD_204540 | JGI IMG/M metagenome (GOLD analysis project Ga0315281, IMG submission 204540) | Sediment microbial communities from Yellowstone Lake, YNP, Wyoming, USA - YL17G07_0 | ecosystem: Environmental > Aquatic > Freshwater > Lake > Sediment | place: USA: Wyoming | collected... | reverse complement strand
CCTTCTTCGAAAGAATCGTCGTGATGGCCGCCGTCAGCGTCGTCTTACCATGATCGACGTGACCGATCGTCCCGATGTTCACGTGGGGCTTGCTACGATCGAATTTTTCTTTCGCCATGTGTCCTCCGGGTCACTTCTCTGGGACGAGAGCGGTTTCGCTTTCGTTCGTTCCAGGTCTCGAAACCATTGATTTCGGATCGCCGAAGCGACCGAACCGTCCGCACTAGCGCCGAGCGGTTCCCGCTTTCGCGACAATCTCCTCAGCAATATTCTTGGGTACTTCCGAATATTTCGAAAACTGCATCGTGTAGCTGGCTCGCCCCTGAGTCATCGAGCGAAGGTCCGTCGCATAACCGAACATTTCGGACAAAGGAACCCGGGCCGCAACGACCTGGAAACCGACTCGCGCCTCCATGTGCTGAATATGCCCCCGGCGCGACGTGATGTTTCCGACGACGGGCCCCATGAAATCTTCCGGAGTCACGACCTCGACGTCCATGATCGGCTCCATCAAAATCGGGCCAGCCTTCTTGGCGGCGTCCTGATACGCCATCGAACCGGCGATCTTGAATGCCATTTCCGAGGAGTCGACGTCGTGATACGAACCGTCGTAAAGCTCGATCTGAACGCCCGTGGTCGGATAACCCGCAAGAACGCCGGTCTCGAGCGCCTCCCGGATGCCCTGATCGATCGGCTTGATGAACTCACGAGGAATCACGCCGCCGACGATTTCATTGAGAAATTCGTATTCTTTTCCTTCAGGGTGGGGACGAATGCGGATTTTCGCGTGGCCATACTGACCGCGGCCGCCCGTCTGTCGAATGAACCGCCCGTCTCCTGCGGCTTCGCGGGTAATCGCTTCGCGATAGGCCACCTGCGGCTTGCCGACGTTGGCCTGCACCGAGAACTCGCGCATCATCCGGTCGACGATGATTTCGAGGTGGAGCTCGCCCATCCCGGAAATGATCGTCTGGTTGGTTTCCTTGTCCGTGTGGACCCGAAACGTAGGATCTTCCTGCATGAGCTTTCCCAGAGCGACACCCATCTTCTCCTGATCCGACTTGGTCTTCGGTTCGATCGAGACGGAAATGACCGGCTCCGGAAAATTCATCGATTCGAGAATGATCGATTTGTTCTTGTCGCAGATCGTGTCGCCGGTGGTCACATTCTTGAGGCCGACGGCGGCGGCGATGTCGCCGGAGTAAACGTCCTTGATCTCTTCCCGTTTGTTCGCATGCATCTTCAGGAGACGCCCGATCCGCTCGTTGGTGGACTTTGTCGCATTGAGCACCCCCGAACCGGAAGCGAGCGTCCCCGAATAAACCCGGAAGAACGAGAGCTGTCCGACGAACGGGTCGGTCATGATCTTGAAAATCAAGGCGGAAAAAGGCTCCGAATCTTCGGCCTTTCGAACGTCTTCCTGTCCTTCCGGCGTTTTCCCGGGGATCGGCGGAACGTCCATGGGAGACGGGAGATAATCGACGACGGCGTCGAGAAGATGCTGAACGCCCTTGTTCTTGAAAGCCGAGCCGCAGATGACCGGCGTGACAGCACTGGCGATCGTGGCTCGGCGAAGAGCCGCCTTGAGCTCGTCGACGGACGGCTTGTCGCCGCTGAGATATTTCTCCATCAGCGCGTCGTCGGTCTCGGAGATCGACTCGACCATTTTTTCGCGCCAGGCTTCGGCTTCAGCCCGGAGCTCTTCCGGAATTTCCACCACGTCGAACTTGGAACCGAGAGCGTCATCGTGATAAGCGACGCCCTTCATGTTCACCAGGTCGATCACCCCTTTGAGCTTTTCTTCGGCACCCCAGGGGATCTGAATCGGGACCGGCTTGGCATTCAGCTTCGTCCGCATCTGCTCGACGACCCGGCCGAAGTTCGCTCCGACTCGATCCATCTTGTTCACGAATGCAATCCGCGGCACGCCGTAGCGATCGGCCTGACGCCAGACCGTCTCGGACTGCGGCTCAACCCCCCCGACGGCGCAAAAGACCGCGCAGGCACCATCGAGCACGCGCAGCGAGCGTTCGACTTCGGCCGTGAAGTCGACGTGTCCCGGGGTGTCGATGATATTGATTCGAAAATCTTTCCAGCTGCAGGTCGTCGCGGCGGACGTGATCGTAATCCCCCGCTCCTGCTCCTGCTCCATCCAGTCCATCGTAGCCGTACCTTCGTGCACTTCACCGATCTTGTAGTTCACGCCGGTATAGAACAGAACACGCTCCGTCGTCGTCGTTTTTCCGGCGTCGATGTGAGCCATGATTCCGATATTCCGGTATCGATCGAGTGCTACCTGGCGGGCCATTTCGAGAATCTTCCTTCCGGCGGGCTATGGATTGAGTGAGGTGACGAATTACCAGCGGTAATGCGCGAACGCCTTGTTCGCTTCAGCCATGCGATGGACGTCGTCCTTCTTCTTCATGGCGTTTCCCTTGAGATTCGAGGCGTCGAGCAACTCTCCTGCGAGCCGCTCCCGCATCGTTTTCTCCCCGCGCTCCTGCGCATACGAAATCAGCCAGCGGATCGAAAGGGACGTGCGGCGGTTCGGCTTCACTTCGACGGGAACCTGGTACGTCGACCCACCGACCCGGCGGCTCTTCACTTCGAGGTTCGGCTTAACGTTCTCGACGGCCTTCTTGAAGACCTTCATCGGATCGTCACTCGTTTTCTGTTCGACGATCTTCATCGCACCGTAAAAAATTCCTTCGGCGGTCGACTTCTTCCCCGCCTTCATCACGGAATTGATGAACTTCGTCACGAGCGGGCTTCCGTACATCGGATCCTGAAGGATTTCTCTCTTGGGAACTTCACGTCTTCTCGGCATTTTTTCGCTCTACCTTATCGTTTTCGCGGTTCCCCGCGATTACGAGGCTTTCGGCCGCTTGGCGCCGTATTTCGATCGGCTCTGTTTGCGATTGGCGACGCCCACCGCGTCGAGCGTTCCTCGAATGATGTGGTACCGGACTCCGGGAAGATCTTTCACACGACCTCCGCGAATCATTACGATCGAGTGTTCCTGGAGGTTGTGCCCGATGCCCGGAATGTAACTCGTGACTTCGATTCCGTTGGTGAGCCGCACGCGGGCAATCTTTCGAAGAGCTGAATTGGGCTTCTTCGGCGTGGTCGTCTTCACCTGGGTGCAGACGCCCCGCTTCTGAGGACAATTCTTCAAGGCAGGACTCTTCGTCTTGAAGGTGACTTTTTCACGCCCTTTGCGGACAAGCTGACTGACAGTCGGCATGCGATCTCCGTTACAACGCTTTTATTCTCTAGGGTTTAGAACAACCTCGGTGAGTACCCGGGTCCGCAGACGCATCCCTTGGGAAAGGGACACCGCGCCAACCCCCAGAGACGAACCCGCGAATCATACGCAGGCAGCGGGAGCGAGTCAATAGCCAAATCGCTTACCCCGGACACCTTACGGGCAAACGAGAAAAAAAAGGGAAGTCGACAAACCGGCTTCAACTCCGGCCGCCGGCTTCCCCGATTCTTCTATTCTTCGTCGTCCTCGTCCCGTCGTTCGACGGGAGTCTCCCCTTCTTCGCCTTCGAGGTCGTACATTTCTTCCTCGGCGGGCGGAGCGGGCGCCTCGTCGTGCTCGAGGACGATGTTGCGGTAGTACTCCATCCCGGTTCCGGCCGGAATCAAGCGGCCCACGATGACGTTTTCCTTGAGTCCGCGGAGGTAGTCGACTTTTCCGGAGATCGACGCTTCGGTGAGAACTCTCGTCGTCTCCTGGAAAGAAGCCGCCGAAATGAAGGAATCGGTCGAGAGGGACGCTTTCGTGATACCGAGCAGCAACGGTCTCCCGATCGCGGGAGCCCCGCTCGCGTTGACCACGCGGTCGTTCTCTTCGGAAAACCGGAAACGGTCCACCTGCTCGTCGATCAAGAACTCCGTATCGCCCACTTCTTCGACCCGCACCGATCGCATCATCTGGCGAACGATGACTTCGATGTGCTTGTCGTTGATGGCGACGTTCTGGGAACGATAGACCTCCTGGATTTTGTCGACGAGATAACGCTGCAACTCTTTTTCACCCAGAACCTGGAGAATGTCGTGCGGATTGATCGGCCCGTCGATCAGCGGCTCTCCGGCGCGGACCCGCTCGCCTTCCTGGACGTTCACGTGAACGTAACGCGGAATGAGATATTCCTTCTCGGTTCCGTCGTCCCCTTTGACCATGACCTTCTTCATTCCCTTGACGATGGCCCCGTGGTGAACCGTTCCGTCGATCTCGGTGATCACGGCCGGCTCCTTGGGGCGGCGAGCTTCGAACAGCTCGACCACGCGCGGAAGACCTCCCGTGATGTCCTTGGTCTTGGTCGTTTCCCGCGGAATCTTCGCCAGAGTGTCGCCCGGATGAACCTTCGCCCGGTCGGCGATCATGAGATGCGAACCGATGGGAAGCAGATATTTTTTCTCGACCCCCTTGTCGGTATGGATGATGACCTGCGGAGAACGCTTCTCGCTCTGGAGCGATTCCACGATGATTCGGTGAGAGAGGCCCGTGACTCGATCGGTCTCCTCCCGAATGTTCTCTCCTTCGATGATGTCCCGATACTCGACCGTTCCGCCAACCTCGGTGAGAATCGCGGACGTAAATGGATCCCACGTGACCAGCTCGGTTCCAGGTTTGACTTCGTCCGCGTCCTGAACCTTCAGCACCGAGCCATAAACGAGCGAGTAACGTTCTTTTTCCCGCCCCTTCGGATCGAGAATGAGGAGTTTCCCGTTCCGGTTGATGACGACGAGATTCCCCCCTTTGGCCTTGACGGTCTGGACGGCCTGGAACTTCACCGTTCCCGGGTTCTTGGCGTCGTGCTTCGACTGCTCCGTGACCCTCGAGGCCGTGCCGCCGTAGTGGAACGTCCTCATCGTAAGCTGAGTTCCCGGTTCGCCGATCGACTGGGCGGCGATCACGCCGACCGCCTCGCCGATCTCGACGAGCTTTCCGCTCGCCAGGTTTCGGCCGTAGCAGCGCCGGCAAACCCCGCGCTTCGTCTCACAAGTGAGAACCGAGCGAATTTTCACGAGCTCGATGCCGGCTTCCTGAATCTGGCCGGCGAGCTCTTCGGTCACCCCGTCGTTCGCCGCGATGATGAGCTCGCCGGTCACGGGGTCGAGGATGTCTTCCTGGGAAACGCGGCCGACGATCCGATCACGGAGGGGCTCGAGGATGTCGCCCCCTTCCATGATGGCTCCGACGTAAATGCCGTCGAAGGTGTTGCAGTCCTCTTCGATGACGATGACGTCCTGCGCCACGTCGACGAGACGCCGCGTGAGATAACCGGAGTCAGCGGTCTTGAGGGCCGTATCGGCGAGACCCTTGCGAGCTCCGTGAGTCGAAATGAAGTATTGAAGAACCGAGAGTCCTTCACGGAAATTGGCCGTGATCGGGGTTTCGATGACTTCTCCCGACGGCTTCGACATCAGGCCGCGCATTCCGGCCAGCTGCCGGACCTGCTCCTTGGAGCCTCTGGCGCCGGAGTCGGCCATCATGTAAATCGGGTTGTAGGAAGAACCCGAAGAGTCCCGTTTTTTCATTTCCGCGAACATCGCGTCCGACACGTTTTCGGTGACCCGGTGCCAGATGTCGATAATCTTGTTGTGACGCTCTCCGGCGGTGATCGCTCCCATCGACCGCTGGCTTTCAACTTCCAGGATGTCCTTTTTCGCCTTTTCGACCAGCACGGCCTTGGCCGCCGGAATCATCATGTCGTCGACACCGATCGAGAGCCCGGCCTTGGTGGCGTATAGAAATCCGAGCTCCTTCAAAACATCGAGCATCCGGACCGTCATGTCGTTGCCGAAATAGATGTAACAGTAGTTGATCAGGTCCTGAAGCCCCTTCTTCTTCAAGAGGCCGTTGATGAACGCGATCTCCTGCGGCATTTCCATGTTGAAAATGACGCGGCCCACCGTTGTTTCGATCAGCTGATTGTCGACATCGCGAATTTCCGTGTGGATGACGTCCTGATCGTTGAATTGAGTCGTGAGATCGATCAGTGGCCCGCTGTAACGAACCTTGATCGGCGTCAGGAGGTGAACTTCTTCCGCTTCGAGCGCGATGAGCACTTCATTGAAATCGGAAAAAATCCGCCCCTCCCCTTTCGCTCCGGGCCGGGCTTTCGTCAGATAGTAGATGCCGATGACGAGATCCTGAGACGGAATCGCCACCGGTTTTCCGTTGGCTGGAGAAAGGATGTTGTTCGCCGCGAGCATGAGAACCTGGCTCTCGACCTGCGATTTTGGGGAAAGAGGAACGTGCACCGCCATTTGATCGCCATCGAAATCGGCGTTGAAGGCCGTACAAACCAGCGGGTGGATCTTGATCGCTTTTCCTTCAATGAGAACCGGTTCGAAGGCCTGAATGCCGAGCCTGTGAAGAGTCGGTGCGCGGTTCAGGAGAACCGGATGCTCCTTGATGACCTCTTCGAGAGCATCCCAGACTTCCTCGGGACCGAGCTCGACCAGTTCCTTGGCGGCTTTGATCGTCGTCACGAATCCCTTTTGCTCGAGCCGGTTGTAGATGAACGGCTTGAAAAGCTCGAGAGCCATCTTCTTCGGAAGTCCGCATTGATGAAGCTTGAGCTCCGGACCGACGACGATGACCGAGCGCCCGGAATAATCGACTCGCTTTCCGAGGAGATTCTGCCGGAAACGCCCTTGTTTCCCTTTCAGCGTGTCGGAGAGACTCTTGAGCGGCCGGTTGTTCGATCCCTTGAGCACGCGGCCGCGCCGGCCGTTATCGAACAGCGCGTCGACCGCTTCCTGGAGCATTCTTTTTTCGTTCCGGACGATGACTTCCGGGGCCCGAAGCTCGAGAAGTTTCTTGAGACGGTTGTTTCGGTTGATGACCCGCCGGTAGAGATCGTTCAAGTCGGACGTCGCGAAACGTCCGCCATCGAGCGGAACCAGCGGACGAAGCTCCGGCGGAATGACCGGAATGACTTCGAGAATCATCCAATCAGGGCGGTGACCCGACCGGCGGAAAGCGTCAACGACCTTCAGCCGCTTGGCCGCTTTGAGGCGCTTGATGGTGGACGTTTCGGTCCGCATGATGAGACGGAGCTCTTCGGCGAGCTCGTCGACATTCACCCGGGTGAGAAGTTCCTTGATCGCCTCGGCTCCCATCTGCGCGACGAAAGTGTCGCCGAACTGTCCGCGAACCTCGCGAAACCGCTCCTCGGTCAGAAGCTCTTTTTCCTTGAGATCAGTCTCGCCCGGATCGATGACGACGTACGCCTCGAAATAAAGGATCCGCTCGAGATCACGAAGCGAAATATCGAGAAGATGTCCGATCCGGCTCGGGAGCCCCTTGAAGAACCAGACGTGCGACACCGGAGCCGCCAGCTCGATGTGCCCCATCCTTTCCCGCCGGACTTTCGACTTCGTCACCTCGACGCCGCATTTGTCGCACACGACGCCGCGGTGCTTCATCCGCTTGTACTTGCCGCAGAGACATTCCCAATCCGTGATCGGTCCGAAGATCTTCGCGCAGAAGAGCCCGTCCCTCTCCGGCTTGAATGTCCGGTAGTTGATCGTTTCTGGCTTCGTGACCTCGCCAAACGACCAGCTCCGGATTTTCTCGGGGCTCGCCAAAGAAATCTTGATGGCGTTGAAATCCTTGATGGCGGTCGGCCGATGGAGCCCCCCCCACAGGTCGAGGGGATTCTTGCTACGCTCGCTTCGAAACTCGGATACTGACATTTCTTTCACTCCTCCGGCTTAGAGCTTGAGAAGCTCGACATCGAGACAAAGACTCTGAAGCTCGCGAACGAGCACGTTGAAGGACTCGGGAAGCCCCGGATCCTCGGGGACCTCGCCTTTTACGATCGCTTCGTAAACCCGGCTGCGCCCTTCGACATCGTCCGACTTGACGGTAAGAAGCTCCTGCAGGGTGTAAGCCGCGCCGTAGGCTTCGAGCGCCCAGACTTCCATTTCTCCGAAACGCTGGCCGCCGAACTGGGCCTTGCCCCCGAGCGGCTGCTGCGTGATCAAAGAGTAAGGACCGATCGACCGGGCGTGAATCTTGTCGTCGATCAAATGCGAGAGCTTCAGCATGTAAATGTAGCCGACGGTGATTTCACCCTCGAAGGACTGTCCGGTCATGCCGTCGTGGAGCACCGACTTGCCCGAGCTGGGAAGTCCGGCCTTCGCGAGCAGCGCTTTGATTTCGCTTTCCTGGCAGCCGTCGAAAACCGGGGTAGCAAACCGGAGGCCGAGCACCTGCCCGGCCCAGCCGAGATGGGTTTCGAGAATCTGCCCGACGTTCATTCGGGAAGGAACACCGAGAGGATTCAGAACGATCTCGACCGGCGTTCCATCTGGAAGATACGGCAGGTCTTCTTCGGGAAGAATCCGGCTGATGACACCCTTGTTTCCGTGGCGTCCGGCCATCTTGTCGCCGACGGAGAGCTTTCTCTTCATCGCGACGTAAACCTTGACCATCTTGATGACGCCCGGCGGAAGCTCGTCGCCCTTCTGGAGAAGTTGGATCCGTTCCTCATTGACCTTGTGGAGAACTTCGATCTGGCTTTCGGTCTTCTGCCAGATCATCCGGATCCGATCGCGGACGTTTTCGTCCTTGAGCTTGAGGTTGAGAATTTCCCTCTTCGAAAGCCCTGCGATCACTTCGGGCGTAAAAGCTTTCCCCTTCTTCAGGAGCTCGTGCCCGCTCTTCGGGTCGATGATGTCTTCTTCCGCCGTTTTCCCTTCGAGAAGCTCCCGGATCTTCTTGTTCGCTTCTTCCTTGATGATCCGGACCTCGTCCTTGATGTTCTTCTGCATCCGCTCGATTTCGGCGTCTTCGATCGCTTTCGCGCGGGTGTCCTTGTCGGCCCCCTTGCGCGAGAAAATCTTCACGTCGACGACGGTTCCCTCGATTCCCGGAGGAGTTTTCAGCGAAGCGTCGCGAACGTCGCCCGCTTTCTCACCAAAAATCGCGCGAAGCAGCTTTTCTTCCGGCGTGAGCTGGGTCTCCCCTTTCGGAGTGACTTTCCCGACCAGAATGTCGCTCGGCTTGACGTTGGCGCCGATGCGAATGATTCCCGCTTCGTCGAGATCACGAAGCGCCCCTTCGGAAACGTTCGGGATGTCCCGCGTGATTTCTTCCGGCCCGAGCTTCGTGTCACGAGCCTCGACTTCGAACTCCTCGATGTGAATCGAGGTGTAGTAGTCCTCCCGGACGAGCTTCTCGCTCACCAGGATCGCGTCTTCGTAGTTGTAACCCCGCCAGGGCATGAAGGCCACGAGAACATTTCGCCCGAGGGCGAGCTCTCCCTGGCGCGTGCACGGACCGTCAGCGAGGACATCCCCCTTCTTGACACGCTGCCCCTCGCGAACGACCGGCTTCTGGTTGATGCAGGTGTTCTGGTTGGATCGCCGGAATTTCGTGAGCTGGTAGATGTCCGCGCCGAATTCCTTCGACTCGCCCGTCTCGACGTCTTCCCCTTCCACGCGGACGATGATCCGTTCGCTGTCGACCGAGTCGACGATGCCGCCCCGCTTGACGCCGATGACCGCACCGGAATCCTTCGCAACGATGCCTTCCATCCCCGTCCCAACGATCGGCGGATCCGCCTGAAGAAGCGGAACCGCTTGACGCTGCATGTTCGAACCCATCAGGGCGCGATTCGCGTCGTCGTGCTCGAGGAACGGAATCAACGAAGCCGCCACGGAAACGAGTTGTTTCGGCGAGACGTCCATGAAATCGACGTCCTGCTTGGGAACCGTGACGAACTCGCCCGCCGATCGTGCGATGACCCGGTCCTGCGTGAGATGGCCGTCATCGTCGATGTCGGCCGTCGCCTGCGCGATGATGTAGTTTTCTTCGTCCCAGGCCGAGAGATAGAACGCCTGCGGCTCCGCCTCGATTGCCATGCCGCCGGCCTTCTCGACCTTCTTGCGCTCCCGCTCCAACTCGCTTCGCTCCGCAACCTGCCCGAGCTTGAAGGAGCTGTTACCGACTTTCATGATTCGAAAGTGGTCGAGAACCCGTCCATTTTCGACTTTCTTATAGGGGCTTTCGATGAATCCGTAGTCGTTGATTCGCGCGTAGCACGAGAGCGACGAGATCAGACCGATGTTCGGTCCCTCAGGCGTTTCGATCGGACAGATTCGCCCATAGTGAGTCGCATGGACGTCGCGAACCTCGAATCCGGCCCGCTCCCGGGAAAGGCCGCCCGGCCCGAGGGCCGACAGCCTTCGCTTGTGTGTGACCTCGGAAAGCGGATTCGTCTGGTCCATGAACTGCGACAACTGCGAGGAACCGAAGAATTCCTTGATCGCCGCGATGACCGGCTTGGAATTGATCAGATCGTGCGGCATCGCAGAATCGATGTCCTGATGAACCGACATCTTTTCCTTGATCGCGCGCTCCATGCGAACCAGTCCGATTCGGAATTGATTCTCGAGAAGCTCGCCGACGGCCCGAACGCGCCGATTTCCGAGGTTGTCAATATCGTCGACTCGCCCGACGTCACGCCGCAAACGGAGCAGGTAGCCGATGACTCGATAAAAATCGTCCGCGGTCAGCGTTTTCTGATCGACCGGCGTGTCGCAGTCGAGCTTGATGTTGAACTTGAACCGCCCCACCCGGGAAAAATCGTACTTCCTCGCGTCGAAGAACATTCCCTCGAAAAGGGCGCGCGCGCTGTCCAGAGTCGGCGGATCACCCGGGCGCATCCGGCGATAGATCTCGATGAGAGCTTCGTTCGCCGTTCGGGCGGAATCCTTTCGGAGGGTGTTCGACAAAACGTCCGCGGTCACATCCCAGTCGGGGAAGAAAACCTCGAACGTGGTGACCCCCTTCGAACGGAGGATTTCGTGAATGTCTTTCGGAACCTCGGTGTTGGCCTCGAAAAGAACCTCGCCGGTCGTCAGATCGACGATGTCGTGAAGGAACGAAGCCTTCTCCAGTGCTTCCACCGAAATCGTCTGTTTCACCGAGCCGTCTTTTTCCAGCTTCCTGACCATGTCGCCGTCGAGCTTGATTCCGGCGAACAGGTTCTTGATCTCACGCCGCGTCCGGAGATATCGATCCCGCATCTCTTCGGTCGCGATCACCGACGCGGGGATCTCCACCTGGACCTGATCCCCTTTCATCTTCTCGAGATTGACCGGGATCGCCGTGTAGAACTTCCGGAGCATTTCTTCGTCGGAGACCAGGCCGAGGGCGCGCAGAAAAATCGAAGCCAGGAACTTCCGTTTGCGATCGATCCGGACGTAGAGCAGACCCTTTTGATCGAACTCGAATTCGATCCAGGAACCTCGATAGGGGATGATTTTCGCGACGAACGTGTGCTGCCCGTCCTTCGTGAAGAAAACTCCCGGAGAGCGGTGCAGCTGACTGACGATGACGCGCTCGGTTCCATTGATGATGAAGGTCCCGTTGTCGGTCATCAGCGGGATGTCGCCGAAGAAGACGTCCTCTTCCTTCGCGTCCCGCATGTGCTTCTCGCCGGTGTCCGGGTCCTTGTCGTAGACGAAAAGGCGAAACGTCACTTTGAGCGGAACCGAAAACGTCATCCCCCGCTCCTGACACTCGGGAACCGAGTACTTGAGCTGAAGGTCGACCGGGCCTCCGCAAGTTTCACAGATCGTCACCTTGTTCTTGTTGATGACACCGCATTTCCGGCACTGAACGGTTTCTTCGTGCGGATGGTCCGTGATGATTTTCGATCCGCAGTTTCCGCATGGCATCCGAAGGTGCTCGAGCCCCTTGAGCTTTCCGCATTTGCACTCCCAGTTTCCGATCGAGTACTTCACGAAATCGAGGGAGCAGGTCTCGCGAAAATCGGAAAAGGGGAAGACGCTGGTGAAAACGGACTGCAGGCCCGTGTCCTCACGTTCCTCGGGGAGGAGGTTCATTTGAAGGAACTTCTCGTACGATCGGCGCTGAACGTCGATCAGATTGGGGATCGGCATCGTGGAACGGATTTTCGAAAAATTGATCCGCTCCGCGCTCGCTCCGCTCAATGCGATTCCACTCGTGTTCGCTTTCGTGGCCATGCCTGTCAATATCTCCTCACTCCGCCTCTGAAATTCTCATTCGGTCCCCGGGAAGGGACACGAGCCCAGGCGGGGGCTCGGGGGTTTCTTCGCGCCGCCAAAAGACGGCGACACGTCGACTAGGAGGCTGACCGCAGCCCCGGGCGTTCGACGTGGTTTTCGTTAGTCCGGCGAATCAAAAGCAGTTCGAGTCCTCCGATGTCACCGTCGATGCCGAAAAACGGCGGCTGAATCGTCCGCCACTCCGGCACCCTGCCCCTCCTCTTCGCGGCGAGGAGCAATTCGGGGTGCGGCGAAATGCCCGCACCCCGGCGAGCAAGCTACTTGATCTCGACAGTGGCTCCGGCCTCTTCGAATTTCTTCTTCATGGTTTCGGCATCCGCTTTCGAAACGCCTTCCTTCACGGTCTGCGGCGCTCCTTCGACCAGATCCTTGGCCTCTTTGAGACCGAGGCTCGTCACTTCGCGAACCGCCTTGATGACGTTGATCTTCTTGTCGCCGGCGCTCTTGAGGATGACGGTGAACTCCGTCTGCTCCTCGACGGCCGCGGCGGGGGCCGCACCTGCTGCTGCGCCGGCCATCGGCATGGCCATCGCGGCCGCCGAGACGCCGAACTCGGTCTCGAACGCCTTCACGAGATTGTTGAGCTCGAGCACCGACGCACCCTTGACCTGACTCACGATTTCTACGATGTTGAGAGACATTTCCCGAATCCTCCTCGTTTCATCTCGGACCCGTTTCGGGTCCAGTTTTTCTATTTCGACCGGGTCACGTTTCGAGACCCGTGGTCGTTTTCAATGTGATGGGGCGCCCCTCAGGCAGGCGTCTCCTTTTTCTGAGCAATCTGCGACAAAGTGGTCACGAGGCCTCTCTGCGGAGCCGAAAGGACGGTCACCAGATTTCTCATCGGGCTTTGGAGCAGGAAGAGCAGTTTCCCGATGAGCTGTTCCCTTGAAGGAAGATCGGCGACTGCTGCGACAGCGGTTCCGGCAATCGACTCGCCATCGACGACGGCCGACTTGAACTTCAAGTGAGGGTTCGTCTTGGCCGCTTCCGTGAGAACCTTCGCCAGTGCGACCGGGTCTTTCGCGTTCCAGGCAATCGCGGTCGGCCCGACGAATTCCTTGGAAATTTTCTCCAGAGGCGTTCCCTTGACCGCTCGCCTCGCCAGCGTGTTCTTGACGACGACGTAGGACGAACCGCTCTTGCGAACCTTTTCGCGAAGATCGGTGACGGCCGGAACCGGCATCCCCTTGAAGTCAACGAGGAATGCGTGCGTCGTCGCCGAAAGAGAGGCCGTCAAATTGGAAATCTCGACTTCTTTCTCGGTTCGGTTCATCGGGCTTCCTCCTTCGTTTCGAAGTGGAGCGGGTCGACCCTGACCGCCGGCCCCATCGTCGACGAAACGATCAGGCTCTTGACGTACTTGCCTTTGGCGCTCGCCGGTTTCGCCCGCATGACCGCGTGGACGAGGGCGTCGGCGTTGGCTTGGAGGTTACCGAGGACGAACGACACCTTGCCGAACGGAGCATGAACGATCCCGGCCTTGTCGACCCGAAACTCCACCTTACCGGCTTTGATCTCTTGAATCGCCTTGGTGACGTCGAGGGTGACCGTTCCGGTTTTCGGGTTCGGCATCAAACCCCGGGGACCGAGAACCTTTCCCAGCTTTCCGACCGCTCGCATCATGTCCGGTGTCGCGACCAGAGCTTCGAAATCCATCCAACCGCCCTGGATTTTCTCGACGAGATCGTCACCGCCCACGACATCCGCGCCCGCAGCTTCGGCTTCTTTGAGCTTCTCACCCGTCGCGATCACAGCCACTCGCACCGTCTTCCCCAGACCATGCGGAAGCACCACCGTGCCGCGAACCATCTGGTCCGCGTGTTTCGGGTTGACCCCGAGCCGCATTGCGACTTCGCAAGTCTCATCGAACTTCGCTGGCGCCACCTTCTTCACCAGCTCCACCGCTTCGGCCAGAACGTAGAGCTTGGGCTCCACCTTCTGTTGGGCCGCGCGGTACTTCTTTCCCGGTTTTGGCATTCTTTCCTGGCTCCTCCCCGGTGCGATCGCGGTGAGCACGAAGGCTCCCGCTCCCGGGTTTCGTCCCGCGACCGGATTCGCCATTACCGCGTTGAGAGCGGATCCGGACGATCGATCGGGGGCCCATTGGTTTGACTAGACGACGTCGAGCCCCATGCTTCGCGCCGTTCCTTCGATCGTACGAATCGCGGCCTCGAGGGAAGCCGCGTTCAGATCCGGGAGCTTGGTCTTGGCGATCTCCGCCACTTGCTGCCTGGTGACCGTTCCAACCTTGTTCTTGTTCGGAGTCCCAGAACCCTTCTCAACTTTCGCCGCCTTCTTCAGCAGAATCGCAGCCGGCGGAGTCTTCGTGATGAACGTGTAGGAACGATCGGAATACACCGTGATGACGACGGGCGTGATCATTCCTGCTTCCTTCTGCGTCCTCGCGTTGAAGGTCTTGCAGAAGTCCATGATGTTGACGCCCTGCTGGCCCAGAGCGGGGCCGACCGGCGGAGCAGGGGTTGCCTGTCCCGCAGGGATTTGAAGCTTGACGTAACCGGTGATTTTCTTCGCCATGGCGCCTCTCGCTGTTCTCTTTAGAGTTTCTGAACTTGCAGGAATTCGAGCTCGACCGGCGTCGCGCGGCCGAAAATCGTCACCAGCACCCTGAGCGTGCTCTTGTCGAGGTTGATCTCGTCCACGACTCCGGTGAAATTACTGAAAGGTCCGTCGTTGATCCGGACGTGCTCCCCTTTTTCGAAGACGTGCTTCGGTTTCGGCTTTTCCTTCGTCGAGACCACCTGATGGAGAATCTGGTTGACCTCTTCTTCGGTGAGAGGAGTGGGGTTCTTGGCGCTTCCGACGAAACCAGTCACTTTCGGTGTGTTCTTCACGACGTGCCAGGTCTCGTCGGTCATTTCCATCTCGATCAGGATGTATCCCGGAAAAAACTTCCTTTCGATCTGGCGGCGCTTTCCGCCTCTCATCTCGACGAGCGTTTCGGTCGGAACCCGGATGTCTCCGAACTTGTCGGCGACGCCGAGCGCTTCGATGCGCTGGCGAAGATTCTCCTTCACCCTTTCCTCGAAACCCGAATAGGTGTGGACGATGTACCACTGCTTGGCCAAAGTACCCGCTCCTCCGCTCATCTCAGAGCCCGAACCACTGATAGATCTTCTCGACGACGCGGAAGAGAACCATATCCGCGATGTAAAGGAAGAAACCGAAAATGAACGTGGCGATGATGACGACCGTCGTGGTGCCGAAGACCTCATCCCGCGAGGGAAAGCTCACGTTCTTCATTTCTCGGCGAACTTCGTCGAAAAACTCCTTCGTTCGAACCCACCAGTCTTTGACGTTCCAGTTCATCGTGTCTTCACCGTTCCGTTGAACTTACCGAAGTTATCGTGACGAAAATGACGAATCCGATTTCATCGTGGAGATTGGCAGGGGTGGAGGGGCTCGAACCCCCGACCTACGGTTTTGGAGACCGTTGCTCTACCAATTGAGCTACACCCCTGTTTCCGCGCCGTGAGGTTCCCCCCCGCCCTGCCGCTCCTTAAGGGATCTAGACTTTGTGCTCCTTGTGAGACGTGTGCTTTCTGCAGTGGCGGCAGTATTTCTTCCGTTGCAGCTTCTCGGAGTGAGTCTTCTTGTTTTTCGTGGTGGTGTAGTTCCGGCGTTTGCAGCCGCCACATTCCATCGCGATGATTTCTTGCATGCGTCACCTCGGCAGCGGCTACTCGGGCTCCGTTATCGAAAACGGAGCCGTCGGGGCCGATTCGTTATTCGATGATGTCCGTTACGGTTCCGGCGCCCACGGTCCGTCCACCTTCACGGATCGCGAACCGGAGACCTTTATCCATAGCGATCGGAGTGATCAGGTTGATTTCCAGGCCCACGTTGTCGCCCGGCATCACCATCTCCACTCCGCCCGGTAGCGTCGCAACACCCGTCACGTCCGTCGTCCGGAAAAAGAACTGCGGGCGATAGCCGGTGAAAAACGGCGTGTGCCGGCCCCCCTCTTCCTTCGTCAGGATGTAAACCTCAGCCTTGAATTTCAGGTGAGGAGTGATCGAGCCCGGCTTCGAGCAAACCTGCCCGCGCTCCACGTCCTTGCGCTCGATTCCTCGAAGAAGAAGGCCGACGTTGTCACCGGCCTGCCCCTGATCGAGCAACTTCCGGAACATCTCGACTCCCGTCACGACTTTCTTCTGCGTATCCCGGATTCCCACGATCTCGATCTCGTCGCCGACCTTCACGATCCCGCGCTCCACCCGCCCCGTCACAACAGTACCGCGCCCCTGAATCGAGAAAATGTCTTCGATCGGCATCAGAAAATCCTTGTCGATCGCACGTTCCGGAATCGGAATGTAACGGTCCACCGCGGCCATCAGCTCGAAAACCACTTTGCACGAAGGGCAGTCGTCCTTCCCGCAAGAGCACTCCAGAGCCTTGAGCGCAGAACCCTTCACCACCGGAATCTCGTCGCCCGGGAACTTGTAGCTCTTCAGAAGCTCGCGAATCTCGAGCTCGACCAGCTCGAGAAGCTCGGGATCGTCCACCATATCGGCCTTGTTCATGAACACGACGATGTGAGGAACGCCAACCTGACGCGCCAGGAGAATGTGCTCCCGCGTCTGAGGCATCGGGCCGTCCGCCGCCGACACCACCAGGATCGCTCCGTCCATCTGCGCCGCGCCCGTGATCATGTTCTTCACGTAGTCCGCGTGACCGGGACAATCGACGTGAGCATAGTGACGGCTCACCGTCTGATACTCGACGTGCGCCGTGTTGATCGTGATTCCGCGCGCTTTTTCTTCCGGAGCATTGTCGATCTGAGCGTAGCCCTTCGCCGTCGCCAGACCCTTCTTCGAAAGAATCGTCGTGATGGCCGCCGTCAGCGTCGTCTTACCATGATCGACGTGACCGATCGTCCCGATGTTCACGTGGGGCTTGCTACGATCGAATTTTTCTTTCGCCATGTGTCCTCCATGAGCTCGTGATCAAAAACTCGAAGGTGATTCCGGGTTGGGTCCGGCACCACTTTTCAGATTTCGATCTTTCCGATTCCTTCTACTTCTTCCTGCTTCTTCCAAATCGCCGTGGAAGACTTGGAGCCCACGACCAGGGTTGAACTGGTGACCTCGTCCTTACCAAGGACGCGCTCTGCCACCTGAGCTACGTGGGCTTGTGAAAAAGACTTTTGCGTCAGACGGGAAGAACTCTCGGCTCGACCCCAAACGAGTGAATGGAGCGGGAGACGGGATTTGAACCCGCGACCAACAGCTTGGAAGGCTGTGACTCTACCCCTGAGTTACTCCCGCCGACCTGGACTCCGAGAAATTCGTTCCGTGTTACTCGACAAAAATGGTGGGCAGGGAAGGATTCGAACCTCCGTAGCGCGTAAGCGCGGCAGATTTACAGTCTGCTGCCATTAGCCACTCGGCCACCTGCCCCCGAGGGAACGACATCGACTGCGCCGAAAAAAAATCGGCGGCCCGAAACCTCGTCCCGGAGATTCCCGGCGACCGATTCTCGACCAATAAAACGCCCGACGAGCTGCACCAGCATCCGATTCGCGATCGAATTGGAGCTGGCGGTGGGATTTGAACCCGCGACCTGCCGCTTACAAGGCGGCTGCTCTACCAACTGAGCTACGCCAGCAACACGGGTTCGAAATTTGAACGAGAGAAGTTACGAAACGAACGCAGTCGACGCCTGAACCCGAAAGGGTCAGCCCGTCATTAGCATAAGTGCCGCAGTTTCAAAGATCGAGCAGAGCAAACCCTGCGGCGCGGACCGCGAACTCTACCACAGCAAAATTTGGCTATCAAGACCCGTGCCGAACCGGTTTCAGGACTGCTGCCTTCGAGTTTCATATGCCAAAATGGCAGCGGCTGTCGAAACGTTGAGCGACTCGACCCGCTTCGAAATCGGAACCGAGACGAGCTCATCGCAATGCGCCTTCGTCAATTTCCTGAGCCCTTCCCCCTCGCCCCCCAGAACCAGGGCCACGTCGCCCCGAAGATCGACCTCGCCACAAGGTCGTCCACGGGAGTCCGCTCCGTAAATCCAGAAGCCACGTTCCCTGAGCGAATCGAGAGCAACACGCAGGTTCACAACCCGGACCAGTTTCACTGTCTCGGCAGCTCCGGCGGAGGCTTTGGCGGCCGCAGCGGTCAGCGAGGCACTTCGGTCCTTTGTGGTTACGACTCCGGTCGACTCGAACGCCTCTGCGACCCGCAGGATCGCACCAAGATTTCGCGGATCTTCGATCGAATCCAGGAGAATGATCAGCCGCCTGCCGCTTCGCTCGGATTCGATGAGCTGCTCGAGAGAAATCGTGGTTCGCTCAGAAACACGCGCCACAACTCCGTTCGTTCCAGGCCCATGGCGATCTACCTCCTTCCTCGAAACGCTCCGGAAGGGTATCGACTTCTCCCGACAAAGCGTTTCAAGCTCCACTGAGACCCTCGAATCACGACCTTCCGCCACCAGAACCTCAAAAATACGACGATTACCGGAGGAGATGGCCATTTTGACCTCGTGAAGCCCAAAAACAAAGAGGTCATCACCACCTTCAGAGGGCGTCACTCTGGAAATCCCATGGCCTAACCCACTTTCACCGAAAAATTCCCAATCGAGAACAGTGCAACCGAAAACACGGAGTCGCCTTCTTCGAAGTATTTTTCTTCGAAATCCTGCAGCCCGCAGATTCGAGATCCGGCCAGTCCGGTTGAGCTCGGATCAACGCGCGAAAGGTTTCTTCAAAACTCTGCTGCGCTTTCTCCTCGATACCGCTTTCGCCTGAACCTTTGTGCGGCTGGCCTTCGTCCCGGCCCCCGATCCGGACGGCTCCTTCCGAATCCTGGCTGACTGCACGCTCTTCCCGGTTGACTCCCGTTTGGAAGGCAGGCTGGTGACGATGTTCGCGACTGCCAGGGCCGCAATTCCTTCCCCGCGCCCCACCGCCCCGAGAAAATCGGTGGTGGTCGCCTTGACGGACACCGAACTGACGGAAAGCCCGAGCAAATCGGCAACCTGTTTTCGCATCTCCGATACGTGGGGTTGAAGCCTCGGTTCCTGAGCAATGATCGAAATATCGATGGAATCGGGCCGCCAGCCTGAATCACCAAGAATCGCGACAACCTTTGCGACGATTTTTCTGGAGTCGATTCCGGCCAGCCGCCTGTCGCTCGAGGGGAAGAATTTTCCGAGATCTCCAAGCGCCGCGGCTCCAAGCAGCGCGTCTGCCAGCGCGTGCAGAGCCACGTCGGCATCACTGTGACCCGAAAGCCCGCGGTCATGAGAGATCGTCACTCCCGCAAGACGGAGAGGGCGCCCTTTCTCGAACCGATGCGCATCAAAACCGATTCCGGTTCTCGCTACCATCTGTCGACCTCCTGCGGATCAGGCCTTCCATCGAAGCTGTCGATTTCCCCCATCGCGTTTACTTTCCTTCGCGTCTGGTTCTTCGTGATGGACGCGATGGTCTCCCTGCCGGCTTCTGCGTCTTTCGAGCTCCTCCGCTGCCGGAAGAAGAACGATCCGAAGCTCGCTTCGTTGGCGAGGCCCGATCCGCCCCGGGTTCGCCCCTCACGATGATCGCCGCTGCAAATCTGAGCTTTTGTTCCGCGTCCACAAAGTCGGCGGGGGGCGCTTCGTCCACCAGAAGTTTCGTTCGAGTGACCGGGTGGACGAATCCCAGCCGTCGAGCGTGCAACATCGGCCTCTTTACTGTGATCGGTTCCGAGCGGCCTCTTTTGTAATAGGTCGGGTCGCCAAGGACAGGGTGACCTGCGTGCGACAGGTGGATTCGAATCTGGTGCTGACGCCCGGTTTCGAGTTTGACTTCGAGGTGCGCTCCGGCGGCGTACCTGTTAACCACTTTCCAATGGGTGATGGCCTCCTGGGCGGAAGGCCCCCCTTCCGGCACGACCCGGCGGCGTCCTGCGATCATTTGCCTCGAAATCGGCGCGTTGACGGAATCCTCGTCTTTTCTCGGCGCGGGCACGACGAGAGCATCGTAGATGCGGTCGATTCGATGGTCGATGAAGAGCTCTCTCAGAGATTCTTCGCATTTCCGCGACGTCGCGAACACCAGCACTCCGGTGGTGTCACGATCGAGTCGATGAACGACACCGACGTAACCGCGGCGCCCATCTCGATGGAAAACGTAATCCGAAACCTGCGAAACAAGGGTGTCGGACTCGCCGGCATCGGTCGGTACGGTCAGAAGCCCGGCGGGCTTCGAAACCAGCAGCAGGTCGGAGTCTTCGTGAAGAATCCGAAGACGGGTTCGGATCTTTCGGACCGACTTTCGATTCTCATCCCAGGCGATTTTCGCCGTTTCGAGAACTTCTGTCCCTGGCTCGGTGCAAACCCGGCCATCGACGTCGACCTGCCCTTTCCAGATTGAATCCTGCGCTCTTCGGCGGGAAAGTCCGGGGTTGAGGGAAATCAGACGAAGATCGAGTCGCATCGTTCTCGTTTCCGCCGGGGACCCTCCTTCCTCTCGAGCCTTACTCGGCAGGCGGTGGGAGGGTTCTCGAAGTCAGGGGTGACTCGTGGCCATCTCCAAGGCGACGAACCGCTCCACATCTTCGAGATCCTGCGGATAGGTCACTTTGAAGTTGAAGCGCGAAACCGGAACCGCGGTCACGGGAAATCCCGCCGCTTCGACCAATGAAGCTTCATCCGTTGCTTCGCGGGCTGCGCGACCGGCCTTCCTGATGGCATTTTCCAGAACTTCGAATCGAAAGGCCTGCGGAGTGGCCACTGCGAGAAGCCCTTCGCGGTCGACCGATCCGACGACTTTCATCTTTTCGTCGATTTTTTTCATCGTGTCCGAAATCGGCCATCCGCCCACGGCTGCGCCATTTTCGAAAGCCGCCCGCAGGACGTTTTGAATATCGGCGGCTGAAACGAGCGGTCGGGCCGCGTCGTGAATGAGAATGATCGCGTCGGGGTCGACCGGAAACGAGGTGAGCCCCCGTCGAACCGATTCGTGGCGGGTCTCTCCGCCCGGGACAACCTTTGCCACGCTATGGCAGCCGAAGCGGCGGTAAATCGAAGGGTCGCGCCATTCCATTTTCGGCGGGTCGGCGACGAGTACGATTTGGGGACATCCGCCGCTCTCCTCGAGCCGGCGAAGAGTCGTGCAAACCAGGGGCTGGCCATGGATTTCCACCCACGCTTTCGCCAACGGGGCCCCGAGCCTTTCCCCTTTTCCTGCAGCCGGAACGATCGTGAGGTGAGCCTGAAAAATCTTCTCCAACTGAATTCCCCTTCCGTCCGTCAAATGGTCATCACTTCTTTTTCTTTGGTTTCGAGGATACTCCCGACTTCGTCGATATGCCGGTCGTGAAGTTTCTGCAGCTCGTCATGACCTCTCTTCTCGTCGTCCTCGGAGATCTTGTGTTCTCGTCCCAACTTCTTGAGCGAATCGTTTCCGTCGCGCCGGTGCTGACGAATCTCCGTTCTGGCCTGCTCGGCGAGGTGATGCGCTTTCTTGACGATCTCTTTCCGGCGCTCTTCCGTCAATGGGGGAACCGGAACACGCACCAACTTCCCGTCCGAAACCGGGTTGAGGCCCAGATCGGCTTTCCGAATCGCCTTGTCGATCTCGACGATCATCGACGCTTCCCAGGGCTGACAGACGATGGTGTGCGAGTCGGCGACGGAGAGATTGGCGACCTGCTGAAGGGGCGTTTCGGTTCCGTAATAGTTCACGCGAACGCCTTCGACGAGAGCAATCGATGCGCGGCCCGTTCGAAGGGTCTTGAATTCGTTCTTGAGCGCCTCGATGGCGTTCTTCATTTTCCGCTCTTCTTCGGCCATCACGTCTTTGGGCGTCATCGTCGTCATTCCCTTTCGTCAGACGGCATCACGGATTGCGGATCACGACTCCACGATCGTTCCGACTCTCTCGCCCGTGACGGCGCGGAGGATGTTCCCTTTCGTCAACAGGTTGAAAATCAGTATCGGGATTCCGTTTTCATGACAGAGCGAAATCGCGGCGGCGTCCATGACTTTGAGCCCCTTTTCGATCACGGTCTGGTACCCGACCCGGGGGAGAAACCTGGCCGTGGGGTCGAGTTTAGGATCGGCAGTATAGACCCCGTCGACTTTCGTCGCTTTCAGGATCACTTCAGCGTGAATCTCGTTGGCCCGCAGGGCCGCCGCCGAATCGGTCGTGAAGAAGGGATTTCCGGTGCCGGCGGCGAAAACGACGACACGCCCCTTTTCGAGATGACGAATGGCGCGCCGCCGGATGAAAGGTTCCGCAATTTCCCTCATTTCGATCGCCGTGACCAGCCGGGTCGATACGCCCCTTTTTTCGAGGCAATCCTGGAGGGCCAACCCGTTGATCACCGTGGCCAGCATCCCCATGTGATCGCCCGCGACACGATCAATCCCCTGGGCCGAAGCCGAGACTCCCCGAATGATGTTTCCGCCGCCGATGACGATGGCGGTCTGAACCCCCAGCGCGTGAACGTCTCGAACTTCGTCGGCGATCGTCGCAACGGTCGACGGGTCGATTCCGAATTTCTGGCCCGCCATCAGGGCCTCGCCGGAGAGCTTCAGGACGATCCGGCGATACACCGCCTTCGCCGACTTGCCTGGCTCCTTCACGACTTTAACTTCGCCCGTCTTTCGCATATGGATCCGTTGGCCCGAGCCTAGGCCTTCGCCCCGCTCGCCGACGCAACTTCGGCGGCGAAATCCTCGCTTCGCTTTTGAAGCCCCTCGCCGAGCTTGAATCTGACGAACCGCGTCACCGCGAGATGGGCGCCCAGCTCTTTTCCCTTCACCGCAACGTGTTTTTCGATCGTCAAATCGGGGTTTTTCACGAAAGGCTGTTCGAGAAGCACCGTTTCCCCGTAAAACTTGTCGATTCTTCCTGCCACGATCTTCTCGATCAGGTTTTCCGGTTTGCCGGCTTTTCGCGCCTGCTCCGAAGCGATTTCTTTTTCGGTAGCAATCACGGCCTCGGTGACTTCGGAGCGTTTCGTGAAGCGGGGTTCGGAAGCAGCGATGTGCATGGCAACGTCCCGGCCGAGCTCGGCTCCGGCACTCCCCAGCGAGCCCGCTTTGTCCGACGTGATTTCGACCACGACACCGATCTTGCCGTCGCCGTGGATATAAACGGCTTCGAGAGCGTCGGCCGCCGAGGCAGGCGCATCGAGGCGAACGTAACGCCGGGGCTTGATGTTTTCTCCGATTCTGGCCACCAGGCCTGACGTGAACTCCGCAACGGTCAGGGCCGAATCGCCTTTATACCTGGCATTGAGCAAAGGTCCGGCGTCATCGGAAACCTGGCCTGAAAAAGCGGCTTCATCGAGGATCTGATCCGTCAGCTGGTCGCAAAACGCCCGAAAGGCCTCGTTTCGCGCCACGAAATCGGTTTCGCTGTTGACTTCGAGAATGACGGCATGCCGCCCATCAGCGGAGGGCCTGGCAACGACACGCCCCTCCGAAGCGATCCTTCCCGCTTTTTGCGAGGCGGCCGCGAGCCCCTTCTTTCGAAGAACTTTCTGAGCCTCTTCGATGTCACCCGCCGCTTCGTTCAGAGCCTTCTTGCAATCCATCATCCCGGCACCGGTCATCTCCCGGAGCTCTGCCACCATTTTCGCCGTAATTTCCATATTTTCCCCCGCATTCTTCGGCATTCCGTTATCGAGCATTCGTCTCGCCTGCCCGGCAGCGAAACGATTCCCCTCACAAAAGAAAAGGCCAGGCTCGTGAGCGCTGACCTTTCGACTCATTTCGATTCCGGCGATTCTTGCCGGAGCTCGCGTCAGCTGGCTGTGGCGGTCTTTTCAGCAACTCGTTCGACCGCCGGCGGCGGCGCTGAAGTCTGCGACGTGGACGACGGAACCACTCCGGCCCTTTCAGCCGCCCCCTCCGCCCCGACGAAACGATCCTCCTGGGAATGGAGGCCTTCGAGAATCGAGTCTGCGACTCGCGACGTGAAGAGCCGGATCGCCCGGATCGCGTCGTCATTTCCCGGAATCACATAGTCGATGACGTCCGGGTCGCAGTTCGTATCGACCACTGCAACCACCGGAATTCCGAGGCTGTTCGCCTCTTTCACAGCAATGTATTCCTTCTTCGGATCGATGACGAAAAGCGCGTCCGGAAGTGCGTCCATTTCCTTGATTCCGGACAGATTCTTGGCGAGCTTGGTCTTCTCGCGATCCATCTGAATTCGTTCCTTTTTCGTGACGTTCTCGTTACCCGTATCGGCGAGCGCCGCATCGAGCTCCTTGAGGCGTTGAATCGACTTTCTCACCGTCTGGAAATTCGTCAGCGTTCCACCGAGCCACCGGTTGTTCACGTAAAACATTCCACATCGCGAAGCTTCTTCGTAAACGGCTTCCTGGGCCTGCCGCTTCGTCCCGACGAAGAGAATGTCCTTCCCCTCTCCCGCGAGCTTGCCGACGAAAGCTGCGGCTTCCCGGAAACACTTGAGCGTTTTCTGCAGGTCGACGATGTAGATCCCAT